>Ga0302324_100004087_pt1 | contig 32545 bp, 27 predicted proteins | sample Palsa_T0_1_FD_201949 | JGI IMG/M metagenome (GOLD analysis project Ga0302324, IMG submission 201949) | Peat permafrost microbial communities from Stordalen Mire near Abisko, Sweden - Palsa_T0_1 | ecosystem: Environmental > Terrestrial > Soil > Palsa > Peat permafrost | place: Sweden: Abisko... | reverse complement strand
CTCAATCAGCCGCGCCGCTTCCGTCCAGCCGAGAAAATCGAACATCATCACGCCAGACAACATGACCGAGCCCGGATTGATCACATCCTTGTCGGCATATTTCGGAGCCGTGCCATGCGTCGCCTCAAACACCGCATAGCCGTCACCAATATTGGCTCCCGGCGCGATCCCGAGCCCGCCAACCTGCGCAGCGCAAGCGTCCGAAATGTAATCGCCATTCAGATTCGGGCAAGCCAGCACCGAATATTCATCCGGCCGGATAATCACTTGCTGAAAAATGGAATCAGCAATGCGGTCATTGATCAGCACCTTCGTCTTCCACTTCCCTGCACCGTGCGATGCACCGATGCTGTCGAGAACATGCTTCACCTCCGCATAAATCTCCTTGCGGAACGCCTCGTTCGCAAACTCCAGCCCGGGCTCAATCAGCGCGGCATTCTCTTCCACCGTCAGCTTCGGATTCTCCGCGTTGCCAAGAATCCAGCTCTCGCGCTCGGTCACCACGTCATTGCGGAACTCGTCCACCGCAACCTCGTAGCCCCATTCGCGGAACGCACCCTCGGTGAACTTCATGATGTTGCCCTTGTGCACCAGCGTCACCGACTTGCGCTTGTTCTCGATCGCGTACTTGATCGCATAACGCACCAGCCTCTTCGTCCCGGTAATCGAAATTGGCTTGATACCAATCCCCGAATCCGTCCGAATCTTTTTCTTCGTCCCCTTCAGCATGTCGTCATTCAGAAAGCTGATGAGCTTCGCGACTTCCGGCGTGCCTTCCTTGAACTCGACGCCGGCATAAACGTCTTCCGTGTTCTCACGGAAGATCACGACGTTCAGCTTCTCCGGATACTTCACCGGGCTAGGCACGCCCGTGTAATACGTAACCGGCCGGATGCATGCATACAGATCCAGCACCTGCCGCAGCGTCACGTTCAGCGAGCGAATGCCGCCGCCCACCGGAGTCGTCAGCGGTCCCTTGATCGACACGCGCAGATCGCGACAAGCGTTGACGGAATCATCCGGCAGCCACGACTTAAATTCGCGAAATGCCTTCTCGCCGGCAAAAATCTCAAACCACCGCACCTTGCGCTTGCCGCCGTAAGCCTTCTCAACCGCAGCGTCAAACACAAGCTGGCTGGCACGCCAAATGTCGCGTCCAGTCCCGTCGCCTTCGATAAATGGAATGATCGGATGGTCTGGCACCTTCCAGGCGCCGTTGCTGTACTCGATCGGCTCGCCGTCCTGGGGGAGCGGCAGTCCGTTATAGCTTTCCTGCATCTTGGGGTGGAACTCCGTGGTGGGGTGGGGACAACTTTTCAGGCTAACATTCGCGTCAGTTGAGTGGCAATTCAGCCGGCTCCGCATTCCACCTTGCCGTCGGTCCGCAGAATTCACAGCTTTCCAGCAAAAACAGCGTTGCGGAGCGGTTACAAATCCAGTAAAGTGGCGGCCAATTCCCCAGGAGGCAATCCATGAGCACTACGCCACCATCGGTCCCACCGCCGATCCAACCCGCGCCCGAACCTACCGGCCTGACCTCGAACATGGCCGGCGGTCTGGCCTACATCACCATCATCCCGGCGATTATTTTTCTGGTCGTAGCGCCCTATAACCGCGATCCATTCGTTCGCTTTCACTCATGGCAGAGCCTCATTCTGGGCGTGGGATGGTTCGTCCTCCGCATGATTCTGGTCTTCATTCCTATCCTCGGCCACCTCGTCGCGATGATCCTTTCCATCATCATTCTCATTGTCTGGTTGATCGCCATGCTCAAAGCATTCCAGGGCCAGGAGTGGAAGATTCCGATCGTCGGCGACTTGGCCAAGCAGCAGGCCGCCAAGGGAGGCATCTAGCATGAGCACAACTCCTGAACCGCTTCCGGCGCCGGAGCAAACTACCTCTCCAAATGTCATCGGCGGACTCGCGTACCTCACGATCATCCCGGCCATCATTTTTCTCGCGACGGCTCCCTACAACAAAGATCCATTCATCCGCTTCCATTCCTGGCAGAGTTTGATCTTCGGAGTGGGCTGGCTCATCGTCAACATCATCCTCGGTGTCATCCCGATTCTGGGCTGGATCGTGCTTGCGTTCTTCTCTGTCGTCGCCCTCATCATCTGGGTCATCGCGATGATCAAGGCATTTCAGGGCGAGAAATGGAAGATCCCATTCGTCGGCAACTTCGCCGAGCAGCAAGCCAGCAAGGGCGGCATCTAGGTCACGCGGCTTTTCAGCAATAAATCTGCCCTCTTCCCCAGCCGAAATAAAGACGGCATAAGGGAAGAGGGCAAATTTTTGCGCCGCTGCGCCAATTTGTCGTCGGCGCCGGGTTGACACCGCGATATTCTGGTATCAGGCTAACCGCCGTTCCCGGGCGATACCCATACTTCAAGGAGACCCTACGTTGAGCGAATTGCGCAGTTTTCTGACGCTGTCCTACGCAGAACTGGAAGAGAAAAACCTGGCGTGCAAAGAGCAGCGCAAGAAGCGCATTTCTCTGGATGACGTGCGCGAGGCGCGCCTCAAGGATCTCCAGGATGAAAAGTCCGTCAAGGCCGTCACCGTCATGTTCAGCGACCTCGAAGGCCGCTTGCACATGCTCGACTACGACAAGAAGTTCCTCATCAAGAGCTGGGACAACCTCACCTTCGACGGGTCGTCCATCCGTGGATTTACAGCGCAGCGCGAAAGCGATCTCCGCCTCGGCATCGACTGGAACGCCTTCTACTGGACGCCAGCCGACTTCTTCGGCGCCGGCAAAGTCCTCGTCTTCGGCGACGTCATCGACAAAGGTGGCTCGCAGTACTCTGCCGACATCCGCGGCGTCTTGAAAGCATTCGCCAACGAGCAGCACAAGGCGAACGGCTACACCCTGAACGCCGCCAACGAAATCGAAGGCTTCCTCTTCTCCGGCGTCGACGCCGAACAGCGCTTCAACGAAAACCGCCGCTTCGACTACGTCAACACCGGCGGCTACTACCACTCCCTGCCCGGCGACCCGCTCCGCCAGTTCATTGACACCGCGGCAGAAGTTCTGCGCTCCATGGGCTTTGAAAACGAAAAGGACCACCCGGAAGTCGCGCCGTCGCAATTTGAAATTAACTATAGTTACGCCGACGTCGTCACCGCCGCCGACCAGATTCAGCTCTACAAACTCGTCTGCCGCCAGGTCGCCACCAAGATGGGCCTGACCGCGTCGTTCCTTCCCAAGCCAGTCGTCGGCGTCAACGGCAACGGTATGCACACGAATGTTTCCATCAGCAAAGGCGGCAAGAATCTCTTCTGGAAAGAGGGTGGTGAAGAAAATCTCAGCGACCTCGCCTGGAGCTTCGTCGATCGCATCCTGACCCACGCCAACGACATCTGCCTGCTGCTGAACGCCAGCGTCAACTCCTACCGCCGCCTCGATCCGCACTTCGAGGCACCGAACCAGATCAAGGCATCCGCCGTCGACCGCGGCTCCATGGTCCGCATCCCGCTCGGCAATGAGAAGAGCTCGCGCGTCGAAGTTCGCAGTGTCGCACCGGACGCGAATCCCTACCTGACGCTCTACTCCATCTTCCGCTCCGGCCTCGAAGGCGAGACCTCGAAAATCCAAAACTTGCGCCAGGCCAAGCGCTTCCTCCCGGACAACATTTACACCGCAATGGACCACTTCAAGAAAGCTACGTGGACCACGACATTGCTCGGCGCCGACGTCAAGGAGCGCTACTTCGAATTGAAGCAGGCTTCAGCCGATCGCTGCCCGCGCCTGCTCGGCACCTTCGTCAAATCCAACGAGGTGCAGTACCACCACGAGGTCTATAACCAGTACCTGTGGAACCAGTTCTAAATTTCGCGCTGAATCTCGCGAAAAATGCCCCGAGAGTTCGGGGCATTTTTCTGTGCGCTGCATCACTCTGTGGCCGCGCCAGCGCCGTGAAGATTTGGTCAATTTCGCTGGGCCCAAACGGCATGTCTGGTGTTCCATTGTGTTAGGTTTGAACTTGCGTGTTTTGTCGCGACATTGAACGTTGAGGAGTTGAGAAATTGGGAAAAAGCATGGTCCCCAAGCGGCTGTTTTTCACCAAAGGGGTGGGCAAACATAAGGAGCGTTTGACGTCGTTCGAACTCGCGCTCCGCGACGCTGGAATCGCCGCACAGAATTTAGTTCGGGTGTCCTCCATTTTTCCGCCACAGGCGAAATTGATCGGCCGCAAGGAAGGTCTCAAGTATTTGCACCCGGGTGAAGTCGTCTTCGCCGTCGTCGCCGAGAACTCCTCGCGCGAAGCACATCGCCTTATCGCCTCCAGCATCGGCGTCGCCATTCCAAGCGACCGCAACACCTACGGCTACCTCAGCGAGCACCACAGCTTCGGCGAAAGCGAAGAGCAGGCCGGCGACTACGCCGAAGAGCTCGCCGCGGAAATGCTAGCCACCACGCTCGACGTCGACTTCGATCCCGACAAGAGCTGGGACGAGAAAAAGGAGATTTACCGCATCTCCAACAAGATTGTCCGCACCGCCAACGTCACTCAGTCGGCAGTGGGAGACAAGCATGGCCGCTGGACGACAACCATCGCCGCCGCCATTCTGATTTTTGAATAAGCGCGCAAGCGCTCGACATCAAATACGCGCAGGCTGCTCCAGCAGTTTGCGCGTTTTGCCGTAAGCATGGGAGAGCTGGTGGACGAGAAAACCACAATCGGGCTGATCCAGATGGCGTGCGGACCCGACCCCGATGCCAATCTCGCGACCGCAGCTGAAAAAGTCCGCGAAGCCGCGCGCCTAGGCGCCAACATCGTCTGCCTCCCCGAACTTTTTCGCGCGCAATATTTCTGCCAGCGTGAAGACATCCGCTTGTTTGATCTAGCCGAGCCAATCCCCGGCCCCAGCACCGATCTCCTCGGCAAAGTTGCGCGCGAAGAAGGCGTCGTAGTAGTCGCGTCACTCTTCGAACGCCGCGCCGCAGGCCTCTATCACAACACCGCAGCCGTCCTCGAGCGCGACGGCAGCATCCTCGGCACCTACCGCAAGATGCACATCCCCGACGACCCGCTTTATTACGAAAAGTTTTACTTCACCCCCGGCGACAAGGGCTTCCGCGCCTGGAACACCACCGCCGGCAACTTCGGTGTCCTGGTCTGCTGGGACCAGTGGTACCCGGAAGCCGCCCGCCTGACCGCACTGCAAGGCGCAAGCCTGCTGTTTTATCCAACAGCCATCGGTTGGCACCCGTCCGAAAAACACGAACACGGCCCCGCCCAAGCTGACGCCTGGAAAACAATCCAGCGCGCCCACGCCATCGCCAACGGAGTCTACGTCGCCGCAGTCAATCGCGTCGGCCACGAGCACGGCGACGTCCGCGGCAATCGCGCCGAAGGCCTCGGTCTTGAGTTCTGGGGGGCCTCCTTCCTCTGCGACCCGTTCGGCCGCGTCATCGCCGAAGCCTCGCACGATAAAGAAGAAATTCTCATCGCCGAAATCGACCTCGCACTCCTCGAAGACACCCGCCGCAACTGGCCCTTTCTCCGCGACCGCCGCATCGACGCCTACGGCGGCATCACCCAACGCTTCCTCGACGAAGATCTATGACGAAGAACTACCGCATGCCAGCGGAGTGGGAGCGCCACGACGCCACCTGGATCGCCTGGCCCCGCAATCCCGAAGACTGGCCCGATCGATTCGAGCCCATCCCCTGGGTCTACGCCGACATCGTCCGCTCCCTGACTGCCGTCGAGCGCGTAGAAATTCTTGTCGACGACGCCGAAGCCGAGTCAGCCGCAACGTCCCTGCTCGAACGCGTCGGCACCGCCATGGACAACGTCCGCTTTCACCAGTGGCCGACGGACCGCGTTTGGACCCGCGACTCCGGTCCAATTTTCGTCCGCGATATTGCCACCGGTTCAGTTGCAATTACCGACTGGAAGTTCAATGCCTGGGCAAAGTACGATGACTGGCACCTCGACGATCAAATTCCCTCTCGTGTCAGCAAGCTGTTAGGTCTCCCCACGCGCCAGCCCATGATCGGCGACCACCGCGTAGTCCTCGAAGGCGGCAGCATCGACACCAACGGCGACGGCGTCCTGCTGACGACCGAAGAATGTCTGCTCAGTGACGTCCAGCAACGCAACCCCGGCATCGGGCGCGAAGAATTGGAGCAGTCCTTCGCCGAAAACCTCGGTATCGACAAAGTGATCTGGCTCGGCAACGGCATAGTCGGCGATGACACCCACGGCCACGTCGACGACATCACAAGATTCGTCGCCAAGGACACGATCATCACCGCGGTCGAGCCCGACACGGAGGACGAAAATCACAAAATCCTCGAAGAAAATCTAGCCCGCCTCCGCGCCGCAACCGACCAGCGCGGCAAGCCCTTCGGCATCGTCACCCTCCCCATGCCCGCACCAGTAATTTTCGAAGACCAGCGCCTCCCCGCCAGCTACGCGAATTTCTACATCGCAAACGGCCTCGTCCTGGTCCCGACCTTCACGGATCCAAACGACCGCGTCGCACTCAACACGCTCGCCGACCTCTTCCCCAACCGCCGCATCATCGGCATCCCCTGCCGCGATTTCATCTGGGGCCTCGGCGCGCTGCATTGCATGACGCAGCAGCAGCCCGCTAGCATGCAGAAGTGACCGACCACGACTACATACAGCTCGCATTAGAGCAGGCCCGCGCCGCGCAAGCCGCAGGCGAAGTGCCGATCGGTGCAGTTCTCGTCAAAGACGGAGTCGTTATCGCGACCGGCCAGAACCGCGTCCTGCGCGACAACGACCCGACCGCCCACGCCGAAATCGTCGCGCTGCGCGCCGGCGGCAACGCGCTCAACAACTACCGCCTCAACGGCTGCGATCTTTATGTGACCCTCGAGCCCTGCGCCATGTGCGCCGGAGCCATGATGCATGCGCGTCTGCGCCGCCTCGTCTACGGCGCGCGAGACCCTAAGGCAGGAGCCGACGGCAGCGTCCTGCAGGTCCTGAACTTCCCGCAAAGCAATCACAAATTAAAGGTCGTGCAAGGCGCCTCTGCCGCGGCCAGCACTGCACTGCTGCGCGAGTTTTTCGCAGCGCGACGCTAATCGAGAGCGGTCACAGATCGACGCCACGCTGTGATATAAAAATAGAGAGGCGCCGGTGTCCCGCACGCCTTCCCTCCGAAGAAAAACCTGGACGCGTAGCTCAACTGGCAGAGCATTCGGCTCTTAACCGACAGGTTGTAGGTTCGATTCCTACCGCGTCCACCAAAATCCAAACTCCCGGCTCGGTCCCGCACATCACCGCGACACGTAAATGCGGTAAGCGCGATCGTTAATCTGTCGCTCCACTGTCAAACGGTAATTCGCATCCAGCCAATCGCGAAAAGCTGGCCACCGTTCCAGCTTCCGAAATCTAGTGAATACCGGCCAGTCCATATCTGACAAGACAATCACTTTCGGCGGTGCGCCCTCCATCAGTCCCAGGAATCGCTTCTGTTCGAGCTCTGTAATTGAAGCAGGCGACTGCGGAAATAGAAAGTAGTCATAAATAAACCCAGTGGCTGGCAACCACCGTTGTTCGTACAACACTGCAATACACCCGGCGTTCCAATCCAGACATTGAATATGTCCGGAAAGGTTAGCGCCCCCCAGATCGTTCAGGTCTGCGGTGAGCGTGTTTTCCCATATACTCTTTTCCTTTGACTGGTGGCGATATGCCGAGACCGGTGTGTATACCACCGCAATCAGAACCGCTACCGCGACGACTAACGTCCCCCGTGCACTCGCCCAATTCTTCCCTGTGTCTATTTGCTGGAGCCATCCGGCCGTCATCCGTACGATCCAAATCAGCAAAAAGGACCAGCCCATGGCCACATGATAGGCCCACCCTTTTCCCTGGTAGAAATAGGTCGCGATGCCAAACACTGCTAATCCCGCGATGAATACCTCTTCCCACTCCCAGTGCGGCCATAACCGCAAGCTCGCATAGAAGCCGACTAAAAGCAGGGGCGCAAAATGCCATGGCAACCAGGAAATGAAACGGTGGCTCCACGGCTCGTTACCGATTCCCCGATGGTAAAGCGCGATCCCAGTCACGAGTTCATGAAATTCGCGCCACAAGTGGTTCGACCACAAAAATCCAACCAGCGCCGCTGCAGGCAGCAATCCACCCGCTATTGCCCACCCAGCGTAAGACGTAAAGGTGGGCGACAGAACTATCCGAGCTCCTTCTCGACGCGTTTTCAGGTACAACGCCACCAGTGCCATCAAGGGGACAAGGATGACAAACGGCTTGATTCCAGCCGCTAAGCCGCAACACACTCCAAAAACCACCATCCTCCACGATCGCCTGGCCGTCAAAGAAGAAAAGAACGCTACAATACCAATCATCAGGAGCCCAGACATCTCGAAATCACGCTGACCGGCCTCAGAAATTCCTCGGCCCAAGTGATAAATGACTAGTAGCGCTGCCGCACCATACGCTGCCGCCCTTCCGCGTGGCCGCGCCATCCGCCCCGCGCAGATTGCTGAAATAGCGGTCAAAAACAGGTCGTAGCACCGCCAACCGACGCGGCCGGGGCCAAAGAACTTCATGCCCACCCACTCCATCAGATAAGAGCCGGGTAAGTTGATCTCGATAATGTCTCGGTATGGAACGTATCCATGTCGCATTAGAAAGACGACGTAGTGGATCAGTTTCGAATCCTGGCTTATATCCCAATGCCGGGACAGATAGAGCATGGAAGCGATCGAGATTCCGAGAGAAGCTGTCACCACATATGCAAGCCAGCGCTTCCCTTGAGCAGGGGAGATCGTGAGGAGTTTCAAGACATTAGGAGTATGACATTCACGAACGAGGCGATCAAATAAGAGGTTTCTCCGGAGGCGCTATGGTATACAGACACCTATGGAGCGCAAGTCTTCGCTCGGCAGCGGTCCTTCTTTCCAACTTCAATCAAAGTTAGCGCCTTCAGTAACACTAAGTCGCCTGGGGTGGCTACTAATTGTCGCCGCTTGCTGCATTTTCAGTTTTCTCGTCTGGCGCGGGCGATACACCAACGTGGAAATGTGTCGCGATTTTGTGCCGATATATGCCGGCAGCCGCTGCTTGTTGCACGGTTGCAGTCCGTACGATCCCAGCGCGCTCTATCGCGAATTCGTTTCCGCTGGAGGTACTGGCTTTAACCCGCGGCTTTGGACCAACGGCGTTGCCGTGTATCCACCGACCACTTTTCTGGTCACATTGCCGCTGGCTCCGTTAACAATCGGCGCGATGGACTGGATTTGGATATCACTCGTACTATTCAGTGTTTGCGGAACAGCTTTGCTCATGGCAGACTTGGCCGCGGACTTCACCCTCCTGCCCGCCGCAATTCCTATAGCCAGTCTGCTTTGCGCCAGCACGGTTGTCGGAAAGCTTGGTCAGCCGGCTGCGATCGAGATAGGAATTCTTGGCGCCTCGATGTGGTTGGTGCTCCGGCGGAAGTGGCCGTGGCTAACCGCAAGCTTGCTGGGGATTGGATTCGTTTTCAAGCCGCAGCTTGCCTTGGCTCTCGCGTTGTGGATGTTCTTGCAACCCGGATATTGTCGACGCGTCGTTCTTCGGGCCTGCACGGTAGCAATCGTGATAATCAGCCTGACGCTTGTTGTTTACGCCGCGCGACCCGCGACGCGTACATGGTTTCCACAGTTGATGAGCAGCCTCGCGGTGGTGCAGCAGCCGCACCATCACGACTCAAATGGAAATGAGACAAAGCTCTTCAATTCAAATTTCATCGGCCCGGAAAATCCTGACACCCAGTCGATGACAGATGTGCAGGTGGTTGCCGCCATTTGGTCGCTACGCTGGGCCAACTTCATCGCCGCCGCCGTATTTCTGCCTTTGCTTGCAGTATGGGGATGGGCATGGTGGCGGGCCCCTAAGACCCACGAAGCAGCCTTGATCGCGCTAGCCTGTCTGTGCCCGATGACTTTGCTGCCAATTTACCATCGTCAGTATGACGCCATCCTGTTGTTGCTATGCATGCCTGCCGTTTCCGTATTATGGATGCACGGAAAACGCTGGGGTATCTCTGCCGTCGCGGTCGCGTCACTGACGGCGCTCTTGATTTGGGATCGATATTTGAATCTGCTAGCGAATCACGTTCACACCAATTCGCATCTCGTTCTCGCTACTGTTTTGCGGTCACCGGTTTGGGCCTGTCTATTCCTAACGATTTTTCTTCTTGCGGCGCTGGTAAGTTTTCGCCCGAGCTCTCAGGTATGTCCCGGACTGATTACCGACAGGACAAAAATCTTTTCGCCCAATCAAGGCTTGGCTTCCGTTGCAGATGCCGGCACGGGCTGCGCCTGGGTCGATGTCTGCGCGGACGGTTGTTGTGCGCCTGTCGCTCCAACCGCAATAGCTTCGCTATGTTTTCCAGTGGGCGCTGGAGACGGGCGAAGCTCCGCCTGCGTCACCTGGTTGACCACCGAAGGATTATCCCGCAGCTTGACGTAAAGAATTCCGTGCACAGGGTGCGGCACATTCAACGCGGAACCGGCGAATCCGTCCGGCACCTGCACCGACGGCTCAAATTCCACGTCGTTCGACACCGAGTCGAGCAGGAACAAATCTGTTCCAGTTAACAGGCAAGTCTGATCTGCTGCCGGCGGACATTTCAGCGACTGCAGTTTTGGCAGGCGCACCAGCGTCGTCAAAGGCTGCCAATCGCCTTGCACGCCGTCCGAAATCGCGCGAAACTTCAGCGGCCCGAAAGCCGACATGCCAAACGCCTTCGCCGGATAAATCGTAGCAACCGCTACCTTCGCGTCAGCCAGCGTCATTGTGCCGTCCGCGATGCTCAGCACGGTGGAGAAGCTCTCATCCTGCGATGCGACCTCGATTTCATCCTTGCGCGAAAAAGTCGGCGGCGTCTGCGCGTGGATCGAGAAAGTCAGTTTCGCGTCCTGCGACAGTTCGTCGGAATTTGCCACATCTCCAAGTTGAATGTTGCTCGCCTCTCCCGCGGTCGCGGCAAATTCCACGTTCTTGCTGATGAGCATTACGGAAGGTCGCGCGGCTGTCAGGGCTGCGTCTACCTTCAACACGCGGCCATCGGACAACTTCACTTCCGCGCTCTTGATGTCAGCCGGCTTCAAGGCGGCAGCCGCCTTGGGATCCTTCGCCGTCATCGGCAATTCGTCGCTACCCATACTGCTCGTTAATTTCCCCGGAACAAACTCGACGCCGTGCAGCGATAAACTTGCGACTTCGTCCAGCCGGCTGCCTTTGAGCACGCCTTGCGCGTCCCCCGCATGCACGCGGAAACTCTCCAGATGTCCTGGTTCCGCAAACGCGCGCAGAGCAATACTTTGCGGCTGAGCCTCACCGAACTGTTTCACTTCCAGAGTAAGTTCGCCGGCGGGCAATTTGTCGAGTGGTAACTTTACCTCGACTTCGTTCGGCTTCGTCACCTTCCAGGCTGTTTTTTCTTCCTTGCCCGTGGCATCCTTCAACGCAATTTCGTCAATGCAGCTGGCATCCTGCGTCTGCAGATGAACGGTATCTTCCCTGCCAACCACCAGAGCGTCTTTATCTCCGGCAGCCAGTTCAAGATGAGAATCCTGCGTCGTCTTCAACTGAAATGTCGGCCCGTTGTATTTTTCAAATCCCCAGGTGGCTTCGATCGATCCTTCGACGGTTGGACCGAAATCGCTCGCCTTGAAGTCTTTCGACTGAACAATAAATCCGCCCTTGCCCGGATCAGGCGTTACCGCGAGATCGACGCTCTTGCCTTCCTTCGTCTTCACGTGCAACACCGCGTCATGCGAGTAACCAGTCGAAAATACCAGTGGCGCGCCGTTCACATAAAGCACCAGCGGCGTCTTTTCCGCACAATAAGACTGCTTCGGATCCACAACGTGAAGCGGCGGAGGTTGCGGCGCTTCCACTGCCGGCAATGCCGCCACCAGCACCGACTTGGGATTATGAAATGAAGGCGGCGCGTTCAGCATCAAGTCCAGTGAATCGCCGCGCTGGGTGCCCAGGGCCGGGATGTATTGATACTGCGCGGAATGAAACGACTCCATGATGCGCGCAATATCGATGACCGCAGCGACATAAGGGCTGGCGTAGCCGAAGCCCGCTTGTGGTGCATAGCTTAACTGCATTGCCAGGTCCGCGGGATTGCCCGAAGTCAGCGCTTCCACAATCGAGGTGCTGTGCCCGTCATTGAGGATCAGCGAATCCTCGTTCTGCATCAGGCACGGAGCCTGCTGCTCCGTCGGCTTATCAAAGCAATTGCTGTCCGCCTTAATCGCGAGACTGCGGGCCAGCAGCGGCACCTGCTCCTTCAACGCGGCTGGATCAGATGCATTCAACTTATTCACCGCCGCGATGTAGGCGTCTAAACGAGAGCGATCCAGTGCCGCCTGGTTCAAATCCTGGGAAGCGCGAACGAATGCGCCGGGCCGCCCGCGCACGGCGCCGATCAAAGTTTTGAAGTCGCCACCCGTCTCGGGCGCCAGGAAAACCAGCACCTGCTGCGCGCCCGCCGGGACCGTGATAGTGAGTCCCTTGCCTTCGGTGTCTTTCCAAGTTTCCGAACGGAAGAACCACTCCGGCGGCGGCGGATTCGTCGAGCCCCGCAGAAACGCCGCTATGAGTAGATAATGCGCTGACTGATGTTCCGGCAGGTCGGCCTTAATCCAGACCTGGTCGCCCTCGGCCAGATTCGGCACGGCGGAAATCGGCAGCGTCTGGCCGTCCCGCGTTACCGTGACCTTCAGCTTCGGACCGACAAGGTCAAACGGCGCCGGATCCGCGTAGGCCAGCAATGACGTCGCCACGAGAAGCAGCGAAGTGGATAGAACACGAAACTTCGAAGCCATACTCATATCATTCCAGATGCGACACCTGCGTGGGGCGCAATCGCTCCGATTGAGAAAATAAGCAATAAAGGTGTGAGTAACTATTTCGATGCGTCTCAAGACGGCGCGTTGCCGCCGATTTCAGAGAATGTCTAACCCGCTCGCGATGAAAAGCTGCGTCCGTGGCGTTCCGATCCCAGGGCAAGCAAAACGCCGAGCGTTAAAATCACGCAAAGCTCGAATATCGTCAGTGCTTTGGGATAACCCAGATGATCGCGCAACACATATTCAATGGCCACCGCCGGGGAAGACAGCAGCACACCAAGCTGATAGACAAATCCTGGAAAAAGACTGCGCGCCGTGTCCGGCGACAGCTCATTGAGGTGCGCAGGAATCACTCCGAATGCCCCCTGCACGCCACTCTGCATAATGAAAGATCCAGCTAGCAGCGCCGCAACTGTCGTGCCGAATGCCCACAACGGAATGGATAGGATGCACACCGCCAGCGCGAACAGCATCGCCCGTCGCCTGCCGAAGCGCTGCGACAATTCCCCTACGAGCAGCGCGCCAAGAATCGCGCCGATGTTATAGATGATCGGCGCTCCGTAAACAATGTTCATGCCCAGCACGTTGGTCTTCGCTACCACGGGAATCGATCGCAGGAAGTCCGGATAAAGATCCTGCGTGCCATGCGACAGCGACGTCATCATTGTCATGAGTGCCAGCAGGTAGACGAAAATCCGCCAGTTCTTCCCCACCGTCTTGAACAGCGTGCCGACGGATTCCGCCGCGTGCTCCTTCCACGCCAGCGACTCCGGGGAAAACGCTGTCATCACGATGACCAGTGCCGCGACGCCCACCGAGACGAAAAATAAGCTACGCCATCCGTAAGCCGGTGCCAGCGTCAACATGCCGATCGCCGCCAGCAGATATCCAAACGGGTAGCCGCTCTGCAGAATTCCTGAGAACAAGCCGCGCCATCGCACCGGCGTCGACTCCATTGCATACGACGCGCCCATTCCCCAATACCCGCCCATGCCGATGCCATAGAGAGCTCGCAACACCGCGAACCACGCGTAGCTCGGCGCAAAAGCGCTGGCCAGCGAGACAAGCGAAAAATATGCCACACACACCATCAGCGGAATCTTGCGGCCAAAGCGGTCAGCCAGCGTGCCAAACAGCAGCGCCCCAATGGGACGCATCGCCAGCGTCAGTGTGATGGTGAAGACAATGTCACGTTTGCGAACGCCAAAGTGCGCCGACAGAATGTCGAACAGAAAAACTATGACGAAAAAATCGAATGCATCCAGCACCCAGCCGAGAATTCCCGACGCTACGGCAAATTGCCAGCGTGACTGCGGAGCAGCGGTGGAAGAAGGGGTGTCGTCAATCATGCAGGCTCAGCCATAGTAGATGCGAGCCTCAGGATTTGCGAGTCGGGTCGCGAGTTAGAAGCTGAATACCAGGCCGCCCTGAACGCTGCGCGGCACCTGCACCAGGTAAAGCGTCTCGCCATCCGGCGACAGAAAGGGATGGTAGCCCTGCGCGAGCAAATTGCGCACTTCAATGATCGCTTCAAGATTGTTCCCGCCGGAGCCGCCATGAATCTGCTGCCGGAGAAACACGTTCATATACGGCGCAGGACCATCGAGTGAAAACGCATCCAGCGGAACGAGTACGCCGTTCGACTCGGCCCCGTAACTTGCACTCCAGCGTGTATGCGTCGCCGTCACAGCGCCGTGCAACGACAGCGTCGCCAGCTGTGCGTTCGCAGTGTGCGTAGCCGGAGTGGTTGCCGTAGAAGCGGACGAGAGGCTCAGCGCATTCGCGTCCTCGAAGGAAACGCAGGCAGTCACTTGGCCGAACTGGTGGCTGGCCGACATCTCAACTCCCTGCGTCGTGAAGGAGGGGAAAACTTCGCGGAACACTCCACTGGCGGGATCCAGCCCCGCGATGATCCCGGAACTCTGCAGCGCGCCAGCCGTGCCCACGCCCTGCCCAATCGGGTCGTCGACGTTGTCGTGGAAATACGAAATCCGAACCGTCGTCACGCCGGTGTCGCGCGTCCAGCTCAGAGATTGATGCAGCCCATGCTCCAATTCGAGTCCGCGCGCAGAAGGCGCCGCCAGAGGAGTGCGCTCGATCGTCCCGTCCGCGTCTTCTGAACTGGAGAAGCCCGGCGTCGTTGACAGCGCATACACAAGGTTCGTCGTCGCGCCCGGCATCAGCGTGAACGACGCAAAGGGATGCGCAGCCAGTACATGCTCGCCCCACGCCACCGACTCCAGCTCGTTGCCCACCTCTGCCTTCAGCCCGGGACCAAGTTGGCTCGTCTGCGCAAATCGCAGGACCGCACTGCCCAGCGTGCCAGGTGAACTCGCGCTGCCGCCCGATAATCCTGAGTGCCACTGATAGTTCGCCGCCATGTGCGTCGTCTGTCCCGGCGCCTGCTCAAACGACGTTACCGCCGTCGACGATGTCGCCTGCGACCCAGCCGGCACAACATCTGTGCGGAAAAGATATTCGTGATCTTTGGCGCTGGTATGGTCCAGCGTAATCACCTGGTGCACGCCGGATTGGCCGAACACCGCCGACTGATTCATCACGGCTGCGCGAATCTGGTTGTGCATCGCCGCCTTGCGGTTCTCGCCCGAAGGAATTTCTGCCGTTATGGTCACGCCGTCGTCCACAATGCGCAGAATGGGCCGGTTCGATGGCGACCGCAGCGTCCACTTCCAATCATCCGCCGGCTCAGAAGCGGTGCGCGGCCGAGCCGGCAGCCACTCCAGCGCTTCGGTCAGCGTGTTCAGCGTCAGATCGACCAGCGTGTGCGCGCCCATTTCGATCGGAATATTCTGCCGCACCGTCGGCAGAAACATCGCCGCCGAAGCTCTCAGTTGAAAGACGCCCGTATATATAGTGCGGAGGTCGTAGTGGCCGTCCTGATCCGTATAGGCGGCGGCAAGCACTTGATTGCTCTGCGACAGCAGCTGGACGAGGACGCCAATCTGCGACTGCCCCTGCGCGTCACGCACCGTCCCCGCGATAGTCGCAGGTCCTTCAGCCAGCGCTGAGATGGGAATGAGCGCCAGCAAACCTAACACGAGTTGGGAGATGACTCGTTTCACCACAGGAACAAGCGCGTACGACTGGTATTCCCCCAAAAAAGGAACAGGCTCTGAACCTATTCCACTGTGAACGGCGCAGACTGTGCGAGCTGCTGCTTGTTGATTTCGTCGTTCACTTTGATCGTCACCTGGTATTTTCCAGGTTGAAGACTCGCCAGTGGCATGCTCTTTTCCAAAGTCAACTGATCTGAATTTGGACTGAGCGTTCCACTTTTTTCTGATACATCGAGAACTGACTTGTTGTCCGCCAGATTCACGATCGAATACTCAATGTTGGCCTGGTTCTGCCGGGACTTTTCGTCTATCCCTAGGTTATACACCTGCATCCAGAAGTTCAACTTCTGGTTCCGCTTGAAAACCACCGGAACCGCCGGCGCATCGCTCAGCCGCGGCCGGATATACGTGTTCCCGATGACGAAGCTGCCCGAACCAATCTGCTTGGACGGCACCTTTTCCATCTTGTCCGCCAGAATGAGGGAGGACGAAGCAATCAAGTCGTCGTCATACTTCGGCACCGTCAAGCTGCGGCTGTATACACCAACATGGTCCGGATTATTCACGTCCTTGATAACCACGTCCAGCCGATACGTCCCCGGCCGGAGCGGCAGCGCCTTCCAGTAAACCTCTGACGTCTGCATCTTGGCTTCCCGCAACTCGCTCGGATACGGATCGTCGACCGTGTCTTCGAAGGTCTGTGCAATGCGGCCAGAAATCGTCGTCACGCGGCCGAGAATATTTACCGGCCCACGGGAGACGCCGTTCTTGTCCTGATACGTAACATCGCGGTTGCGAATCTGCACCGTCACCGGCACCAGAATCGTGTCGTTCGTCACTTTTACATAATCCGTTCGCACATCGAAGGGAAACACCGGCCCGGTCAGCACCTTGTGCGTGACCAGATACTGCTCCATGTCCTTGAACTTGACCGGCGGGGGAGCCATCAACTTCGCTGCCTGCGAGATGCGATCAAACTGCTTCGCATTCTCCATCGATCCCATCGGGCCGTTGCCAAGACTCTCAATGCCACCACCACTGAAGCGCTGCTGACGAGTTGACATGCCCATCTGCTCATACAGCGTCTGCCCACCACCTGTCACATGCAGCAGAGCGTCCTTCTCTGAGCGATCCAGGGTCATGTGAAAGTCCCCGCACATGCACGAGTCCACGAATTCGATGTTGACATTGTCGCCGACGCCTTCCAGGAATCGGTACGTCCAAACTTCGAACGGATACGTCGACGTCGTGCCGCCTCCCTCCGTCAGCGGCCGTTCATAAGTTCCCCCGGATGGATGCTCTTCCTTTTCATCCGGCGGTCCAAACGCAATGTAGATGTGCCCACGGTCGGTCATCCATCCAGGCTTGCCCGCCGGGAAATGTTCGTTCGAATAAGCGATGCGCCGGTAGTGCTCCTCCTTGAAATCGTTCTCTTCAGAATCCGGATTCGGATTGCGTCGCTGCCAGAATTGCTCGATGAATTGATCGCGCTCTTCGTTGTTGCTCAGCGTCTTGAACGCCTTGGCTTCCTCAGGCGTGATGATCCAGCGGACGTCCACGTCCAGCCACTTTTTGTACGTCTCCCCCATGATTTCCGTCTTCAGGTTCTTCTGCTGCTGGCGCAGCTCCTTATCGGACAGCTGCCGCTTGAGCGGGTCTGGCTGGTCGGCCGGAGAAGCCTGTGCCGCAGGAGGCGTGGGCGCCGGCGCGGAGTTCTGCGCCTGCGCCGTGACAAACGGAACCAACAAAATGAAAGACGCGCTGAGACGAAACTGGAGAGATCTGAAATTCATGGACATCGACTGCAACCCCTGTAGGAATTTTATGCCTCTCGGAGACATCCGACAAGCCGCGTCTGACATCCCGTCCCTCCGCCCCGGACGCCGCTAAGCTCTTGAAATGAAATGTTGATTCCTCTGCTTCGCTTCACCCCTCCAGAATCACCCTCCTTCCTCGCTGCCACCGCTTTACGTTGCCCGTCTGCAATAATAAGAACGTCGTTTCGAACCACGCCACATTCCGGTTCCTGTGGAACTTCAGCGCCTTGTAGTGCGTACAACCAGCCTGAAGAATCACGACCTAAGACCATCTTTGCCAGCCGACAGGGAAAGCTTCGCGAATGCTTAAAAAAGTTCTCATCATCCTCGGGGTCGTGATTCTGCTTGGCGGGGTCATCGCATTCTCCATCGTCAAAGGCCAGACTGCGACTACCAAAGTCGTCACCGGCAAAGTGACCCGCGAAGATCTCGCCGAGGTCATCAGCGGCACCGGCCAGATCAAGCCGAAGACCTACGCCAATATCGGCGCCGAGACCATCGGCCGCATCACTCATCTCTCCGTCAAGGAAGGGGATCACGTCACCCAGGGTGAATTGTTGGCCACCGTCGAAAACGTCCAGCCCACCGCCGACGTTGACACCCAGAAGGCCACCATCGCCGCTGCCCACACCGATGTCGCGTCCTACGTCGCCGCCGAAAAGACTGCGCAGGCGAATCTCGAAAGCGCGCAGGCCACCCTTGAGCAAAAAGAGCTGGACTACAAGCGCGGCGTCGAGCTGTACAAGGATCAGCTGATTCCGAAATCCGATTACGACACTCGCAAGGCCGCCTATGACGTCGCCGTTGCCGCCGTCGAGCAGAGCAAGGCCGCCGTCGGCCAGGCCAAAGCGCAGACAGGGTCAGCTGAAGCACGCACCAACCAGGCGCAGTCCACGCTCATGCGCTACAAGAACGTTCTCGACCGCACCCGCAGCGTCGCCCCCTTCGCCGGCATCGTCACGAACCTGCCGGTCCGCGAGGGCGAAACCGTCGTCGTCGGCATTCAGAATGCAGAAGGCAGCACCCTGATGACGATCGCCGATATGTCCGTCGTCACTGCGGAAGTAAAAGTGGATGAGACCGATATCGTCAACGTCGCCATCGGCCAACCCGCAGAAGTAACCGTGGATGCGCTCCCTGGCAAGACTTTCAAAGGCCACGTCACGCTCGTTGGTGACCAGGCCATTTTGCGCTCAACCGGCATCGCCACCAGCCAGAGCACGACCGGCGCGGAAGAAGCCAAAGACTTCAAAGTCGTGGTCACCTTGGACAATCCGTCTGACGAGTTGCGCCCCGGCCTCTCCACCACGGCAAAGATCACCACCGCGAGCAAAGATAACGTCGTCGCAATTCCCATCCAGGCGCTAACCACCCGCGATCCTAACGCCTCCGACAAGCCAACCAGCAGCAGCGCGACTACTGACAGCTCTTCAGCTGCGGCAAAGAAAAAGGCAGCCGAGGTGCAAGGTGTCTTCGTGCTCAAAAAGAAGGACGGAAAAGACCACGCCGTCTTCACACCGGTAAAGACGGGCATCACCGGTGCTACGGATATCGAAGTCACCTCCGGCCTCAAGCCGGGCGACGAAATTGTGACCGGCACCTATAAGGTTCTCCGCTCGCTGAAAAACAATGCTGCCGTCAAACCGGTGGACGCGGCAGAGATCGCCAAGGATGAAAGCAGCTAGAAGTTCGCAGACGGAACTGCACGCGACGCGTCTAACGGCAGGCACAACCAGACGGCAGTTGTAGAAAGAATTGAGGATCAAGATGGCAACGCAGACAGTGGTTTCAGATGCAGAGGTCACCGGAACAGGTCCCGACAAAGACAGCGTTATCGTCGTCGAAAACCTGTGGAAGACCTATGACATGGGCTCCGAGCAGCAGGTCCACGCTCTGCGCGGCGTCAACCTCAAGATCCGCCACAACGAATATGTCGCCATCATGGGACCGTCAGGCTCCGGCAAATCCACGCTGATGAACCTGATCGGCTGCCTCGACTCCCCCAGCAAGGGCCGCTACTGGTTGAACGGCCATCTCGTCAGCGAACTGAACGATGACGAACTTGCCCGCATCCGTAACCGTGAAATCGGCTTCGTCTTCCAGACCTTCAACCTCTTGGCCCGCGCCACCGCGCTGCACAACGTCGAGCTGCCTCTCATCTACAGCGGCACGCCATCTGAAGAGCGCCTCGAGCGCGCCCGCCAGGCGCTCCGCAACGTCAACCTCGAAGAACGCATGATGCACAAACCGAACGAGCTCTCCGGCGGCCAGCGCCAGCGCGTCGCCATCGCCCGCGCCCTCGTCAATCGCCCCAGCATCATCCTCGCCGACGAGCCCACCGGTAACCTCGACTCCAAAACCGGTGACGAAATCATGGCCCTGTTCGACGACCTGCACGCCAAGGGCAACACCATTGTCCTGGTCACTCACGAACCGGACATCGCAGAATTCGCGCATCGCGTCGTCTTCATCCGCGACGGCGAAATTGCCACGGATACGCAGAGCAAGCGCGGCGCAGCCTTCCTCCGCGGCGAGTTCGACCCGATCACAAGCAAACAAGCCCACGCGTAGCAAGTCCGCAGAAATGAAAAGGCCAGCTCCTCATCGGAACTGGCCTTTTTTGTTTGCAGATAAACTACAGCTCTTCCGGAGTGACCTTGCCTTCCGCAATCGCCCTCTGCACCTTGCTGTGCTTGACGCTATAGGTGAAGTAAACGATCAGTCCCAGCAACAGCCAGCCAAAAACAACTTCCTTCGTCAGCGCAGGAAGTGTCCAGACCAGATAGAGCGACGTAAGAATGCCGCAGATTGGAACCAGCGGCACCAGCGGCGTCTTGAACGGCCGGTGCATCTCAGGATGCCGCACTCGGAGGATCCAGACGCCAGCGCAGACGATCGCAAATGCCAGCAGCGTCCCCATGTTCACCAGCTCCGCAAGTTTTCCGACCGGCAGCAGCGCCGGCATGACGCCCGCGATCAAGCCGAAGACGATGTTTGAAATCCACGGCGTGCGAAATTTCGGATGCACTGCGCTCGCCCATGGCCAGATCAGCCCGTCTCGGCTCATTGAAAAGAAGACGCGCGACTGGCCAAACAACATAACCAGCATCGTTGTTCCTAGCCCGCAGACTGCGCCAAACTCCACCAGCAACGCGCCCCAGGCATGATTTGTCGCGCGAATCCCGACCACGATGGGATCGCCCACATCGAGCGACTTGTACGGCACCAGCCCAGTCAGGACAAGCGCCACGATGATGTAAAGAATCGTGCAGACGACCAGCGATCCGATGATGCCGATCGGCATGTCGCGCTTGGGATTCTTGGCTTCCTGCGCAGCCGTCGATACCGCATCAAATCCGATGTAAGCAAAAAACACAGACGCCGCACCGGCAAAAATTCCGGGAACACCAAAGCGGTTACCACCCTCATTCGGCGGAATGAACGGATGCCAGTTCGCCGCGGCCCATCCGTGATGCTGCATCAGGAAGTAAGTGCCGACACCGATAAACATGAAAACGACGCCAAGCTTGATCGCGACGATTACCGAGTTTAAATTCGCCGACTCTTTGATTCCGATGATGAGCACGCACGTGACAAAGGCGATGGCGAAGAATGCGACGATGTTCGCAATTGCCGTGACATGCGGCAGCGAATTCGGATCGACGCCCACGGGCAGTGACGCAGCTCGTATCCAGTGATTGTGAAACTGATACAGCACCGTGCCCGGCGTGGCCGTCCACTGCGGAGGAATGTGGATGCCGATGTCATCCATCAATCCGGTAAAGTAGCCGCTCCAACCGGAGGCCACAGTGGCAGCGCCAAACGCATACTCCAACACCAGGTCCCAGCCGATAATCCACGCAATAAATTCGCCGAGCGTCGCGTAGCCATAACTGTAAGCCGAACCGGCAATCGGAATCATCGCCGCAAACTCGGAATAACACAGCGCGGCGAACGCGCAGGTAATGCCGGCGACGACGAAACTGAGCGCGACGGCTGGTCCGGCGTAGCGTGCAGCGGCGGGGCCGACGAGAACAAAAATTCCGGTGCCGATGATAGCGCCGATGCCGAGCGTCATCAAATTGATGGGCCCTAGAGCGCGCTTTAGGCTGTGTTCGCCCTCTTCGCTGGCTTCGTTCAGTAGCTGCTTGAGAGGCTTGATTGCGAGAAGCTTTGCCATGTGATGTCGACCTTTAGGTATTTGCTACTGAGATTGCACAAATTGCCTGGATCGCCGCGACCAAAGCAGATATGCGGGAACGCCAAGCAGAACAATGATGAGACCGGGCCAGGTGTATTGCGGTTTGTAGCGCAATAATACGATACAAATCCACGCAGCCATAACGATATACAGTGCCGGCAGCACGGGATAGCCCAGCGCCTTGTATGGCCGTTCGGCGTTCGGACGCTTGAATCGCAACACGAAGAGGCCGCCGATGGTCGCGATATAAAACAGCAGCGCCGCGAACATGGTGAAGTCCAGCAGCTGTCCGTACGAGCCAGACAGGCACAGCAGGCACGACCATCCAGCTTGAACGATGAGCGAAGTGAACGGAGTTTTGTACCGCGGATGCAGCTTGCCAATCGCGTTGAAGAACAGGCCGTCCTTGCTCATCGCGTAGTAGACGCGCGCGCCGGCGAGGATCATGCCGTTGACGCAGCCGAAGGTCGACAGCAGAATTGCGGCGGCCATCAACTTGGCTCCGGCGGAGTGGAAGATTTCTTCGAGGACTGCAGTGCCTACCCGATCGTCCTGCGCGTATTGAATGCCGCGGGCCAGCACCGTCGTTCCTTCCGGATCACCGTGCAGTGGCAACGCCATCAGGTACACAAAATTCGCCAGCACATATAAGGTGAGGACCAAACCCGTGCCGAGGATGAGCGACAGCGGCAGGTTGCGTTTTGGATTCTTGACCTCGCCTGCGGTGAAGGTGACGTTGTTCCATGCGTCTGCTGAGAACAACGACCCGACCTGCACGACCGCAAGAATCGTGAAGATGCCGACGTAGGTCATCGGGCCGCCGACGCCGACCTGGACTGCGTGCAAGGTGTGGAAGCCTGAGTTCTGCCAGAAGTTGTGCCAGTTTGCGCCGAAGTTGGCGGCGATCGCTTCGTGGCTGCGTGCAAAGAAAAGTCCGAGCAGCACCAGCCCGAGCAGCGCTGCTGTTTTTGCCGCGGTGAAAATATCCTGAACGAACGCGCCGAACTTTACGCCGAACAGATTCACCAGCGTGAGAATCAAGATGACGACGATGGCGACAAGATTCGCGGTGTTGAGGCCGATGTCCATGTTGCCCAGGACCATGACGCCGCCGGGAATGTGGACGCTCAGCGCCGGGACGTGTCCCATGTTCACGAGCCAGTGTGTGCTCGAAACACTTGGGAAAAATACGCCGAGAAATTTTCCGAAGGCGACGCCGACTGCGGCGATGGTTCCGGTCTGGATGACGAGGAACAAGGTCCAGCCGTAGAGAAATCCCCAGAGTGGGCCGAGCGATTCGCGCAGGTAGACATATTGTCCGCCGGCCTTGGGCATCATCGCGGCGAGCTCGCCGTAGCTGAGCGCGCCGATGATGGTCATGACCATCGTGATGAGCCATGCGGCGATCAGCAGCGCGGGAGATTGCACGCCGCGCGAAATTTCTGCAGAGACGATGAAGATGCCGGAGCCGATCATCGAGCCGATGACGATGGCCGTCGCGCTCCACAATCCCAACCCCTGGACGAAGTGGGTTTGCTCAGGCTGGACTTCGGTTTGTGCTTTGACTGGCGACGCGCTCACGTGGAATTGGTTTTACAGGATTTGCGCGAGAATGTCTCGGATGTTTTGACCGAGCTGCTTGGCATAGTTGCTCGCGGTGCATCCGCGATAGAGATCGCCGATGATGGCGACTGAGTCCGCGCCGGCGTCGAGGACGGAGCGGGCGTTGTCGCGCGTGATGCCGCCGATTGCGACTACCGGCTTCGTCGTCAGCTTGCGCAGACGGCGAAATTCTTCGAGGCCGAGTACGGGGTCAGGATTTTGTTTGCTGCTTGTCGCAAAGATTGGACCGATCGCGAGATAGTCTGCGTCTGTCTCGTTCCCTGTCGCGACTTGTTCTGCATTGTGGGTGGAGAGGCCGAGAATTTTCGGGCTCAGAAGAATTTTGCGGGCGCCAGCGACGCTCAGGTCTTGCTGGCCGAGGTGACAGCCATCGAATCCGGCGAGGAGAGCGAGGTCCGGCCGATCATTCAAAATGAGTTGGCATTTTCGCGATTCGCGAGCTATCGCGATTGCTTCAGCGCACGCCAAAATCAGTGACGGCTCTGAATCCTTGTCGCGCAACTGCAGGATGCTGACATCGGAGTCGATGAATACTCGGGCGATTTCTCCCATCAGCGGCGCGAAGTTTTCGCGCGGCCGATCAGCGATTCGAGATAATGCGCCGACATCGAGAATTGGATAGAGCCTGGAAGTCAGCATGGCGTTGCTACAAACCTAATCGATGACCAAGCCGACGGCCTTCGACAGCAGCTTCTCCGGTCCAGCGTATCGATAAAAAACAGGCCGCGTTTCGTCCTGACATAGAAGATTGAGGCCAGCGGTTTTCTCGGCTGACTGATACGAGAAGCAGTTCCAGTTCTTGCCGGGGACGGTGAAGGCCTGTGCGTTATGAAAGTGCGACCACATGCGTTCAAAACCCTGGTCATTTTGAGCGGGAGTTTGAGTGGCAAGCTCTTCGACAATGGCGAACTCTGCAAAGTTAGGAGCAAATCCCGGCCACGCTTCGTGGATAAAAGTTCCCGACTTCGTTGCCTTGGGCGTGTCATTTCCCGGCACGTAGTTCCATGAAAAAGCGCGATGCGCCTTGACCGGCCCGATGGTTATGATCGCAGGCGACCGCAGGTAAAACCACCCGCTCATCGCGACCGGAATGATGACGTAGTCGCACGCAAAATAAGCTACGACGCACCAAGCCACGCACTTAAGAGCGCTCTTCATCTTGATGTCCCGTGGACAGTTGAATTAAGAAACGGCGGCCACTTCCGCCGCGGCTTTTTCTTTTTCGCGCTCGAAGAAGCGTTCCATGAACTTGGTGTCAAACTTGCCTTCGCGGAAATCTGGATCCTGCAGGATTTTCTGATGGAGCGGGATGGTGGTGTGGATGCCGCGGACGACGAACTGTTCCAGTGCGCGTGACATGCGGGACATCGCCTCGGCGCGGGTACTGCCGTGGACGATCAACTTGGCGATGAGCGAGTCGTAGTAGGGCGGCACGGTTCCCTCTGCGTACTGTGCCGTGTCGACGCGGACGCCGTTGCCTCCGGGCAGATTGAAGGCGGTGATTTTTCCTGCGGATGGCGTGAATTTTTCGGGATGCTCGGCGTTGATGCGGCACTCGATGGCGTGGCCACGCAGTGGTATTTCGTGCGGCAGAATGCTCGACAGCTTCTCACCCGCGGCGATGCGCAGCTGCGCTTTGACTAAGTCGACGCCGGTGATCATCTCGGTGACGGGGTGCTCGACCTGTATGCGGGTGTTCATCTCGATGAAGTAGAGCTTGCCGTCTTCGTCCATCAGAAACTCGATGGTGCCGGCGTTCTGGTAGCCGATGGCTTCGAGCGACTTCTTGAGCGTCTTGTGAATCTCCTCGCGCATTTTCGGCGTGACCATGAGCGATGGGGCTTCTTCAATCAACTTTTGATGGCGGCGCTGGATGGAGCATTCGCGCTCGTGCAGGGTGGTGACATTGCCGTGCTGGTCGGCGAGGATTTGAAACTCGATGTGGCGCGGGCGCTCGATGAACTTCTCCATGTAGAGATCGCCGTTGCCGAAGGCGTTGCGCGCTTCGGTCGACGCTGCGTCGAAAAGTTGCGGCAGCTCTTCGGGCGTGCGAACGATGCGCATGCCGCGTCCGCCGCCGCCTGCGCTGGCCTTCATGATGACGGGATAGCCGACTTGCTTGGCCCACTGCTGCGCTTCTTGTTCGGAGGCGATGACGCCGTCAGACCCGGGAAGGATTGGCACCTTCGCTTTCTTCATCGCGGCGCGAGCCTTATCTTTTTCACCCATCAGCCGGATGACTTCCGGCGGCGGGCCGATGAATTTGATGTTGGAGGCGCGGCAGACTTCGGCGAAGTTTGCGTTCTCACTCAGCAATCCGTAGCCGGGATGTATGGCGTCAACGTCAGCAATTTCAGCCGCACTGATCACGCCCGGAACATTCAGGTAGCTGTCTGCGGAGCGCGGCGGCCCAATGCAGATGGCCTCGTCGGCAAAGCGGACGTGGAGGGAACCCTTGTCGGCCTCGCTGTAGACCGCGACGGTGCGGATGCCCATTTCCTTGCAGGCGTTGATGACGCGCAGGGCGATCTCGCCGCGATTGGCTACCAGGACTTTGCGAAACATGCGGCGCTAGCTCCGGGGCCGCACGGCGAACAGCTGCTGGCCGTACTCGATGGGCTGCCCGTTCGAGACGAAGCGCTTGACGATTTCTCCGGCGGCGTCGGACTCGATTTCGTTCATCAACTTCATGGCTTCGACGATGCAGAGCACCTGGCCGACGTCGACCTGGTCGCCGACCGAAACAAATGCAGGCGATCCCGGCGCTGACGACTCATAGAATGTCCCGACGATGGGCGAGGTGACGATGTGCAGGCCGGCGTTCTCATCTGCTGGTGCTTCTGCCGATGCTGCGGCCGACGAAGTTGCGCTGGTTTGCGCGGCGGCTGCGCTCGGACGCGATTGGCTCATCGCCGCTGCGAAGGCCGACGGGTCAAACGACGTCGCGGCTCCGGCGAACTTTATGCTGACTTTGCGTTCTCCACTTTCGGTGGAGAATTCGGCAATGCCGTTTTCTTTCAGGAACTCGATCAGCTCCCTTAAATCCTGCAGCTCTTCCTGGGTCATGCCAGCGCCGTCCATCCTTTCGGAGCGGGAGTCAGAACCTGATGCCCGCTCTCTGTGACCGCAACCATATCCTCGATGCGAATGCCAAACTTGCCGGGCAGGTACGCGCCCGGTTCAATCGTAATGACCATCCCCGGCTCCAGCTCCGTCTTCACGCCCGCCGCAATCCGCGGCGACTCGTGAATTTCCAGTCCGACGCCGTGCCCCGTGGAGTGGCTGAAGTAGCGGTCAAGTTTGGCCGCGCGCAAAACGCTCCGCGCAGCCTCATCGACTTCCCCGCAAGTCGCGCCGGGACGAACTGCCGCAACCGCAGATTCCTGGGCCGCGAGCACAGCCTCGTAGACCTTCTGCTCCTGCGGCAAAGCCTTTCCAATGTGTACTGTGCGTGTCATATCCGAGCAATAACCCTTGAGCATAACACCGAAATCTAGGGTCACGAATCCACGCTTCGGCAGCCGCGCCAGCGAGGCCTGTCCATGCGGAAGAGACGACCTCTTCCCCGAAGCAACAATGGTGTCAAACGACATTTTTTCCGCCCCGCGACTGCGCGCCGCATGCTCCAACTGCGCCGCGATCGAAACTTCCGTCGCACCCGCGGCGATGTTCTCCAGCGCTTCAAAATACAAATCGCAGCCGAGCGCGGCGGCTTCTTTCATGCAGGCGAGCTCGTAGGCGTCCTTGCGTTGGCGCAGCACCGGGACCGGCGACATCACCGGCAGCCACTTCAGCTTCAGCTTCATCGCGCGTACGGTCTTTTGCAAACTGCTGTAGGTCGCGAGAGTGATCGTCGCCTGGTCGATGCCGCATCGCGAAATTCCCTGGTCGGCCAGCCATGCTGTCACCGCAGATTGAGCGGATCTCGCCACGATGCTGACTCGTGCCGCCTGCGTCTCTTCGCGCGCCTGTACGGTGTAGCGCCCGTCCGTGAACATGACGCTTCGGCTCGGCCCCACAACCAGTGCAGCGTTCGAGCCCGTGAACCCGCACAAGTACCGAACGTCAGGAAGGTTGACGACAAGCAGCGATTCAATCTTCAGCCTGGAAAAATAAGTCCGCAACGCCGCCTGGCGACGCGCATAGAGAGGAGCGGGCTGGAGGAGGGGCGCTGGCAAACAGAGGTAAGTCTAAACGGAGATGCGATGACGTGCTGAGCGCGATCGCTTCATCGGCCGCTGATACGTGCTACCGGCTTCTTCTGCCGGGCGCCAATATGCTGCACTTCGCTCTCCGACTCCATCCACGTGTTCAGCAGCGAGCGCTTGAAGCGCCACCGGTTGCCGAGCTTGAACGCCGGAATCGTATTCTCCGATGCGTACTTGTAAAGAGAGTCTGAGCTGATGCCCAGGTAATCCGCAGCTTGGCGGATGTCCATGACTTCGCGCGTCTCCAAAGAGGGAGATGCGCCGCTTGCTTTCGCAACTTTGGCGGGCATACGTCGTTCCTTCAAGTGTTACTTGAGCGAATTTTGATGTACGGCGGAGAACCAGTAGCGAGGAGAGTTATATCCCGCCCTTGTCGGGAGTTCAAGGAGAATTTTAGGGTTTGTTCGGGTTGGCTGGAGAGATGAGCAGCTAAGTCGCTGCAAAGACAAGCCTTGACCGGCGGCCCATTTGCTGAAAGTTGCAGAGAAGCGCCCGGAGCGAACCAGCCCCGGGCGCGCTTTAAATCGTCACTCCAGCTACTTCAGATCGGGTTGTAAATCGCTCGCTATCGCGAGCAAATCGTCCGACACAGTCCGCGTCGACGCAATCGCATCCTTCAACGGGATGCTCGTGATCTCATTTCCCCGCAGCACGACGAGACGGCCAAACTTCTTTTCGTGGACGAGATCAATCGCCGCCAACCCGTACCGCGTTGCCAGCATGCGATCAAAGGCCGTCGGTGTCCCCCCGCGTTGCGTGTGTCCTAGATTCACGGACCTCGTCTCGAAGCCAGTCCGCTTCTCGATCTCTTCGGCGAGATGCTGCCCGATCCCACTCAAGCGCGCGTGACCAAACTCGTCGACTTTCGACCCCATCGTTGCCTGGCTCTCGCTCGCCGGAATCTTCGCGCCCTCAGCGACGACGACAATCGAAAATCCCTTGCCGCGATCATGCCGCTGCTTCAGCTGCGCACAGACATGGTCGACATCAATCGGCTTCTCCGGAACCAGCACAACATCCGCGCCGCCCGCAACTCCCGACCATAGCGCGATCCATCCCGCGTCGCGACCCATCACCTCGCAAACGATAATGCGGTTGTGCGCCTCGGCCGTTGAGTGCAGCCGGTCGACTGCCTCCGTCGCAATGCTGACCGCAGTATCGAAACCAAAGCACTGGTCGGTTCCGCTCAAGTCGTTATCAATCGTCTTCGGCACGCCGACGCACTTCACGCCCTTCTCAATCAGTGCATTTGCCACACCCTGCGTGTCATCGCCGCCGATCGTGATCAGCGCGTCCAGCTTGTGCCGCGCAATCGTCGCCAGGCACGCATCGATCGCGCCCTCCTTCTTGCGCGGATTCGTCCGGCTGGTGCGAAGAATCGTGCCGCCAAGATGCAAAATGCCCGAGACGCTGTGGATCGTCAGCGGCATGGTCTTGTCCTCGACCACGCCGCGCCAGCCTTCAATAAATCCGACAAACTCGTCGCCGTGGTGGAAGATGCCTTTACGAACCGCAGCGCGGATCACCGCGTTCAAGCCGGGGCAGTCTCCGCCGCCGGTGAGGATGCCAACTTTCATGTCTGTTCTTCTCTCTTCTGCTCAGGTGGGCGCCGCAACAGGCGGGCCTTCAGAAGGGATGATAAACCGGAAGCCCGCCTCATATGTCGCAGGCGGGCTCCTCTTAAGTGTCAGTTTGTGTCAAAGCTGCAGCCGCTACTGCACGTCCGCAACTTTCCCGGCCTTGAACGTAATCTTCATGTCCGGATATTTGTAAATCTTCTTCGTCCCCAGGTCGACCACGCTGGTCGGTTGTCCCAACGCAGTTGTCACCTGGGCCACCGTCTGTCCCAGCGCGACCGTCACCGGAGCAGCAGTCGAAGGCGCAGCAGCCGGCGAGGCCACTCCACCAATCGGGGTCCCGGTTTCCGTCTGCGCCTGCGCGACCACTTCCTTTTCCGACTGGTCAGACTGCGCCAGCTGTGAGTTCACATCCGCAGCACCATTCGGCTCTGCTGGAGGCGCGTCCTTGGTAAACGCCGTCGGCACCGGAGCAGTCTGCGCTGAAGGAGGAGCCGCTGGCAGCCCGCCCTTCCCCTGCTTGGCCTGCAGATCCTGCAGTCCCTGGTCGATGGTCTCGCGCATGTGATTCTGCATCTCCTGCAGGTCCGCTACCGTCACCGTCACGGTGTCAGATTTGGCGCACTCCTTGCCACCCTTGCTCGACAGCACGACCAGGTTCGCCGAAGTCGCATTCGCCGGAGGCGCTTGCGTCAGCTCCAAAGCATCGCTGTCGCTGATCGCGCACTCCGCACCAGCGGTGTCCACAACATCCAGCGACGACCCGGCAACGAACACGTGTGGATGCCCGTCTGCGAAGAGCCGCGTCAGCCCACTCGATGCCGGATCAATGTCCTGATTCTGCGCATTCTGCTGCGCCTCGGCGTTTTCCAGAGCCAACTCCGCCTTCACTTCATCCGCAATCATCTGCTTGGTTTCAGGAGTCAGCGGCGCCTGCCCGGCAGCATTCTGCTGTGCCGCCAGTGCAGCTTCCTGGTTCGCCTGATAGGCCGCCTGCAAGCTGGTCGAGATCAAATAATCCGTCAGCCAGAAGGAAGCGCTCGCATACACCGGATACGGGGTGAAGTATGCGCCATAAAATCCGAACCACGGCGCCCCCCCCCAGCCCCAGCTGTAAGCCACCGGCGCATACCACGGGTTATAAGCCCAGCCGTAAAATCCCGGGCCGTAGTAATACCCCGGCGCGTAAACATTCATGTAAACGCCGCCATAGTAGTAGCCGCGGTAGTACCGGTCATACGCGCGCCCATGGTAGTAGTACGAGCGACGGTTGTAATCGCGGCCATTGTGATGGAAGCCGCGCTCCACATAACCCGGCCGCCCACGCTCGGCATACACTCGCGACCCGTCAGCCCGCCGCACTGAAACCTGCCGACTGCCGTTCAATCCGTGGTGGACATCCATCCCGGTTTTTGCGTTATGGACATCACTGACTCTGCCATTCGATCGTGTCTGGACCGAGCTGCCGCCCTTCAGCTGCGTCTGCTTGCTGCCAGCGGGTGCCGGCCGGGAAACCCCGGCATGGCTGCCTTGCGGCGTGACGTGCGGAGCGCCCGGGCCGCCCTTCTCTCCGTTCGCATTTGCAGTATGCGCGCCGTTTGCCGAGTTTGCGTGCGTCCCATTCGCCGTCGGACCAGAAGAAGCGTGCGTCCCATTTGCCGTCGGACCAGAAGAGTGCGTGCCGCTGGCCGACGTGCCGCCTGTCTTCGGAGCACTTGCCGGTTTCGACGGCGCTTTTGGCGCAGACTTGCTCGGCGTCTTCGACTGAGCCGTCAACGTCAACGGCGCCAGCAGCAGAACAGCGCCCAATATCAGAAGAAATCCTTGCGCCTTCGTATGAACCCTGGAACGAAATGTCAGGTACATGTAGCTCTCCTTCATGCAATCGCTGCGCGGCCCCCGCGGATTACTGCACGTCCGTTACTTTGCCCTTGACGAACGTCACCTTCATGTCCGGATACGTATCAATTTCCTTCGTCGCCAGCTTGATGACTTTCTGCGGCTGGCCAAAGCTCGCCACCACCTGGTCCTTCGTCTGTCCCAGCGAAATCGTCTTCGGCGGCGGTGGCGCAGCATCAGCCGGAGGTGGAGGAGGCGCAATCGGCGCAATTGCCGCGGCCGGAGTTGGCGCCGGAGCAGCCGGCGCGGCAGCAGCTGGCGCCGCAGCCGCACTGTCCTTGGCATCATCGCTCGGCGCCACCGTCACAGCTTCCGCGATTGTCTTCATCACGTCGTCCGCCGGCGGTACGCCATGCTTGAATGGGAATTTCATCTGCCCGTGATAGCGGATGTCCTGGTACGGGTCGCTGTAAAACGACAACACCACGCCGTCGTCAGAAACTTTGTACGCCGTGATGAAAAACTTCTCGTCACTCAAAAACCGCCGCTGCTTGATCGAACTCGCAACATCACCATGCGACTTCAGGAAATGGCCCAGTCCGACGCTCGACGCGAACCCCATGGAGAAAGCTCCATTGGCATAGGTATTGGTCGGCGGATATTCGTTATCCAGCGTCGCCATCATGAAGCCGTCTTTGTGCAGCACGACGATCGATCCGGACTTGATGATGTCCGTGCCGTCGGCGGTCAGCTTGGTTAAAACAAATTCCGCTTCCAGCTTCTGCTGAATTTCACCCTTGTTGTCCAGCGCATGCAGCATAGGCGCAACAGCCAGCAACGCGACAACAGCACTCAGAACCACTCTCCGCATACCATTTCTCCGTTTGGCATCAATGCAATCGCGAGGCGAAACAAATCCAGGCCATGGCCCGAATAAATTGCCGATGCCTTGTTTACATCGGCACATCTCCAGAAATCTTTAAAGCACTGTTGCAAAACTGTTGCAAATACGGCTCGTCATCCCAAGAGCAGCGCTTTCACTGGGGTATTTGCGCACCCATTACTACATGCACCCTGCGCCTTGTCAAGGCACGAACTGTTACAAATCGCAGGAAATCGACGATTCGGGTCTAGCGGTGCGACGTCGCCTCATCCGCATACAGCTCGTCAATCACGGCCTGATATTTCTGATTGATCACCCGCCGCTTCAGCTTCATGCTCGGCGTCATCTCGCCCGTCTCCAACGTCCACTCCTCCGGCACCAGGTGAAACCGCTTGATCGTCTCGTACTGCGCCAGCGTCGCGTTCACCTTATCGACGATCCGCTTGTACTCCGCCACAACC
>Ga0302324_100004083_pt1 | contig 32562 bp, 27 predicted proteins | sample Palsa_T0_1_FD_201949 | JGI IMG/M metagenome (GOLD analysis project Ga0302324, IMG submission 201949) | Peat permafrost microbial communities from Stordalen Mire near Abisko, Sweden - Palsa_T0_1 | ecosystem: Environmental > Terrestrial > Soil > Palsa > Peat permafrost | place: Sweden: Abisko... | reverse complement strand
AGAGCTCCGGACGCCGGCCCGAGGAACGTAGCCGCGAGCACGTCGACTACGAACGTCGCCGACACCATCGGGGCCCCGCTCAGCCGGCCCTGCGAGACGCAGCCGGCGATCACGGCGCTCACGCCGAGGACGATGCTCAAGCTGCCGATATGGTCGGGAGGTCCGACCACACACACCACAACCGTGATCCCGAGCGCGAGGATCGAGCTCGCGGGTCCTGGCATGCGCCGCAGAATGGGCACACGCTTGTCTCCCGCGTCGCGGCGGAGCATCTCTGAGAGATTACGCTTCGTACGCGCTTCGCGCGAGGTCACACGTTGCACTGCCGAGGGATCAGTTGCACTGCCGAGGGATCAAGTATCGCGCCAAATCATTCGAATCTCCTTTCTGACCTTGCCGAGTCGATCGACGCGCGGTCGGCATCGCCGACGGGCTGTCGCGGACGGGGGGGTCGTTCGTTCGGCTACACGGGGGGAAGAAAGCTCCGAAAAGGAGCGAAACATGCCGATTCCTAATTTAAAGGATACGAGCTTTGCACAACTTTCCGGTATAAAATGTGTGCAATTCTGTGTCCAGAAGTGGGCTAGGACGGCGAAGACCTGCGGCCTGGCGGGCGGATGAGGTACCTCAAGACGAGCGAGGCGGCCTCGTTGCTGAGCGTGAGCCCGAACACGCTGCGTGCGTGGGAGCGTCGATTTGGGTTCCCTAAGCCGCAACGTTCCCCTGGCAGGCACCGGCTGTACATGTACGGGGAGGTTGCGGCGCTACGCGATGCGCTGCAGGAGGGTTTGTCGATCTCCTCCGCTGTTTCGCGGGCGCGGGAAGGCCTCGCCTCGGACTCGAGCGCGCTGATCGGGGCGCTGGTCTCGTACGAGACCGAGCGAGCGGATGTCGCGATCGAGGCCGCGCTGGCGCTGCGGTCGGTCGAGCGGTCCGTCGAGGAGGTGCTCCTGCCGACGCTCGACGAGATCGTCCGGCGCTTCGGGAACGAGTCGGCCGCCTGGGCGTTCGCCGCACGCTGGGCCTCGGACTGGCTGCGGCGCGCGATGCGGCTTGCGCCCGCGCCGGTGCGCCCCGCCTCGATCGTTGTCGGTGACGCGTCCCGCGACGAGCTGGACGCCGACAACCCATACATCCGGACGCTCGAGCTGTTCTGCGCCCGGGCCGGTATCCGCGTCCTGAGCCTGTCGGCGCGTGGCGTTGCCGGCATCGGGGACGCGGTCGCAATCCACCGCCCCAACCTTGTGATCGTCGCCGGCACGCATCTGCACGACGACGCGGTCGCTCGGTGGGCCTACGCGATCAGGCTCTCGGCCGGCGCCGTCCCGTTGGCGGTCTACCGCCGCGGTGAGTCGATCCGCGCCGGCGGCACCACGCGCCTGCTGCCCCCCGAGCCGCGAGCCGCGCACGACCGGATCCTCGAACTGCTGGGCGCCGAGCCCGCCGGGAAGGCGGCGTCCGCGCGCACCAGGCGTGTGGAACCCGATCTGCGGTCCGAGGTCGACGAAGAGCGCAGGCTGCGCCGCCGACGCACCAGGTAGCCGGCGCCCGGGCGTTGAGCGGGGCGGTCCGGCCGAGGTCCATCGTGACCGGGACGCGCTGAACGTCCGGCCGCCGGGGCCGGCCAGGGAACGACGAGGTGGCCGGTACAACGAGCTCGCCTTGACATATGCCTATATCGGTATATATCCTCGCGCCATGGCCCGAGCAGCGACCACGACCGACGTGTTCAACGCGATCGCCGAGCCCCGTCGACGTGAGCTCCTCGACGAGCTGGCCGATGGCGAGCGTTCGGTCAACGAGCTGGTGGAGCGGCTGCGCCTGACCCAGCCGCTGGTCTCCAAGCACCTGCGAGTGCTCCGGGAGGTCGGCGCGGTGCGCGTGCGTGACGACGGCCGGCGGCGCCTGTACAGCGTCGACGCGGGTGCGCTGAAGCCGATCCACGACTGGGTCTCCGGCTACGAGCAGATGTGGTCCGAGCGCTTCGACGCTCTGGACACGGTGCTCGACGAACTCAAACGACAGGAGCATGACGATGCAGGCAGCAGCTGAGCAGTTCAAGGCGACGGTCACCCTTCCCGCCGACGATCAGATCCTGATCACGCGCGAATTCGACGCCCCCAGGCACCTCGTGTATCGAGCCTGGACGACGCCGGAGCTGGTCCGGCGTTGGTGGTCGGGAAAGCGCGGCGAGGTGACCCTGGCCGAGATCGACCTGCGGGTCGGCGGCGCGTGGCGATACGTGATGACCGCGCACGGCGAATTCGAGGTCGGCTTCCACGGCGAGTACCGGGAGATCGTCGAGAACGAGCGGATCGTGTCGACCGAGGTCTACGAGGGCGCACCGGACGCCGAGGCGCTCAACACGCTGACGCTGACCGAGCGCGATGGCCGCACGACGATGACGATCCTCGTCGCGCATCAGAGCACGAGCAACCGAGACATGCACGTCAATTCCGGTATGGAGGGCGGGATGAACGAGTCGCTGGACGCGCTCGAGCGGGTCGCGCAGTCGCTGCGCTGAGGACCGCGAAGCAGCTCGGGTGCGGGCGGCCGGACGCCTAGAATCGGCTTCCATGGCCGGCCCGCACCGCCCCGTCGCGCAGCGCCCGTCGTTCCCCGAGCTCGAGCAGCTCGTGCTGGAGCGCTGGCGCGAGCGCGACGTGTTCGCCGAGTCGGTCCGGCGGCGGGAGGGCTCGCCGCGCTGGGGCTTCTACGAGGGCCCGCCGACGGCGAGCGGTCCGCCGGCCTTTCACCACGTGCTCAGCCGGGTGTTCAAGGACATCTTCCCGCGCTACCGGACGATGACCGGCCACTACGTCGAGCGCAAGGGCGGCTGGGACTGCCACGGGCTGCCCGTCGAGCTGGCGCTCGAGGCCGAGCTCGGGTTCGAGTCCAAGGCAGACATCGAGGCGTTCGGGATCGCCGAGTTCAACGCCCGCTGCCGCCAGAAGGTGCTCAGCCACGTCGACGAGTGGAACCGGCTGACCGAGCGGATCGGCTTCTGGGTCGATCTCGACGCCGCCTATCGCACGCTCGACACCGAGTACGTCGAGTCGTGCTGGTGGGCGCTGAAGACGATCCACGAGAAGGGGCTGCTGTACGAGAAGCTGAAGGTGGTCCCCTATTGCCCGCGTGACCAGGTCACGCTCTCCAGCCACGAGCTCGGGCAGCCCGGCGCCTACCAGGACGTGATCGACCCGTCGGTGTACGTGCGGCTGAAGATCACCGACCCGCGCGGGCCGCTGCAACCGGACGACGAGCTGGTTGTATGGACGACGACGCCGTGGACGCTGGTCTCGAACGCCGCCGTCGCGATCAACCCCGAGCTCACCTACGTACGCGCACGCACGGGCGACGGCCACACGCAGATCGTCGCTCGAGACCTGCAGGCCAGGGTCCTCGGCGAGGACGCGGAGACGCTGACCAGCTTCGCCGGAGACGTGATCGTCGGCGCCGGCTACGCGCCGCCGTTTCCCTACATCCCGAGCGACGCCTACGGGCCTAAGGGCCACACGGTGCTGCCGGCCGATTTCGTCACGGCGGGCGACGGCACCGGCCTCGTGCACACCGCGATCGCGTTCGGCGACGACGACTTCCGGCTCGGCGAGGAGCAGGGCCTGAACGTCGTCAACCCGGTGCGGCTCGACGGCACCTACGACGAGCGGATCGGCCGCTACGAGGGCCGCAAGGTCAAAGACTGCGATCTGGACCTGATCGAGGACCTGCGCGCGGCGGGCACGCTCCTGCGCGCCGAGGACTATGCGCACTCCTACCCGCACTGCTGGCGCTGTGACACGCCGCTGCTGTACTACGCCAAGCCGTCCTGGTACATCGCGACCAGCCAGATCAAGGACGAGCTGCTCGACGCCAACGAGTCGATCACCTGGTATCCGGCGCACGTCAAGCACGGGCGCTTCGGCAACTGGCTGGAGGGCAACGTCGACTGGGCGCTGTCACGCGAGCGCTATTGGGGCACGCCGCTGCCGGTGTGGCGCTGCGCCCACGGCTGTATGAAGGTGATCGGCTCGCTCGCCGAGCTGGAAGCCGAGTCGGGCGTCAAGCTCGACGACCCCCATCGCCCGTTCGTCGACGACGTCGTGCTGACCTGTGACAACTGCGGTGGCGAGATGCACCGCGTGCCCGAGGTGATCGACGTCTGGTTCGACTCGGGCTCCATGCCGTTCGCCCAGTACGGCGCCCCCCAGCACAACCAGGAGCACTTCGAGCAGCGGTTCCCCGCCGACTTCATCTGCGAGGCGCTGGACCAGACCCGCGGCTGGTTCTACTCGATGCTGGCCGTCTCGACGCTGCTGTTCGGTCGCTCGTCGTATCGCAACGTCGTCTGCCTCGGGCTGATCCTCGACGAGCAGGGCCTGAAGATGTCCAAGAGCCGCGGCAACACGGTCGAGCCGTGGCAGGTGCTGGACACCTACGGCGCCGACGCGCTGCGCTGGTACCTGTTCACCGCCAAGCAGCCGTGGGACGGGTGGCGGATGTCGATGGCGACGATCGAGGAGGCGGTCCGCCAGTTCCTGCTGCAGCTGTGGAATACGTACGGGTTCTACGTGCTGTACGCGAACATCAACCAGGTCGCCCCGACTCCGCTGCACTCAGAGCGGCTGACCGAGCTGGACCGCTGGGCGCTCTCGCGGCTGCAGGAGACGGTGGCGGTCGTCCGCGAGCGACTCGACGACTTCGACGCGACCGTCGCAGGCCGGGAGATCCAGCGGTTCGTCGACGATCTGTCCAACTGGTACGTGCGCCGCTCGCGCCCGCGCTTCTGGGACGGCGATCCGGCCGCGTTTGCGACCCTGCGCCACTGCCTGGTGACCGTCTCCCAGTTGCTGGCGCCGTTCTGTCCGTTTCTCGCCGACGAGATCTTCGACAACCTCGACGGCTCTGAGCGCAGCGTCCACCTGTGCGACTTCCCTGCCGCCGATGATCGCGACGAGCAGCTCGAGCAGGCGATGGCGGTGGGGCGGGAGACGGTGCGACTCGGGCTCGCCGCCCGCGCCCAGGCGAAGATCAGGGTCCGCCAGCCGCTGCGGGCCGCGGTGATCGTCGCGACCGGACGCGAGCGGGCCGCGATCGAGCTGCTCGCCGATCTCGTCCGCGACGAGCTGAACGTCCGCGAGCTGCGGTTCGTGTCCGAGGCCGACGAGCTTGGCGAGGTCGAGCTCAAGCCCAACTACCGAACGCTCGGACCGCGGTTCGGCAAGCAGATGCCGCTCGTCGTGGCCGGCGTCGCGGGCCTCGATCCGGCGCGGGCCGCCGCCACCGTGCGTGATGGTCAGACGGTCGCGATCGACCTCGGCGGCAATGAGCATTCGCTGAGCGCCGACGACCTGCTGATCAGCATGAAGCCGCTCGCGGGCTACCAGGTCGAGCGCGAGGGCTCGCATGGGGTCGCGCTCACGTTGGAGATCGACGGCCCGCTGCGCGCCGAGGGCATGGCCCGTGACGTCGTCCACGCCGTGCAGCAGCGCCGCCGGGACGCCGGTCTGGAGGTGTCGGATCGGATCACGCTGATCCTCGACGGCGACGCCGAGCTGCTCGACGCGGTCCGCGTCCATCAGGACTACGTCGCCGGCGAGACGCTGGCGGTCCAGATCAGCTACGCCGACCTCGACGGCGCCGAACCGACGATGATCGACGGCCGGCCGCTGAAGGTCGGGATCGCGCTCGTCTGAGCGACGCATGACGCGCGCCCGGTTCGCGGCGATGGTGGCGACCATTGCGCTGACGCTCGCCGGCTGCGGTGGGTCGCACAATGCGGGCCGGCGCAGCTCGGCACCGACCCACGCCGGCACCCGAGCCGCCGACAGCGCGCCGACCGGATCGCATCCCGATCTCGGCCCGTTCGCCGGGTACGCCTGGCACGGCGACGCGCGCTCGGTGCACGCCGCGTGGACCGTGCCGCGGCTTCGCCCGGGCTCGGTCACGGGCGAGGCCGCGACCTGGATCGGGGTCGAGGCGCCGGGCTCGACCGGCGACGCCCCGTTCGTGCAGGTCGGCGTCAACGAGGGCAACACTGCCGGACCGGGCCCGCCGTTCTACTACGCGTTCTACTCGACGACGAAGCTGCATTTCCACCCGGTGCACCTGTTCGACGTGCTCCCAGGAGACGAGATCTCGGCCACGTTGCGCCGCAGCGGTGCGCGCTGGCAGATCGTGATCCTGGACCTCACCTCGAGCCGCGAGCGGCGGCTGTCGGCGGTGCAGGGCGCCGGCCGCGTGTTCAACGAGGCGCAATACACGCAGGAGGACGTCACCAGCGCCCGCACGAATCAGCCGTTCCCGTACCCGAGCCTGTCGCCAGTCCGCTTCACCGAGGTGTCCGTCGACGGCAAGACGCCACGCGCGGCGCGGCTTGACTCAAGCTGGTTGACCGAGGCCAACGGCTATCTGGCGCCGGGCCCGATGCGCGGCGGCGCCTTCCGCCTCTCGCACCGGACGATCAGCATCGCCGCCGTCCGCTATCTGCAGGCGATCGCGGCGCAGGACGGCGCCACCTACGGCGCGATGACGAGCCTGCTGCGTTGGGCGTCCGGGGGCGCGACCCGTCCGGCGGTCGCGGCAGCGCGCCGGTTCGCGGGCGTGCTGCGCCAGACGATCGCCAAGCTGGGCACTGTCCGCTGGCCGGCGAACGCGCGCGCGAAGATCTCGGCCATCCGGGACGACGCCCGTCGGCTGTGCGGACTGCTGGCCACGATCCGAGCGGTGAGACCAGGAGGACGGCTGCCGTGGGCACAGCGCCTCACCCGGCTCGTCGGGGCACTCGGGTCAGACGGTCAGGCGGCGCGGCGAGCCCTGCGCCTGCCGGACGCCGCGACGCTCCCGCCGACCGGCTGAGCCCCGGTCGGATTCGTGACGATCCGGATACGCGATCCCCCGCGCGAAGGCGATCCCGGTAGGTTGTCGCGGCAACCCCTGACGAAAGGAGTCAACGATGGGTATCGGAGACGAGCTGGGCGGCCTCGGGGACAAGGCCAAGGATCTCGCCCAGGACCATCCCGACCAGGCCGAGCAGGCGATCGACAAGGTCGGTGACGAGCTCGGCCAGCGGACCGGGGGCAAGTTCGACTCGCAGATCGACGCGGGCGAGCAGAAGGCCGACGAGTTCCTGGGAGTCGGCGGCTCAGACCAGCACGGCGACGCCCAGAGCCAGCAGGGCGACGGCCAGCAGTAACTCTTCTGATCGGTCCCGGCCGGGAACGCCCTGCCCTCGGCCGGGCCGGTCAACCAGCAGCGTCTGAGCGCTAGGCCAGCGCGGGCTCGAGCTCTGACTCGAGCTTCTTCTTCGGGTAGGCCCCGATCACCGTCTTGGCCGCCTCACCGTGCTTGAACAGGATCAGCGTCGGGATCGACATGACGTTGTATTGGACGGCCGTCTTCTGATTCTCGTCGATGTTGAGCTTGACGACCTTCAGCTGGTCACCGCGCTCGATGGCGATCTCCTCGACGACGGGCGCCACCGCACGACACGGCCCACACCAGGGGGCCCAGAAGTCCACGAGCACCGGAACGTCGGACTCGATCACCTCTGCCTGGAAGTTACTGTCAGTTACCTCTCCGACGGCGCCAGCCATGTCTGTCTCCTTGTTGGTTGCTTCAGAAAGTATAGCGGGCCGCGCAATCGGCCCGGCGGGCATCCCACGCGCAAAATGCAGGACTAATCTGAGGGTCCAGATGGCCGACCCCACCAACTCGGAGATCGCCGAAGCTCTCGATGAGCTGGGCGACCTGTACGAGCTCGACGGCGCGGTGATTTACCGGATCGTCTCCTACCGCAACGCCGCCAAGGCGATCCGCGACGCGACCGTGTCGGTCACCACGCTCGCCCGTGAGGGCCGCGCGACCGAGCTGCCCGGTGTCGGCGCGATCATCCAGGAGAAGGTGCTCGCGCTCGCCGACGACGGCGAGATCCCGGCCGCGGTCAAGCTGCGCGCGAAGTTCCCCGTAGGACTGCTGGAGCTGACCCATCTGCCGGGGCTCGGTCCCAAGCGCGCCCGGCGCCTCTACGAGGAACTCGGGATCGACTCTCTGCAAGCACTCGAGCAAGCGGCGACGGCACAGCGCATCCGGGACCTGAAGGGCTTCGGCCCAAAGGCCGAGGAGAGCCTGCTGGCGGCCGCCCGGACGGCGCGAGAGCGAGCGGCCGCGGCCGACGGCGCGGGCAACCGGACCGTGCTCGACCGCGCGCTGGCGATCGCCGATCAGCTCGTCGCGGTGCTGCGCGAGCACGACGCCTCAGAGCGCGTCGAGCTGGCCGGATCAGCTCGGCGCATGACCGACTCGGTCAAGGACCTCGACGTGATCGCGACCGCTCACGACCCGCTGGCGCTGGCCACCGCGGCATCCCGACTCGAGCTGGTGGAGTCATCGAATACACCCGGCGAAGCTGGTGTGCGGCTGCGGACCCATACAGGCCTCGACGTCGACGTGCGGATCGTCTCACCGGACCAGTTCGGCAACCTGCTGCAGCATTTCACGGGCTCCAAGCAGCACAACATGGCGTTACGTGCCGCCGCGGTCCGCAAGGGCCTGCACGTTTCCGAGTACGGCGTGCTCGACGACATGACCGGCGAGACCCACCGCTGCGAGACCGAGCAGCAGGTCTATGCGCTGCTCGGGATGGACTACATCGAGCCCGAGCTGCGCGAGAACCGGGGCGAGCTGGAGGCGGCCGCCCGCCACGAGCTGCCGCAGCTGATCGAGATCGCGGATCTGCGCGGCGACCTGCACTCGCACACGACCGCGTCCGATGGCACCGCATCGATCCAGGAGATGGCGCGCGCCGCCCGCGGCGCGGGCTACGACTACCTGGCGGTCACCGACCATTCCGGGGTCGTCGGCACGCGCCTGGAGCCCGACCGGCTGCGCGAGCACCTCGACGCGATCCGCTCCCTGTCGGGTACCGACGAGGTCGACGGGATCACGCTGCTGGCGGGCTCGGAGGTCAACATCCTGCCCGACGGATCGCTCGACTACGACCACGACGTGTTGGCCGAGCTGGATTGGGTGGTCGCATCGGTGCACTCGTCGTTTCAGATGGACGCCACCGCGATGACGGCTCGTATCGTCCGCGCGATCGAGAACCCGCTGGTCGACGTGATCGGCCACCTGACCGGGCGCAAGATCGAGCGGCGGCTGCCCTACGAGCTGGACTTCGCCACCGTCCTGGACGCGGCGAAGCGGTCGCACACGATGTTCGAGATCAACGCCAGCCCCGACCGCCGGGATCTCGACGACCCGCACGCCCGTGCCGCCGCACAGGCCGGGATCGGGATCGTGATCAGCTGCGACGCGCACCGCACCGGCGGCTTCGAGGTCGCCCGCTACGGGATCGCGACCGCGCGGCGCGCGTGGCTCGGCCCCGACGCGGTCGTCAACACTCGCCCCTGGGACGAGGTCGCGGCGTTGCGCCCACGGGCGCTCGCCTGCCGCTAGGCGTCGCCACCCCTAGCCCGATCAGGGCTTCAAATTCACCAGCGCGGCGCTGCCCTTTCGCAGCGTGACCGTCAAGGTTCCGCGGCGAGCCCTGACCGGCGTCAGCGCCGGCGCGGCGAGCTCCCCCGTCGTCGTCGTCCCGAAACCGCGCCCGCCGAACCTGATCCCCTGTGTCGCATACGCGCCCCGGCTGCCCGGCGCCTGCAGCCGCTCGATCGTCCCGGATGCCGAAGCGAGAGCCGCCGGGAGATGCAGCCGGACCGTCTCGGTGCCCCTGAGACCGTCGTCGACGATCGCGATCCGGACCCGGCGGCTGCGGCTCCGGGTCGCCCACACCCGCAGCGTGCCGGTCGTGCCGTCGGCGATGCCCAGCAGCTGGGAGCCGGCCGGGTCGGCGTGCTCGAACAGCAGCGCCCCGTAGTAGAGCGGCTCGACGGTCGCGCTCCAGCGGCCGTCGCTGAACGACAACGAGAACAGATTGTTGATCCGCGCGTAGTCGGTGTGCAGGTTGACGCCGTCAACGCCATGGCGGGCCATGTCGAACAGCGCGTCGATCGCCCACAGCGCGGTCGCCATGCTGTTGGAGGTGCCCGCGCGGCCGGTGCACGTGACAGCGCCCATCTCGTCGATCCGGTACTGGCCGCCGCGCCGGTGCACGAGCGAGATGTAGGGAGCCTGCCCGTTCAGCAGACTTCGTGAGGCACGCAGGCTGAGCAGGTTTGGCACGGTCGGGTAGAGGTCCGAATGACGATCCTTGACGCAGCCGTTGACGCCGTAGGCGTGGCTGGTCAGCGTCGTCACCCGTCCGCCGGGCTCCAGGAAACGGGTGAAGGCCTGCGTCCAGGAGGAGATATCCGTCTCCGGGCCGGAGATCGGGTAGCGGGGGATCACGTGCATGATCCGCGCGAGCTCCGCGACGAACTGCGACGGCCCGTATGAGCGAGGTTCGGCGTAGACGGGCGTGCCGACCGGGCTGTACCAGACGACCGGTTGCCCGTTGAGCACCTTGTACCACGGGATCGCCGAGTACAGCTCGGGCTCGTTGCCGATCTGAAACGACTGGACGTAGCGGGCGCCGACGCCGTGCAGCAGCTGCCGCGCCTCGACCGCATCGATCTTCGGCTGGTCGGCCTCGAGCTCGAGCCCCAGCATCAGCCGCGCGTCGGTGGCCCTGGCGAGCCGGCCGGCCATCTCGGTCCACGCCGGCCCGAGGTCGTAGGTGATCCCGAGCGGACGGGGTTCGCCCTCGATCGGCCACCAGCTCCGGTCAGCGCTCTCGCCGCCGATCCGCAACCACGGTCGGCCGGAAGGCGTCAGGTTGCGGATCAGTCTGACGAGCACCGGATCGACCGGCCCCGACGCCGACATCCATTGCGCCAGCGCGCTGTAGGTGAACGCGAGGCCGACGAAGCCGTTTGGCAGCGGGCGGGTCACCGACCTCGCCGAGACGGTCACGTTGATCGGGGCCGCGCGCGCCGTGCCCGTCCAGACGCCCGCGACCGCGACCGCGGCGACCGCCAGCATGACGGCGCACGCGCCGCGCACGTCGATCGTCCGAGCACGATCCGGCACGTGCATCGCGTCAGCCTCCCGGCTGCAGCGTCAACAGTCCCGCACTGGCAGGGGGCAGCGTCACGGCGTACGCGCCGCCGCGGCGAGCCACGGAGCTGGTCACCGGCGGCCGCAGCGTTCCGGTGGTGGTGCGCCCGAAGCTGCGATCGCCCAACGTGACGCCGCGGGTGGCGTATGCGCCGGACGCTCGCAGCAGCTCGAGCGCGCCGGGTCGCCGTCCGTAACCGCCCGGGTTGCGGACCAGGACGCGGGCGCTGGAACCGATGTTGTCGTTGATCACGAGCACGCGGACGAGGTGATCGGTTCCGAGCGTCGCCCACACCCGGGTGCCGGTCCGGATGGCGTTCGTGACCGTCAGCAGCCGTGAGCCGGCCGGCGCGGCGGCGGTGAACATCAACGCGCCGTAGTACCAGGGGCCGACGGTCGCGTGCCAGCTGCCGCCGGCATGCGAGGGGGTGAACAGCGCGTTGACGCCTTTGACCGTGTGCAGGTTGACCCCGTTGACGCCGGCGTCGTCCAGCGAGAACAGCGTGTCGAGCACCCACAGGGAGGACGCCATCGAGTTCGAGACCCCGCCCAGACCGCTGCAGCTCACCATCCCCATCTCGTCGACGCGGAAGCCATCGCCGCGCGCGTGCGCGAGCCCGATGAACGGGTTCAGGCCCGCCAGCTGATCGTGTGAGGCGGCGATGCTCAGGAGGTGCGGAACGGTCGGGAACATCCACTGGCTGGGGTCGGTGACGCACTTGTTGCCGGCATACGCGTGCGTGGTGAGCGTGATCGCGCGGCCGGATGGGTGCAGGAACGGTGTGAACGCCGCGAGCCACGAGGGGGTGCTGGTCTCAGGCCCGGCGATCGGGAACCTTGGCATCACCCGGAGCATCCGGGCGACCTCGTCGGCGAAGTCGGCCGGGTCGTACGACGGCGGCCGCGCGTACACCGGCGTGCCGGTCTTCGAGTACGCCGGCACCGGCTTGCCGTCGAGCACCTTGTACCACGGGATCGCCGTGTACAGGTTGGGCTCGTTGCCGATCTGAAACGACTGGATGTAGCGGGCGCCGATTCGTCGCAGCAGCTGGCGGGACTCCACCTGCACGAGCCTCGTGCGGTCGGCCTGAAGGTTGACGCCGAGCATCAGCCTGGCGTGCGCGGCAGCCGCCAGCCGCCGCGCGGCGGTGGTCCACGCCGGGGTCAGGTCGTAGGTGATCCCGTACGGCTTGCGATACCCGGGGATCGGCCACCAGCTGTGGTCGGCGCTCTCGCCGCCGATCCGCAACAGCGGACGCCCGTGCGGCGAGAGGTTGCGGATCAGCTGCACGAACACCGGGTCGACCGGCTTAGACGGCCGACCGACCCAGCCAGGGATGGGCCTGTAGGTGAACGCCACCCCGAGGAAGTTGTTGGGCAGCGCGCGGCGGTGGGAGCGACCGAACACCGAGACCGTCGCCTGATCGGCGCGCGCCTGAGCAGCGAGGGCCCCAGCGCATGTGCTCGCGCAGATGACCGCCAGCAGCGCCGCCGCCAGCGCGGCCGTGATCCGACGCACCCCTTCGATCATGATGCGCCAGTATCCAGGGTGCGGCGCCCGGACGCGCCGGCGCTCAGCCCCGACGCTTGCCTCGCTTACGAGGCGGCGGTGGTGGCGGTCGCTTTGCCGTCCGCGGACCGCCCTCCTGCGAGGCGGGGCCGGCGGGCGTCTCGGGCGCGGTCGCAACCGCGGGTCGCTGCGCGACCACCGCCCCCCGTGCGGGCGTTCGCGCCGCGCGACCGCCCGGCACCATCGAGCGCGGCGGCGCCGGCAGCGCCGGCGCGCAGCCGCGGCCCCAGAGGCCCCGCTGGATGATCACGAACGCCACCAGCCCGGTCAGGCACAGGCCAGAGGCGATCCAGAAGTTCACGCGCATCCCGAGGAAGTAGTTGGAGTAGTCGATCCGCTGGGTCTCCTCGAACACCCGGAACCCCGAGTAGCCGGCGACGTACAGCGCGAACAGCCCAGGGGCGCGGACCTTGCGCTTGGAACCCAGCCACATCAGAAACGCGGCGAGCGCCAGGTCCCAGACGAACTCGTACAGGAACGTCGGCTCAAACGTCGTGAACTGCGCGTAGCCCGGCGGCCGGTGCGCCGGCGAGATCCGCAGCGCCCACGGCAGGCTCGACGGCTTGCCGAACAGCTCCTGGTTGAAGTAGTTGCCGATCCGTCCGATCGCCTGGGAAACCAGCAGTGTCGGGCCGACGACGTCCATGAACCACCGTCGCTGATCCTTGTCCAAGCGCCGGTGCACGACCCACAGGCCGGTCAGGACTCCGCCGAGGATCCCGCCCCAGATCCCCAGACCGCCGTCCCAGATCGCGAACACACCCCACCAGTGGTCGGGGATCTGACTCGGGGTCGTGATGTCGAAGTAGATCCGCCCACCGATCAACCCACCGGGGAACGCCCAGATCGCGACCTCGTACGGCAGGTCCGGGTCGCCGCCCAGCCGCGCCCAGCGCCAGCGGGACAGGAGGATCGCCGCCGCGACCGCGAGCACGTACATGATCCCGTACGCGTGAAAGAAGATCGGACCGATCGAGAAGCCGTTGTTCGCCGGGCTCGGGATCGACGCCAGCAGACCGGTCGCTGCGGAGCTCACGCTTCCCATCCTGGCAGCAATCGTGGCAGCACATGGTCCCGCAACGTCGCGCTCACCGGGGCGATCCCGAATTGCCGCACGAGCTCGTCGGCCCGCTCGGCGTAGCCGCGCAGAGGGTCGTCGAGCGCGTGGCGAAGCGCCGACGCGATGTCGTCGGACACGAGCCGCGGGTCCAGCTGACGCGCCAGCGGCAACGCCGGGTAGGGGCCCGGCGCCGGCGTCGTGACGAGCATCGCCCCGTCGGCGAGCGCCTCGAGCGCCGTGATCCCGAAGTCCTCACGTCGCGGCGCGGTGACAAACACGCGCGCGCGGCGAAGCAGCGCCCGGAACTCGGACGGGCCCAGGCGTCCGGCGAACAGCACCCCGTCCTCGGGCTCGACGCCCGCGGCCTCACGGTCGATCCCGGTGACCACCAGCCGTTCACCGTTGCGCCGGACGCTCCGCCAGGACGCGAGGATGAACTCGAGCCGCCGCTTGACCGGATCGCCGGTATAGGCGAGCACGTCGATGTCTCGCGCCAGCTCGGTCTCGACCGCGCCGGAACGGTCGATCACGACCGGCACGACCACGCTTGCGGGACGGTCACGGGGCGCGATCGGAGCCAACGAGTCGGTCGCCATCGTCATCACCAACGGCGCCGCGGCGATGCGGCGAAGCTCCACCCGCCGCTGCCATACGCCGTGGCGCCCGGGACGGTTCTCGGCCGCTATCGCGTCCAGCCAGATCGCCCCGGGCGCGGGCCACAGCAGCGCCGCGGTGATCGAGCAGTAGACGAGCGCACGCGGGCGGTGGACGGCGAGCGCCGCGGCCGCGGTCCGCCGCGCGGCGAGCGCCTGGACGAAGTCGGTCGCCATGAACGTGCGTACCGTTGGCACCGGTCCGGTCTCGGCGATCCCAACGCGCGCGCCGGCGGCGGTGAACGACGCGGCGAGCCGACGCGCGGCATTGCCCCAGCCGGTCGTCGAGGTGACCGAGACGATCACGATGTCGGGATTGCGCTCGGGCACTACCGATGCCGCGCCCGTCGCGCTACGTCCGCGGCTGCGCCGTCCCCGCGGGCACGTCGCCGAGCAGCTCCTGCGGGGTCGCGCGAAAGCCGGGCGTGCGCACGAGCCGGATCGGGCTCAGCGGCGACGTCCGGTCGACGTAGAAGCGCGCGCCGTCGCGACCCTCGATCGCCTGCACGGCCGACGCTTGGCGGCGCCACGCCAGCGCCCAGACGATCGTAAAGCCGGCCGCGATCGCGGGCACCTGCGGCTCCACCAGGCCGACGCCGGCCGCGGCGACGGTCAGGACCATCAGGGGCCAGAGCCGGTTGAACACGGTCATGGCGGGGCTCACCTCCGGCAGCGAGCGCTGCGAGCGGGCGGCGGCCAGCAGCGATCCGATCGCCTTCGAGATACCAGGCTCGCGCCCCAGCCTGAGCCCGAGCCAACCCCCCACGACCCACCACCCGGCAGCGCCCGCGACGAGCAGCGCGTGGCCGCCGCCGGCCACGCCCGCGAGCGTCACCAGCACGAGCGCGGTCGCCGAGCCGGCGCTCATCAGGACCGTCGTGCGCAGGAACTCGTGAAACCGCACCGGTGGTCACTCGTCCGCCGCGAGCCGCGCCAGCAACTCGCGCACGCCCGCGGGTCCGTCGACGACCAGATCCGCTTCACCGGTGATTTCCGAGGGCGCTTCGTCCGAGGCGACGCCGACCCGCAGGATGTGCTCAAGCGAGCCGTCGCGGCGCAGCCGATCGAGCGTCCGGAACGCATCCAGATCGGTCGTGTCGTCGCCCACGTACAACGCCGCCCGCACGTCGGCGCCGGACTCCTCCAGCAGCCGTTGCACGCCGAGGCCCTTGTCGATCGTCACCGGCGGCCGGATCTCGAGCACCTTGCGCCCCCAGTGGGGCTTGAGGCCGTCCGCAAGCGCCCGGTTCGCGATCTCGGCGACCGCCGCGTGGGCAGCCTGATCGTCGGGTGCGCCGCGCCAGTGAAAGGCGAAGATCGGGCCCTTGTCCTCGATCCGGACCCGCAGCCGGCGGGCGTCGGGCGTGTCCTGCGCACGCCCGAACTCCCGGATCCGCCGTGCCCATTCGGCGACCGCGGGATCGAGCACGGCCTCGGTCCACCCGGGACGCAATTGCTCGGCCCCGTGCGAGCCCAGATACGTGATCGTCCCGATCGAGACCATCGCGCGCGCCTCGGACGCCCGCCTGCCGGTCACGCACCCGACCAGCCCGTAGGCGCGTGAGATCGTGATCAGCAGCTGGCGCGTGGACTCGGGCACGTGCGCGTCGGAGGCATGGTCGACGATCGGGGCCAGCGTCCCGTCGATGTCGAGCAGGATCGCGGCGGCGCGCGGCTCCGCGATGAACGGGGCCAGCGCTTGCGCTGAGAGTGCTTCGGTCACGCCCTGAAGTATGGCGCTGGCGCGCCGGCGTCGCGCGCTCCGACGGCTCCGCCCCAATCGCTAGGCTCAATCGTTCAGACGGCCGCGTGCGGCGCCTGTCCGCCGGTTTGAGGCGTGACGGACGGCGGCCTTACTCGTCCACCCCTACACTGCCGCGCCCGTGGAAGCAGCTTCGGATCCGATCCACCCTCATACAGATCAGACGATCCGGTTTGCGAGCGTGACGGACGTCGAACTGACGGGCGATGGGGCCGCCGCGGTCCTCGACCCACCGACGACACTGCCCGCTGCACCGAGCGCGGTCCGCTCGCGCCCGAGGACGCGGACCTCCTGGCGGACGAGGGTGTCCGCGAGCGGCCGCCGGGAGCTGCTCTGGATCACCGTCGTGTACCTCGCGGCGCGCGCCGTGCTGGTGCTCGCCGCCTACCTGCAGGGTCGCTTCGGCCACCACGGGATCCTCACCGAGTTCGCCAACTGGGACGGCCTCTGGTACCGGCGGCTGGCCAACCACGGCTACCCGCAGCACGTCTCCTACGGGCAGACGACGCTCGGCTTCTTCCCGCTGTACCCGATCTCGATCTGGCTGCTGACGCCGGTGGTCGAGCTGGTCAGCCCGTGGCAGCAGATCTGGGCCTCGACGATGGCGGGGGTCGTGATCTCAGGCGTCGGCGGCTGGGTCGCGACCGTGTTCGTCCACCGGCTGACCGACGGCTGGTGGGGCCGCGACGTCGCCCGCCGCGCGGCCGTGCTGTTCATCCTGACCCCGGGCGCGGTGGTCTTCTCGATGGTCTACTCCGAGGGGCTGCTGCTGCCGCTGGCGGCGATCTGCATCTGGGCGCTGGAACGCCGCAAGTGGTGGGTGGCGGGGATCGCGGCCGGGTTTGGAAGCGCGGTGCAGCCGGTCGGACTGGCGCTGGCACCGGTGTGTGCGTCCGCCGCACTGGTGCAGCTCTGGCGCCACGGCTGGCGTTCGAGCGAGTTCCGCGCAAGCCTCAAGGCGCCGCTGCTGTCAGTCGTCGGCGCCGCCTGCTTCATGGGCTTCATGTGGGCATGGGCCGGCAACCCGCTGGCGACCTACATCGCCCAGCACCACGGCTGGGGCGAGAAGACCAACCTGCTGGCGATGGTCGACGCCGTCCAGCGCCTGGCGCCCGCATTGGACCCCAACCACTTCAACCATCCGACGATCGACCTCAACCTGGTGTTCGGCGAGATCGGCGGCGTGATCATGGTGGTCGAGTTGATGCTGCTCTGGTTCTACCGGCATGAGCTGTCGTTGCCGGCGATCGTCTGGACGGTCGCGATCATCTTCCTGGCGTTGACATCGGAGTACACGCCGCCCAACCCGCGGATGGTGATCACCGCGTTCCCGGGCCTGCTGCTGTTCGCGCGGTATCTGAAGGGCCGCGCGTTCAATCTCTTGATCGCGCTCAGCTTCGTGCTGTTCGTCGTCCTCTCGCTGCTGACGTTCGTCGGCTATTCGATGCGTCCGTAGCGGGCGACCGGGGCGACCGGGGCGACCGAGGCGACCGAGGCGACCGAGGCGACCGAGGCGACCGGGGCCGCTAACACGCCTATCTGGCGTGTTAGCGGCCCCGGAGCGCTATGCGGCCGTCGCACGAAGGCGCTCAGTGGGGCCCGGGCAGCAGCCGCACGTGGATCGCCGACGCGTAGCCGTAGGTCCTGACCCGGCCGCGGCCGAACAGCTGCTCGAGCTGGGTGCGGAAGTGGTCGAACGTCCTGAGGTTGTGGCGTGAGCGCTCTGGACCGGTGCTCTGTCCCTCGTGGCTGGAGACGAGCCACAGCCGGGTGCAGCGGGCGGCCAGCGCCGCCTGACGCGCGTGTGACAGCGTCTCGTAGCGCTCGACATAGGACCTCACCTCGCCCCAGCCGGTGACCGGCAGCATCGATCGCGGCGCCAGCGCCCCGGCCGACCGCGCCGTCCGCTCGTAATACTGAAACGGGTTGTGGGCGTCCTCGGGGTAGAAGACGACGCAGTCGCCCGGCCTGGCGGCGGCGAGCACCGCGTGGGTGGCCGCGTCCCACGGCTCCGGCGAGACGTCGTAGCTGAGCGCCAGCGGCACCAGCCGGATCCCGAGCGCCACGACCAATGCGGTCCCAGCCGCCCAGCGCGGCAGGCGCCGGTCGCAGATCCCCAGTGCCAGCACGAACGCGATCGCGGGCACGGACGTCAGCAGATTGCGCGGCTGGAACAGCGGTTGGAACACCAGCGAGTACACGAACACGAGCCCGGGCGGGACCAGCGCCCAGGACAGGACGAGCGTCGCGCCCCAGCCGGCGAACGGCTCGAGGTCGGCCGCCCGCGCACCGACAACCGCCGGCGCCGCGGCGGCGTCGGGCCCGGGACGCCGGCTCGCCAACACGCTGCAGCCGAGCGCGGCGAGCACCGCCGCGACAGTGATCCAGATGCCCGGCGTCGCCAGGAACGTCGGATGAAAGCTCGACTGCAACCCCGACCCGGTCAGCGACTCGAGCACCTGATGGTCGACCTGGCCGTCGGGGCGCGGCACCCAGAACAGCTGCCCCGCGCCGCGGGCGGTGCCGAGCACCGCCAGCGGGATCGCGCACAGGACCAGCGCCGCCAGCCCGACGAGGAAGCGCCGCAACGCCTCGCGACGCCAGATCAGCGCCACCAGCTGCGCCGGGATCACGAGCACCGCGACGAAGCTGCAATAGACCGCCAGCACCATCGCGACGACGTACGCCAGCACCGGTGCCCAGCGGCCGCGCGGGCCGGTGTCGGCACGCGTCGGCGTATCGGCCAATACCACGAACGCCAGCATCCCCGCGCACGTGAACGCGAGCATCGGCGCATAGCCGCGCGCGGTCTGGTCCCAGTAGACGATCGACAGCGTCGCCGCGCTCAGCACCGCACCGAGCACGGCCGTGCGCCGCGCGAACAGCCGCAGCCCGATCGCCGCCACGAACGCCGCCGTCAGCGCGCCGGCCAGCACCGACGGCAACCGCAGGACGAGCAGCGAGTCGCCGAACGCCCGGATCAGCACGTGCTCGAGCGCGTAGAAGCCGAGCATGTTGCCGCCGTCGTGGGCGATCCCGGCGCCAAGACCGTGTCCGGGGACGTGCTGGGTCGCGATCGCCCAGGTGGCCCCCTCGTCGAAGCCGAGGCTGCGCCCGGTGATCCCGATCAGCGACAGCGCCAGGGCCAGCAACGCCGGTCCGGTGATCGCCGCCGCGTCGCTGCCGGCAACCCGGCCCCATGCGGTCCGAACGGGCAACTAGCTCTGCACCAGCGACGCCGGCGCGGCGCCCGCGGCGCCCGCGGAACCGGCATCGGCGCCCGGGCCCGGGTCGGCGTCCGCGTCGCCGACGCCCGACCGCCCGTGGCCACCGCGACCGAACCGGTGCCATGCCCACGCGCCGATCAGCAGGTAGACGACGAGCACCGCGGGCGCGGACCCGAGCGGCAACGCGAGGGTCCCACTCGGCTTGACCAGGAATGCCGAGACGACGAGCGCCAGCGCCAGCGCGAGCGACCGCTGCGGGATCGCGCAGGCGGCGATCAGCACGAGCCCCCAGCTGAAGTACCACGGCCACGCGGCCGGACCGCCGGCGGCAGCGATCAGCAGGCACGCGCCGAGCGGCGCCACCAGCCGTGAGACCCGGACCCGTGACAGCAGCCATAGCCCGATCGCCGCCGAGACCACCGTCGCCACCACGCCGAACGCGGACTCCAGGCCGCGTGACCCGACGTGGACCGAGACGAGCCCCAGCAGCTTGGCGACCGTGTAGCCGAAGCTTGTCGCGGGCGTGATCGCGAGCCTGACCTTGGCGGGGGTCGAGAACAGCGAGGTCGACAGCCAGCCCACCCCGACCCCGCTGGCGACCGTCACGATCCCCAGCACGACGACGACGATCGCCGCGCAGCCGGCCAAAAACCGGATCTGGGCGGAGCGGTCAGGCTCGGCCCGCGCCCACGCGACCGCGATGAACAGCGCGCCGACCAGCGCCGGCACCTTGATCGTCGCCGCCAGCGCGCACACGGCCACGCCCGCCAGCGGGTTGCCGCGCAGCGCCAACGACACGCCGGCGGCCAGCAGCCCGATCATCAGCGCGTCGTTGTGGCCCGCGGCGATCAGCGACAACGTCACCAGCGGACACGCCGCCGCGATCCACACCGCGGCGCCGCGATCGGTGCCCAGCGCACGCGCCAGCCGCGGCACGAAGATCGCCACGAGCGCCAGACCGATCAGGTCGAGCACCCGGAGCAGCAGCACGCCGCCGATCAGGTGCTGGCCGGTGATCGCAACGACGAGGCTGACGAGCTCCAGGAACAGCGGCCCGTACGGCGCGGTCGTGTGTCGCCAGAACGGCGACACCGCATCCAGCACGTGGCGGCGATGCAGGCCAGTGAGCACCACCGGCGCCTGGTGGTAGGGGTTGTGCCCCAGATGCAGGATCGTCCCCTGAGCGATGTAGCTGTAGACGTCGCGGCTGAACAGCGGCGGCGCGAGCGCCAGCGGCACCAGCCAGGCGGCCGCGATCGCGATCGCCGTGCGGCGACCCGGCGGATCGCGCCACAGGCCGAGCCACGCGATCGACAGCGCCGCCATCCCCGCCCAGACGACGTGCACCCCGGCGATTCGGCTGCCGGGGAACGACGGGTGATACCACCAGCCCACGACCCCGTCGGCCACCGCGCGCGGGGCTGCCACGGCCACCAGCAACGAGCCGGCCAGGCCGAGCGCCGACCAGGCCCAGAGCCTCGATCGACGTCCACGCACGCGCGGAATGTAGCTGACGTGTCAGCGGCTGACGACCGGAGCGACGGCTCGGGCGATGCCGCCGACGTTCCCACGGTCCGAGTTCCCTATCGTCGCCCCGCAGATGCTCTCCTTCGCCTGCGGCCACTGCGGCCGGCTCGTCTTCTTCGAGAACTCGTTGTGCCTGCACTGCCGCACGCCGCAGGGCTTCGTGCCCGAACGGCTGGAGCTGGTCGCGCTCGAGGGCGCGGCCGCCGACGAGCTCCATCGATGCGCGAACTTCGAGCTGATCGGGTGCAACTGGATGGTCGGGGCCGAGCGTCGGCTGTGCCGCTCGTGCGAGCTGACGCGCACGCGGCCCGGCGACTCGGACGTGATCGGGATGGCCGAGCTGGCCCACGCCGAGAACGCCAAGCGCCGTGTGATCATGCAGCTGCTCGATCTCGGCCTGCCCGGCGTTGCCGCCGGGCAGCTGTCGTTCGACCTGCTGTCCTCCGAGGCCAAGCCGGTGCAGACCGGCCACGACGACGGGGTGATCACGATCGATCTCGCCGAATCGGACGACGCCCGCCGTGAGCAGCGGCGGACCGAGCTGGGCGAGCCCTATCGCACCGTGCTCGGCCACCTGCGACACGAGCTCGGCCACTACTTCCAGCCGCTGCTCGTGTCGGGCGACGGCGACTGGGACGCGTCCCGGGATCTGTTCGGCGACGAGCGCGCCGACTACACCGAGGCGCTCGAGCGCCACTACGAGTCCGGCCCACCCGCCGACTGGCGAACGCGGTTCGTGTCGGCCTACGCGACGATGCACCCATGGGAGGACTGGGCCGAGACGTTCGCCCACTACCTCCACATCCGCGACACGCTGCAGACGGCGGCGGACTACGGCGTCGTCGTCAGCGGGCCGCGCGCGGTCGCCGACAAGCGCCCGCTGGCGTCGGCGCCGCTGCCCGACGCCGCCGGGCGCGGGTTCGCGGAGCTGCTGCGCGAATGGCTGCCGCTGACCTACGCGCTGAACGCCGTCAACCGCAGCATGGGCCGCGACGACCTGTACCCGTTCACGCTCGCACAACCGGTGATCGACAAACTGACGTTCGTGCACGAGCACGTGCTGGCCGCCGGGGCGCGCAGCACCTGAGCGCGGGCGCGAGCGGCCGATCACGCATCTGCCGCTTCCGACGGATATAACCCCGGTTTCCACCACGATCCTCGGGAGCACGGTGTCGAATAAGAACCTGGTGCTGACGGCGATGATCTTCGCGGTCGCGATGATGTTCATCGACCAGACGATCGTGGCGCTGGCCGTTCCGGACCTCAATCACGATCTGAAGCTGTCGCCGACCGGGGCGCAGTGGGTGATCAACGGCTACCTGCTGTCGCTGGCGGCGCTGTTCGCGCTCGGGGGCCGGGTCGCCGACATCGTCGGCCACCGCAAGACGCTGCTCATCGGCGTGTGCGCATTCGCGCTGTTCTCCGCGCTGTGCGGTGCCACCCCAAGCGGCTCGGCCGGACAGACCTGGATCATCACCTGCCGGGTGCTGCAGGGCGCGTCCGCGGCGTTCCTGTTCCCCGCCGCGCTGGCGATCGTCGTGGCCAGCTACGAGGTCGGAGAGCGCGGCAAGTACCTCGCGATCTTCTTCTCGATCTCCGGCGGCCTGACCGCGATCGGACCGATCGCGGGCGGCTACCTGACGCAGTGGACCTGGCGCGCGATCTTCTGGATCAACGTCCCGATCGCGCTGATCGCGATCGCGCTGACGATCATCTCCAAGCCCGAGCAGGAGCCCCGGCGCGAGAGCCTCGACATGGTCGGCGCGGGGCTGTCGATCGCCGGCATGGCGATCGGGGTGCTCGGCCTTCAGCAGGCCTCGGCGTGGGGCTGGTCGAGCCCGGCGACGTGGGCCTGCCTGATCGTCGGCGTGCTGCTGATCGTCGCCTTCATCCGCTGGGAGCTGCGGGTCGAGCAGCCGCTGGTGCCGATGCGGTTGTTCGCCGACCGCGGCTTCGCGGTCGACAACGCCGTCCTGTTCCTGCTGTCGATCTGCTTCGTGCCGCTGTTCTTCTTCGCCAGCCTCTACGCACAGATCGCGCTCGGCGACAGCGCCTCCAACGCGGGCCTGATCCTGTTCGTGTTCTTCGGCGGGTTCACGATCGCGGCCCAGTGGGGCGGCCGGATCCTCGACCGCCGCGGCGCCCGTCCGACCGTCGTGCTCGGCTGCGCGGTCTGCGCAGTCGGCTTCTACCTGTGGGCGAACAAGCTCCACACGCTGTCGTTCTCCAAGGAGTGGCCGTACCTGGCAATCGCCGGCGCCGGCATGGGCCTGACGCTCGGCCCGGTCTCGACCGATGCGCTCAACCGCGCGGCCTCGACCGCCTACGGCGCGGTCACCGGCGTCACCCAGACCGTGCGCAACTTCGGCGGCTCGCTCGGCCTGGCGGTGCTCGGCTCGATCCTCGTCACCCAGGTCGTCTCGAAGGTCACCAAGACGCTCAGCGGCGACGGCGTCCCGCACGCGCAGGCCTCACGGATCGCTCACGCCGTCTCGGGCGCCAGCACCGGCTCAAGCTCGAGCTCCGGGTCGTCGAACCCGTTCGGTCACGGGGCGACGCACGCCGCGGTCCACGCCGTCCAGCTCGACTTCGCCTCCGCGGTCAAGACGGTCGTGATCGGGATGGGCGCCGCGATGGCCGCGGCGTTCGTGGTCGCGCTGCTCGGGATGCCGCGCGGACGCCCGGGCGAGGAGCCCGTCGCCGCCTCCGCGGGCGGCGACGAGGACACGGCCGGCGCAGGCGCCGCCTCGGTCAGGTGAGCCGCGCCGTGAAGCGCTGGTTCTCCCAGACCGAACAGCCACACGCCGCGCTGCGCCGCAACCCGCCAGCGACCTCGCCGACAATTCCCTTCGGTCGCCGCGCAGGTGCAGATGAAACAGCGGCGTCTGCGGCGGATCGGGGACCACGTCGACCCCGGGAAGATCGCGGTCGCCGACGCGCATCAGCGCCCGTCCTGAAGCAGCGCGCCGTAGCCGGCCCGACCCAGCCACGGCGCGCCCGCGAGCGATGCTGAGAGCGGCACGGGCGACGGCGCCGTGTAGCGAAGCACCGTGTACGTCGAGGCGTATACCACCCCCGACAGCGTGAACCCCGACGGCGCCGGCTGCGGCCCGGTCACCCGCGGCGGCGTCCCGATCCCGACGCCCTGAACGTTGGACGGCACGACCACGACGTCCAGCTCACGGACCGCCACCGGCCGTGTCAACGCGCGCAGCCCGGGCATGTACGCCTGCAGCGGGATCTCGCCCGAACCCGGATCGACGAGCAGCACCCGCGTCGCCGTCGGCGGGCCGAGTGCGTGCGCCACGCCACGCCAGTCGTCGCGCTGGTACCGCGAGTCGGTGTCGACAAGCACGACGACGAGCAGCGAGATGACCGCCAGCGCGGCCGCGGCCCAAACGCCGGCCGCGCGCCAGCCCGGCCGGCGGCTGTCGAGCGCCAGATCCCTCCAGCCGTCGAACCCGATTCCGGCCGCGATCACCAAGGGCGGCAGCGCCGGGAGCAGGTTGCGGGCGTCCACGAAGTCGACGCCGCCGAGCGCCAGCACGACCGGCATAAGTACCGCCGCCAGCCCGGTCAGCAACGGCCACACCGCCCGCGACCGCACGGGCGCTGACAGTGCCAGCGGCGCCAGCGCGCCGCCGAGCACGAGCAACGCCGCGAGTACCGCGGTCGCCATCTGGCCCGGACTGGCGTAGCCGAGCAGCAGCTGCTTGGGGATCTGCTCGAGCGTCGTGTGCAGGCTCGAGTGCGAGATGTAGTCGGCGTGGCCGGCGCTCTGTTGGGTGATCGCCAGCGGCAACAGCGCGCAGCCGACGACGGCGACGAGCCCGACCGCGGCCGCGAGCGGGCGGCCGCGGGGGGCGAGCCGCCAGAGCCACACGAGCTCCCCGAGGACCACGAACACGAGGAAGTAATGGGTCGCCAGCCCGAGCGCGGCCGACGCGGCCCACCCCGCCAGCCACCGTCGGCGGCGATCGCCGGCGTAACCGGCCAGGCACAGGACGGTCAGGGCCGACAGCAGCGCCGCCAGCGAGTAGGAGCGGGCCTCCTGCGAGAACCACACCAACAGCGGCGAGACGGCGGCCAGCAGCCCGGCGATCGCCGCGGCCCGCGGGCCGCCCAGCCGCCGCGCCGCCGCGTAGACGACGGGCACGATCGCGATCCCGGCCAGCGCCGACAGCGAGCGGACTCCGATCTCGCCGAACCCGAACGCCCGGGCCCAGACCCACGCGACCGCGTAGTACAGGTACGGCGTCGACTCGGTCTTCGGAATCGCCCGGACCATCTGACCGAACGTCATGTGCAGCAGGCGCTCGGTGTACCCCTCGTCCAGCCAGAAACTCTGCGTCGACAGCGTCGTGAGCCTCAGCACCGCCGCCAGCGCGGTCAGGGCGGCGACGGTCGCCCAGCCCGGCCCGACGGCGACCGGGGGCCGGTGCCGGCTCGAAGGCGCCCGCTCGGGGCGCACGGGTGCGATCGTGTCGGTGGACACCTGCGCCAAGGTTCTCAGACGCCGCCCCGGGCGCGCGCGGGATCGGTGTCAGCTGCTCAGATGCCGCGGGATCAGCAGACCGCGATCGAACGCTTCGGCGACGGCCGCGGCACGATCGTTGACCGTTCAGGCGCCGAGCTCCCAGGTCACCGGCGGGCCGTGGTCGCGGCAGCCGGCAAGCCGCGTCGCCGGCCCGTCCGGGCAGCTGAGCAGCGTGATCTCGTCGCCGCCCGTGCCGTTGGTTACGGGCTCCATCCCCACCCACGCGATCGGGCGATCGGGCGCTGCCGCAAGCGCCTGCGCGAACGCGTGCTGCAGCGCCGACCACTCGCCTGGGTCGACGTACTGGCGCATCACCGAATGCCAGACGACGGTCAGCTCGCCGGCGCGGCGCCGTCTCAGCGCGTCGGGCAGCCACTCGATAGCCGACGCCCTGACGACCATCGGCGGCCGCCGAGCCGCGACCGACAGCGCGGCTTCGAGCCGGGCGAGGCGATCCGCCTCGTCGGGCCAGATATAGGAGACCAGCCGCCGCTGCTCGTCGGGGTTTGACGGATCGAGCGGGTTGGGATCGCACCCCTCGCGGTGTTCGATCCGCAGCTGTTGCGCCGCCGCGGCCAGGTCGATCGGCGGCGCTGGCCGCCACGGCTGCTCGAAGCGCACCGGAGAGACGCGATCGCCGAGCGTGAGCCCGTCGACGTCGTAGCGATAGCGGTCGCAGCAGAGGTTCAGCCCGGCGCTGGCCCCGATCTCGAGCAGCCGCAACGGCCGGCCGTGCGTCGCCGTCAGCCACAGCAGCACGGGGTACAGCGCCGCCGAGCGGCCGGGTTCGTTGGTCTGGACGGTGCGGTGCAGGCGGGGTTCGATCCAGTCGAAGTCGCGCTCCAGCACGTCGCGCGCGACCGGCCAGGCGTGTTCGGGACCCAGCGTGCCGCCAGCGCTCGGATAGAACGCGCTCAGCTCCGGCTCACGCCGGGTCAGCGCCAGCTCGTGCAGGGCCGCCATCAGTCGAAGCGCCGGCACCGCGCCCGGCGGCACGTCGACGCCGGCGAACAGCCGCGCGACCACGCCGCCGGCCTCGTAGTCGTCCGCCGCCGCCGCGATCAGCGTCACGTACAGCGGCGAGCGCCCGGACCGCTCCAGGCCGCGGCCGTGGCGGCGGATCCGCTCGGGGACCGAAGGGCCGGCCTTCAGCTCGGACAGCCGCAACTCGCTGAGCGAGCCGATCGTCCGGTCCGCCGCCTCCAGACCAGGCGCCCCGCGCGTGATCTCGCTCGGCACCGCGATGCAGTACAAGCCCGCGGCCTTGGCCGCGGCCACCCCGTTGGGCGAGTCCTCGAGCACGACCGCCTCGTCGGCGTGCAGGCCGAGCCGCTCCAGCGCCTCCAGGTAGAGGGTCGGCGCCGGCTTGCCTCGGGCCGGGTCGCCGTCGGCGCAGACGATCACGTCGAACGGGTGCGTGCAGCCGGCGCGGGCCAGATGCTCGTGGACGTTGGCGAGGCTGTTGCTGGTGACGATCGCCGTCTCGAGCCCGCGCGCGCGGGCGCCGGCCAGCAGCTCGTCGGCGCCGGGCAGCAGATGGTGCGGGAGCATCGCCTGGCGGCGCGCGTCGCGCTGCGCCCGCACCGCGTCGCGATCGAACCGCTCGCCGGTGATCCGCGCGAGCTCGGCAAGCGGGTCAAGGCCGGACACGCCCGGCGGCCGGCCGATCACCTCGCCGACCCACCGCGCCAGCGACAGGTGCGCCCCGTGCTCGGCGTACAGCTGCTCCCAGACCCCGTACGCCGAGCTCTCGGTGTCGTACAGCAGCCCGTCGAAGTCCAGCAGCAGCGCTCGGATCACCGGGCTGAGGCTAGATCGGGCTGCAGATCTCGATCAGCGTCCCGAACGGGTCACGGACGAACGCGACCCGCTGCCCGTGTGGCTTGTCGGCCGGGTCGGCCAGCGAGGTGCAACCTGCCTCGATCGCCGTGCGGGTCGCACCGTCGACGTCGGTGCTGACGAGCGCCAGCTCGACGTTCGACGGACATCCGGGATCGGGGCGCGACACGCCGCCCCGGAAGTTGCTCTGCCCCAGCGAGTACGCGGCGAAGGCCAGCTTCGTCTGCCCGGTGTCCAGCTGGGCGTAGGTTCCATCGGGCGCGGCGAACTGAGGTCGCAGGCCGAAGGTCCGCTCATAGAAGGCGCTCGCCGCGACCGGATCATCGACGTAGACGATCGTCCAGCCGAGCGTCAGCGCAGTGGTGTCGTTGCTCATGGCCGGCACTGTCGCACGGCTCACCGAGCGCTGTCTTGTAGGAAACGGCCAGGCGGGAGCCCGGCCAGCTCCCGGCAGTCATGGGCGAAGTGCGCCTGGTCGGCGTAGCCGGCGGCGTACGCGGCCTCCGCCAGCGGTGACCCGTCGCCCGCGAGCGCCAGCGCGCGCCGCAGTCGCAACACGCGCGCCAACCGCTTGGGCCCATAGCCGACCGCGACCGTGACCCGGCGGCGTAGGGCCCGCTCGGAGACCCCAAGCGCGCCCGCGAGCCGGCCGACTCGATCGTCGCCGCCGGCCAGCCCCGAGACGGCCGCCGCGACCAGCGGGTCCGGGGCGCGGGCACGCGGCGCCCGCTCGGTCAGCCAGGCGCTCAGCGTCGCGACCGGGTCGGCCGATTCGTAGAGCAGCTGCTGGAGCCGGCGGGCCTCATCGCCGAGCAGCTCGTCCAACGGCGGCCGGCGGTCGAGCACCGGCTCGGCTGCGATCCCCAGCAGTGCCGGCGCCCCGCCGGGCACCAGCCGTGCGCCGAGCACCCGCTCGCCGGGCGCGACGTCGGAGACGAACGCGACCGTGTTGGCGCCGACCAATCGGAGCCCGGTGCCGGGCGAGAAGACGACGTCGATGCAGCCGTCGGGCAGGATCCGGGCGGGCGCGTCGAGACCGCCTGAGCGTTCCCAGACGCAGTCGAGCCAGCCCGTGAGCACCGTCGGCGGGCGGTGCTCACGGATGCTCATCGTCACATTTTCGCTACCCGGCGCTGGCGGGGCCGTGCATCGCCGGCTCGGGCCGCGGCTCGGCGCCGCTCTGCGCCGGCTGCGCCTCCGCCGGCTCCTCGCCCGCGAAGCGCTGCTCGGCCTCGTCGGCCAGTGACACCAGCGATGTCGAGACGCTGCGGACGTCGGCGATCAGGCGCTCGCGGCAACGGCGGACGACGTCGGTCTCGGCCTCGAGCTCACGGAGCTTGCGCTTGGCCTCCTCGGTGATCGAGACCGCGTTGGCGGCCGCGTCGGAGATGCAGCGCTCGGCCTGCTCCTGGGCCATCCGCGTCGTCTCGTGCGCCTTGTCGTGAGCGACGACCAGGATCGAGGCGGTCTCCTCGCCGATCCGCTCGAGCTCCTCCTGGATCGACATCGGCGCCTCACGGCGCGACTCCTGGGCGAGCGTCTCGCGCAGCTGCGTGAGCTCACGCTCGAGCTCGACGAACTGCTCGTCCACGGCCTGGCGGTTGTAGCCCAGCGGCGCGACCGGGAAGCGTGAGGAGCCCTCCCCGCCCATCAGCTCGGGCAACGGCTCGTCGGCGTGGTCGTCGATCGGCGGCGGCGACATCGACCGGTCTCGCCCGTCGCCCCGCAGGGCGCGGGCCGCGTGGGACGATCCGCGGCCGAACGCGCCGCCGCTCGAGGCGCCCTCACGTGTGGTCGCGACGCTGCGGCGGCGGTTGGCGGCAATCGCGCGGCCCGCGGCGGCGCGGCGTCCCCCGGATGCGCCACGCTCGCGGCTCGTGAAGCCCGGCGCCCGCTCGGCGCTCTCGGAGCCGGGCGCCAGCTCGGCGACCGGATCGACGCCGCGGTACTGGTCCTCGTACTCGGGTCGCTTGTCGAGGCCGGCGAACCACCGGGTGATCTTGTCGGCCGCTCCGGAGATCGTCTGCTTGGCGGCGGTGACGCCGCCGGCCGTCCCGTCACGCTCGTCATCCCAGTCCTCCTGGGCCGACGGGTCCCACGAGCCGGGCTGCTCGCGCTGATCCCAGGGGTCGTGGTCGGACTCCTCCCAGGCCTCGTCGCCGGCGCCCTGCTCCCAGGGCTCCTGCTCGGGCCCGGCGTCCCATTCGGCGGTCGCCTGGTCGGCCTCGGTGGGGTCGGCACCGTCCTCGTGCGGCGCTTGCTGCGGGTCAGATTCGTGGTCGTAGCTCATGCGAAGGGCTCCTTGGGCCGACGATCGCAAGGCTTGAGCCGCGATCGGGCAGTGTGGGCTGGCGATCGCATGGCTGTTCGCCGTGAGCGAGCACATCCCTCGTCGCTGCAAGGAGCCGTCCGGGCCGCGTGGTATTAGCCTGGGCCTCTGCGCAAGCGCTCGTACGAGGGCTCTCGCTCGATCCGCTGGGCAAGACCAGCGCGGCGAGCTACGCCCGCGCCGGGGTGCGCCCGGCGACGAACGACCGGATCAGCTCGCCCAGCCGGTCGGGCTGATCGATCATCGAGAACGTCCGCGCTCGCTCGATCAGCTCAAAACGCGCGTCGGGCAGCACCGCCGCCAGCCGGTGCCCGTCCTCGAGCGCGAAGAACGCGTCGTCCGCCGACCACGCGATCAACGCGGGCTTGGCGAAACCGGGCAACGCTGCGGCGGCGCGGACCGTCGTCTCGCGGTGCAGCGAGGCCGTGAAGTGACGCAGGTCCTCACGGATCCGGCCGTCGTTCAGTGCGGGACGAGACCATTGCACCGCGAGCGCGTCGATGTCCTCGTGGGCGAGCTGACCGTAGGCGAACGAGCGGCCGAACCGGGTGCGCAGCGGCGCCAGGGCCGCGGCGAACGTCAGCGAGGAACGCGCGGCGGCGATCAGCGGCTTGAGGATCGGGGGCGGGAAATGCTCGAACGCATCGCAGCCGGTCAGCACGAGCGATCCAAGGCGCTCGGCCGCCGTCGTGGCGACGATCTGCGCGATCGCCCCACCGGTGTCGTTGCCGACCAGGACCACATCCTCGAGCTCGAGCGCTGCGAGCAACTCGACGACGATCCGCGCCGCGTCCTCCATCGTCAGGGGCTCGCGCAGCGGCTCGGTGTGGGCGCCGAGCGGCCAGGTCGGGGCGATGCAGCGCAGCCCCGCCGCCCGGAGGCGCTCGCTCAGCGGTCGCCAGAGCGCCGCGCCCATCGCGTAACCATGGATGAATACCACCGGGCGGCCGGCGGCGGGACCCTGCTCCTCATAATGGATCGTGGTCGAATCGAGTCTGATCGTGGACATCCGCGCTCCTCTGGCGTCGCTTTCCATACAGCCTGTACGTAACATACCAACAGCCTGCACGTAATGCCCCGAACCCAACCCGAGCGTTCGGCCGCCACCCAGCTCGCGCTGCAGACCGCCGCTCGGCGCCTCTGGGGCGCGCGGGGATATGACGCGGTCGGGACCCCCGAGATCGCCGAGGCGGCCGGGGTCACCCGGGGCGCCATGTACCACCAGTACGCGGACAAGCGAGCACTGTTCCGAGCCGTGGTCGAGCTGGTCGAGGGCGATGTGATGAGGCGGCTGGTCGAGACCGTCGAGGCGGCTGCGCCGCCGGAGCCGGCCGATGCCCTGCACGCCGCGGCGGACGCCTGGCTCGAGATCGCCACCGACCCGGAGGTGCGTCAGCTGGTGCTGCTGGACGCGCCGCGGGTGCTCGGATGGACCGAGTTCCACGACATCTCGCTCGGATCCAGCCTGAGCTTGACCGAGCAGCTTCTGACCGAGGTGATCACGGCCGGCCAGCTGAAACCTCAGCCGACCCGACCTCTGGCGACGATCATCCTCGGCGCGCTCGACGAGGCGGCGATGAGCATCGCGAACGCCGAGCAGCCGGATTCCGAGCGGGCGGCACTACGCGCGGTGATCCATGACGTGATCGACGGGCTGCTGGTTCCGGGCGCCCGCGCGCCTGCCTGACCGCCGCGCTCAGCGAGCCCGGCGAACCCCGGCGAGCCCCGGCGAGCCCCGGCGCCCGGCGCCCGGCGAGCCAGGCGACGGCGAACGCGGCGAACCCGACGAACGGCTGGACCCGGCGAACGGCTGGCGAACGGGGTGAAGGTTGGCGATTCCACCCCGGATATGGGGGTCAAATCGCCAGCCTTTCGCGGCGACCGCCGCGGGCGCGTGAGCGTCACGTCGTGATCATGCCGGCGCGGCGGCGGCCAGCCGCTGCGCGGCGATCCTGGCGAGCGCCGCGTGGTGGCGCGAGCTCGAGCCCAGCAGCGCCCGATCGAGCTCGGCGCGCTTGTACAGCCAGTGCACGTCGGCCTCCCAGGTGAAGCCGATCCCGCCGTGGTTCTGGATCGCCGAGGCGGTGACCTCGCGGCCGCCGGTCGCCGCGGCGGCGGCGGCGAGCGCGGCGCCCTCGGCCAACCGCTCGGGATCGGCGTCAGCCGCCCAGGCGCCGAAATAGCCGGCCGAGCGGGCCGACTCGGTGTGCAGCAGCATCTGCGCACAGCGGTGCGAGACGGCCTGGAAGGAGCCAACCGGGACGCCGAACTGCTTGCGTTCCTTGACGTACTGGAGCGTCATCTCGAGCGCCCGCTGGCAGACCCCGACGACCTCGGACGCGACCGCCACCGCGAACCGGGCGGCGGCGTCTGACTCCAGCATCTCACCCTCGCCCCGCACCCGCGCGAATCGGCGGGTCGGATCGATCGTGTCGAACGGCTCGGCGTCGAAGCTCTCCAGCAGCGTCGCCTGGTCGCCGGCGATCAGCAGCACGATCTCGGCCTCGAACCCGTCGAGCACCAATCCGCGCGGGCCGACGCCGGCGCGCACAACGCCTGAGACCAGACCGGGAAGCCAACGCTCACGCTGGCGATCCGTGCCGGCGCTCTGCAGCACCGCTGCCACGATCGCCGTTGACAGAAACGGGGTCGCCGCGCACGCGTAGCCGAGCTCCTCCAGCAGCACCGCCAGTTCGACCGCGCCCAGCCCCTGGCCGCCATGACGCTCGTCCACGGCGATCCCCGGCCATCCGAGCGCCACGATCTCTTCCCACAGCGCGTCGTCGTAGCGCCGGGCCTCCGCCGCCTCACGCACGCGGGCCATCGTCGAGCGGGCGCCGAGCAGGTCCCGGGCGACGCGCTTGATCTCCTGCTGGTCCTCGGTCAGGTCGAAGTCCATCCCGCGCCTCCTAACGAGCCTTCGGCAGGCCGAGCACGCGCTCGGCGACGATGTTCTTGAGCACCTCGGTGGTGCCCCCCTCGATCGAGTTGCCGCGCGCGCGCAGC
>Ga0302324_100004082_pt1 | contig 32563 bp, 30 predicted proteins | sample Palsa_T0_1_FD_201949 | JGI IMG/M metagenome (GOLD analysis project Ga0302324, IMG submission 201949) | Peat permafrost microbial communities from Stordalen Mire near Abisko, Sweden - Palsa_T0_1 | ecosystem: Environmental > Terrestrial > Soil > Palsa > Peat permafrost | place: Sweden: Abisko... | reverse complement strand
CTCGTCCAGTTGGCGGTTCATCTCGTAGGTATAAGTGTTGGCTGGGGGATCGCACATTTCGATCACGGCCACGCCGCCATCGGTGCGGTAGTTAACGAGTTGCCTGGTGGATTCGCCGGTCGCCGGCTGTAGTGTCGTCGCCATATTCATCTCTCCTTCAATTCTTCAAGAATCTATTGTCATTCCGAGCGAAGCGAGGAATCTGCTTTCGCCCGCGCTCATACACTCTCAACTCAACGCACGCTGCGTTTTTTTCCGCTCGCCATCACTCCCCGCAAGAGCACATCTCCCATCTCACCCGCAATGGACTCCGCGTCGGCATCAACACGCGGGTTATGCCAGGTATAAATCCAGTTCATCATGCCGAAGAGGCTGAGAACCGCAATCCGCGTGGAAAACTCCAGGCCGCGTTCACGCTTCAGTTCGTCGAGCAGGCCCACACAGATGCGGTAGTACTCACGCTTGATGGCCCTTAATTCTGAGGCAAAACCGTTCTTCAGAACCTCGGCTTCGTGCGAGAGCACTTTCATCGCGGCCTGATTGGCCAGGAAGTATTCGAGGTGATTGAGAATGAAAATCCGGATGCGATCCTCCGGATCGGGCACGCCTTCCAGTCTTGTCTTCAGCCGCCGCACGATGGTCGTAAAGGTATGCTTTTGGATCAGGAATAACAGGCGCTCTTTGGATTCGAAATAATAGTAGAGTCCGGCCAGTGACATTCCGCTGGCGCGTGAAAGATCACGCATCGAAGCGCCTTCGTATCCTTTCTTGCAGAAGACTTCCGTAGCATGTACGAGAATCTCCGCCAGACGCCGGTCATAACGGGTTATGGCAACCCGCGGGGGGGGAACAGAAACGGTGCGACGGCGCACCGAAGTACCCCGAGTTGCGACCGACGGACTCCCCATAATTGAAGGCAAACTAATTCGAACGTTCGTTCTAATTACGCCTAGTATAGTCCGGTTCCAGTCTTGATCACAAGTCGGCTCACTGCGAGGCGGATTTTCTGCGCTTGCCCGCGGCTTCATAGGCTCGTCCAAGCCAGTCGAGTGCATCGTGCAAATCCGTATCGGAGGAGAGTTCGAAGGTATACCAGCGCGTTTTCTTCATGAGAGTGAATCCGATGCGAGGATCTTTCTCGATACGCGACTTCTCGGCCGGCGTCGCCATTTCCAGCTTGAAAGCCAGGGAGTTCGCGGTTCCCCAGGCGCGCGTACGCGGCAAAGCAGCGAAGATTTTGTCTTTGCGATAAAGGGCGGTGAATCCGAAAAAGCTGCGCACTGAGAGACGCGGCCAGTCGCTGACCTCTCGGCCGAGCGCGGCCGACCAGGCCTTCATTTGCTCAGAAACCTTCGGCAATCCCTGACTAATCTGCTTGGGCTTCATTGGTGCGGCGACGAAGACGGAATCGGCTGGATTACGGCGGGTTGCTGCTCCATCACTCGCTCCACCAGCATTACTTTTCCTAGTTGGGGAAGCCGAGGTTACCTTTTCGACGAATGCGGCTAATTCCGCACGTCTGCCAAGACGTGCTCGATCTCCGCCTTAGCGTTCGCCGTTAGCGGCAGAAACGGAAGGCGCGCGGGCCCGCCGTAGTAACCGTTCAGATCCATGGCGTACTTTATCCCGGGGACGCCGAGATCGCCAGCCACGGCCTGTGCGGCCTGGATGATGCGCTCCTGCTTCAACCGGGCAAGTTCCGCGTCGCCTTCCTTCCACGCAGCATAAATTTCATAGCACGCGGTTGGAGCGGCATCGGCAAAGGCGAGAATCGCACCGGACGCTCCGGCCTCCAGCGAGGGATGCAACTTCTGCGCCGAACCCACCAGCACTTGAAATCCGACTTCCTTCTGCCGCGTCTTCATGCTGCCGACGACTATGACCGACGACGATGACGGCTGTCCCGCGGAGGAATCCGAGCGTGTCTCCCGCACTTTCGCGACCGCTGGAGAGTTGTCGGTGGTCCCGGCCAAAGCTCCCACTTGCACCAGCACTTCGCTATTTCCGTTCGAGCCCGATGACCCTGATGAGGATCCTGATACGGCAAGGGCAAGCACGCGAGGCGTGACCGCTTCGAAGGTTTCCGTCACGGTGGCGCTGCGCTTGATGTGCCGCGTATTCTCGACAATCTTGCGGACTTTTTCCACATCGCCGCTCGATTCCTTGATGCCGATCAGGTTCGGATGTTCTGCAAGTTCGACTACGACTTCGGCAGGGATGTCATACCCGGTGGCCTGGGGGAAGTTGTAGATGATAACTGGCAGCGGAGAGCGGTCGGCCACAGTGCGATAGAAGGCCAGGATGTTGGCCGTTTGCATCTGCTTCTTGTAGTAATGCGGGGTGCGAACCATCGCCACGTCGTAGCCGAGCTCAGCGGCGTACTCGGTGAGGTGCAGAGTTTCGATGGCTGATTCGGCGCCCGTGCCGGCGATGAGGACTTTGTGCGGCGCCGCCGCGGCGCGCGCTGTTTTCAGCACCTCGCGCCGTTCCTGGTCGGAGAGCATGATCGCCTCACCAGTCGAGCCCAACACAACGATGCCGGCCACGGGCGTGCGCGAGTAGCGCTCCACGTTTGATTCCAGCTTTTTGAAATACACATTGCCGTCAGGATAGAACGGCGTGGTGATGGGAGGAAGAATACCAGAGAGAAGCATGACCCGTTCAGGCTATCACTTCTTCTTCGGCGGAGTCAGCAGCGGAATAACTTCCCGCTTGTTGCGGCGGTAGACGCGGAAGTCGTCATTGACGGTGAGGATGGTGTGGTGAGGAAAGAGTTCGCTCATTCGAATGAGGCAGAGATCGGCGAGATCGGGTTTTCGATCAGAGTAGCGTTTAGCAAGATCGAGCAGGTATTCTTGATGGCTCGCGCAGTTAAACGCGACTCTAACCAGGTTGTCCCGCAGCATTCCCAGAACTCGCTCGCTTGATTGCAAATGATAGGCAGTCTCCGCCAGAACAGCCTCGCAAGTGAGCGCGGGCCAGGCAATTTGCTCTGCAATCTGAGTTGCCCAGCTATGATGCTGATCATTTTCTCTGGCCAAAGCGACCAGCAAACCCGTGTCCGCGATGGCGTTCATCCGCGCGAAAAGCCCTTGCGGGATGAAAGATCAGGCGGACCGCCCTTAATAATGCCGGCATACTTTCTCCACGGCACTTCTTTCTTATCTTCCTTGGCAAGCGTGGCCTCCAACGACATGCGAACCAGTCGGCCCGCAGGCAGCCCCGTGATGCGGGACTTTTCCCGCAACCGCTCCAGCAGTTCTTCGGGCAGACGAACTGTGAGTGTGTTACTCATTGACCACTATTGTAACACGGGCTTTCGTCAACACCGGAGGGGCGAAACGAGGCTTGGAACGTCTCCCGTAAAGCCCTAAGCGACGCGCTCGTGGGAAGGCTTCGCACCCGAAATCGCCTCGAGAGAAACCGCGCCGAGTTGGGCCATCACGGCAAGTTGATCCCAATTGTCCCACGCTTCCAGAATTTTTCCGTCGACGAAACGCTGGATGCTCATGCCTCTGGCGGTGATTTGTTTTCCTGTGGACTCAATGCCTAGGAACGGACCAGTGTGCCGCATGGTAAGGGTCCACTGCGCCAGCACCATCTCGCCCTCTTCGATGGTCCGCTCGATTTTGATGTGAATCGACGTGAAGGCCGAGCGAAAATTCTTCCAAAACTGGCGAAACGGTTCCGGACCGACGATATCGGTTCCGTCGAGGGTCTGCCCGTGGCCGACTGCGCTCTGGGCGCAAAGTTCGTCGATCGTGGCTTCCCGGCCCTGGTTCCAGACTTCTTCAAACCAGCGGCGTATTAGATCTGCGTTCTCCGCCATCGCCAACCTCCTGCGAATCACGAATGCCGGGGGAATGCTATCACGGAGTCCTAAGCGAGGGAACCGCTTTCGGGACAGCGGCGGCAGGCTAGCGGTGCAGTCCCGCCGCGCGCTCGGCATGGAGATGCTGCAAGGCCTTGACGTTTACTTCTCCCCGCTGCAGCGCCGCAATGCCCTCCGCGGCGGCGCGCGCCGCAGCCAGAGTAGTAATTGTTGGGATTCGTGCAGTCACCGCGGCGCGTCGAATCGCTTTCTCGTCGAACCACGGTTCGAGGCCGGTCGGCGTGTTGACAATGAGTTGAATGCGCTGCCCCTTGATGAAGTCGACCACGTTGGGGCGTCCTTCTTTCACCTTGTAAACGCGCTCCACGTTCATGCCAGCGGCTTCGATTACGTCGGCGGTGCCGGCGGTGGCCACCAGCTTGAATCCCATGTCGACAAACTTGCGAGCAACCTGGGCCACGTGCTGTTTATCATGGTCGGTGACGCTGATAAAAATTGCGCCCTTGGTCGGTAATTTCTGTCCCGCAGCCAGCTGCGCCTTGGCGAAGGCTTCACCAAAATTGTCAGCCACGCCCATGACTTCGCCGGTTGACTTCATCTCCGGACCCAGCACCGTGTCGACCCCAGGAAATTTGTTCCATGGAAACACGGGAGACTTCACGTAGAAAAACTTCCCGGTATCCAGGTCAGCGCCATTAGCAATATTCTCCGGCAGAAATTCGCGAAGCTTGCGGCCAGTCATAAGCCGCGCCGCGATCTTCGCCAATGGAACTCCCGTCGCCTTGGAAACGAACGGCACAGTTCGCGAGGCGCGCGGATTCACTTCCAGCACGTAAACTTTGTCGGCCTCGCCACTGCCGCCACCGTTGCGCGGAATGGCAAACTGAATATTCATCAGGCCAATTACCTTCAGCGCTCGTGCCAGTTTGAAGGTGTAATCGCGCATGCGATCGAGAAGTGCATGCGGAATATCAACCGAGGGCAGCACACAGGACGAATCCCCGGAGTGTATCCCCGCCTCTTCGATGTGCTGCATGATTCCGCCGATGACCACGTCTTCGCCGTCGGAGAGTGCGTCGACATCAACTTCAATCGCGTCTTCCAGGAAGTGGTCGATCAGCACCGGGCGGTCGTGTGAATACTCAACCGCCTCTTTCATATAGCGAACAATCGACTCTTCGTCGTAGGCGATGACCATGGCCCGGCCGCCGAGCACGTATGAAGGCCGCACCAGCACGGGGAATCCGATGCGCTTCGCCCCTTCGACCGCTTCTTCGATGGAAGTCGCCATGGCACCGGGAGCCTGCGGGATCTGCAACTCTTCCAGGAGTTTGTTGAAGTGCTTGCGATCCTCGGCCAGATCGATCGATTCAGGCGAAGTCCCGATGATCTTCACCCCTGCCTTCTTCAGCGGCAGAGCGAGGTTGAGTGGCGTCTGCCCGCCGAATTGCACAATCAGGCCGACGGACGCGCCTTTTGAAGTCTCGTGCTGGTAGATCGCCCAGACATCCTCGAACGTGAGCGGCTCGAAGTACAGCCGGTCGCTGGTGTCGTAATCGGTGGAGACCGTTTCCGGATTGCAATTGATCATGATGGTCTCGTAACCATCTTCGTGGAGCGCGAATGAGGCGTGGCAGCAGCAGTAATCGAATTCAATTCCCTGCCCGATGCGATTGGGTCCGCTGCCCAGAATAATCACTTTCTTCTTGTCGGTCGGGGCGGCTTCGTCCTCGTCTTCGTAAGTCGAATAAAGATACGGCGTGAAACTTTCGAACTCAGCCGCGCAAGTGTCGACGCGCTTGTAGACCGGCATCACGCCATGCTTCTTGCGCAGGTGGCGAACTTTTTCCTGCCCATCGAGTCGCCAGACCTGCGCCAGACGGCCGTCGGAAAATCCCATGCGCTTGGCGTCGCGCAGCACCTCGGTCGGGATCGATTCCATGGGATGCTTCTCCAGCTCAAGTTGCATGTCATTAATTTCTTTGAGCTGGTAAAGAAACCACGGATCCATCGAAGTCATCTTCGCAATCTGCTTCACCGTATGCCCCTGACGCAGCGCGTACTGCACGTAGGCCAGCCGCTCAGGATGCGGCGTCACCAGGCGCTTGGTCAAAATCTTGGGCTCAATCTTGTCGCCGCCCACTCGCTTGCCGGTATCAAGTGAGCGGATGCCCTTCATCAGCGCTTCTTTGAAGGTGCGGCCGATGGCCATGACTTCGCCGACGGATTTCATCTGCGGCCCCAGCGTGTCGTCAGCGCCAGGAAATTTCTCGAATTGCCACTTGGGGATTTTTACGACGACGTAATCGAGCGTAGGCTCGAAGCATGCCGGAGTTTTGCGCGTGATGTCATTGGGGATCTCATCGAGGGTATAGCCCACGGCCAGCTTCGCGGCAATCTTCGCGATGGGGAATCCCGTGGCTTTCGAAGCTAACGCGGACGACCGCGAGACGCGAGGGTTCATCTCAATCACCACCATGCGCCCGGTTTCCGGATTCACGCCGAATTGAATGTTCGATCCGCCGGTGTCGACGCCGATTTCGCGGATCACCGCGATCGACGCATCGCGCATTGCTTGATATTCGCGATCGGTGAGCGTCTGTATCGGCGCCACCGTGATGGAATCGCCGGTATGCACGCCCATGGGATCGAAATTTTCGATCGAACAAATGATGATGACGTTGTCGGCGGTATCGCGCATCACCTCGAGTTCGAATTCCTTCCAGCCCAGCACTGACTCTTCAATTAGCGCCTCGCGCACTGGAGAGAAATCCAGCCCACGCGCCAGCACCTCCTGCATCTCTTCGCGGTTATAGGCGATGCCTCCGCCCGAACCGCCGAGCGTAAACGACGGACGAATGATGACCGGGAATCCAATCTTGCCCGCAAATTCCAGCCCATCTTTTGTGTTGTTAACTAGCGCCGACTTGGGCACGTCGAGCCCGATGCGCTGCATCGCGTCTTTGAAGACGAGGCGGTCTTCGGCCTTTTTAATCGCCTCGACGTTCGCTCCGATGAGGATTGCGTTATATTTTTCCAGCACGCCGCCGTCGGAAAGTTCGATGGCCAGATTGAGCGCCGTCTGTCCGCCGACGGTTGGCAGCACGGCAAATCCCGCGCCCGGCGACATCTCCCGCTCGATGCGAATAATCTCTTCCAGATATTCCAGCGTGAGCGGCTCAATATAAGTCCGGTCGGCGGACTCCGGATCGGTCATGATAGTGGCCGGGTTGGAGTTCGCCAGCACGACTTCGTATCCCTCAGCCTTGAGCGCCTTGCAAGCCTGCGTGCCCGAGTAATCAAACTCCGCCGACTGGCCGATGATGATGGGCCCGGAGCCGAGGATCAGAATCTTCGAGATGTCAGTGCGTTTGGGCATTTATTGAGCAGCCGCTTCCTGCCGGTTCTCATATCCAAGAGATCCGCAGATCCCCGGAGAAAGGTAAAGATTAATCGTCGAGGCATTCGCTGACGAGTCAATTTCAATAGGAACGTACCCTTCCTCCGCGTGATAATGACTGCGTGCGCTTTCGGGCATTTCAACTTGCAACATGTAGAGACCGGGCAGAACCCATTTAAACTCGAATGCACCAGATTCGCTGGCTGTTTGCGATTCAATTATCTCGCCTGAAACGGCGTGGACGAGTTTGAGTTTGGCTTCTCCGAGGGGGCCAAATGTCGGATGGGCCAAGTCATTCAGTGGATTTCCGGTGCTAATTACTGCATTTAGCAATCCCGATACGGATCGGGCCGAAAGGGCTTTAGCGCCAGGCCAGTCAAATGTAACCTTCTCCGCGCATGCATTCGCATGCCGGCTATCCACCACAATTTCTATCGACTGAGCAAAAGCCACGTGCTTTATCGAGATGTAGTAAGGTCCGGGTTTTATATTTCTAAATTCCGATACCTCAGCGTCGTTCGTAGTAACGGTCGAAACCGGACTACTCTCGACATCTGCCTTTGGATTAGTCCTCAATTCAATTTGCAAACCGCGGACTGGCTTGCTGTCATGAAGCACCACGACGGAGAAACTTCGACCGATTTTCGTCGGATTAGACGAATAGGAACTGGCGGAACCGGGCTCAGATCCAATAGCAGCGAACAAGAAATACCAGACGAGAACTTGCAGCGCACGAGTTCGTCGCCCGATCTTCACCCTTTCCACTCCTCCATCATCTTCGTAAATTCCTTGAACAGATAATGCGAATCATGCGGCCCCGGCGCGGCTTCCGGGTGATACTGCACGCTGAACAGCGGCAGATTACGGTGCCGCAGCCCTTCCAAAGTCTGGTCGTTCAGATCAACATGTGTCAGTTCGACTTCGCTATCGGGCAGCGAGTCGGGGTCGACCGCGAAGTTGTGGTTGTGCGCGGTGATCTCGATCTTACCGGTCTTCAACTGCTTCACGGGATGATTCCCGCCATGGTGGCCGAACTTTAGCTTGAAGGTCTTGCCACCCAGTGCGATTCCCGTAAGTTGATGGCCCAGGCAAATACCGAAGATCGGCTGACGGCCCATGAGCCGGCGGATTGAATCGACCGCATACGTACACGGCTCGGGATCGCCCGGGCCATTCGACAGAAAAACTCCGTCCGGCTTCAACGCGAGCACATCTTCTGCAGGAGTCTGCGCCGGGACGACCGTCACTTTGCAGCCCTCGCCACGCAGCTTGCGCAAAATATTCTGCTTGATGCCAAAGTCATACGCCACCACATGAAATCGCGGAGGCTCGTCCTTCACTCCAACCACAGCGACCGGCTCGTGGGAGCGCTCGCCAGTTTCCCAGACGTAAGGCCGCTTGGTGCTGACCTCCTTGGCCAGGTCCAGCCCATCCATCTTCGGAATCGAATTCGCCTTGGCGATGAGCTTATCGGCATCGCTCTCGATGGTCGAAACCACGCCGCGCATCACGCCGTGATCGCGCAGATGCCGCACCAGCGCCCGCGTGTCGATATCGGACAGCACCGGCACTTTGAACTGCTCCAGATATTCCTCCGCAACCTGAGAAGACCGCCAGTTCGAGCTGACGCGGGAAAACTCGCGCACGATCAGCCCCTCGATCCACGGCCGCGTGGCTTCGTTGTCTTCCTGGTTGGTGCCGTAGTTTCCAATTTCAGGGTTGGTCAGAACAACGATCTGGCCGGAGTAGGAAGGGTCGGTGAAAATTTCCTGGTAGCCGGTGATGGAAGTATTAAAAACGACTTCGCCGTAGCATTCGCCTCTGGCGCCGTAGCCTTTGCCTCGGAAGACTCGGCCGTCTTCGAGGGCAAGGATAGCCTGCATTCTCGCTCCGGTGAGTGGATTTAGTAGATTTTATCAGGGAATCAGATTGTCGCATCGAAAAAAGAAACTCTACAGCTGTGGAAAACGCGCCCGATCGCTTATGGGGCGACTGCGGGCAAAATGTAATCGGTCAGTAGCTTCTCCGTCTGCAGATGCATTCCTTGCGTGTTGTAATTAGTGCTGGTGATGACGACCGCGAGGTCAAGCTCAGGGAACACCGCGATCTTATTCCCACCATTTCCGCTCATAAAGTACGCAGCATAGCCCTTGCCACCCCGCTTGAACGTCTTCAGCCACCAGAGGTAGCCGTATTCTGTCTGGTCGTCAATTTGCGCATGCGGCTGAGTTGAGGTCTTCACCCAGGCTTCATCCACGATGCGAGTTCCCTGCCACACGCCGCCGTTGCGGTAGAGTTCTGCAATCTTCAGCAAGTCGCGGCTGGTCATACGTAGCCCGCCTCCTGTCTGTGGTATGTTCAGCGGCGAGTAGAACCATTGCGCGTCATTAATTCCCAGCGGCCTGAAAAGCTTCTCCTGCGCATAGCGATCGGTGCGGTCTCCCGTCGCTTTCTGCAGCACTTCGCTTAGAACGAAAACTCCGCCCGTGCAGTAGCTGAAATTTCTTCCATACTTCGGCGCTTCGGCCTGCTCGCCTAAATGCATCCGGCCCCGCACCGGCAAATCGAGGATAAACTGCGCCCAGTCTTCGATCACATACATCCGTTCTTCATTGCCGCGTGAGGCATCATTCCAGTCGTCGCATTCGAGCGGCGAAGACATCGTGAGGAAATCTTCAATCGTGATCTTTTCCTTGCGGGGATCGCGATTCTGCATTTTGCGAGCATGCTCCGGCAGTAAATCCAGCACGCGGACATCCACGCCGTGCAGCTTCTTCTCGTCGATTGCAATTCCTACCAGAATGTCCGTAATGCTCTTGGTAGCTGACCGGGTATCGCGCAGGCCGGATGCATCGGCTTCGAAATATCCTTCGTAAACCAGTTTTCCCCGCCGCGCCACCAGCACGCTGCCGATCTTTTTGAAGTCTCCCCTCCGGATTGCGGTTTCCATATCGCTGAGCGGCTTGGCCGCAATGCCGGCTGACTCCGGCGAAGCTGTTACCCAGCCGTCCGATTGTTTCGCTGCGACAATCCCCGAGCTGCTGTCCTGCGAACAGGCTGCGGTGGTGACGAGAAGGCAGATCGAAAAAATTCGATACATTGACACCTCTTCAATTGGTTGGACGCCTGAGGGAGAGAAAAGTTTAGAGGTCGCGAAAGCAAGACCACAGCCAAAACGAGAGGGTGATTTACGCGACAGGAATCGCTGGGAATGCCTGATCGTCCCTATTCTTACCGCACCCGCCCCAGCTTATCCATGGGCCAGTAGCCAAACACGGCCTTGCCGTAGATAAAGCTCTGATTCACCGGGCCGAACTCGCGGCTGTCGCTCGACATGGAGCGGTGGTCGCCGAGCACAAAGTAGCAGCCCGGCGGTACGGTACTCTCAGGGTAGGAGCGGGCGTCGGTGTAAGCGGGAGGGACGTAGCCTTCGTCCAACGCTTCGCCGTTGACGTAAACCTGACCACCATCAATACGAATGTGGTCGCCGGCAATTCCAATCACGCGCTTGATGTAGCTCTTTGATGGGTCGGGCGGATAGCGGAAGACCACGACATCTCCGCGCTCGATCGGTTCCAGCCGGTAGACAAACTTGTTTACGAAAATCCTTTCCTGATCTTCGAGCGAAGGCATCATGCTGACGCCTTCGACCTTTACCGGTTGGTAGAGAAAAATGATGATAAACGCGGAGATGGCCAGCGAGATGATCAAATCGCGAAACCACACCCCGAACCCGGTTTTGCTGGAAACGGCGGGAATGCTCGTAGCAATAGAAACACCAGTTCCCGGGGGCGATTCGGGCGCAGCGATGGCGGTGACTGAAACGCTTCGGCGCAGCGGATTCTGATCTGGATTCAATTCTGGCATCCCGCGTCTATTGTATACAGAACCACTCCCGAGGGCAGGGGTTGTATTAGGAGCTGTCGCGGCCCAATGCTCCCCTAAAGCGGACTCGCCGTCAGCTTGGAGTGCGGGTTACAATCAATGGGACTGAGGGAATCTATGATGCCGGAATCAATTATGCGACGACTCATCCACCACCAGTTCTTGTACCGCGGCCTGGCCCTGGCCTTTCTCTTCCTGGTAACCCTCACGATGTCGGCCCAGTGGGCTGCCCCGTCGGGGGACGAGCCTTCCGTGCCGGCCTACAATTCCGGGCCGCCGCCGAAGGGCACCAAGCTGCCTCCGATCCTCACCAAGGCGGACCTTTGGGGCTCGGACGCCCAGAACCCTTACCAGACCCATGCCTATGAACTGGCGGCCAAGATTCCCAACGTGATCCATCAGCAACCCTGCTACTGCTATTGCGACCGCATGGGCCACAATAGTCTGCATAGTTGCTTTGAAGGCACGCACGGCGCACAGTGCTCGACCTGCTTGAAGGAGCTTTACTACTCCTACCAACAACACCAAAAAGGAAAGACCGCCAGCCAGATTCGCGCCGGCATTATCGCGGGCGAATGGAAGCAGATTGACCTGCAGACGGCAGCGGCGATGAATTAGCTCAGTATTCAGTACTCAGTTTCGGGAGCCAGTTCCCGGTTTCTGCAGCGTACCGTTCGTTTACCGTTTTGGGAAAAGTGCCGCAAGAACAATTCCTCGAATCGGTTCAGCTCTTGCGCTATCGATCCTCCTTTTTTGGGAACCGGGTACTAAGTACTGAGAACTGCCATAGCGTGATACTTTATTATTCAGCGAAACAGTTTGAGCGCAAGGAGTTCCCCATTACCAAGAGCACAGGAAGAGTCTTGCACATGGCCCAGAAACCCACCGCAAAGAAGTCTGTGGCGGAAGATCCCCGTTACACGCAGGCGCTGCAGAGTTATGAGGCCGGACTGCGCGCCATGCAGGAGCACAAATTCGACAAGGCCAAACCACACTTCCAGAAGATCGTTGCCGGTTCGGTTCGGGAGCTGATCGACCGCGCCAGCGTTCATCTCAATACTTGTAACCAGCATCTGGAGCGGGCTGCGGCTACTCAATTTAAGACTGCCGAGGAGCACTTCGACTACGCGGTCTCGCTCATGAACGTGGGCGACTACGTCACGGCCCGGGAACATCTGGAAAAGTTGCTGAAGCAGAACGGCAAGGCAGAATACGTGGTTTACGGCCTGGCCGCACTCGACTGCCTTACAGGACATGTCGAGGATTCCCTGCGCCGTCTCGACGAAGCGCTTCGTCTGAAGCCGCAGCTCCGCTTTCAAGCACGCAACGATTCCGATTTTCAAAACCTGGCTGAAGATCCTCGCTTCACGGAGCTGTTGTATCCGGATCCAGGTGGCGAACTGGGTTCCTCTGACGGCGACCTGGTAGAAGACGAGCCAGTTTAGACCACCTGTACGGCGTCCCGGCCCTGATCCGAGCGTACGCCCTGCTGGACGAGATGTTTCGGCGACAGTTTTCGCCGACGGTTCGGCCAATTGCGAGAGCATCCATGGGAACGAAACCCTCCGAATTGCCGGCAGCGGATAAGACTGCGCGCGAGCGCGGCCTTCGCGTGGTCGCTATTGGCGGTGGAACCGGGCTCTCGACTCTGCTCAAGGGGCTGAAGCGTTTCGTCCTTACGCCCGCGGAAATTCCTTTCGCCAACGCCGGCACGCCAGTCATCGACGACCTCTGTGCAGTCGTCACCGTGAGCGACGATGGCGGATCGAGCGGCCGCCTGCGCAAAGAGCTCAACATGCTTCCCCCCGGCGACATTCGCAATTGCATTGTCGCGCTCAGCGAAGACGAAGCACTGCTCTCGAAACTGTTCCGCCACCGCTTCGACAAAGGTTCCGGTCTCGAAGGTCACAGCTTCGGCAACCTGTTTTTGGCAGCGCTCACTTCGATTACGTCCGATTTTTCGGAAGCGGTGCGCCTCTCTTCGGAGATTCTTCTAACTCGTGGCCACATCTACCCCTCCACCACGTCGAATATCGAACTCGAAGCGCTCATGGAAGACGGAACTCGAGTGCTCGGCGAAACCAACATCACGGCTAGTAAGGTTCGTATTCGGGAGCTGTTCCTGGTTCCACCAGACGTCGGGCCGATGCCGCAGACGCTGGAAGCTATCGCCCACGCCGACGTGATTACGATCGGACCGGGATCCCTGTTCACCAGCCTGATTCCGAATCTGCTGGTGCGTGGCATTGGGCAAGCGATTGTCGACTCCCCGGCCACCAAGGTCTACATCTGTAATCTCATGACCCAGGCCAACGAGAGCCTGGGCCTGACAGCAGCCGACCACATACGCGCCTTGAACCGGCACGCCCATAAACAACTCTTCGACTTCGCCCTCATGAACCGCACTCCGGTCTCCAATCAACTCAAGGCCAAATATGCCCTCGAAGGCGCCTGCCAGATCGTGAACGACCTCGACGCCATCGAAGCCCTGGGCGTGGTTCCCGTGCTGGGGGATTATCTTGAAGAAGCCGGCGTCGCCCGCCACAACTACACCCGAGTTGCAGGCGACCTGCTCGCCCTCGTTACTCAGCGCCCCGGCAAAATCCGCCATTCGGCCTAATCATGTGGGGAGCATCTGGAATCATGTTGGGACAGCTGCCCCTAGTTGTCTGGTCGGGCAAAGCTCGACCGCTCCGCTGGTCATCCCGCGCATTTCAAGAGTCGCAATGTCCGCCTGCCCAATTGTTTCCGCCCACGCGCTTCCTGTATTGTGAGTTCTTCCGGCTGCCTTCGAAGCCGACTTCAATCATGCGCTCTTCCCTGCTAGTTGCCTGCATCGCAATCGCCGCGTCCGCTCTCGGCTTCGCTCAGACCGGCCCCGAGCAAGGCGGCCACGAAATTGAAATCTGGACGGGCGGCGGCCATTCGGTCAGTGGCGGACGCGGCGACACCAGCGCATTCAACGCTGGCGTCCGCTATGGATGGATTCTCACCGGCCCGCACCTCCCCGGCTTTCTGCGCGGACGCTTCGAATATGCGGTCGATGCCGTCCCCGTTTTCCTCGTCTTCCAGCCCGCGAATACCGCTTATGGCGCGGGCTTTGATCCTATCGCTCTCAAGTGGAACTTCGAGCGCCGCGGAGGCCTCTCTCCCTACCTCGAACTCTGCGGCGGAACGCTGTTCACGAACAACGACGTGCCGCAGTATACGAACTCCGTAAATTTCACCGATCAGGCAGCCCTGGGCGTGCATATCCTGGGCGCGAAATACAACTGGAGCCTGGAACTTCGCTACATGCACATCTCGAACGCGGGGTTAGCCACGCCGAATCCCGGGGTGAATACGGTGCAGGTAAGACTGGGGATCGGAAAGTTCTTCGGCGGGCACTAGGCCGCCCACTTGAAGCGCACCTCATTCGATTCAACTGAGCGTTCTTCATGAATCATTTAGACTCAGACTATGGCAAAGCGACTTCAAGTGATCCTTGAGGATTCCGAATACAAGGAAATCCAACGCGCCGCCTGCTCGTGCCAGATGTCGCTCGCGGAATGGGTACGGCAAGCGCTGGCATGCGCCCGGCGCCAGGAACCAGTTGGTGACGTCGACAAAAAGCTTGCGGCCATTCGGGCGGCGGTGAAGTATGAGTTTCCCTCAGGCGACATCGAGACCATGTTGGCGGAGATCGAACAAGGCTACCTGACCGACTAGCCGTGATCCTGGTCGATTTCAATATTCCGACATACCTTCCTGCCCTGCCGCCGGCCTCGAACTACCGGGCAAAACCTACGATTTTTCGAACCGGACTCTAGCAAGTTACAGATGTAACCTAGCTCCGTAACCTTTCTGATGTCACTCTAAGGGCAGTGACCAAACGCTACCAGACCGACGACATCGATTGGGATGCAGGACGCGAAGGCTACCTGGACGTGCGGCCTACCGCGAAATACGCGCCTGGGCCGAAGTCTTCCACCAAGCCCGCGAAACAGGGATACTGGCTCAGCATTCACACGCAAGAGCGCGTAGCCAGCTTAATTGCTGCCGGCGGAATGATATGGGCGGTATACGCTTTCACGGTCGATTACGCCGATCTCTGGCGGTTTCAGATTCTGCCTCCCGGTCCGATCGAGGTTTGCGGCCTCGGGGTTCTGGCCTGGTTGCACGCTAAGTGGCGGCGCAGCATCTTGAAGTGATGTCGAGCCCTTACGGCGATTGTTTTCTGCCCTCTGCTTGCCGGCCTCACTATTCGTCGTCGGCTCTCTGCACGGAAACACCCTGGATCCCTTGCTCCGAATCCGAATGCTCTGAATCCGAAGTTGCGGCTCGCGCTCCCGGCCAGCTATTCTCTTCCCTTATGTCCACGCTCGTCGAATGCGTCCCGAATTTTTCCGAAGGCCGCGATAAATCTAAAGTAGACGCCATCGTTGACGCCATGAAGATGCCCGGCGTCTACCTGCTCGACCGGGAGAGCGACTCGGACCATAATCGCTCCGTGATCACCCTGGTCGGCGAGCGCGAGGCCATTCAGGAAGCCGCCATTCGCGGCGTGGGCAAGGCTGCGGAGATCATCGACCTCAACCTCCACACCGGCGCCCATCCCCGCATGGGAGCCACCGACGTGGTCCCCTTCATTCCCATTGACGGCGTAACCATCGAAGACTGCGTGGCCATGGCGAATCACGTCGGCGGGCAGATATGGCAGCGCTACCAGATCCCCGTGTATCTTTACGAGTCAGCGGCGCGAACTCCCGAGCGCCAGGGACTCGAAAATATCCGGCGCGGCCAGTTTGAGGGCATCCGCGCCGAGATTGCGACCAACGCTGCGCGCCGGCCAGATTTTGGCGATCCACGCGTCCATCCCAGCGCTGGAGCAACCGTTGTGGGCGCGCGCAAATTTCTTATTGCCTACAACGTCTTCCTGAATACTCCTGACGTCGAGATCGCCAAGAAAATCGCCAAGGCTGTGCGCTTTTCGAGCGGTGGCATGCGCTTCGTGAAGGGCGCGGGATTCCTGGTGCGCGGCCTGGCCCAAGTCTCCACGAACCTTACCGACTTCGAGCAAACTCCGGTACATCGCGTCTTTGAGATGGTGAAGCGCGAGGCCGCGCGCTACGGCGTCACTCCGCTCTCGAGCGAAATTGTGGGGTTGATTCCGAAGAAAGCACTGGAGCAGGCTGCAGAATGGTTCCTGCAGGTGGAGAACTTTGATTCCTCTCTGATTCTGGAAAACCGCCTCGCAGCGGTGATGGGCGGCAAGATGGCCGTCGGCGGCCTGCGCGCCGGGGTTGAGCCCTTCATCGAGCAACTGGCCGCCCCCACGGCTACTCCCGGAGGCGGCAGCGCCGCGGCAGCGGCGGGCGCCATGGCCGCGGGCTTGGCAGTGATGGTTGCCTCCATGTCGCGGGGAAAGAAAGCTTATTTGCAACACGAATCACAACTAAGCACTGCGATAGCCCGCCTCACACCGCTGCGGGAGGACCTGAAGGCCGCAGTCGATGCCGACGCTGAGTCTTACAATTCCGTGATGAAAGCGTACAAGCAGGCCAAAACCGCGGCGGACGAGAAATCCGGCGAGGATATGATCCAGGCAGCCCTCAAAAACGCGACCGCCGTACCTCTGACCGTAGCCGAAAAGGCTCACGAAGTCGTCCAGATTGTAGATGCCCTCAGTCCCATCACCAATCCGAATATGAAATCGGACCTGACCACCGCCCTGGCCCTGGCCCGAGCCGCCATTACCGGGGCCCTGGCTAACGTAGAAATCAACCTTGCATCGCAGAAAGATCAGGTCTTCGCTGAAGAAGTGCGGCGCCGGACGGCAGCGCTTTCGTAAGGGTATCGCGAGCGGCAACGCGGGCGAGTCGAAATCCGTATACTCGGGTTAGTAGATGTTAAACACTGAGATGAAGTACAAATCGTGTTGCAGAGCCTTGCCTGGCAGGAAAAAAGAATGGTCCGCTTAAACCCGTCTACAATTTGTCAACGGGCATGTACCTTTGTTCCACTGCAGAAGCACTGCAAGTAAAATAGAATGGATCGATCTATAAAACGACCGGGCTTGATCGTGCATCCAAGCTAGGGAGCGCACAAGTTCGCGGTTCGATGCACTTAGTGTGAGGAATTCCGAGGATTATGAAACTCTTCAAGATTTGCATGGCATCCCTTTTGCTCGCGAGCGTGGCATTCGCTATGCCGCTGAACTCTTCTGCCCGCGCCTGTGTCCCCGCCGATCTGCTGCAACTGATCTCGGTGGACTACCGGGCGATTAAAGATTCTCCCACGGCGGTCGCCCTGAAACAGCAACTGCTGCCCGATAACATCAAACAGTTCGAGGCGGCACTGAAGAACATTGGCCTCGATCCCGATAAAGACGTTGACACTCTGACCTTCGCCTCCTTCCGCACCGGCAAGCAAGGCGTCAAGACCGCAGGCGTGGCCAGCGGTTCCTTCAACATGAAGGCCGTGCTGAAGAAGATGAAGCTGGAAAAGGTCACACCCAAGAAGTACAACAACTCCCTGATTTATCCGATGGATGGCGGCTTCGTGATGAGCTTTCTCGACGACAGCACGCTGCTGTTCGGCGACTCGACCTCGGTGAAGGCCGCGCTCGACACCAAGGACGGCACAACGCTTGGCATCGATACCAACGGCAACATGGCTGACATGATGACTAACGTCGACTCCGCCCCGGTTTGGAGCATTCTCGACCAGCAGGGCACCCAGAATATGATGCGCTCTGCCCTGGGCGATGCGTCGAAGATTGCCGATTATGAGACTTTGAAGAAGCGCTTGCTGGGTTCGCGTTACGCCATGAATTTCACCAACGGCGTGAACTTCGACATGAACGTCATCACCGACGATTCGGTGACCGCGGGCACGGTTTCGTCGCTGCTAAAGGGCTTCCTGCTGTACAAAAAGATGAGCGCGACGCCGGGCGAGAAAGTTGCCGTGGAAAACACTGTCGTGGACTCCGACGGATCGAGTGTCCTACTGCACTTCAAAGCCAACGACCAGCAATTCCAGTCGCTGATGCACTCCGACTTGTTCGCCGCCGTGACACACTAGTTTCTCGCCGTTGTGATGGCGTTGGTGATGCTGAGCGTGTTTTTTAAATTGTCATCCTGAGCGAAGTGGGTGCTTCGCAAAGCGAAGCACCCACGCAGTCGAAGGATCCCTACCTTTTCCACGGGACTGCCGGCACGACTGTTCCGGCATCGCCAGGCGGACGAGGCGTCCGCCACTCACTCTGGACGTTCGATTTCCAGACACCCCAGCGTAAAAGCAAACGGAAATCCGCCGGGTCCGTTCTCTTTCATGTAACCGCCGTCGAAGAACACAAACATGCGCTTCGTGTCGCCGTCAGCATACCGCACGGACGGTTTCCACGGTCCGGAATGCCAGCCCCGGTTAGTCGCGTTCATGATCTGACGCGGCGTACTCCAGTCCTTAAACTCGGAAGATGGCTTCGGGCACTCGCACCACCAGAGTCCGGTAGACACCGGTGCCGCAGTCTTGCCAAGCCAGACTCTGGAATAAACCGCCTCGTATCCCCGTTGCCCCTGGATCACGCAAAAATCAAAAACCTTTTCCTCCGCCGGAATGAATATCTTATGTTTTGTCCAATTGCTGCGGCCGTCTGCGCTTTCGGCGAAACCGTGGACCAGATAATCAGCCAGATTCGAGCCGGCAACGTACCACATCTTCCACATACCGTCGGCGTAAATAAGATTGGGCTCGTAGACGCTGCCATGCTCCCAGTCTTCATTGGCAATGAACAAAGGCTCCGACTCGTCGACCCACTGGCGGCCATCCCATTCCAGACACCCAATCATGTAAGGGCCCCAGAGATTGGCGGCTCCGCCCGCATAGTAAATCCGCTCGACCCAGTCTTCTCGCTTCGGGTCCCAGCCCCTCACATAGGACGGGCAGTGTCGCCCACCCTTTAAATCCCAGGCGTGGCTGCGCTCATGGCCCGCCAGGAGTGCGATGTGAGCGCGGTTATCGGGATCTGGGATCAACGTCCATCCCTGAGCGCTTAGAGGTGCTGCCGCTGGCAGAGATGCGCTGAAGAGTTGAATGCCTTCGTGGCCGGCAGCCTCGCCAGCCACGTACATCCACCAGCGATCGCCGCGCTTGGCGAGCGTGCAGTCAGTGATCTCCTGGACGTTCGTAAGCGGAGCGAACCCGTCGGCGGGATCGAAGATCTTAGTCTCTGTCTCTTTGCCTGGGCCTGTCATCGCCTGCTATCTGCAGCTACGGAGATTGCTTCTTTTGCACCACTCGCTTGACCCTTGCCCACTCTTCCTTCACAACCTGCCGCGAGCGGCCAATCGCCAACGCGTCCTCCGGAACGTCATGGGTAATACACGAACCCGCTGCCACATATGCGCCCTTGCCCAACCGAACCGGCGCGACCAGCGTGCTATCGCTACCCACGAAAACTGCGTCGTCGATGATCGTCTTGTGCTTGTGAACGCCGTCGTAATTGCAGGTGATTGTTCCTGCGCCGATGTTCACGCCCTCGCCAATTTCCGCGTCGCCGAGATACGTCAGATGGTTGGCCTTTGATCCCTTGCCCAGTTTGGTTTTCTTGATCTCGACAAAATTCCCCACGTGCGCGCCTTCGCCAATGTCGCTCTCGGGTCGCAAGTGGGAGTACGGGCCAAGCACCGCGTTGCGTTCCACGCGGGCTCCCTCGAGAATGCAGCCGTTTCGAATGAGCACCCCGTCGCCGATTTCAGAGTCTCGAATTACAGAATAAGATCGAATGCGGCAACCAGTGCCGATGCGCGAGTTGCCTAGTATCTGGACAAAAGGTTCGAGCACCGTGTCAGGCCCAATTTCAACATCGTGGTCAATCACACAGGTTGAAAAGGGTAACGGTAGGGTGACGCCCTCAGCTAGCAGGGTTTGGCATTTTCGCGTCCGCATCCGGAAATCGATAAAACTCAATTCGGCCCGCGTGTTGCCGCCCAGCACTTCGCTGGCGTTGGCCGTCTTCCAAGCCACCACCCGCCGCTTCGCCCTTCGCAAAACTCCGGCCATATCGGTCAGGTAGTATTCGCCGTGGACATTGCCGGTCGAAAGTTTGCCGATATTCGCGTAAAGGTCCTTGACCGAAAAAACGTAGAAGCCGGAATTGATCTCGCGAATCTTTTTCTGGGCCGCGCTCGCCGCTTTCTCCTCAACAACGGCCTTCACCTCGGAACTGCGCGCATTCTTCCTCAGCACGCGGCCATACCCCGTAGGGTTCTCCAAGTCCGCGCTCAGCACCGTCATCGCCGCGCGCTCGCGCAAATGAAAATCGCGCAACTGCGCAATCGTCTCTGAAGTGATCAGCGGAGCGTCGCCCGAGAGCACGATTACCTGGTCATACCCAGCCAGAGCGTCCCGCGCCACCATGAGCGCGTGGCCGGTGCCGCGCTGCTCCGGCTGCAAGACGAAGTTGACGCCGGTGTGCTGCACAGCCGCGCGCACCCGGTCGGCCTCGTGTCCGATGATGACGTAAACATCCTTAGCCGAAACAATCTGAACAGCTGCCTGTATCACATGCCCAAGCAGCGCCTTCCCGCCGACCTCATGTAACACTTTAGGAAGTTGCGATTTGAGCCTGGTTCCCTTGCCCGCTGCCATGATGGCTACGGCGATTCGCGGCCCAGGTAGAACCGCGTGCCCCGTGTCTTGCGTCTCTTGCGAGACCTGGGGATTTTCCCTAGCCGGCGAGGAACTGGTTTTCGATTTCTTCATTCGTCCCAATATATCGCTCCCAAGTAGCGGGTCAGGTTCGAGATCGTCTCGAGTCGCGATTGCTTTGAAAGGATCCGGCTTTGGCCGCGCCGTAACGACGCCAAGAGATTCGACCGCCGGGAATGCTCCTTAAAGCCCCAGCCCGCCATCCACCGCCAAAATCTGCCCGGTAATGAACTGTGGCGCAGTGGCGAAGAACAGAACGGCCTGGGCAATTTCTTCGCCGCGGCCATTGCGTTTCATAGGCGTCTGAGGGGCCATCTTCCGCATGAACGCCGCAGCCGACTTCTCACCGAAATCGATCATTCCCGGAGCCACCGCATTCACGGCGATCTCCGGCGCCAGCGCCTTGGCCATCACCTTCGTCAACATGTGCAGAGCCGCCTTCGACGAACAATAATGCGCATGGGTGGGCCAGGGCCGCAATCCGCCGAGCGATCCCATATTAATAATCTTCGCTTCAATTGGACCCGCTCCCTTGCTGCGCTTCCGCCGCATCCACTTCAGGGCTTCGCGCGACACCAGAAATGGCCCGCGCGTATTCGAGGCAAAGATCGCATCCCACTGCCGCACCGTCAACTTTTCGAACTCGGCTGTCTCGTAGTTGGCGGCATTGTTCACCAGAACATCGATGCGACCGAGTTCGCGTCCCGCCTCTTTCATCATCGACCGAACGCTGGCCTCATCGGTTACATCGCAGCGCAGGGCAAACGCCCGCACTCCTAGTGCGGATAAATCCACCACGGTTTCGCGCGCCTCTCGCGCCGAGTTCATGAACGTGATGGCCACGTCCGCGCCCGCCTCCGCGAGCGCCAGCGCCGAAGCGCGACCCAACCGCCGCGCTGCACCGGTGACCAGAGCTGTCTTCCCGCAAAGCGGTTTGGTTGAAATGTCATGCATGCAGAGGATTTTACAGCTTAAACCACAGAGGACACAGAGGGCACAGGGCCAACAAGGAACCCAAAACCGTCATTACCTCTGTGTCCCCGTGTCCTCTGTGGTTAAACCCTGCGGAGAATAACGATTTGCTGGAAAACCGCAATTCTTCCGCGATAAAATCGCATCGCATGCCGGATTCGCGCAACGTCGTCGTATATTCGCGTAAGGGCTGTCATCTCTGCGAAGTCGTCAAAGAGAGCCTCTCCAAGCTCTCGCGTCGTGGCGGATTTACCTGGCATGAGATCGACGTGGACGCCGACTCCGACCTTCGCCGCCAGTTCAACGATGAAGTCCCCGTCGTATTCATCGACGGCCGCAAGGCCTTCAAGTACCGCATGGACGAACAGGAATTCCTGCGCAAACTAGCCAGCTAGAAACAAGGCGTCGCACCTCTCTATCCAACGACGTCGGTTTTTTCCGCTACAATCGCTCGCGGCATGCTGCGTACTCAACTCTACGCCGATCCGCACGACCGCTTTCTGCACGACGTAATCCTGGACTCCTGCCGCCGCAATGCCAGCAAGACCGCCATCGTGGATACTTCTTGCGGCCGCCGCCTGTCCTACGCCGAGTATGGAGATGTCGTCGAATCGGCCGCTCGCCACCTGATTTCAATTGGCGTCATGCCGGGAGATGTGGTTGCCATTTTTCTCGCCAATTCCTGGGAGTTCTGTGTCGCATATCACGCGGCAACGCTGGCCGGAGCCATTCCCACGCTTCTAAACCCGACCTACCGCGAGCGCGAAGTCCGTTATCAGCTGGATAATTCCGGCGCTGTGGTGCTTATCACCGATGGCGGGTATATCGAGGGCATCGACCTGCGCGGGCTTGCGTGCCTGCGGCGGGTCTATACTACACGCCAGCACGCCGCTTCGACCGAACCCTTCAAAAATCTTCTGCATCCGGCGACCGCGAGTTATCCCACGCCCGGCGTGTCTTCCCCCGTCCAGTCGTCGAAAGAAACTCTGGCCGCGCTTCCCTATTCCAGCGGAACCACTGGACTGCCCAAGGGCGTCATGCTGTCGCACTTCAACCTGGTCGCGAATGTGTACCAGTTCCTCGGGCTCAACGCGACCCGGCTGAATGCCGCCGACACCGTAATGTGCGCTCTGCCTCTCTACCACATCTATGGACTGAATGTGATCCTCAATCCAACTCTGATTCTGGGGGCGACGTTGGTCCTGGTGCCGCGCTTCAACCTGCAACTGGTGACGAAACTCCTGGTCGAGGAAGGCATCACCACTATGCCGCTCGTCCCACCGTGCATGAACGCGCTCTGCCAGGCTGCCGAAGCCGGCGAGTTTCCTCACGACCATAAGCTGCAGTGGGTGAAGTCCGGTGCCGCTCCACTGGCTCCGGATCTGCCGCGCCGCTTCACCGCTCTCACCGGTATCCCTGTCTGCCAGGGATATGGCATGACTGAAGCTTCTCCGGTCACGCACATCGGATTTCTGGAGCCGGAACTGTATCGCCCCGACTCCATCGGCCATCCTCTGGCCCAGACCGATTGCCGCGTATTAGCACAGGCCGACCTTGATCCCACCGAAACTCCTGACGACATGACCGAGGCCCCGTCGGGGCAGCCCGGAGAACTGGTCATGCGAGGCCCGCAATTCATGCTCGGCTACTGGAAGGAACCGGAGGCGACTGCTGCCGTTCTGCGCAACGGATGGTTCTGGTCGGGCGACATTGTCACCCGTGATGGTGACGGCTTTTACCGCGTCGTCGACCGCCGTAAGGAAATGATCAAGTACAAAGGCTTTCCTGTGGCGCCGGCGGAAGTGGAAGCCGTGCTGCTGGAACATCCCGCTGTGAAAGAGTGCGGAGTGGTCGGCCGCGCGGATCCCGAAGCAGGAGAAATCCCAGTTGCGTTCGTCGCCTTGCGCGACGGATTTGTCGATGGAAGAAAGATGGAAGAAGAACTCTGCGCCTTCGTCGCGGACCGCCTCACCCATTACAAACAACCGCGGCAGGTTCGCTTCGTCGATGGTATCCCGAAAACTGCCTCGGGAAAGATTCTGCGCCGCGAGCTGCGCAAGGCGATCAGCTGATTTGTAGCTCGCTTGAACAGCTGCCCAGTTGCACAGGAAAGTAGCCCGCGCACAGACTGCGGCCTACTTTTTTTTCTTTGCCTTGCCCTTTTGAGGGACTACCTTCGGGGCAGCTTTCACCGCAGCCTTGGATGCTGGCTTCGCCGCAGGTTTGGATTCAGACTTTGGCGGCTTCGATCTTTCCGCGGTTTTGGCCTTCGCCTCCGTTTTTGGCGGAGGCGTGGCAACCGCCGCCGCGGCGGCACCTGCCTCCGCGGCTTTTCCCTTCTTCCCAACTTTGCCCCCCGCTTTGGGCGGCACGGCGGCCGCTGCCTCTGCGGCGGCTTTCGCGGCTCGACCACGGCGTGGTGGCGGAGGCGGCGGCGGAGGCGGCGGGGCAAAAGGCTTCAAGAATTTCAAAGTCTCGGTGCGGGAACGCAGTTTGCCGTCGAGCAGGAGCATGAAGACATCGCGCGCAATCTTGGGATACTCCGGCAATTGCGGAGTGATCAGCAGCTCGGTCATCTCCGGCAACGGAATTCTCTGCTGCACCTGGCGCCACTTGGTCAGATAATTCTTTATCTTCTGTTCGACGGATTGCTGCTTTGCGGTGACAGCCAGGAAGAGCACCATCTCTGGGCGCGCTTCTGAAAGCAAGTTCCAGGTGCGCGACGGGGTCGCGGCTTCCTTGCCCATCAGGCGCTTGGAAAGCTCTTTGGCGTGATCTTCAATGTCGCGCCAGGCTTCGACCAGGTCCTTGCGCGGGATTAGTTTCTGGAGGTCCGAGACTTCTTTGTCGGAGAAGCGCGCAGTCAGGAAATACATGACGGCGGGGCCGGCGTCGGGAGTGTAGCCGAGGTCGACCATCTGCTGGCGCGTTTTCATGAGCTGGGTCAGGCCGTTGGTATCGACCTTGGCGGTGCTCCAGTGATCGTGGAGAACTTCGAGCCAGCCTTCTTTTTCGAGTGTCTTGACTACGTGGAGAGGATCGTCCTCGTGGGCCAGAGCGGCGATTTCATGGCCGATCGAAGCCCGAAGAATGTGGTCGATATACTTGCCTTCCTTGGCGGCGTCATAGCGCGCCTGGGTGCGCTCTTCGAGCGGCCAATGAAAGCGGGCGGCGAAGCGCGTGGCGCGAATGAGGCGCGAAGGATCTTCGAGGAACGAATAGTTGTGCAGGATGCGAATCAGTTTCGCTTCGAGATCAGCGACGCCATTAAAGGGATCGAGCAGGAGTCCGCGCGAACCTTCATTGAGCGACAAGGCCATGGCGTTGATGGTGAAGTCTCGGCGGCGCAGATCTTCGTGAATGGTTGTTGGAGTGATGATGGGAGGCTTGCCGGTTTTCTCATACTTCTCTGCGCGCGCCATGCTAATTTCGGCGCGGGCGTTGCCGGGCAGCGAGATGTAGACAGTGCGAGCGTCCTCTTCGACAGCGGCGATTTTGGCGCCGGCTTTTTCCAGGTCTTTTTGGAGCTTGAGCGGATTGCCCTGGACGGTGAAATCCAGATCCCGGATGGTAGAGCCGCCAATGATGTCTCGGATGGCGCCGCCGGTGAGGTAGAGATTCATGCCCGCGGCGCGGGCTACTTCCTGAACCAGCGTGACGCCCTTTAACTGGTCCGGCGTCAGCCGGAGTTCCATGGTGTAAATGTAATCAGCCATTCGTTATCAAGCGGCCTCGAGGCCGTTATTCCTACTGCTTTGGTGCGCGCCCCGACTGATTCGGCTACCTGGTTTCCACAGGATTTCCACAGGTTGCGACCGCCGAGTGATCTGGCCCTTAGCCACTCAGGTGCAAGTGACTTAGTACAAAGTACTTAGACGAAATCGAATCTTTGCGGCAAGTTAAAGAAAATAACACAACGTTTACATTTTGGCTACTGCCAAGGTGTATTCCGCCTGTTATTGCCGGAAAAGTGCGAGAATTGCGAAGCAGGGGCTAGGAACTGGGGACTAGGGGCTAGTACGAGCCGGCCGCGTACAATTTCGTTAATTCCTGACCCCTTGCCCCTAATCCCTGACCCCCTGACTTCTGCCTTATGCCTTCAACGCACAAAAAAGTGATCGTCCGCAAAATGGACCGGGACACGGTCTCCGGCTACGTGTCGCCGTCGCAGTTTGTGAGCGAAGGCAAGTTGGAATTGCTGAATACTTCGGGGACGGTAATTGCTGTTGATTTGAAAGAGATTAAGGGCGTTTACTTTGTGCGCGAGTTCGGCGACTCGGAGTCGCTGACCCGCAAGACCTTTACCTCGCGTCCGCGGTCGGAGGGGTTATGGGTCCGGCTGCGGTTTAAAGACAGCGAGATCCTTGAGGGGCTGATGCCGGCCGATCTAACGCAGACGACGCCGGAGGGTTTTCTGGTGAACCCTCCGGACCAGCGATCGAATACGCAGCGAATTTTTGTGCCGCGGACGGCGCTGGAATCGTTGACTGTGCTGGCAGTGATTGGCGCGACGCGGCGTCGGCGGCATGGGGCCGAAGATCAGCGGCAAGTTACCTTGTTCGAAGAGTAAGGCGAGTCTCGCCTTCCGAATCCTGGTGTAGCCATCTATCCAGAATCCGAAACCAGCTAGTGCGGGTTTTGAGTGCTAGGGCCTGATAACGGGCTCCGCGAATTTCGACTTGGCCACGGTCGAGGGATGCCGCCCAAGTCAAAAGAACAGGACCATAAATCCCGCCAGGAGCAGAGCGATCGCCCACACTAAGTCGAAATTGAGCCAGGTGTGCCGCAGTAGACGTAAGCCCACTTTTTCGTATGTTTCGAAAAATACTATTGCGAGGATTCCGGCCACGGCCAACATGCTTGCCGTGTGTATCAACACTGCCAGCCCAATCATGGTTGCAGTCAACGTTGCGGTCATCGGCGATGCGGTTTGTGAGGATATTGATGCGCTGGTCGCCGCGCTCTTACGTCTGCAGGCGGGTCGAGGACATCGCGAACTGTGGTACTGCCCGCTGCGTGGCGCGGAGAACAAGTACCGTCTCTATGGAATCTGTGTCCTAGCGCGTCTTACGCCCCTGCGGGGCTTCTCACCTGAAAACTTGTAACCCGCGGCTTACGCCGTGTGCTTTATTCTGTTGCCGCTTCGCGGCTCGGTGTCGTGTGAAGCGTGCGATTCTTCGCACTCAACGAAATCTAGTTCTCACGTTCACTTTTCCAAGTCCTGTCTCGGACGCAAAGCCAATCAGTTCTCGATCACGACCATGGGCTGATCGCCGCTGCCCCAGGCGTCGGTTGGAGGGGTCATCGTGGATGGCAGCGCTCCGCCGGTCGAGGTTCCGGCTGAAGCGTCTATCGCAAAGCTTACGTTGTTCGCGGCTGCTCCGATCGTCGCACATTTGCTCGCACAATTGGTGGTCAATCCCAGGTAATACCGCCCTGCGGGAAGGCTTGTGGAGCCTTCTGCCCAGGCCAACGTATGGAAAGCCGTCGACGGTGCGAATTTAGTTCCGGCAGTCGCACCCAGATGCAGCACGAGATCCCCGGAGTTGTTGAAGATCCCGATGTCGTATTCATTCGCCGTATTGTCCGCCGTGGTCACGTCGTAGACTGCGGCGACGGTGGTCACACTGTAAGGCAATAGGAATCCCCATAGCGCCGTGACGTTCTGTTGCACGCTCACTGTTGCCCCCGTACGACCTCCTCCGGTCGCGAAAAAGGGCAAAGGGCGAGCGCCAGCGGCCGATATTTTCACCGATCCCGCGCCGTTCGTGATTGTGATATTCGGGCCCGCAGTCAGGGTTCCGAGCACCGGAGCGCCGCCGGTCGACCCAATCAGGACCTGGCCGTCCGTAGGCGCTGCCGTCGACGTAACACTCGTAGGACTTGAGAGGTAGGCAATGCCGTCGGTCGAGCCGGAAACATTACCATTGCTAAGACTGCCGCAAATCCACGTGCTCCCACTCCATAGCAAAGTTTGCCCGGCACTGCACGTATTCAGCAGACCCAGAGTGACGTTGCCGCTGCTTCCTCCGCCCGTCAACCCGGCACCGGCGCTGACTTGCGTGATCATACTTGTGCCCGGAAAACTTTGTCCGGAAGCAAACGTGATGCGTCCGTTGCTGGCAACGGACAACCCGGTTTCCGCGGGCGCAGTTCCATTGGAACCGAATAGCAGGTTCAAAGTGCCGGATGGGTTTGACGAGTTGTTCCCGGTCGGCTCCGCCTGCCATCGAAAATCCTGCGCGACCGCTGTCGACGAAGTGCTGTTGAACGTCGACGCTATGAAATCGAGCGAGTTCGAGTCGAATGCAAGTGACGCCGTAGCTTTCCCCTTGTTTGGCATCACCGCCCCTGACGCGGTGATGGTGCCCGCGAAGGTGCCGCCCAGAGCCTTCAGTGCCCCGGTGAAGTCCGCGGTGGTTCCGGTGAGTCCGCCGCTGAGTGTGCCTCCATCGAGCTGCAGGTAGCGGCCATCGGTGTAGGTCGTGTTCAGACTGAGAGTTCCGCTTCCGCTGATGGGTCCTCCCGTGAGGCCTGTGCCCGTGGCGATGCTGGTCACCGTCCCGCCTGAACTCGGTGCGGAATTGGTCAGCGTCACCGTGCCCCCTAAGCCAACCACGCCTCCTCCTGACAAGCCAGATCCCGCCTTCACCGTGATGGCGGAATTAGCCAACAGATTATTCGTAATTCCCCCAGCCGGGATGCTGATCGTTCCGGTCTTCGTGATTGGACCGCCCGAAAGCCCAGCACCGGTGGCAATGTTGGTCACCGTGCCGCCAGAACTTGGTGCGGAGTTGGTCAGCGTCACCGTACCGCCCAATCCGACCGTACCGCCTCCAGACAACCCTGATCCCGCCGTCACCGTGATGGCGGAATTGGTCAGAAGATTGTTCGTGATTCCTCCGGCAGGGATGCTGATCGTCCCGGTCTTGGTTATCGGGCCGCCCGTCAAACCGGTGCCTGTGGCGATGCTCGTCACAGTTCCCCCGGAACTCGCTGCGGACAGCGTTATCGTGCCGCCCAATCCGACCGTGCCGCCTCCCGACAACCCCGATCCCGCCGTTACCGTGATGGCGGAATTGGCCAGAAGATTGTTCGTGATTCCTCCGGCAGGGATGCTGATCGTCCCGGTCTTGGTTATCGGGCCGCCCGTCAAACCCGTACCAGTGGCAATGCTGGTCACAGTTCCCAAGCCTGGAAATGTTTGTCCCGCGGCAAAGGTGAAAATCCCGGCCTTGGAGAGCGACAATCCGGTTTCCGCAACGTCTCCAGGAACTCCGTACAGCAGATGAAGAGTGGCTCCCGTGTTGGTCGTGTCATTGCCCACGGGCTCAGCCTGCCAGCGAAAAAGGTAATCCGTCGGTCTCAATAAGGTCGCGTTGAAGACGGAGACCTGCTGGTCAAAGGGGTTCGAAATGTAACCTTGCGTGGCCGTCGCCACTCCGGAGGGAGCCATCGCAGCGCCTCCCTCAGCCACAAGTGGTCCGCGAAAGTAGGCGGTGCCCGACACATCCAGCGCACCGGCAGGGTTCGTATTGCCGATGCCGACATTGCCCCCCGACTCGAAAATGGCTGAGTTCTCGATGTTGCACGGGGTGGTGAATTTGGAGAGTTGGTTGGCCGTGGCATTTCCATCGCTGGTAATGGCCGCGCAAGATGCCGGGGGCGGCTGAGTCTGCGGCGAAGGTGCTGCAAGGGGAATCGCTGCCCATGAGCTTGCCTGTACCGGCGGCGGGCTCGACGACGCGGAGGAACTCTGTTGAGGAGTGCCCTGCTGAGAATCTTGACCCTCAGCGAGCATGAAGGCAGAAGCCGGCCGTCCCCCCAACATATCCGAGTCGGCAGCCTTGAGAGCGTAGGCCACGCTCATAAGCAGAATTCTCGGTTGTTCCGGCTGGCCGTCCGGGCTCACGCCCAACCAGTGTGCTTCACCGGCGGCGAAAATTCCCAGGGGCAGGCCCTCTTCGAGAGTTGCTCCCAGCAGAATGCTATATCGCCCATCCCCGGCGAGTGACACGGTCTGAGTTTCTTGCCAGAGTGGCGCCTGGTCCGTCTGATTCTGGTAGAGGGCAAATGTGATCCGCGTATTACCGCTGAGCGGATTTCCCCCTCCATCCCGCAGCGATCCCGCGATCCGAATCAGTCGAGGCACCGACGCTGCCGCTGCTGATGGAGTTGATGGCTGCGCCTCCTGAGCCGACAAAAGCGCACTCTGGAGGAGACACGCCATGGCGAGATACACCGTGAAGATGCAAGCAGCGAAACGGCCCAAACGCACAAATTCCTCCAGCCAGTAGTTAGGGGATGATTCGGCTCGCTGGCAGGCAGGGGGAGAGAAATGCCTTACCGTGCGGCCATTCAAAACAAAGAAAACATCGACTTGCGAGTAGATCGAGCGCGTGCTGTCGCAACGGAAAGGTGCGGGGCCGCTGCGTCAAAGGATTATTTCTCTATTGTTTCTTTGCACAACTCCCCAGTTGGCTTAGCCGAACGTATTAGCCAAACGGGCTAAGCATTTGGGGATACTCTCCTAGCCAAAAGTGGAATTGACGCTTTGCCCGTTCTGGGTTTAGATGGGGCCTTAGTTTCTGAATTGTTGAATTCAGTGCCCTCGAGACAAACCAGAATAGGACGCGAGAATACTATGAAAACAATGATGTTCCTGATATCAACCCTAGGCCTGTCGGCGCTTGCAATGGGACAAGGCGCGCCGCCGTCAAGCGTGCCCCCGGCGGACGCCAAGAACCATGCCGGCGAGATCGTAACTATTTGCGGAAAAGTAGTGGACGCCAAGATTAACAAGTATGGAATCCCGGACCACGGAAAGCCGGTAATGTTGGATCTCGATCAGCCTGAACCGGATCCGGTGTTCTACTTCGTAACCTTCGGTACCAAGGATGGAGGCCCCGACGAAGCCATTGCCGCCTATAAGGGCAAGAGCGTCTGCGTAACTGGCAAGGTCACAATGGCGAGCGGCAAACCTTACATCATGGCCGCCGACCGCACCACCATCAAAATTAAGCAGTAAATTAGGGACCTGCTGCAAGGCCCCTTTCCGGAGGTGGGAGGGGTCAGTCGAACTACCCGGCTGCACGGCTCTGGTTTAAGACCGTGCAGCCCGGTCGGCGGGAGAGGGCCGCGCAACACTCACTTTTTCACTTCTTCATTGGCCGTGCTTTTCAATGGCACAACCGCTGCGGTTTGCTTGTTTCCAGGAGTCGCGGCAGCCAGTTCCTGGACCACCGTTTCCCGCAGTTTTGCGTATCCGATTGCGCCCGTCATGAAATGGCCATTGATGAAGAAGCTAGGTGTGCCCTGTAGCCCCAGGCGTTGAGCGTCCTGCGCATCCTTCTTCAGATCCTCGAATTGCTCGCCTTTATCAAGACACTGGTCAAACCGGTCGCCATCGAGCTTCAGCACACGCGCCTCGGCTTTCATATCCGACACCTTCAGCTTTTTGGTGTCGAATAGGAAGTCATGAAACTCCCAGAACTTGCCTTGTACGGCAGCGCAACGCGCGCCTTCCGCGGCCTTCGCCGCCAGTGGGTGCATCGGAAGCGGGAAGTCCTTGTAGACCAATGACACCTGGTTGCCGAACTCTTGCTGCAAGCGCTCCAGATCGGGGCTTACCTTCTGACAATAAGGGCACTCGTAGTCCGCGTACTCGATGATCTGCACCTGAGCCTTTTCCGATCCAAGCCGGGGAGCGTTTCCAGCCTCGACCTTGGCGCTGGGCTGATCCAGTTCGACGACGACGCCAAGGTCCGCGCGCAGCGCGGTGACATAGGCGGCTCGCGCTTTTTTCATACGCAGCTGGCGAACGGTCTCGATGATGTTGGGCCGCGCCGACTCATAAGGCTCGTCGGTTTGGACGCCTTCGTAATAGAAGCGGAGCTGATCCTCAGTCGGTTCCTGGACATTGACCGACACATGACGTTTCAGTAATTCATCGACGGTGACGGATTCTTTCTTCGCCTGAATTGCCAGGACTTCGTCGTCAATGTACGACTGAAGCGCATCCCGCTCGGCGGTGTAGAACTTGTAACGCGCCTGCAACAGTTTGCTCGCTTCTTTCTGTTCCAGTTCACCTGCGGTCACTGGATGACCGTCAATCTCGGCGATTACGCTGGTGCTGTCCTGACTAACCGCCGGCACGCAAAACGTCCCCAGAGCGACTCCTAGTCCGAGCGCGATAAAAGTGTGCTTGACTAACATTGCGGAACTCCCCCGTAAGAAATTGGACTGAATAAGTTTTGAAGAAGCCCGGACGCCGAAGCGGAAGCCCCGACGCCCGGGGTTTGAATCAGTTACGGCCTAAAGCAGGAAGACTAGAAATCGTTGTCTTCCGGGGTGCAGCCGCAGGTGCCAGCGCCGCTGCCAAGGGTGATCGCGAACGAGCAGGAATTCTGCAGAGCATTCTGCTCAGCCGTGACGAGGTTGGAGTCGGCCAGACGAGTTTCAGTGACCGCCCAGGGCGTAGCTACCTGGATGTGCGTCGACCAGCCACGGAGGCCAGCCTTCAGCCTGTTGTTGGTCGGGTCATTGGTTGCGCTGCTGATCACCTTGATCACGCCGCGGTGATTCGCTTTGCCGGTCAGCGGGTTCGCCAGCAGTTCGGTGTTAACCCACTCCGACAGCAAGCCATCGGCTGAGATGAAGCAATTGCAGCATTCCTGCAGTTCCTGGCTGTCATCGAAAACATAGATGGAAGCCCACAGTTTTCCGTTTGGCACTCCCTCTACTTCTGCAGTGGAAGCGTCGCCGTCATTCACAATGCGCAGAAC
>Ga0302324_100004081_pt1 | contig 32563 bp, 23 predicted proteins | sample Palsa_T0_1_FD_201949 | JGI IMG/M metagenome (GOLD analysis project Ga0302324, IMG submission 201949) | Peat permafrost microbial communities from Stordalen Mire near Abisko, Sweden - Palsa_T0_1 | ecosystem: Environmental > Terrestrial > Soil > Palsa > Peat permafrost | place: Sweden: Abisko... | reverse complement strand
TGATGAGCTCCAAGCCCGTTGCCGGATGGCAGCAATCCCTGCAGCCCGGCGACGCCGTCAGCGGCATTCTCGTCACCGGCGACATGAGCATCAGCGCCATGTGTACCGTCACCTATAACGACGGCAAACACGTGCTGTTTTGCGGGCATTCTTTCTTCAACCTGGGGCCTGTCGATATGCCCATGGCCAAGGCCGACGTCATCACTACCCTGGCATCGCAATATCAGCCCACCAAGTTCGGGAACGCCACCGAGATCGTCGGCGCTCTCAAGCAGGATCGTCATAGCGGCGTCCTCGGCGATCTGGGAGACACCGCGGAAATGGTCCCGGTCACCCTCAAGGTCCGCTCATTCGGCGACAACAATACCATCCGCAAGGAACGCGATCTGCACTTCAGCGTCTTTGTGCAACAAAAATGGACGCCGTATCTGATGATGATGACGCTATTCAATTCCATTTCCAGCTTGAACGAGTTCGCCGAGGAAACCACCTACCGCTTAAGCGGCAAAGTGGCGCTGGACGGCCAGCCGGGCGTCTCTCTTTCCACCATGCTCGCGGCCAACGAAGGCCCCGCGCCCGTTCCCAATCAGTTGGCCGGATGGTGGGGCGACAAATTCAACCGCCTGTTCCTCAATCCGGTGCAAATTCCCAAACTCAAATCCGTCGACGCCATCGTGGATATTCTTCCCGATCGCCGCGAAGCAATGATCGAAAACGCCTGGATCCCCGCCAGCGAAGTGGAAGCTGGCACGCAAGTCCCGGTGAAGGTTTTCGTGCGGCCCTACCGCGGCGAACGCATCGAGCGCGATTTCACTCTGAAGATTCCGGCTGGTTTGCCCAAGGGCGAGCATCGCGTCCTCTTCAGCGATTCCGAAACTCTCAACCGGATGCAAAGCGCCGCTGCCATGTCCGAACCTTTCATCGACATCAAGCAGACCGTTTCGTTGATGAATCAGGAACGCAGCAACAACAAGCTCTATGTTTCGCTGGTCGAACCACGGCCCACCGTTTTCTATGAAGATAAGACGCTGCCCAGCCTGCCGGCCTCCGTCATGAACGTGATGCAGACCGATCGCACCGCCAGCCGCCGCCTCCAAAGCTCGGCCGAAAGCGCGATGGAACAAGGCAGCATTCCATTTGACATGCTCATCGAGGGCAGCTTCTCGCTCCGCATCACCGTAAAGTAGTTAATCATTGATGAAAATAATTCGATCCCCCCTGGTGGCGCTGCTTGCCTGCGCCGCCTGCTTCGCGGTGGAAACACGTTTTTGGCAGCAGGGCGACCGCGCCGATTTCGAGCGCGGGACGCTCACGCATCTCTCTCTTCGAGGCGATGGCCGCATTTTTCTTGCTCCCGAGCTCACCGAGGTCTTCGACTCCACCACCCCCTACCTCTGGACCCTCGCGTCCGACTCCAAGGGGACGCTCTACACCGCCGGCGGCGGTTCGGGAAGCGGATCGGCCAAAATTTTCGCCATCGATCGCAACGGCAAGAGCCGGACGTTCGCGGAATTAGACGGCCTCGAGATCCACGCTCTCGTACTGGATGGAAATGGCGCGCTCTACGCCGCTACCGATCCGGACGGCAAGATTTACAAAATCGCGGCCGACGGCAAGCCCAAGCTGTTCTACGATCCGCATCAGAAATATATCTGGGCCATGGCGTTCGCCGGCAATGGCGATCTGTTCGTCGCCACCGGCGATCAGGGCGAAATTTATCGCGTCACGCCCGCTGGCGTTGGTACTGTCTTCTTCAAAACTGAAGAGACCCACGCCCGGTCGCTTGCGATGGACGCCCACGACGATCTAATCGTCGGCACCGAGCCCAGCGGACTGATTCTGCGCATCTCTCCAAACGGACAAGGTTTCGTCCTGTATCAATCCCCCAAGCGCGAAATAACAGCCGTGGCAATCAAGCCGGATGGCGCTATCTATGCGGCTGGAGTCGGCAATAAGACCGCAGTCGCGCAAGCTGCCCCTGCGCCGGGCCCCGCTCCCAATCCGATGCCTGGTGGAACGCCATCCTCCGGAAATGTTCGTAGCGCGCCCGCGGTGGGAATGCCTGGCGCCTCGCTCGCCGGAGGATCGGAAGTGTACCGCATCAATCCCGACGGCTCCCCGCGCACCATCTGGACCGGCACGCAGGATATCGTGTACGCCATCGGATTCGACACCGCCGGTCTGCCCTTGCTCGGGACCGGCAACCGCGGAAAAATCTATCGGCTGGATTCCGACTCGCTCAGCACGCTGCTGCTCGAAGTCACGCCCACCCAGGTCACCGGCTTTGGCAGAAGCCCCCAAGGCCAGTTATACGCCGTCACCGGCAACATCGGCAAAGTACTTCGCATCGGCTCCGGCTTTGAGAAGAGCGGCACCTTTGAAAGCGATGTGCTGGACGCTGGTTCGTTCACCTATTGGGGGCGCATCGACTATCGCGGCTCGGGCAAAATTTCGGTCTTCACGCGCAGTGGAAACCGCAGCCATCCGGAAAGTAACTGGAGCCCCTGGGCGCCGCTCGAAGCGGACAGCACGGCTCCCGCGTGTGATGCGTGTGGCGCCGGGCGCGCCGTTTCGCCGCCTGCGCGGTTTTTGCAATATAAGATCGAGCTGACGCCCGGCCCCAGCCAACCCGCGCCCGAGGTTTCCTACGTCGAGGTCGCCTATCTCTCAAAGAACGTCGCGCCCGTGGTGGATGCCATCGACATCACGCCGCCGAATTATCGCTTCCCGCAGCCGGTGCTGTCCATTCCTCCGTCCACCTCCATCACGCTGCCGCCCATCGGTCAGCAAAGACCCAATCCCGGGCCTTCCGTCGAGAGCGGCAATTCCTCTCAGTCCATGAGCTACGCGAAGGGCTTTGAAGGCGCGCGCTGGCTGGCGTTGGACGAAAACAACGACACGCTCTTGTATCGCGTGGAAATCCGGGGAGTGAAAGAGTCGGCGTGGAAGCTTCTCAAGGACAACGTCAAGGACAGGTATCTCAGTTGGGACACCGGCGCGTTTCCCGACGGCGAATACGTCTTACGCGTCACTGCGTCCGATGCGCCCAGCAACCCGCCGGCTCAGGCTCTCAGCGCGTCTTTGGTGAGCGATCCGTTCCTCATCGACAACACGCCGCCCCAAATCTCGAATCTCACCGGCAGCGCGGCTTCCGGCAACAAGCTGGAAGTCCACTGGACCGCGCGCGACACCCGCAGCACGATCGATCGCGCCGAGTATTCGGTGAATGGCGGCGAATGGATGCTGATCGATCCGGTGAACCGCCTCTCGGATTCGCCCGACGAAGAGTACCATCTCGTGATCGATCGGCCATCCGCCGACGAACAAGTAATCGCCGTCCGCGTGAGCGATGAATTCGACAATCAGGCCGTCGATAAAATCGTCGTTAAGTAACCGCCTTGTGGCGCACGCACTCCTGCGTGCCGCGTTCACACTCGTGTGAACGCCTTTAACTCCGCCGCCAACTCTCGCGCCGTCTCAATCTGCACCAGCTTGCCCTTACCAATCCCGGGGCAATACCCCGCCGTCTTCTTCCACTCCCGCTTGCTATCCACCAGTTCCGGCCAGAACGGAAAAACACGGCACTGCACAGGTTTGACCGCGTGAATGGAACAGCCTCCATCGCGTAAGAAGTAACACTGTTGCTGCCGCGGGACCCTCAGCCGCAGCAGGTGCTCGGTGCGATACACATAACGGCGCTCGAACTCTCGCGCCGTCATCCCCACGTACTCGGCGATGCGCTTCAGATCGGCCTCCGTCAAATACACAAAGCCTTGCTGCTCGCAACAATTCGTGCAACCGGGCTGGCATTCGAATCGCAGGCCTGTCATGCTGTTGTTCTCAATCATAGTCCTTTCCGCGCGATAAACTTTAAACATGCGGCTCATCCTGCTCTTCCCGCTCTTCGCAGTTGGCGCCCTGGCCCAAGCCGGCCCGGGATTCAGCATCGCCAACATGGACATGAGCGCCAATCCCTGCATCGACTTCTATCAATACGCCTGCGGTACCTGGATGGCCAACAATCCGATTCCCGCCGACCAGTCCGATTGGGGCACTTTCAACGTGCTGGCGGATCGCAATCGCGCTGTCCTCCGCGGAATCTTGGACAAGGCTTCTGTCAACGATCCCAAGCGCTCCGCCGTGGAACAAAAGATCGGCGACTTTTATGCCTCCTGCATGGACGAACCGGCCATCGACAAGCTGGGCGCCGAACCCCTCGAGGCCGAGCTGAAGCGGATAGACGCAATCCAGTCGAAAAACGGGATCCTCGATGCGCTGGTCCCCCTTCACCTCGAAGGCGTGGGAGTCTTCTTCAACTTTTCCTCCGAGCCGGACGCCAAAAATTCCACCCAAATGATCGCGGGCGCCGACCAGGGCGGTCTCGGTCTTCCGGATCGCGACTACTACCTGAAAACCGATCCTAAGTCGGTGAAGCTGCGCGAGCAGTACGTGGCGCACGTGCAAAAGATGCTGACGTTGCTGGGCGGATCGCGCGCCCAGGCCGACGCTGACGCTAAAGCCGTGCTGCGCGTCGAAACGGATCTGGCGAAAGGATCGCTCGACCTGGTGTCGCGGCGCGATCCCAATCAGGTTTATCACAAGATGTCCGTCAAAGAGCTTGCCGCATTGTCTCCCAGCATCGATTGGCCGAAATACTTCGCCGGCGTCGGCACGCCTTCGTTCAAGGATCTCGATGTGTCGGTACCGGAGTTTTTCAAGACGCTGGATGCGGTTCTCAAGAACAGCAGCGTCGCAGATCTCAAGACCTATCTCCGCTGGCACTTGCTTCATTCCGAAGCGTCTCTGCTGTCCAAAGCTTTCGTCGACGAAAATTTCCGTTTCTATGGCCAGACGCTGACTGGCGCCATGGAGCTGGAGCCTCGCTGGAAGCGCTGCGTCGAAGCCACCGACGGCGACCTGGGCTTCGCGCTAGGCCAGAAGTACGTGGAACAAACCTTTCCGCCCGAAGCCAAGGCGCGCGTGCTCGGCATGGTGCAGGAGATCGAAAAGATGCTCGGCGAAGATCTTCAATCGCTGGATTGGATGACGCCCGCCACCAAGCAACAAGCCCTCATCAAGCTCCGCGGCGTCACCAACAAGATTGGATACCCCGACAAATGGCGCGATTATTCCACCGTCAAAATCGTGCGCGGCGAGGCGGTCGGAAACGACGAGCGCGCTACCCAGTTCGAAGTTCACCGGCAGTTAAGCAAGATCGGCCAGCCCGTGGATCGCGGCGAATGGGGCATGACACCGCCCACAGTGAACGCTTACTACAACCCGCGGGAGAACAATATCAATTTTCCCGCCGGTATCCTGCAGCCGCCGTTCTTCGACAATCGCATGGACGCGGCCGTGAATTACGGCGCGATCGGGGCGGTGATGGGACACGAGCTGACCCATGGGTTCGACGATCAGGGCCGCCAATTCGATGCCGAGGGGAATTTGCGCAACTGGTGGACTCCCCAGGACGCCGCCGAGTTCGAGAAACGGGCCGAATGTTTCGTCAAAGAATATTCCGCCTTCACTCCGGTGGACGGTGTGCACCTGAACGGCAAGCTGACGCTCGGCGAAAACACAGCCGATAATGGCGGCGTTCACCTGGCTTTCATGGCGCTTATGAAGTCGCTGGAAGGCAAGCCGCGGCCTAAGATCGATAATTTCACGCCCCAGCAACGCTTCTTCCTCGCCTGGGGTCAAAACTGGTGCGAGAACGTGCGGCCGGAAGTGGCGCGGCTGGCGGCGCAAACCGATGAGCACTCCCCGGGCCGCGATCGCGTGAACGGCGTGCTCGGGAACATGCCCGAGTTTCGCGAAGCCTTCGCTTGCCGTGCGGGACAGCCCATGGTTCACGCGCCCGCCTGCCGCGTCTGGTAGCAGTAAACTGAAGCATGCGGCTGATCCTGTTCCTACCGATCCTTTCCCTCAGCGCCATGGCGCAGTCCGGCCCGGGATCCCTCACCTCCAACATGGACATGACGGCCAACCCCTGCATTGATTTTTATCAATACGCCTGCGGAACCTGGATGGCCAATAATCCGATTCCGCCCGATCAATCCCGGTGGGGCACCTTCGACCAGCTCGCGGATCGCAATCGCGAAGTCCTCCGCGGAATCCTGGAAAAGGCCTCGGTCAACGACCCCAAACGCTCCGCCGTCGAACAAAAGATTGGCGACTTCTATGCTTCCTGCATGGACGAACCCGCCATCGACAAGCTGGGCACCAAACCTCTCGATCCCGAGCTGAAGCGCATTGACGCCATTCAGTCGAAAGATGACCTCCTCGCTGAACTGGCCCGTCTCCAGCTCTTAGGCGCGGGGGTGTTTTTCAGGTTTACCTCCGAGCCTGACGCCAAAAACTCCACGCAAACGATCGCTAATGTCGACCAGGGAGGTCTCGGTCTTCCGGATCGCGATTACTACCTCAAAGACGACCCCAAGTCGGTCAAGCTCCGCGAAGAGTACCTGGCGCATGTGCAGAAGATGCTGGAGCTGGCCGGCGAATCGCCCGCGCAGGCCGCTACGGGAGCGCAAGCCGTGCTGCGCATCGAAACGGATTTGGCCAAAGGATCGCTTGACCGCGTTGCGCGCCGCGATCCCCTCCAGACGTACCACAAGATGTCCGTCAAAGATCTGGCCGCATTGTCTCCTGGCATCGCCTGGCCGAGATACTTCGCCGCAATGGGCGCGCCATCCTTCACCGATCTCGATGTGACGGCCCCGGATTTTTTCAAGGCCCTCAACGCCGTTGTCACCACGGCCAGCCTCTCCGATTTCAAGATTTATCTTCGCTGGCACCTGCTGCACTCCCAAGCGCTTCTTCTTTCCGAGGCCTTCGTGGACGAAAATTTTCACTTCTTCGGTCAGACGCTCACGGGAGCCAAGGAACTGCAGCCGCGCTGGAAGCGCTGCGTTGAATCCACGGATCGCGAACTGGGCTTCGCCCTCGGCCAGAAATATGTGGAGCAGGCCTTCCCGCCTCAAGCCAAGGCGCGCGTGCTGAGCATGGTGCAGGAAATCGAAAAGATGCTCGGCGAAGATATTCAATCGCTGGATTGGATGACACCCGCCACCAAGCAGCAAGCTCTAATCAAGCTGCGCGGCGTAACCAACAAAATCGCCTATCCCGACAAATGGCGCGATTATTCCCGCGTCCAGATCGTACGGGGCCAGGCAGTCGAAAATTACCAGCGCGCCACCTCATTCGAAGTGCGACGGCGATTGGGCAAGATCGGCCAGCCAGTGGATCGTAGCGAGTGGAACATGACTCCTCCCACCGTGAATGCCTCCTACAATTCTTTGCAGAACAATATCAATTTTCCCGCCGGAATTCTCCAACCACCGTTTTTTGACAATCGCATGGACGCGTCCGTGAACTATGGCGGAATCGGATCGGTGATGGGACACGAGTTGACCCATGGGTTCGACGATGAGGGCCGCCAATTCGATGCCGAGGGCGACCTGCGCAATTGGTGGACACCCGAAGACGCATCCGAATTTGAAAAGCGCGCGGAATGCTTCATCAAAGAATACTCTGCCTTCACTCCGGTGGATGGCGTGCATCTGAACGGCAAGCTGACGCTCGGCGAAAACTCGGCCGACAACGGCGGTGTGCACCTTTCGTTCATGGCGCTCATGAAATCGCTGGACAGCAAACCGCAGCCCAAAATCGATGGATTCACACCCCAACAGCGCTTTTTCCTGGGCTATGCCCAGGTCTGGTGTCAGAACGTGCGGCCGGAGGCATCCCGGCTGCGGGCGCAAACCGATCCCCATTCCCCGGGCCGCGATCGCGTCAACGGCGTCCTCGGGAACATGCCCGAATTTCGCGAAGCCTTCGCCTGCCATGAAGGTCAGCCCATGGTTCACGCGCCCGCCTGCCGCGTCTGGTAGCTGTAAAATGGTCGCGTGACGCGACGGAACTTTCTCGCTTTGGTGTCCACTGCTCCGGCCCTCGCACAAGACATCCTAACCCTCGCTCCGCCCAAAGCTGACGCTCGCATCCCCTATGGAAAAGCGGCCCAGCAATTCGGAGACCTGTTCCTTCCAAAGGGGCCGGCCCCTCACCCGGCCGTCCTCTTCATTCACGGCGGCTACTGGAGAAACGCCTTCAGCCTGGATCACGCCGGTCACTTGTGCGCCGCGCTGGCGCGCGCGGGCGCCGCCGTGTGGAGTCTCGAATACCGCCGGCTGGGCGATCCGGGCGGAAATTGGGCTGGCATGTCGGACGATATCATCCACGGAGCGCAACACCTGGTTACCCTCCAGGCCCGCTACAACCTTGACTTGGCCCGCACCATTGCGGCCGGACATTCGGCCGGCGGACAACTGGCGCTGTGGCTCGCCGCGCAGCGCGTCATCGATCTGCGGGGCGTGGTCCCGTTGGCTGCAGTATCGGACTTGCGGCGTGCCTGGGCGCTGCAATTGGATGGCGGCGTGGTTGGAGAACTTCTGGGCGGATCGCCCGACCGCGTACCGCAACGCTATGCCGCGGCTTCTCCGATAGAGCTGCTGCCGATCTCGGTGCCGCAGCGTATGCTGCATGGGACCGCCGACAACGTAGTTCCATTCGATATGAGCCAGCGCTTCGCCAAGGCTTCGGGCAACGCCAAGCTGATTCCACTCCCGGGCGCTGGGCACTTCGACTTGATCGACCCTCGCGCTCGCGTCTGGCCCGCGGTCCAGAAAAATATTCTCGAATGGGAGTTTTAATCGCCAGAACATTGCCGCCATGATTTGGTTTAGAATTAGAATCAACGTGCGATCTCTTCGCCCCTGGATTGTCACTCTGTTGCTTTCCAGCACTGTCGTGTTCGCCGCGTTCGAATACTTCATTCCGCAACAGCAACTTTCAGGGATAGGCGCGGGCCGGGCCGCGCTAACACCCGAGATTCTCGGCGCTCGCACCGATCGCATGATTCAATCCCAAACCTTCACTATCATGCGCGAGCCCAACGCGGTCGCCGGCGCCGAAAGAATCACCGGGCCGCGCCTGTCCGCCATCTTCCGCGAAGCCGCGGCTGAAAGCGGTTGGCCGGCATCGCTGCTCGAAGCCATCGCGTATCTGGAAAGCGGGGGCGACGCTCAGGCCACCAGTCCCGCCGGTCCCCGCGGCCTAATGCAATTCTCGGAAGCCACGGCCCGGGCCGCCGGATTGCGCATCGTGCGCGTCACGCGCTTCAAAACCGTCACGTCGCGCCGGCTCGTGCGGGGCAAATCGGGCCGGCCTGTCTATCAAACCGTGCGGCGCAGGACGCCTTACACCGTTACCCTTCGCGACGACCGCTTGAATCCCGAGCGCGCCGCGCCCGCCGCCGCCCGTTATCTGGCGCGCCTGGAAACCAAGTTCGGTGGCCGCGATTGGGCAATCTTCGCCTATCATTGCGGCGAAGGCTGCGTCTCCGACTTGCTTCCACTCACCCAAGCCGCTGTGCACCATCAGCAGCCCGCCGTGTCTGAAATGTTCTTCGCCGCCAGTCCTGCTCGAAATACCGAGCTCTATGAGGCCTTCGAGCGTGAAATGCAGCGCGACTATTCGCCCACCTATTGGTTCCGTGTAAAGCGCGCCGAAGAGTTGTTGGCACTCTACCGCGGCGATCCAGCGGCCTTTCGCGAACTGGCCGGCGATTACCAGAATCCCATCCATCCCCAGCGCCGCGCGAGCAACCGCTTGATGATCTGGCTCAAATCCCTGGATATTTTCTACCGCTCCCCGGACGATCTACGGCTCGCCTCCGGCAAAAGTCTCGCCAAAATTTTGGACGATCCCGAATTCTTCGGATTCTCGGTGCCGGAGATAGGCGGCCCCGACCGCGAACTCTACCTCCAGGATTCCCCCGCCGCCATCGGCACGCTACTCTATATCGCCTTTGAAACCCACCGCCTGTTTGACGAGCTAAAGCCCCGCGGCGAGCGCTTCGTTCCACTGCAAGTTGCTGAGCTGGTCAGCACCACCGACCGGCCCGCCGAAGCCGGCACGCTTCTGGTGGACCCCGAGTTCCCGGAACATTCCACTGGCCAGGTCTTCGACATCGACTGTTCCAATCTGCCGCGCGGCGAGCGCCAATGCCTGAACTTCACTTTGGACGACATGGGGTGGGGCGGCTATCTGGGCTTTATTCAAGTCACCGGCGACACCGTGCACATCGGCTCCGCGCCTTCCTCGCGCGAGTTTTTCGCGTCGGTCTTTGCAGAAGCGTCATCAAGATAAGCTAAGCTAATGCCCATCGCCGCCGGAGCAAACCTCGGCCCCTTCGTGATCCGCGCGCCTCTCGGTAAGGGCGGAATGGGCCAGGTGTACCTGGCCTTCGATCCCCGGCTCGGGCGCGAAGTCGCCATCAAAGTTCTACCCGCTGGAGCAGTCGGCAATGCCGAGCGAAGAGCGCGTTTCGTGCAGGAAGCGAAGTTAGCTTCGTCCCTGAACCATCGCAACATCGTCACCATTTACGACGTCGACGCCGCCCAGGCGGACGGCCAGCCATTGGACTTTGTCGCCATGGAATATGTTCACGGCAAAACGCTCGATAAGCTGATCGGCCGCAAAGGGCTTCGACTGAATGAGGCGCTCCGCTATGCCCAACAAATCGCGGATGGGCTCGCGGCAGCGCACGGCGCCGGTATCATTCACCGCGACTTAAAACCCGCCAACATCATCGTCAATGAACAGGGCGAGGTCAAGATCCTGGACTTCGGACTCGCGAAGCTGATCGAGCCCAAGGAAGCGGATGTGTGGGCGGCCACCGAGAGCGTTCACTTTAACTCGGAAGCGGGCACCATTACCGGGACGGCGGCTTACATGTCACCCGAGCAGGCCGAGGCGCAAAACGTTGACGAGCGCTCCGATATTTTCTCCTTCGGCGCGGTGTTCTATGAAATGATCACCGGCCGCCGCGCCTTTAACGGCGGTTCCCAGCTTTCGACGCTCGCGGCAGTTCTCCAAATGGATCCTGCTCCTATCAGAGAGGCGCGCGAACAGGTGCCGCGCGATGTGGAACGGATCATCGAGCGCTGCCTGCGCAAGGATCCACGGCGGCGTTGGCAAAGCGCGGCGGACCTGAAGATAGCGCTCGAGGATGTTCTGGAGGACGTGGAATCTGGTAAGCTGGCCGCTGCGCGTCAAGCGGGCAAGGCCGAAGTGGGCTCGCGATGGTGGGTCTGGTCCGCGCTCATCCTGCTGGCGCTGGCGAGCGGAGCGTTCATCGGCGCGCGCTATTTGACACGCGCAAATCCAACTTTCCAACGTTTGACCTATCGCCGCGGCGACGTTCCTGGAGCAAGATTCGCGCCGGACGGAACGGTGATTTTCAGCGCTCAATGGGCAACGGATCCAACCAGGATCTTCTCCCTGCAGCCGGGCCGGGACGAATATCGCCCCCTCGATCTTCCCAATGCGAGAATCCTCTCCATTAGCTCTTCCGGGGAATTGGCAATTCTGCTCGGCAGCGCAACGAGCGGCACGCCGGGGACGCTTGCTCGTGTACCGCTCTCCGGTGGAGCGCCACGGGAGATTCTGGAAAACGTCAACGATGCGGACTGGTCGCCGGACGGAGCGAGTATCGCTGTGTCGCGCACGGTTCGTGGTCGCAATCGAATCGAATATCCGATCGGAACCGTGCTCTATGAGAGCGATGGCCGGCCTCCGCTCAGCTTGCGCGTGTCTCGGAAGGGAGACTTGCTGGCCTTCTTCGACTATGACGACGCAGTCGGAGATTTCGCCGTTGCTGTGCTGGACACCCGCGGCCGCAAGCGAATTCTCTCTCGCGGATGGAGGCTCGAGGGAGGTTTGGCTTGGTCGCCTAAAGGGGACGAAATCTGGTTCAGCGGCGCCGAAACTGGTACCGAAACAACTCCGCGCGCAGTGAAGCTAAATGGCGACAAGCGAGTTATAACCGACGCGCCCGCGGCGATCGCGATCCAAGACGTCGACCGCTCGGGACGAGTGCTGGCCACCACGGAGGATACAAGAATAGGAATTCTGGGCCTTGCGCCAGGCGCCACGGAGGAACGAGACCTTTCCTGGTTCGATGGATCGTGGATCTATGACATTTCGGCGGACGGAAAACAGATCCTGTTCTCGGAGTTGTCTTATGGCAAGCCGCGCAATCCCGCCATCTATCTTCGAGAAACGGACGGATCGCCGGCCATTCGCTTGGGTGACGGCCTCCGTCCCGCGCTGTCGCCGGACGGGAAGTGGGTAGCCTGTATCGTGAGCGATGGCCCGCAAACGTCGTTGACGCTGCTGCCGACTGGAGCAGGAGTGGCGCGAACGATTGGCCCTCCTGGAATGCACTATGAGCGTGTGGAATGGTTTCCCGATGGACAGCGAATCCTGTTCGAAGGCAGCGAGCCGAATCGGCGAGCCAGAACGTTCGTCCAAGAACTGAATGGGAAAAAACCGGCGCCGCTCACTCCCGAAGGAGTAGTCGCCACCCGCGTTTCGCCCGATCAAAAATACGCCACTGTGGTTGCCGGCGGTAGGTTGAGCCTGTTCCCGATCCAAGGCGGCGCCGCCAAGCCGATCGCGAATCTGGAGCCCGGCGAGAGGCCCATTCGCTGGAACGGAGACGGTCGCTTTCTGTTTCTAAGGAAGTTGGATGGGCCGGCATCTTTAACGATCAGCCGTCTGGATGTCATGACGGGCCGTCGCGAACTATGGAAGGAGCTCAAACCTCCCGATCCCGTGGGCGTCCAAATCGCCCAGGTTGCCATCACACCCGATGGAAGGTTCTACGCTTACTCGTTCCAACGGGACATCGTCACACTTTATCTCGCGCAGGGGCTGCGATAAGACTGCTCGGAGCTTTACTTGTCGCCGTTGTAAAGGGCTTCGCCCCAGACGATGCTCTCGCCCCAAACAATACTCTCGCCCCAAACGATGCTCTCGCCCCAAACAATACTCTCGCCCCAGACAATACTTTCGCCCCAAACGATGCTCTCGCCCCAAACGATGCTGTCGCCCCAAATGACCGCGCTGGCTTGCACGGCCGTGCTGCCCCAAATGAGCGCATCGGCGGAGACCAAAGTCACGGTTTGGTTTTGCGGGTTGTATTTGGCCACTGGCGACAGTGCCTGAAAGTTAACCGGATCGGTATTCGTGATGGCGCGCTCGATATTGAGATAACCCGCGCCGACAGCGAAGATGTTCTGCTCCGTGCTGTACGTCCCGGTGTGTCGCATATCGGTCGCGACGGAATAGCGCGCAAGGTCCTTGCTCGCGGTTTTCATCATACGGGCCTTCACCGCATCCGGCGTCAGGCTGGGGTCCTCTTGCAGCATCAAAGCTGCGGCCCCGCTCACCACTGGCGTAGCCATGCTGGTTCCGCTGAGCATGTAGTATGCGCTCGAAACTCCTTGGCCGGACTTTTCGTACGTCGAGGTAGAGATCAGCGTTTGCGGATATTCGGTAGCCAGGGTGCACTTGGGCGATGCCAGCAACGACACAACGTTGTTGCCGGGCGCCACCAGATCCGGCTTCACAATGTGATCCAAAAGCGTCGGGCCCTTGGAGCTATAGCTCGTCATTACGTCGTCGTTCCGCCACGGCGTGCCGTTGGCGTTCATGGCGCCGACGGTGATCACGTAGGGGTCGTTTCCCGGCGAGTTGATGGTCGCGTAGCCTTCGATCCCATCGGTGTTGTCACGTCCCATATTGCCGGCCGCCGCCACTACCGTAATGCCCGCTTTCCACGCGGCCTCCACGGCCTGACAGAGCGGATCCAGCTTGAAACTCTCGAACACCGGATGTCCCAGCGAAAGATTCATCACTCGAATGTTGTAGGTGTCCTTGAGCGCGATGGCTTCATCGATGGCCGCCAGTACCTGCGATTCCGATCCGCTGCCGTTGGCATCCAGCACCCGCAGGTTGATGACGTTCGCGGCGGGCGCAACACCCTTGAACGTGTGGGTGAAATTCGGACCCGTGGATTCAGCTCCATTGGCCGCCACGATGCCAGCCACATGCGTCCCATGCCCGTATGCGTCATCCGCATTCTCTCCGGGCACAAAGCTCTCGCTGAAGACCACGCGCGAATGTCCGCCGTCTTCGGATGCGAGGTCTTTCTTGAGCGCCACTCCGCTATCGATCACCGCAACGCCAACGCCGGCTCCATTCCAGCCGGACTGCCACGCCTGATTCGCAAATACGCTTTGCGTGGTGATGTCGAGGAAGCCCACTGTCTTCCGGTTCGGCGAGATATAGGCAACCTGCGGATTAGCTTCCAGGCTCTTCAGCGCCGACAGCGCCACGGTCATGTGCACCGCAGCGATACTGCGAAAGCTGCGATGAACATGGCCCACGCTGGCAAGCTCATCTGCAACATTGCGGCCCGCCACGGGGTGGTATTGGACGATCACTTCCACCATGCCGTCGGGCGTGGAGGCGGGCATGTCCGAGGCGATCTTGGGACCCGCGAAAGCGAGCGAAGCAGCCATCGCCAGTAGTACGACTCGAACAATCCTTTGCATAATCGAAACCAACCTCCGCCTTTGGAAAGGCAGGTCGCAGTCCAAACAAAGTCCATTCAAAATGTTGAAGATACGGACGGGTGAGACACGCCACCTCCGACAAGTTGTCTGACCGATGAGACACTCTGTCGCAGGGGTTCTGGGCCGCGTAGGTCTTTCGTACTATGCAGTTGTCCGCGCAGTACGTCCGCCCAGGAATTAGAACCGCGCTATCCTGATCCCTTGGCACGCATCTTCCCTTTTGAACCGTATCGCTACAGCGCGAAGGCCGGTCCCGCGGAAAACCTTGTGACTCAGCCCTACGACAAGATTTCGCCCGAGATGCAGGCGCGCTACCTCTCACTGAGTCCGTACAATCTGGTCCGTCTGATTTTGGGTCAGCGCTTCGCAACCGACACCGGCGCGGACAACGTTTACACGCGCGCGGCCGATCTGCTGCGGGATTGGATTGAAACTGGCATTCTCGAACGCGACGCCGGGCCCTCCTTGTACGCGTATTTTCAGAAGTTCACCGTTCCCGACACTGGAGAGACGCGCGAACGCAAGGGCTTCATCGGCTTGGGCGCGGTGGAAGACTATTCGGCCGGCGTGGTCCACCGCCACGAGCAGACGCTCTCCGGCCCGAAGAAAGACCGGTTGGAATTGCTGCGCCATACGCGCGCGCATTTTGGGCAGATATTTATGCTGTACCCCGATGCCGAGCTCGCGATCGATCGAATGCTCGATCAAGCGGCCGCCGCTGAGCAACCGGTGATGGAGGTGAAAGACGAGGACAATGCCGTCCATCGCGTTTGGAAAATCTCGGATCCCGCGGCGATTGCGCGGATCCAGGCGTTGATGGCCGACAAGAAGCTGTTGATCGCCGACGGTCATCATCGCTACGAGACCGCGCTGGCCTATCGTAACGAGGATCGAGGCTTTCAAGCCGCGCAAAAGGTGATGATGACCTTCGTCAACACCTATTCGCCGGGACTCGAGATTCTGGCCACCCATCGCGTGCTGCGCGGCTTGTCAGACTTCCGCCCCATGCGATTCGCCAATGCGATTGGGGCGCGCCGCCTGGCGAACCTTGAAGAGTTAAAGCGGCTCTTTCAGAATGCCGCGCCGGAAAAGATCCGAATCGGATTGGCATTGGAATCAGGCGAGATCTGTTTGTATGAGCGGGATCGCAAACCCGGCGAACTGGACGTGCGCGTTTTGCACGAAGAGCTGCTCGGCGGCGTGCTCGGCATCACCGAAGAAGCGGTGCGAGAGCAAAAGCACATCGAATACGTGCGAGGATTGGACGCCGCGTGCGCACGGGTTCGCCAAGGCGCCCAGATCGCCTTTTTACTGGAGCCCGCGACCATCCCGCAAGTGGCCGGCGTAGCCTTTTCAGGCGGGGTGATGCCTCAGAAATCCACCGACTTCTATCCGAAGCTGCTCAGCGGTCTGGCGATTTACAAACTGGAGAAATGAGTGGATCAACAGCCAGGGTGAACTCTTTCACTGGCTGTCCGCCAATGAGATGTTCCTGGATGATGCGCTCCAGAACTTCGGGCGTCGCGGAGTGATACCAAACACCATCGGGATAAACCACGGCGATTGGACCTTGCTCGCAGATGCGCAGGCAGTTGGCCTTGGTGCGATAGACGCAGCCTGAGCCTTGCATCAGCCCGCATTCAACCAGGCGTTTTTTCAGGTAATCCCAAGACGCGTTGGTCACTTCGCGCTCGGCGCACTTGGGTTTGGTCTGATCGGCGCACAGGAAAATGTGCCGGGACAGGGATCCGATCCCATGATTACGCGCGATGAGGGGGAGGTCTGGTTTGTCGATATCTGGTTTGTCTGGCGGCATTATTTTGCGTCCTGTACTCGATCTTTCCACATACCGCCGCGGCCGGTCCAGTATGCGAAGGCTGAATCGATAGTAGCCGCCATGTAGAACAACGCGATCAGCGGGAGCAACGGGGCCCATGCGACGGATCGGCCATAGAAGCGCAACGCGGGCGTGTACGCGATGGTCATCAGGACCCAGGCCGCCAATCCGAAATAAGCCGCCAGAGGATTGTGACTGAAGATCACGAGAGGCGGCATAACATAGATGATGGCCATTCCCGCGATGGTTCCAAGGAGCAACAGGGCGGAATGGTGCAGTTGCGCGAAGGCCGTTCGCGAAATCATGCTGCGGATTTCGGAGAAACTGTTATAGGCGCGAATGCTGCGCGTGTCCTGGGTCACCCCGAGCCAGATGCGGCCGCCCGTGCGCTTGACGGCGCACGCGAGAGCGCAATCGTCAATGATCTCGCCGCGAATGCTCGCGATTCCTCCGATACGATCGAGAGCTCTTGGACGGATCAAGATGCAGCCGCCCGCGGCCGCGGCGGTGCTTCGATCGCGGCGAGCCACCCAGGCGGGCGGATAAAGCATGAAGAAGAAAAAGACGAAGGCCGGAATCAGCAGCGTTTCGGCGAACGAACGGCAGCGCAGCTTGACCATCAGCGAGACAAGATCGAGCTCGTCTGCTTCGGCGCGAGCCACCAATCCCGCGACATCACCGGGCGCGTGAACTATGTCGGCATCGGTGACGAGCAAATAATCGGGCGCGAGCGATCGAGCGTACTTCAGGCCTTCCGAAATGGTCCAGAGCTTGCCGGACCAGCCAGGCGGCAACGGACCGGCCTGAATCACTGAGGCGCCCGCTTGCGCTGCTATCGCGGCCGTTCGATCCGAACTGTGGTCATCCACTAGGATCACGCGCAATGGGCCGAGCGATGCGACGGCCTCGCCAACAACGGACTCTTCGTTGCGCGCCGGAATGATCACGCAAACGCTCTTACCAATCCCAACGGGAGACGGCTTGGCCGGGGCGCTTATCCGCCAAAAGCCACCCCGTCCGGCGAAAAGATAAATCCACGCCGCAAGCGACAAGCCCGCGATGAGTTCGAGCGTCAAATCGTGATGACGACTTTGCCGACGAAATCTCCGGACGCCTGGCAACGGAACGCGTCTGCGGCTTTGTCGAAAGGAAACACCTTGTCGACGAGCGGCTTGATCCTGTTCACTTCGATCGCGCGATTCATGTCTTCGAACATGGCGCGGCTGCCGACACCGATGCCAGCCATGGTGCCGCTCTTCATCATGAGGATGGCGGGATTGATGTCGCCCTTGACGCCGGCCAGGAAACCGATCAGCGCTACTTTTCCTCCGAAAGCGGTAGCTTCGAAGGATCGGTTGAGAGAGCCGGCACCGCCGTTCTCAATGATGTGGTCGGCGCCTCGGCCGCCGGTCAGCCGCAGCACTTCTTTGTCCCAATCCGGAAAGCGTTTGTAGTTGACGCCGTCGGAAGCGCCCAGGATGCAGGCGCGTTTGATTTTTTCATCACTCGATGATGTAACGATGACGCGCGCGCCGGCGGCCTTGGCGAACTGCAAGCCTGCAATCGAAACTCCGCCGGTACCAAGGCATAGCACGGTGTCGCCCGGTTTGACCGGCTTGCCCGCGACCATCAAAGCGTTCCAGGCAGTGAGCCCGGCGCACGGCAGCGTGGCGGCTTGCTCAAAAGAGACGCTGGGAGGAATCGCGATTACGCCGTCTTCATGCAGGACGATATGCTCGGCCAGCACGCCATCCAGCGGGTTGCCCAATGCCGGAAAGCGCTCCACCATGGGGCCTGAGATCCAGCCCTGGAAGAACGTGCCGGCCACGCGATCGCCGACTTTGAAGCGCGTGACTCCCGCGCCGACCGCGGCCACTTCGCCGGCTCCATCGGACAGCGGGATGGTATTGCGGGTCACCGGACCGCTGAAGTAGTTGCCGGTGACGATCATCTGATCGCGATAGTTGAGTGACGTCGCGCGAACGCGAATGAGAATCTCGCGCGGCCCGGGTTGAGGATCGGGGCGCTCGGCCTGCACCAGACCATCGAGGCCGGTGGCGCCCTTGATTAACTCGTAAACTTTCATCTGTACGATTGTATAGCGTTCACACGAGTGTGAACGCGGCACGCAAGAGTGCGTGCGCCACGCACAACCCGTGCAGCGCTAGAACGGGTACAGCGAAATGCCCGGGGCCGGACCCGCGGCTGGCCCTTCGTCGGCTGGAGCGCCCACTGGTTGTTCCTGCAGTTCGCCGGTGGCCTCGCCGGCGACGGGGCGGCAGAAGATGCCGGAGTCACCCAGGTAAACTTCCAGTTCCGATGGCCGCGGCAGAGTACCTTGAATCAAGGCCTCCGAAAGCGGATCCTCGATAAACTTCTGGAGCGCCCGGCGCAATGGCCGCGCGCCGTAGCTACGGTCCACCAGGGTCTTCTCGAGAATGTAGCGCGCAGCGTCTTCGTTGACGCGGATCTTGATCTGCTTGGCGACCAGATTGATATTGACCTGTTCCACCAGCAGATTGATGATCTTCAGCAGATCTTCATCGCTGAGCGAAGTGAACAGGATCACTTCATCCAGGCGGTTCAAGAACTCGGGATTGAAGGCCTTCTTCACTTCAGACATCACCTGGTCTTCCACTTTGGTCGGAACACCGCTGAGCGATGGCGCCGAAAATCCAATGGATGCCTTCTTGTCCAGGAAACGCGCCCCCAGGTTGGAGGTCATGATGATGATGGTGTTCTTGAAGTCGACCGTGTTTCCAAGGCCGTCTGTGAGTTGTCCATCCTCAAAAACCTGGAGCAGGATGTTGTAGACATCCGGGTGCGCCTTCTCGATCTCGTCCAATAAAATGATGGAATACGGCGCGCGCTTGACGCGCTCAGTGAGCTGGCCACCTTCTTCATATCCCACGTAGCCGGGAGGCGAGCCGATCAGCTTCGAGACCGAGTGTTTTTCCATGAACTCGGACATGTCGAAGCGAATGAGCGATTTCTCGCTGCCAAATAGGAATTCCGCGAGTGCGCGGGCGACTTCGGTTTTGCCCACGCCGGTGGGACCCAGGAACAGGAACGAGCCGGCGGGGCGTTTGGGTGATTTCAGACCCGCGCGCGAACGGCGGATGGCGCGCGCCAGAGCCGAGATAGCTTTCTCCTGGCTGATAACGCGTTTGTGCAGCTCTTCCTCGATACGAATGAGCTTGGAGACTTCTTCTTCGCGGATGGCGGTCATGGGGACGCCAGTCCAACGGGCGACCACGTCTTCGATGTCGTCCTTGGTGACGACGCCGGTGGAGGTATCGTCCAAGTTGTATTTCTCGCGTAGCTGGCGCAGGTTCTCGCGCTCCTTGCGCTCCTCGTCCGAATAGAAGCGCGCCTTCTCGAATTCGTGATTCGCGATAGCGTTCTCCATGCGATGCACGATGAACTTGATGCGCTTCTGAATATCGGCCACTTCGCCCGGCAGCGTGGTCTGGCGCAGTTTCACGCGAGCGCCGGCTTCGTCGATCAAATCGATGGCCTTGTCCGGCAAAAAACGGTCCGGAATAAAGCGCGTGGAGGCATGCACGGCGGACTCGATGGCTTCGTCTGTATAAGCGACGGCATGAAATTTTTCGTAGCGTTCCTTGATGCCGAACAGAATGCGGATTGCGTCCGATTCATTGGGCGGCGGAACCTTTACCGCTTGGAAGCGGCGCTCGAGCGACCGGTCCTTCTCGATGGATTTGCGGTACTCGCCGGGCGTGGTCGCGCCGATGCACTGGATTTCCCCGCGCGAGAGTGCTGGCTTCAGAATATTGGCGGCATCCAGCGATCCTTCGGCCGATCCGGCGCCCACGAGCGTGTGCAATTCATCGATGAAGATGATGGCGTTTTGATTCTCCATCAGTTCCTTCATGATGGTTTTCAGGCGCTCTTCAAACTGGCCGCGATACTTGGTGCCGGCCACGATGAGCGAAAGGTCAAGAGCGAGAATACGCTTGTCGGCCAGGAACGAGGGAACGTCGCCATCGGCAATTTTCTGGGCGAGGCCTTCCACGATGGCGGTTTTGCCGACGCCGGGTTCGCCGATCAGCACCGGGTTGTTCTTGGTGCGGCGGCATAGAATCTGGACCACGCGCTCCAGCTCATAGTCGCGGCCAATCAGCGGATCGAGCGAGCCGTCCATGGCGGCCTGGGTCAAATCGCGGCTGAACTCGGCCAGCAGCGAACTTTCCTTGGGCTTGTTTGAGGCGACGCGTTCGGACGACGACCGCTGGATTTCCTCGCGCACTTGCGAGAGGCGCAGGCCGCGCTCGTGCAAGATCTCGGCGGCAAAACACTTTTCTTCGCGCAACAATCCCAGCAGCAGATGCTCAGTGCCGATGTGCTTGTGATTCAAACGCTCGGCTTCTTCGGCGCCATAGGCGAGCACGCGCTTGCACTCGTGGCTGAGCGGTAGATCCACCGAAGTGGACACCTTCTCCCGAATGGTGGTGTGCGCTTCAATTTGCTTGCGAATGGACTCGATGGCGGCATGGGACCGCAGGAAACGATTCGCTAAAGCTTTATCCTCCCTCAGGAGACCGAGCAAAAGATGTTCAGTCTCGATGTAGGGACTTCCAAACTGGCTGGCCTCGTATCTTGCAAAGAAGATGACTCGGCGCGCCTTCTCGGTATAACGTTCAAACATGATTACCGCCGTCCTTCCACATTATCGGATGTTCCAGGGGCTGCCAACAGAGCAGGAAGGTTATCTTCGGACTGATGGGCTGCAGGCTGATGGGTTCCAGCCCAGCGGGTGAGATCGCCTTTGTCCAGCTGCAGAATCCGGTCGCATCGGGTCGCGAATGAGAGGTTGTGCGTGACGTAGATGGAGGTGAGCTTATGAGAGCGGTGCAGATCTTGAAGCAGGGAAACGATCATTTCACCCGTCCGGAAGTCCAGATTCCCGGTCGGCTCGTCGGCGAGTAGGACTGAGGGGTTACCAGCCAAGGCTCTAGCAACTGCGACGCGCTGCTGCTCGCCTCCCGATAATTCTCCCGCACGATGTGACGCACGGTTTCGTAACCCGACTTCATCCAACCTCGCAAGCGAAGCGGGCTCCGCATCCTGGGTGCGGACGCCCCGTATCAGCAATGGCATCATCACGTTTTCAAGCGCCGTAAATTCGGGCAGCAGCGAATGATTCTGCCAAACGAACCCAATCTCCCGGTTTCGAAACTCCGCGAGCTCGGTATCCGAGAAACTGGAAATGTCCTGGTGTCCGAAGTATATCGTACCGCCGGAAGGCCTGTCCAGACCTCCCAGCAGATACATGAGAGTGCTCTTGCCGGCGCCGGATTCGCCGATGAGGGCCAGGCGCTCGCCGGGCGCGATCTCGAAGCTAAGATCTTGAAACACGACTAAATCGGATCCGCCGGAGCGAAATTTCTTCGTGAGATTGACGCCGCGGAATCCGCCGACGCCATCGGTTGCCATGAATGCGAGCCCCTCTGCTACTAGGCTAGCACTGCGTTGGGTTGTTGGTTGTTGGTGGCTGGTTGTTGGCGCTAGGAATCGTTCGATTTTGGGATTCGCTGCGTTTGGTAATTTCGGTGTTTGCGTGCGGCGCCGGGTGTTGGGCGATTCGTGGCGTTCAAGATCAGAGTAAGGCATGCACCGTAAAGCCCGGGAGGAAGCGCAAGGGAAGTGATGGAAGGGGAAGGGAGAAAGAGGGGCGGGAGATGCGTGATCTAAACCTCTACACGTTGCTGGCAACGGCGTTTTCGCGTACCGTGAAATCAAGACCACGCTGGTTGAGGGCCTGATGCGTTCATTTGAGCACCTGCGCAAAATCCGCCAGTCGGTCAGCGTTCGCATCCCTGAACTCAACCGACTGCAACTTTACGAAGACTTCGCGCGTGTGCTGTGGCACGCATATCAAGACCTGATGCCGAAAGTGGCTTTGCTCTTAGGTTTTGACATTGGGTTCCAGTTTCAGAAGGACGCGGCATTTGAAAAGGGCCTCGCAGAGTTCAATGGGAAATATCCCTCGCTCATCCTGGATATTCCCGGCGTGTTGAAAAGGCAACGGGTCAACTGGCAGCAGGGCCTTTCTGAATTCCGAAACGATTTTCTGGAGCACCGTAAGCAGGACATTTCGGTGTTTGAGAGATACTACCGACCAGAGACAGCGGAAGTGCTTTTCGATCACGCTTGGCGTACGATGGCAGACTTGCTCCCCGTCTTCGTTGAAGCCCGTTTTCCGCCTATGTGGTCGCTCAGAGAAATCCCGTTAGCTGAACGCGACCCCAAGCGACCACGGCGGTTTCAGTTGTTTCACTGCGAGCCGGTTAAGAGGCTGGCTTTCCCGCCCCGTTGAGAGTGTCTCAAAAGGGGTGGATTTCGGGATTGAAAGCAAAGGCCCGTAAATAAAGGGTTCGCGTCCCGAAAGGCGTCCCAAAATCAAACCATGAAATACGGCTACGCGCGGGTATCGACCGAGACCAGGACGCCGGAATGCAATGCGCGTTGAAGAAAGACGGCTGCGAAAAGAATTTCATCGACAGAGATAAATGACGACGAAGCGGTTCGACCTGGTTCGACGACTTCAAGGAGCTTTCGACTGGTCGTCGTTCGAAAGATCTAGATCCGGGGGGTGGTCAGGGCTGCGCACCGTGGATGACGTTGACAATCTCGACTGCGCCCGCTTGCTCCAGCACTCGATAGACAATGATGAAGGGCTCCGAGCGCGGCGGCGCGATCATAAATCTTCAGCAATGCGCGGGCGTTTCGCTGGGCGCACAGCATGTGTTCGCATGAGTGCGAACACGGCACGCTGAAGCGCGCGCCACAGTGAATTTTCTGCCGGAACCAGACATCGTAATCGAGATAGTGCTCCACGAGCGGTCGAGCTTCGCAAGCGTGCAACTTCGTCCGATATACTGGCTCAGAAATGAAGATCCCAACTTTTGAAGAATTGCCGATACGGAAAGATCTGCCGGCGGATTGCTCGTGGGGCGTTTTTGGCGACGATGATCCGTTCGGGTGCCTGAATTTTTTGACGGCCGAGGGAGTGGTGGAGGCGGCAGGCCTGGTGAAATCCGGCAAAGTGTTTCGCCTGGACGCTCGCATGGGATTCGCCAAGCCGCCGTTTTTTGGACGCCCCGCCCCGGAGCACACCGTGGTTCCGCTGGCTCCCATGGCCAACGACGACATCGTACATTTCAATACGCAGGAAAGCAGCCAGTGGGACGGCCTAGGACACGTGGGGCACGTCCGGCTCGAGCGCTTTTATGGGAATGTGACGATCGACGAAGTGCGGGGCGGGAACGCCAAGCTCGGCATTCATCATTGGGCGAATAAGTTCGTAGGGCGCGGACTTTTGATCGACGCGTTCGGATTTCGCAAAGCGCAGGGACGGCCGGTGAATGCGCTGGACCGCGAGGTCTATACGCTGGCGGATTTGAAGGCGGCGATCGAGCAGCAACGAAGCACGCTCAAGCCCGGCACGATCCTGCTGGTGCGGACGGGCTGGATGGAATCGTATGAGAAGCTGAGCGCCGATGAGAAGCGCGCGATTGCGCCGATGGAGAAGATGCGATCGGCCGGCATCGAAGCCAGCCGTGAGATGGTGGCGTGGCTGTGGAACAATCGCGTGGCGGCGATCGGAACGGATTGCCCGGCCGTGGAAGCATTTCCTTCCGACTTCACGGACGAAGGCATTTTGCATTATCGGGCGCTGCCGCTGTTAGGACTGCCGCTGGGCGAGCTATTCGTGCTTGCGCCGTTGGCCGAAGAGTGCGCGCGGGATGGGCGCTATGAATTTATGGTGGTATCGACGCCGCTGCATGTGGAAGGAGGAATCGCGTCGCCGCCGAATGCGGTGGCGATTAAATAGGTTTACAGCGTTCACATGAGTGTGAACGCGGCACGCAAGAGTGCGTGCGCCACAACGCTGGTTCAGATCGCTTCGAGTTCCTCTTCCAGCAACTGCTTTTGATACAGGTCCGCGTAGTAGCCGCCGCTCCGAATCAGTTCGGCGTGGGTGCCCTGCTCGGCTACTTCACCGTGCTCGATCACGAAAATCCGGCTGGCATTCTGGACGGTGGAAACGCGGTGCGAGATCAGGATGGTGGTGCGCCCGCGCATCACGCCGGCCAGACCGGTGAGGATGCGCTCTTCGGTGAGCGTATCCACGCTCGAGAGAGCGTCGTCGAGGATCAGGATCTTGGGATTGCGCAAGATGGCCCGCGCGATGGCGACGCGCTGCTTTTGCCCGCCCGAGAGCGTGATGCCGCGCTCGCCGATGACGGTGCCGTATCCGTCCGGGAAGCTCGCGATGTCGGGCGCGAGTCCAGCGAGTTCCGCAGCGCGCGCGATTTCGTCCGCCGAAGCACGATCGACACCCCAGGCGATATTTTCGGCGAGCGTGGCGCTGAACAAAAAGGTTTCCTGAGGCACGAATCCAATTTGCCGGCGCAGCCATTCCGGATCGAGATCGCGCAGATCGACTCCGTCCAGAAAAACGGAGCCGCGCGTCGGATCCATTAAACGCGGGATCAGGCTCACCAGCGTGCTTTTCCCGCTGCCGGTATGGCCAACGATGGCCACGGTCGCGCCGGCGGGGACCTCCACGGTGATGTTATTAAGTGCGTAGCCAGAGGGATACTTCATCTCGACGCCTTCGAAACGAAGAGCGCCGAGAACGGAATACGAGGGAGACGAGGAATTGCGCTGCACAATCCCCGGCTTTTCGTGCATGAGCTCCATGATCCGGCTCCAGGATGCGGTGCCGCGCTGCATCAGGTTCACCACCCAGCCGAGGGCGATCATGGGCCAGATCAGCACGCCCATGTAGGTGTTGAACAGCACGAAGCTTCCGAGCGAGATGCGATGCGCCAGCAATTGATAGCCGCCGGCCAATAGCACGATCAGGAATCCAAAACCGATCAGGGCCTGCAGCAGCGGCATGAACAACGCCGACAGCCGGGCGAGACGAATGTTCTGCGCGACGTAATCCTGGTTGAGCAGCTCGAACTTTCGGATCTCGGCATTCTCCTGAGCGTAGGCGCGGATGACACGCACGCCGGAGAGATTCTCCTGCACGCGGCTGCTGATGTCGGAGAACATTTTCTGGATGATTTCGAAGCGATCGTGAATGCGCCGGCCGAAAAGGATTACCGCGACACTGACCAACGGCGCCGGAATCAGGCAGAACAGCGTGAGCCGCCAGTCGACGTACCCCATGACTGCAATCAGGAAGAGCGCGGTGAAGAAGGTCTCGGTGAAGTACATGATGCCGGGGCCGAGCATCATCCTGACGGCATTCAGGTCGTTGGTGGCGCGCGCCATGATATCGCCGGTGCGGTATTTAGCGTAGAAATCCTGCGAAAGAGTGACGATATGCGAGAACAGGTCGTTGCGCAGATCGTACTCGATGTCGCGGGAAATTCCGATGAGGATGACGCGCATCCAATACTGAAAAACTCCGCGGACGGCGGAAAGCAATACGATGAGAGCGGCGAATTCAAAGACCAGCGAAAGGCGAAAGCCCTTCATCAGGGAATCGATTCCGCTGCGAAGCAACAGGGGCAGGGCGGCTCTGGTGAGATCGGTCATCAACAGCGATCCCATGCCGAGCGCCATGCCGCGGCGGTACTTCCAAAGATAAGGCCACACCGACCGAAAGATCTCTTTGTTGCTCATGCGGGGATTACATACCGAACCAGGCTACAACCGTCTTCGTCCATTCCAGCAGAAAAGTCTTGCGTCCCTCGCGATCTTTCCACCAGCCATCCGGCGTGAAGTAGAGGTCGGGAGCGGCCACCATGTGGATCTCGAGATCGGGAGCCTTGGCGCGATAGATGTTTCCCGCCCGGCGAGTGTGGTAGTTGCTGGTGACGATATCGATCCGGTGCGCGTTCCACTTGCGTAGCGCAGCCAGCACGTCGTCGGCCTCCGCTTTGGTGGAGTGGGAATCGTTGGGCAGAGCGACAAAGTAGGAAGCGGGAAAGCCGTGCCGAATGGCGAATGGAATCGCGAGATCGGTCTCGTGCATTCCATATTCACCCGAAGTGCCGCTGACCAAAACCTTGGGAGCGAACCCACGACGCACCAGATCGCCGGCGGTGAGAATTCGATTGCCGGAGAAGTCGCCCGCCAGGACGACGATCAGATCGGCGTGGACCGGCGGCTCCGCGCGCACCAGATAACCGCCCAGGGCAGCCAGCCAGAAGCCACTGGTGACCACGGCCAGCAGCGCGAGCAGAACAATGAATGACAGCCATCGCCAAGGGTGGCTGCCGGAGGACGGTTTCCGAGCGGGCTGAAGGCGGCCCAAGCGCGAGCTACTTGTCTTCAGAGGAAGTCTTCTGGTCCAGATGGCCCACCGACTTCAGCCTCTGGAACATGCGCTCCACTTCGGCTTCATCGTCGGGGAGCAAAAGCGGGTAGCGCGGCGGCTCCAACTTTTTCTTGGCGATGGCGCTTACCGCGGCCTCGCCCCAGAATTGCCTGTACGGTACGCCGTCGATCAAAGCTTCGCGCGAATGGCGGCGCAGGCTGCGCAGCAAGCCGCTGGCGGAATTCGAATCGCCGGGATAGATCACCAGGATTCGCGTTTTGTCGGCCAGAGTGAGGCGAACCATCAACGGGATATTGGCGCTGCGATCCAACCTGCGAATATGGCGCCAGGGAATGGCATGATTTCCAATCTTCACATGGCCTTCGTAGATCTCAACGGTAGGACGCGATGCCAGATACAGCACCAGGATGGCGCTGGCCAGAAACAATCCGGCGGCGATCCAACAGACTGGCCAAAGCAGCGCGAACCAACCCGAGAGCCCGGTGAACGCCAGTGCCGCCAGGCCCGCCCAGAAGTAGTGGCCGGGCACTCGATAACGGGTGATTGGCGCTGGCACTCTTTCAGCCTACTCCGGCGGGCAGCGCACGTCAATGAGACGTTTTCCTTAACAGTTCCATGCCTCGCCAGATGTAATGGAGTCCGCTGACAATCGTTGCAAGCAGCATCAGGAGGAGCGCCAGCGTGACGGGCCCGGGGATGCCGGCGCGGGCGCCCAGGACCACCAGCGCAGCGCCGATTTGAAAAAATGTGCTGATCTTTCCCCACACGGACGGCGGGAATTTGCGCAACGAAGTGAACAGCAGGCCATAGCCGGCCATGGCGAGAATCAAGACGTCGCGTCCGAATACTACGGCCACCATCCACCACGGCAGCGCGCCGGCGAGGCCGAGCGAAACATAAATCACGCTGAGCAGAATTTTGTCGGCGACGGGATCGAAGTACGCGCCCACGCGGGTGGCGATTTGGAAACGCCGCGCGAGAAATCCGTCGATCACGTCCGTGAAGCCGGCGGCGAACAGGAGAAGAATCGCGCGGCCAAAATGGCCGTGCAGGATGTCGAATGCGATGAAGGGAGCGAGAACCAGGCGGGCGAGGGTGAACAGGTTCGGGAGATTGAACAAGAATCAGGATACTAACGCATGGGCGACGCGGGTGGCCAACTGATCGAACGTCAGGATCTCATACAACGAAGGATCGGACATGATGCGCGACACCAAGGCTGCGTGCATAGCGTGCCCGGCGCGCTCGGCGATCACATGGCCAAGCAGAGATTTGCCCATCAGGGCGAGATCGCCGATAAGATCCAGGGCCTTGTGGCGGCAGCACTCGTCCGGGAAGCGCAGTCCTTCGGGATTCTGCACTTTCTCGCGATCGAAACAGACCGCGTTCTCAAGCGAAGCGCCGCGAATGAGTCCCATGTCGCGCATCTGATCCAGCTCATGCGCGAATCCGAACGTGCGCGCCGGCGCGATCTCCTGGGCGTAGCGCTCGGGCGTCACTTCGAGGTCGAGGGACTGGTGGCGAATGAGCGGGTGATCGTAATAGACGTCGCAGGTGAGCAGAAAACGGTCGGACGGCAGGATGGTGATGCGTTTCGAGCCGGCCTCCACGGTAACCGGGCGTCGAATGCACAGAAAGCGTTTTTGCCGGCGGTAGGATTTCAAGCCTGCGGCGGACAACAGATCCACATAGGGCTTGCCGCTGCCGTCGAGAATCGGAACTTCCAGGTTGTCGATCTCGACAAACGCGTTATCGACCCCCATGCTGTAGAACACGCTCAGCAGATGCTCGGTGGTTGAGATCAGCACGCCCTGGCGCATCAGGCTGGTCGCGTAGCTGACACGGGCCACATAGCGCCAACTGGCGGGCACCGAAAAGTTGTCGAGATCGGTGCGGAGGAAAACGATTCCGGTGGATGGTGGCGCCGGCAGAATGCGGATGGTGACTGGAACTCCGCTATGAAGTCCGACTCCGGAGGCTTCGACGGGCCGTTGGACGGTGGTCTCAAACCGCAATGCGGTTTCCTTTAGGTAGTTCGGTCTGGTTGATTCGCACGCTGCCAATCCAACTGGATTATTCATTTTACATACGGTAAACACCTATCGCTACCTGTTTGATTCAAAAAGCTTTGTAAAGTTTGGTGTGTGGCAGAAAAGACACAGCACAAGGGGTCAGTTGTGTCGGAATCAGGTCAAGGCGAGCGAGATTTTGGGCGCTGGAAGGTCGACCAGGGCTTGGCAGTTGCACCGTCCCTTGGTCTGGGGTAGCCTTCGGAGGAGAGGGAAGGCAGGAGAGATGGCGGATAACAAAACCACCCCCACCAAACTCAGTGTCGCGGCTTTTATCGCTTCGCTCACGGATGAAAGCAAGCGCGCGGATGCCAAGGCGCTTGTTAAGCTGATGCAAAGCGCGACCGGCGAGAAGCCGAAAATGTGGGGTTCATCGATCATCGGCTTCGGCAGTTACCACTACACGTACGAGAGCGGGCGCGAGGGCGATATGCCGCTGACCGGTTTTTCTCCGCGCAAGGCCGCGACCGTTCTGTACGGCGTGACTGGGTCCAGCGAAGCACAGGCGCTGCTCGCTAAACTCGGCAAGCACACCACCGGCAAGGGCTGCCTCTACATCAAGAAGCTCGCCGATGTGGATCCAAAGGTGATGGAGGCGCTGGTCGTGAAATCCGTGGCAGCCAAGCGAACGCGACATCCGAAGTAGGCGCTGTCCTGATTCAGGTCTGAGGCAGGCCCCCTGTCCCTCTTCTGCGTAGGCTTGGAGCATGGAATTGCTCACGCCGGATGAGATTGTCCGTTTGACGCCCACCGAACGTCTAGCTCTTATCGCGCAGCTTTGGGATAGTCTCGAACACGAGCAGCTTCCTTTGATCCGTGCGCAGGAAGCCGAACTTGAGCGCCGGCTCGCCTCGCTCGACGAAGATAAGCGCCATGGCGTAACGTGGGCGTCCCTGAAAGCTGAACTTAAACAACGTTGCCCGTAGTGTATTCGGTTATCTTCACGCAGGCCGCTCGGATGGAATTGGTCGAGGCTCAGGACTGGTAGGAAGGCGAGGCCGCCGGCCTTGGCCGACGTTTCCGTCAAGCGATTGACGCTTGGTCGAACGAATGAGCGATAATCCCCGGCAGTTTCCTGCCGTGTTTAGAAATGTGCGACGTGCCCTCTTGCGCCGCTTTCCGTAATCGTTGTTTTTTGTCGTCGGGGATGATGCCTTGATCGTAATTGCCTGTTTTCACGCCAGCCGCGATCCATCGCACTGGCAAAAACGGGCCTGAGTTTATTCCGCGCCGTGTTTCAAATTGAGTGTACGTCGCGTCTGCAACAGACTGAATTTGACGTATCCTGATTCTGGATGCCACCAGCCGCCGCCGAAAAAGGCGCCAAGCATCGTCCCAGGCTCTTCCTGATCGATAGCTACGGGTTTATCTTTCGCGCCTACCATGCCCGCGCTCGCAGCGGCGCGCCGCCCATGCGAACCACTACCGGAATTCCCACTGAAGCTGTGCTCATTTTCCATAACATGGTGCGGAAACTCAGGGCAGCGTATCAGCCGGAATACATCGCGGCGATTTTTGAATCCGGCAAGACGTTCCGCGAGGAGGAGTACGCGGCGTACAAGGCCAATCGCACTGAGATGCCACCCGACCTGGGCGAGCAGATCCCCTACATCCGCCGATTGCTGGAAGCGATGCACATTCCGGTGCTGCAGTATGCGGGCTTCGAGGCCGACGACGTGATCGGCGCCATGGCCAAGCGAGCCAGCGAGAATTTCGACGTCGTGATCGTGTCGAGCGACAAGGACATGCTGCAGCTGGTGGACGAGCGAGTGCACATGTTCAATCCAGTGAAGGAAGACATCTGGTACGATCCGGCCGTGACCGAGGAGTTTATGGGGGTGAAGCCTCATCAGGTCGCGGATCTGCTGGCGCTCAAGGGCGATTCCATCGACAATATCCCCGGCGCGCCGGGAATCGGCGATAAGGGCGCGCGCGATCTGATCCAGCGCTTCGGGTCGGTGGAGGGCGCGCTGGAACACGCCGCTGAAGTGGAGCGCAAGATGTATCGCGAGAGTTTGCAGAACAATCGCGAGCAGATTCTGTTGAGCAAGCGCCTGGCGACGATTGATAGTACGGTTCCGGTGGATTTTGAAATGGCGCAGCTCGCGTCGCAGGAGCCCGACATTGCCGAGCTCAAGAAAGTCTACAAGGAGCTGGAGTTTTACAGCCTGTTGAAAGAGGTGGGGCCGACCGAGGACGCTCACACGCGCGATTACGCGAGCATTGCCTCGCGGGAGGAAGCGGTTGCATATGGCGCGAGCCTGGCCAAGCTCGATCCGTCTCAACCGATCGCATTCGCGATCGAATCCACCATGGACGGCGGCCTGCCGTTGACGATGCTGGGAGTGTCGTATGAGCCGGGCGTGGCGCGCGCGTTGTCGATGGATTATATCGACGCGCTGAAGCCGATCTTGGAAGACGCCCAGCGGCCGAAAATCGCGCATGACGTGAAGGCGGTAAGGCTCGAGCTAGCGAAATACGGCGTCGCGGCGAAGGGCTTTCGGCATGACGTGATGCTGTACGCGTTTTTGCTGTGCGCCGATCCGGCTGGGTGTTCCACTTCCGTGCTGGCCGAGCGCTATCTGGATCGCAAACTGGGCGCGGCGGCCGAGCAGCACGCCGATCTCGCCGTCACGCTGTCAGAGCGCCTGGCGCCGGAGATCGATCAGCAGGGCTTTCGCGAACTCTATGAGACGATCGACTTGCCGTTGGCGGGCGTCCTGGCGCAGATGGAGCAGCTTGGGATCCGAGTGGACCCGAAGCAGCTACGCGTTCTTTCCGGCGAGCTCGACACCGATATCCAGCGGTTGTCGGGAGAAATTTACGAGCTAGCGGGAAAGCCGTTCAACATAAATTCGCCCGTGCAGCTCGGCAAGATTTTGTTCGAAGAGCTGAATTTGCCGGCGCCGGTGAAGTACGGTAAAGGTAAGAGCATTTCCACCGCGGCCGACGTGTTGGAGGGTCTCGCGGCCGAGCATGAAATCGCGCGCAAGGTGCTGGAATATCGCCAGCTCTCGAAGCTGAAGGGCACTTACATCGACGCCCTGCCGGATTTGATCGATCTGAAGACCGGCCGCATTCACACTACCTTCAATCAAACTGGCGCGGCCACGGGACGGCTGTCGTCATCAAATCCGAATTTGCAGAATATTCCGATCCGGACCGAGCTGGGCCGCGAGATTCGCGCCGCGTTCGTTCCGCGCGAAGGCTGGAAGCTGGTGGTGGCGGACTACTCGCAGATCGAGCTGCGTCTATTAGCCCACATGTCCCGCGATCCGGTTCTGTTGGATGCGTTCGGCCGCGGCGAGGATATCCACACGCGAACCGCCGCCGAAGTTTTCCGCGTGCCTCCCATGATGGTGACTCCCGAGATGCGGCGCAACGCCAAGGCGGTGAACTTTGGGATCGTATACGGGCAGACGCCGTTCGGCCTGGCGGCATCGCTCGGAATCGATCGCAAGGAAGCGGAAGAATACATCCGGACGTATTTCGAGCTGCACGCGGGCGTGAAAAAGTTTATCCAGAAGACCATCGCGGAAGTGCGCGAGAGCGGGTTTGCCCCGACGCTGTTCGGCCGCAAGCGCCCGATCCCGGACATGCACAGCCGTAATCCAAACGCACGTTCGTTTGCCGAGCGCACGGCGGTCAACACGCCCTTGCAGGGCACGGCGGCGGACTTGATCAAGCTGGCGATGATCCGCATCGACGAGATCCTGGGGCGGGAAAAGCTGGAAACCAAGATGCTGCTGCAGGTGCATGATGAATTGCTATTCGAATCGCCGGCAGATGAGGCCGAGCAGGTTTCCAAAATGGTGAAGCGCGAAATGGAGACCGTTCACAAGCTGGATGT
>Ga0302324_100004080_pt1 | contig 32564 bp, 31 predicted proteins | sample Palsa_T0_1_FD_201949 | JGI IMG/M metagenome (GOLD analysis project Ga0302324, IMG submission 201949) | Peat permafrost microbial communities from Stordalen Mire near Abisko, Sweden - Palsa_T0_1 | ecosystem: Environmental > Terrestrial > Soil > Palsa > Peat permafrost | place: Sweden: Abisko... | reverse complement strand
TGCAGTACTTCCTGCATGAGGGCGCCCCGGACATCTTCCCCGCGACCTACATGTTCAAGTCGATCGACTTCATCCTCGGGTGTCATCCGGGCTCCAACACCGCGTCCTTTGTCTCGGGCGTCGGCGCGAAGTCCATGATCCCGGCCTACGGCATGAACAGGGCCGACTGGTCGTACATCCCGGGCGGCATCACGTCGGGCACCGCGCTCATCAGGCCCGATTTCCCCGAGCTGCTCGAGTGGCCCTTCCTATGGCAGCAGGGCGAATACTGCCTGGGTTACTCGACGTCCGACTATGTGTTCCTCATCCTCGCAGCCGACAACGTCCTCAACCACTAAACTATGCCCGCCTACACCGCATCCCAGGCCAAGAGTCGCATGACGTCCGTCCCGCTCTGGACGCGCAGGGGAAAATCCATCCGACGGCAATACGTCCTGCCGGGTTTCCCGGCATCGATTGCGTTTGTCCGGAAGGTCGCCGTGATCGCCGAGAAACGGGACCATCACCCCGACATCGACATCCGGTGGAACAAGGTGACCCTGACGCTCAGCACCCATTCCGAGGGCGGACTGACGGCCAAGGACTTTGCGCTGGCGCGCCTCTGCGACGCCCTGCGGGTGCGCTAGGACCTCTCACATGCCCGGCGCCCATGCCAGGCCATCGTCGACGGGGCCGACGTCGATCAGCCCGGTCACCTTCCATTCGTTCAGGTCGATGACGGCGACCTTGGCGCTGGAGTCACAGGACACATAGGCGACGGCGCCGTCGGGACGCACGAGGATCTCCTGGGGCGCCTTGGGCACCTCGATGGTGCGCACCACCCTCATCTTCTGGAGGTCGACGACGCCGACCATGCGGATCGCGGGCAGGCAGACCAGGAGCCAGCGCCCGTCCGGCGTGGGCGTGGTGCCAAAGGCCAGGGCCGGCAGCGGAATCGACGTGCTGACCTTGTTTGTCGCGGTGTCGATGACCGCGAGTCGCAGCGCGGTGTAGTCCGCGGTGAAGGCCCAGCGGTTGTCGGTGGACAGGGAAATCCGCTGCACCACGGGTGCCACGGGGATGACCGTGACCAGCTGGCGCGCGGTCATGTCGAGCACCGAGACGGTCCCCGACCTCACGTTCGCGGTGTAACCCCTCGTGCCGTCCGATGAGATCGCCAGCATGTGCGACTGCGGCTCGCCCGTCGGTATCGAGCCGATGATCTGGAGCGTCGCGGGGTCGATGATCGAGACCGACTGGTTAAGCTCGGTCGTCACGTAAAGGAGGCCGTCCTTGGGTCCGAAAAGCGGGCGGTGGGGGCGAACACCCTTGCCGAAGTCGATGGTCCCGACGATCGCCCGCGTCCCCAGGTCGATGACGCGGACCAGGCTGCCATCCGTGCCCTTCTGCCCGACACCCACGTTGCTGTAGATCGGGACGAAGGCCCGCTTTCCGTCCGGCGAAACGGCCACCTCATGGCCCGTGACGCCGTCCTCGCTGACCGCCGCCACCTGCTTTCCGGCGCCCGCATCCACGATCGAGAGCGTTGCGTTCCCCTTGTTCGCCACCAGGAGGAGCCCGTCGGAGGCTGCGGCCCGGGGCAACGCGGCCCCGATGGCGAGCGCGGCAAGGGCACCAAGGCGGAATCTGGTGCTGGGGGTCATGGGGTGGCCCCAATATCCGGAGCGACCGGCGCCAAAGTCAAATGCCCCGGGCCGACAACGGGGCGTCCCCGTCACGGCAGCGCCTTCTCCTCGCTTGTCGCAGGAGCCACCTTGAGGGAATGCCCCCTGATGCGAATGCCGTTCATCTTCTTCACGATGAGCGCCGCCTGGTCTGCGGCCACGTCCACCAGGGAATGCCTCTGGTGGATGTCGATGGCCCCTATCGCCTGGGCGGGCAGGCGCGTCACGCCGGTCACCTTGCCGACGATCTCGGCGGTGGTCACGAGGTGCTTCCTGCCGGCGTTGAAGAAAAGGGTGACCATGCCCGCCTCCCTGCCCGTGCGCGCCGGGACCGGGACATCCTGAAGCGGCGCGTCTCCCTCCAAGGGGGGCGCGGGAGCCCGTTTTGCGGTCGCGTTGGCGGGCGGCGCGGGAGCGGACTCCTTCGGGGGCGGCCCTCCCCGAAGCAGCTGGATGAGGGCCGAGCAGATGTCGGTGCTCGCGTATCCCTGGTCCAGGAGGCGGTCGATCATCCGGTCGTGCTTCTCGAACTGCCCCGAGTCCAGGAGGCCGCGGAGCTTCTCGAAGAACACGCTCGCGCGCGCCTCCTCGACCTGGTCGAGCGACGGGACGCTCTCCCTGCGGATCTTCAGGTTCGCGAACCGGACCATGCTCTGGAGCTTGTAGAGCTCGCGGCCCGAGACGAAGGTCACCGCCCGGCCCGACTTGCCCGCGCGCGCCGTCCGCCCGATCCGGTGCGTGTAATCCTCGGCGTCATTCGGAAGGTCGAAGTTGAAGACGACCTGGAGGTCGTCCACGTCGAGGCCCCGGGCGGCGACATCGGTCGCCACGAGGAACTCAAACGACCGGTTCCGGAACTTCTCCATGACCCGGTTGCGCTGCATCTGGCTCAGGTCGCCATGGAGGCGGTCCGTCGCGTAGCCCCGGGAATGGAGCTGCTCGTCGAGCTCGTCCACCATCACCTTCGTGCTGCAGAAGATGAGCCCGTAGCGGAAGTCATTGAGGTCGATGAGCCGGGTCAGCACCTCGAGCTTCGAGCGCCGGTCGACCTCATAATAGACCTGGTCGACCTGCGGCGCGTTCTTCGCGTGCGACTCGATGCGTATCCACGCGGGGTCGCGCGTGTAGCGCCCGATGAGGTCCTGGATCGCCCGGGGCATCGTCGCCGAAAAGAAGAGGAGCTGGCGCTGGGCCGGGACGGCCGAGAGGATGTGCTCGATGTCGTCCCGGAATCCCATGTCGAGCATGCGGTCCGCCTCGTCGAGGACGACGAGCTTGAGGGTCTCCAGCTTGAGCGTCCCGCGCTCCATGTGGTCCATGACGCGACCCGGCGTGCCGATGACGATCTGCACCCCGGAGGCAAGCGCCCGGAATTGCCGGTCATAGGACTGCCCGCCGTAGATCGGCACCACGTTGAGTCCCTTCTTGAAGAGCAGCAGCTTCCCCGTTTCCTCCGCGACCTGGACGGCGAGTTCCCTCGTGGGGCACAGGATGAGGCACTGCACCTTCCGCTCCTGCGCCTTGCAGAGCTCGATGGCCGGGATAGCGAAGGCCGCGGTCTTTCCGGACCCCGTGGCCGACTGCCCCACGACGTCCCGGCCCTGCAGGGCCGCGGGAATCACCGCCGTCTGGATGGGCGAGGCCTCCTCATAGCCCAGCTTGTCCACGGCCTTCAGGACCTCCTGCGATACCCCAAGCTCCGAAAACGGGCGTTTTTCCATGGGGCAGCGTGTCAGCTGCCCGCGCGCAGGGGCAGCACAAAAGGCTCACCCCGGGCGCCGCGGCCCCTCGATTTTTCCTTGGCGTTCGCACCGCCGCGCCGACAAGGCTGGCACCGTGAACCTCTCGCTCTTCACCAAGGGGCTTCTCGTGGGGTTGTCCATCGCGGCGCCCGTGGGCCCCATCGGCATCCTGTGCATCCGGCGCTCGCTGCGGGACGGGATGGGGATCGGCTTCGCCACGGGCCTCGGCGCCGCGACCGCCGACGCGGCCTACGGATGCGTCGCAGGCTTCGGCCTCACCGCGGTCTCGGGCTTCCTCGTGGGCCACAGGCATGGGATCGGCATCATCGGGGGCGCGTTCCTCTGCTACCTCGGGGCGCGCACGGCCTTCAGCAAGCCGGCGTCCGATGCCGCGGCCGAGCGAAGCGGGGTCCGGCACCTGGGCGCATGGGGATCAACCTTCCTGCTGACCCTCGGCAACCCGTCGACCATCCTGTCCTTCGTCGCCGTCTTTGCCGCGTTCGGCCTCGGCAATGCGGTGAAGCTTGCGGCGGCGGCGTGGCTCGTCCTCGGCGTGTTCCTGGGGTCCGCGGCCTGGTGGCTCACCCTGAGCGCGGCCGTGAGCCGCCTGCGCGCCTTCATGACCCTTTCCATCATGAGGGGCATCAACGGGTTCTCGGGCTTCGTACTGTTCGCCTTCGGCCTTTTCGCGGTCCTCAGCCGCTGAAACGCACCGGGTAAAACTTGCTTACCCCCTGCGGTAAAAGCATGCTTCGGCGCAGGTGCGTGCCGATTAGCCCCTGTATCGCTATGAACCGTGAACCCCTGCGCGTGCTTAACCTCGAGGCTGATGCCGACGACCATGAGCTGGTCCGCAGGCACGCCTCCGTGCCAGGCTTGACGCTCTCGTTTGAGCGCGCCGCCAACCTTGGGGAGTTTGAGGCCGCCCTGAAGGCCGGCGGCTTCGACCTGATCATCGCCGAGTACCGCATCCCCGGCTTCGACGGGATGGCCGCCCTGGAAACCGGCCTGCGGCTGGCCCCGGGAGTCCCTTACATCGTGGTCTCGGGATCCATCGGCGAGGAGAAGGCGGCGGCCTGCATCCGGGCGGGCGCCTGCGACTTCGTCCACAAGGACAACCTGGGTCGCCTCTCGACGGTCATAGGCCATGAATTGTCGGTCCCGCGCGGCGGCTCGCGGCACATCGAGGCCGAGCAGCGGTTCCGCGAGATGGCCGAGAACATCCGCGACGTGTTCTGGGTCTGCGCCGCGGACACGGGCAAGGTCCTTTACGTGTCGCCCGCCTACGAGGGCATCTGGGGAAGGCCCCCGGACAGCCTGTTCGCCGACGGGGCGACATGGCCCGAGGCGGTCCTTGGGGAGGATCTTCCGGGCTTGAAGGAGGCGAGGAGCCAGCTCTCCGGCGGCGCCTCCTACCAAATCGACTACCGCATCCAGCGCCCCGACGCGGCGGTCCGCTGGATTCACGACCGGGCGTTTCCCGTCCTCGACCCCTCGGGCACGCCGTCGCGCTGGGTCGGCGTGGCGGCCGACATCACGGAGCGCAAGCGCCTCGAGTCGGAGCTCCTCCAGGCGCAGAAGATGGAGCTTGTCGGCAAGCTGGCCGGCGGGATCGCCCACGACTTCAACAATCTCCTCACCATCATCTCGGGCTACGTGAGCATGCTCCTCGACAAGGACGCGCTCCAGCCGAGCTCGGTGGAGGCGCTCAAGCGCGTCTTCACCGCCAGCAGGCAGGCCACCGTCCTCGTGCGCCAGCTGCTCCTGTTCAGCCGCAAGCGGGCGCCGAAGCCCGAGGTGGTCGACCTCAACATCGAGGTCGAGACCATGGCCGAGATGCTCCGGCGCCTCCTCGGGGAGACCATCGTGGTGGAGTTCGAGGCGTCCACGCAGGCGGCGTGGACGAGCGTCGACGTCTCGATGCTGGAGCAGGTCATGATGAACCTCGCCATCAACGCGCGCGACGCGATGCAGCGCGGCGGAAGGCTGATGATCTCTGTGGGCCTGCAGCGCCGGGCCGGCGGCACGCAGTCGGCCACGGCCCCGGCGGATTACGCGTTCATCGCGATGAGGGACACGGGCTGCGGCATACCGGCCGCGATCCTGCCCAAGATCTTCGAGCCGTTCTTCACGACGAAGAACGAGGGCCGGGGAACCGGGCTCGGGCTGGCCACGGCGATGGACATCATGAAGCGCCACGACGGCTGGATAGAGGTCGAGACCGAGGTGGGCGCCGGCACGGTATTCCGGATCTACCTGCCGTTGACGAAGGCAAGCCAGCCGGTCCAGCCGCCGGCTGAGACCGTCAAGGGCGTCAAGGCGACCAAGGGGACGATCCTCCTCGTCGAGGACGAGTCCAACGTGCGCGAGTTCGCGGCCGCCGTCCTGCAGCAGGAGGGCTACACGCTTCTCCAGGCGAAGTCGGCGGAGACGGCGCTGGAGGTGTGGCACTGGCACTCCAAGCGCATCGAGCTGCTGCTGACGGACGTCGTGCTCCCGGGCGAACTCTCCGGCGTGGACCTCGGCTCGGCCCTCCAGGAGGAGAAGCCGTCGCTCAAGGTGGTGCTCACCACGGGCTATAACCGCGAATCCGTCACCCCGCGGGCCGACGGGAAGCCCCTATTCGTGCTCGGCAAGCCCTACACCCCCCGCGCGCTGCTGCAGGCGGTCCGGGACTCCCTTGCACGCTGACTTTTTCCCCTCAAGTCAGGCGGGGGTGGACCGTTGACAGAGTTACCGGCGGAATGTTTCCTTGTCCGAGGTGGTCGCTGGCAGTCCAGCCGCCGTAGGCCTTTCGTGCGGGGCTACTGCGACCTCCCCAAAGCATAAAATCCCCAGAATGACCTTTGCGTTTCTGTCAGCACCGGTGGGAGCGCTTGCGGCGATCGGCCTCTGCGGCTGGGTCGTGGCCATCTACGTCGCCTCCCGCAGCGCAAAGCCCGGGGACGCTCCTGGCGGCGCCGGCAAGGCCGACGCCGTCGACCCCGGGAGCTACGAGCTCCTGATCAACACCCTGGACCGCTCGAACATCCTCCTCTGGTGGGCGGACGTGCGCCGCGTGGGCGCGGGCTACGAGTGGAAGATAACAACGCCTCCGAGGATGCACGACAACTCGACGTACCTCCTCGCGCTGGAGCGTGAGGCCGGGGGCCTGTGGCGCGACGACCAGGCGCCCGACAACGAGCGGACGAAGCTCGTCACGGCCAAGGCCCTCGACGACGGCGCGAGCGGCTACAAGCAGGAGTTCCGGATCATCGGCAAGGACGGCATGCACTGGATGAACGAGGAGGTGACGATCAAGCCAAGCGGCCCCGCATCGTGGAACCTCGCCGGCGTCATCGTCGACGTCACGAAGCGCCATGAGATGGAGGAGGCCCGCAGGCTGACGGAGGGGCAGATCGAGAAGATCCTCAAGAGCGCGGACTGCCTCCTGTGGCAGGCGTACGTGACCGGATCGCCCGACAAGGAGCAGGACTGGAAGATGTTCCTGCCCGCCTCCGTCCTCTACAAGAAGATGTTCGGCAAGGAATCGGGTCCGGGCAACACGACGCTCTGGACGGAGGACATGGTCCCCGAGTGGGGCCAGATAAACCGGGCCTCGCGGCAGGCGATGACCGAGGGCAAGACCGAGTACGACCAGGAGTTTCACGTCAACGTAGGCGGCAAGCACTACTGCCTCCATGAGCACGTCTCGGTGGACAAGATCGGGCCCGACCGGTGGAACTGCGTCGGTGTCGTGGTCGACATCACACGGCTCAAGGAGACGGAGCTCGCGCTCTCCGCGGCGCGGGACAGCGCGCTCGAGTCCTCGCGGATCAAGAGCGAGTTCCTCGCCAACATGAGCCATGAGATCCGCACCCCGATGAACGGGGTGATCGGGATGACCGGGCTTCTCCTCGACACGGAGCTCGCGCCGATCCAGCGGGAATTCGCGGAGACGATCCGAAACTCGGCGGATTCGCTCCTGACGATCATCAACGACATCCTCGACTTCTCGAAGATCGAGGCCGGCAAGCTCGCGTTCGAGACCCTGGACTTCGACCTCGTCGAGACGGTCGAGGGCGCCCTCGACATGTTCGCCGAGAAGGCCCGGCACAAGGGCATCGAGCTCGCCTGTGACGTGCCCGCGAACCTGCCGCGCAGGCTGCGCGGCGACCCGGGGCGCCTGAGGCAGGTGATCACGAACCTGATGGGCAACGCGGTGAAGTTCACGGAGAAGGGCGAGGTCGTCGTCCGCGTCTCGCTCGAGGGCGAGACCGAGACCCACGCGAACATCGGCTTCTCCATCAAGGACACGGGCATCGGCATCCCCGCCGAGGTGCAGGCCAAGCTCTTTCAGGCGTTCACCCAGGCGGACAGCTCGACCACGCGCCGGTTCGGGGGCACGGGGCTCGGCCTTGCGATCTCCAAGCAGCTCGTCGAGATGATGGGCGGCAAGATCGGGGTCACGAGCGATCCGGGAAAGGGATCGACCTTCTTCTTCAACACGCGCCTTGAGAAGCAGACCGGCCCGGCGGAGCCGGCCCCGTCGATCTACTTCCGGGACCTCTTCGACCTGAGGGTCCTCGTCGTGGACGACAACGCCACGAACCGCCAGATCCTGCGGCACCAGCTTTTTGCGTGGAAGATGCAGAAGGGAAGCGCCGCAAATGGCTACGAGGCGCTCGACCTGCTGCGCACCGCGGTCGTGGACAAGAAGCCCTACGACCTTGCCCTCCTCGACATGCAGATGCCCGAGATGGACGGGATGACGCTTGCGCGGGCGATCAAGAACGATCCGTCGATCGCCTCCACCCGCCTCATCATCCTGACGTCCATGGGCTACATGCACACGCAGGAGGAGCTCAAGGCCGCCGGCGTGGACGCCTACCTCATCAAGCCCGTGAAGCAGTCGAGGCTCTTCGACTGCCTCGTGGATGTCCTCGGCCGCGCGGCCGCGGAGCACGTGTTCACCAAGGCCCCCAGGGACGAGGCACCGCACGAGCGCACGGCGCCCACCTTCCAGGCCCCCTCGGCGAGGATCCTCCTCGCCGAGGACAACACCGTGAACCAGAAGGTGGCGCTCGCGCAGCTCAAGGGCCTGGGCTTCACCGCCGATGCCGTGGCGAACGGGCAGGAGGTCCTGAACGCCCTGAAGCAGGTGCCGTACGACCTCATCTTCATGGATTGCCAGATGCCGGATATGGACGGCTACGAGGCGGCCCGCATCATCCGCCAGATCGAGAAGGCGCAGGGCGCCAGCTGGAAGGCGCCGATCCGCATCGTCGCGATGACCGCCAATGCCATGACCGGGGACCGCGAGAAATGCCTCGCCTCGGGGATGGACGACTACCTTTCCAAGCCGGTCCGCAAGGCGGAGTTGCAGTCCGCGCTCATGAAGTGGCTGGTCCCGGCCAAGACGGCTTGACATCCTCCCGGCCCTGCCGGGTTTTCGCGCCATCGGATCATAAGCAAACGTAGATGGGCCGCAGGCGCAGGCGTTTTACATCTTATTCTGTAGCTGTTTTGCAACAAAATCGGGCGGCGCGCGTCAGACCCGGGATGATTATCAGCGTTCACGTGCCGAAATGCGCCGGGACGAGCTTCAGGCATGTCCTCCATGGCATCTACGGCGAGAAGATCTGGTACAACTACGGGACAATCTTTGCGCGGGACCAGGCGAAGTCCGAGCTTGTCCCCGCGGGCACGGAGATGATCCACGGCCACTTCCTGGCGGATAGCTTCGACGACCTCTATCCCGACCGCCAGCTGCTGACCTGGGTCCGGCACCCGGTCGAGAGGGTCGTCTCCAACTATTATCATTTCCTGCGCGCACCCGACATGCGCGACAACTGCTGCCGGGCGCTCCACGAGCACAGTCTCAATCTGCGCGAGTTCTCGGACCTGGACTGGATGAAGAACCTGTCGAGCCGCTACCTTGCGAAAAAGCCGGTCTCCGACTTCCAGTTCATCGGCATTGCTGAGCGGTTCCGCGAGAGCATGCTGCAATTCTGCAACACCTACGGCTTTCGTTCGGTGATGGTGATGCCCCGGGAGAACACGAACCCGGAGCGGGTGACCGAGCGCTACGGGCTGTCCCAGGAGAACTACGCGTACATCCTTGAGCGCAACGCCGAGGACATGGAGTGGTACACGCAGGCCCTGGACCGGATGCACGTCTCGGGCGCCCGCGGCGCCACCCGGGTGGCCTGAGTTTTTCCCGGCCCCTTTCGGGGGCCCTGAAAGGATGCATATGTGGTGCATCCCCGTGGATGTCAGGGCCGTATGTTGGGTGTGCACCCACATCAGGAATCTGAACCCGCTGGCAGGAGGGGCCTTTCCATGCCCGCGTACACCCTGTGACCCGGCTCGCGATCATAGGGACGGGCATAGCGGGGCTGGGTTGCGCCCATTTCCTGCAGCGCGACTTTGACATCACGCTCTTCGACCAGAACGCCCATCCCGGCGGCCATTCGAACACGGTGACGGTGAACGAGCCGGGGACAGACAGGCCGCTGCCCATCGACACGGGCTTCATGGTGTTCAACAAGGTGACCTATCCCCTGCTGAACCGCCTCTTTGACAGCCTCGGCGTCGCGTCCAAGCCCACCCCCATGTCGTTCAGCGTCCGCCATGCGGACATGGGCCTGGAATACTGCGGCTCGTCGCTCAACCACCTGTTTGCCCAGCGGCGCAACCTCCTCAACCCGCGCTTCTACGGGATGCTCTCGAGCATCAACCGGTTCAACCGGGAGGCCGTCGAGGCCCTCGGGGACCCGGCCGTCCAGGAGGTCACGCTGGGGGACTTCGTGCAGAGCCGCGGCTACGGGCCCGACTTCCTCTCGCTCTATCTTTCCCCCATGGCCTCGGCCGTGTGGAGCACGCCGCCGGAACTCATGTACTCGTTCCCCGCGGTCACCCTCCTGCGCTTCTTCCACAACCACGGCTTCCTCGGCCTGAATACCCAGCACCCCTGGTTCACGGTCACGGGAGGCTCCAGGGCCTACGTGGAGAAATTGGTCGCTCCCTGGCGGGAGCGCATCCGCCTGGAGACGGGCGTGGCGCAGGTGAACCGCCCCGGCAAGGGCGTCTATGTCACTCTCAAGTCCGGCATCGTCCAGATCTACGACAAGGTGATCCTCGCCTGCCATGGCGACCAGGCCCTGCAGCTGCTCTCGGACGCCAGGCCCGAGGAGGACCGGGTGCTGCGCGCGTTCAAGTACCAGCCCAACACGGCGACGGTCCACACCGACACCTCGGTGATGCCCAAGACGCGCCTGGCGTGGGCCAGCTGGAACTACGAGATCAACCGCGACGCCTCGGGCGAGGCGTCCACGGCCACGCACTACTGGATGAACTCGCTCCAGGGGGTCTCCGACCGCGAGAACTACTTCGTGTCCATCAACCGTCCCCGCGCCATCGATCCCTCCAAGGTCATCCGGACGATCACCTACGAGCACCCGCTCTTCAATCTGGGGGCCCTGCGGTCCCAGAAGGACCTGCCGACCCTGAATGCCTCGACCGGGGGAAAGACCGACACCTATTTCGCGGGCAGTTACTTCCGTTACGGGTTCCATGAGGACGCGTTCCTGTCCGCCGTGCGTCTCAGTGAACTGCTCCTGAGCCGCGACCCATGGGCTGCTTGACAATGGCAACGCAATCAAAATCAATGACTAGAGTGAGGTCCAGCCTCTACGAGTGCACCGTGATGCATTGCCGGTTTGCGCCCAAGGTGCATCGGTTCGCCTACCGCATCTTCATGCTGGCCGTCGACCTCGACGAGCTCGGCGGCTTGGCGCACGGGATTCCGTTGCTCTCCGTCAACCGGCGCAACCTCTACAGTTTCCGCGAGGAGGATTATTTCCCGACAGGCGAGGCACTCCACAATGGCGGCCCCGCGCCGGAGTCCCCCGCCCGCGGGCTCAAGGACCGGGTCCTCGCCGCCCTCGCGGAGCGCGGGATAGACCTTGGCAGCGGCCGCATCGTCCTTGTGACGCTGCCCCGCGTCGCCGGCCACCTCTTCAACCCGGTCTCGTTCTACTTCTGCTACGGCGCCGATGACCGCCCCGTGGCCGCCATCGCCGAGGTGACCAACACGTTCCGCGAGATGAAGCATTACTTCATGGGGCCGGGAGCCTTCTCGTCCGATCCGCACGGCGGCTCATTCCAGGCGCGGATGCCCAAGTTCTTCTATGTCTCCCCGTTCTCGGACGTCGACGTCGCCTTCGATTTCCAGATGAGGGCTCCCGACGCCTCCCTCTCGATCCGCATCGACGACTACCAGGGCGGCGAGCGCACGCTCGCGAGCGCGCTGACCGGCACCCGCAGGCCCCTGACCTCCGCGCGTCTGGCATGGTGCTCGCTCAAGTATCCCCTGATAACGGTGAAGATCATCGCGCTGATCCACGTCCACGCCCTGCTCCTCCACCTGAAGCGCGTGCCGTGGTTCGCCAAGGCCGCGCGCGCGGTCGACCAGAAGGACCTGTACAGGCCGCACGAGTCGATCGCCCCCAACCCGGCCTCCTGAAGCCATGGACTCCGAACCCGGATTTTTTGAAGCGACAGAGGTGGAGGGCGTCCGCGCGGCCCCGTCCGGGTTCAGGCCGTCCGTGCTCGCCGCCTTCTCGAGGCTGTCCCGCGGCCGCATGCACCTGGAGATGCCCGACGGCACATCCTCCCGCTTCGGGGCCGGCGAGGAGACCCTTCCCCTCGGGATCGCCGGATCGGCGAGGATCCGGGTCGGGCGCGAGGCGTTCTTCAGGAAGTGCGTCCTCGCGGGCGACATCGGCTTCGCCGAGTCGTACATGGACGGCGACTGGACGTCGCCCGACCTCGCCGCAGTCGTCAGCTGGTTCATCCTCAACATCGACGACGCCCCCACTCTCTCGGGCTCGGCCCGGGCCCGCGGCCTGGCCCTCAACCTCCTGCGTTTCACCAACCGCCTCGGCCACGCAATGCGCCCGGGCAGCCGGGAAAGCGCGCGGCGGAACATCGGCGCGCACTACGACCTCTCGAACGACTTCTTTTCGCTGTTCCTCGACCCCACGATGATGTACTCGGCCGCCCTCTGGACCCGGGCGAGCCTCACGCTCGAGGAGGCCCAGGTTGAGAAGAACGAGCGCCTCTGCCGGGTCCTGCGCCTCGCGCCGACGGACCACGTCCTCGAGATCGGGACGGGCTGGGGCGGCTGGGCCATCCAGGCCGCGAGGACGCACGGGTGCCGCGTGACCACGGTCACCCTCTCCCGCCAGCAGTTCGAATACGCGACGCGGCGCGTCGCCGAGGCCGGACTCGCGGACCGGGTCGCCGTCAGGTTCCAGGACTACCGCGACATCAGCGGGACCTTCGACAAGATCGTCTCCATCGAGATGGTCGAGGCGATCGGCCACAGGTACCTGCCGCAGTTCTGCAGGGTCGTGAACCGCTCCCTGAAGCCCGACGGCCTCATGGCCCTCCAGTTCATCACGTGCCCGGACTCGCGCTACGGCCAGTTCAGGCGGGGCGTCGACTTCATCCAGAAGCACATCTTCCCCGGATCCCTCCTGCTGTCGCTCAACCGCATGAACGACCTCCTGGCGCGCGAGGGATCCATGGTGGTTCACGACGTCAAGGACATGGGGCTGGACTATGCGATCACGCTGCGCCGCTGGACGGAGTCCTTCACGGCGCGCCTCGGCGAGGTGCGCGCCCTCGGGTTCGACGAGCGGTTCATCCGCAAGTGGAGCTACTACCTCGCCTACTGCGAGGCGGCCTTCGCCCTGCGGAACATCTCCGTCGTCCAGACCGTCCACTCGCGCCCCAACAACCTGTCACTCTGAGGGAGGACCCATGATCACGGCACTCCGCGCGCTGTTCGTCGTGATCCTGGGATCGATGCTCTGGGTCACCACGTGGGCGAGCTCGCAGTGCCCGCTCTTCGGCGTGCCCCGCGCGGTGGCGACGCACCCCTGGTTCATCGCGACGATGTTCGACGCCTACTGGGGCTTCGTCACGTTCTTCGTCTGGGTGTGCTACCGCCAGACGTCGTGGGTCGCCCGGATCGCCTGGTTCCTGGCGATCATCGCCCTCGGCAACATCGCGATGTCCTCCTATTGCCTCGCGGCGCTGACCCAGGCGCCCCGGGACGGCAGCCTCTCGGAGGTCCTCGTCACGCGCAGGGCGGGCCCGGGATGGCTCGGCATTGCCCTTGCGGCCGTCGGCGTCGGCATCACGGTCGCGGCCACCTTCGCCTCCCACCCGAAGTGAGCCCGCTTCTCCTTGCGTGCGGGGCCCTCGCGGCGCTCTGCGTCCTCTTCGCCTTCGTCTACGGCTGGGCGCGCCGGATCGACAACTACGGGATCGTCGACATCGCGTGGTCGTACGCCTTCATCCTCCTCGCCCTCATCTACTGCGCCCTCGGGTCGGGCTGGCCGGTCCGCAGGGCCCTCGTCGCCGCGATCGTCAGCGTGTGGGGCCTGCGCCTCGGCACCCACCTGCTCGTCCGCATCGCCCGCAAGCACCCGGAGGAGGACGGCAGGTACCTCCAGCTGCGCAAGGACTGGGGAAGCGCCTTCAGGCTGAAGATGGCCGGGTTCTTCCAGCTCCAGGCCGTCTCGGTGGTCCTGCTCGGTTATCCCTTCCTCGCGGCCTGCAGCAACCCCTACCCGGCCCTGGGCCCGCTCGAATGGGCCGGCGCGGCCGTCTGGCTTGCCGCGATCAGCGGCGAGGCGCTCGCCGACGCGCAGCTGGCGCACTTCAAGCACGACCGCGGCAACGCGGGCAAGGTGTGCGATGCCGGCCTCTGGCGCTACAGCCGCCACCCGAACTATTTCTTCGAGTGGATGATCTGGGTGTCCTATTTCCTGATCGGGTGCGCCTCGCCCTGGGGCTGGCCCGGGATCATCAGCCCCGCGTGCATCCTCTTCCTTCTGCTGCGCGTAACAGGTATACCGGCGACGGAGGAGCAGTCCGTCCGCTCCAAGGGTGAGGCCTACCGCCGCTACCAGGAGCGGACGAGCGCCTTCGTCCCCCTTCCAACACGCTCCCCCCGCGCATGATCGACGCCCTCCTCGAGAAGAACGTCCTGCCCGACTGGCTCGTCCGGGTCGGGATACGCCGCCTCCTTGCCCAGCGTATCCGCGAGGAATCGTCCGGCGGCGAGCCGAGGGTGCCCCTTGAGGAGTACGTCCACGACCTGAAGCACAGGCCGATCGCCGAGGACACGCGTGCGGCCAACTCGGAGCACTACGAAGTCCCGACGGCGTTCTTCCTGAAGTGCCTGGGGCGACGCCTGAAGTACTCGGGGTGCTACTACCCGACAGGGAGGGAGACCCTCGACGAGGCCGAGGAGGCCATGCTGGCCTTGTACGTCGAGCGCGCCCGGATCGCCGACGGCCAGGAGATCCTCGAGCTCGGCTGCGGCTGGGGCTCGTTCTCCCTCTACATGGCGGAGCGCTTCCCCGGCTCGCGCATCACCGGCGTCTCGAATTCAAGGACCCAGAAGGCGTACATCGACGAGGAGGCGGCCAGGCGCGGGCTCACGAACCTGCGCATCATCACGTGCGACATGAACTCATTCGACATCGATGCCGGGCGCTTCGACCGCGTCGTCTCGATCGAGATGTTCGAGCACATGAAGAACTACCAGGCGCTGATGGCCGGGGTCGCCCGCTGGCTCAGGCCCGGGGGCCTGCTCTTTGTCCACATCTTCACGCACAAGACCCTCGCGTACCACTTCGTGCCGAGGGACAAGAGCGACTGGATAGCGCGGCATTTCTTCACGGGCGGGCAGATGCCCTCTCACGGCCTCCTTATGCAGTTCCAGGAGCGCCTGGCCCTCGTCTCAGACTGGAAGGTCAACGGCGCGCACTACCAGAAGACCGCCGAGGCGTGGCTCCAGAACATGGACAGCAACCGCGACGCGATCCTTCCGCTGTTTCGGGACACCTACGGGGCGGACAACGCCCGCAAGTGGTGGTCCTACTGGCGCGTCTTCTTCATGAGCTGCGCCGAGCTTTGGGGCTACCGCGGCGGCGAGGAGTGGATCGTGAGCCACTACCTTTTCGGAAAGGCCGACGCCCAGGGTCAGTCCTCGGAGTCGTAGATCAGCACCTTGGTCCAGGAGTGCTTGTTGCCCTCCACGAACGCCAGGTGGACCGGGTCGACCTGGTAGGCGTCGTGCGCCGGACCGTTCGGGAACACGATCGTGAGCGCCACGTCGAAGCTGCGGTCGGTGACGCTCCGCGCCTCGATCTTCGCGGGATCCCCGACGTAGATGTGGTCGATCGACCTGATCGCCGAGAGCTTGCGCACTTCGGCCTTGAAGTGGGCGCGTTCGGCGAGGCTGAGGTCGGTCTTGAGCCAGAATAGGACGGAATGGATGAGCATGGTGAAGGTATTACTAGATGAGGTTCATCGGGTCGACATCAAGGATTTGGCTCATGCCGTCGGGCCACTCGAAGCCGTCCCGGAGCTTGGACAGGTCGCCGATGACCCGCGTGACGCTCCCGACAAAATACCAGAGCTGCCAGCGGTACTCGTCGCGTATCTTCTCGATCGGGGCCGGCGTGGGGCCCCGCAATTCGACGCGGCCGCCCAGCGCCTCCTTGACGCGCTTGGCCCACTGCTCCGTGAAGAACTTCAGCTTGTCGGGGTTGGGGCCCCGGAACAGGTGCCGTATCAGGTGCCGCGTCGGCGGGTAGCCAAACTCGCGCCTGACCTCGAGCTCGGCCGCCGCAAACCCGGCAAAGTCGGACTGGCGCGCGAACTGCACCGCCTCAGCCTGGGGCGTGAACGTCTGCACGACCACCTCGCCCGCGCGGTCGCCCCTTCCCGATCGGCCCGCGACCTGGACCAGGAGCTGGAACGTGCGCTCGTTGGCCCTGAAGTCAGGGACATGCATCGAGAGGTCCGCGTCCACGATGCCGACAAGCGTGACGTTCGGGAAATCGAGGCCCTTGCCGATCATCTGCGTCCCGACGAGCACGTCGATCTTGCCCTTGCGGAAGTCGGAGAGGATTTCCCGGAAGCGGTTCTTGCGGCTCATGGCATCCGTGTCCATCCGCTCCACCCGGGCGCGAGGCAGCACGCGCTTCACCGCCTCCTCGACCCGCTGCGTTCCCAAGCCCCTCCAGCGTATGTCGGGCGCCCCGCACTTGGCGCAGCGCAGCGGCGCGGGCCGCTCCTCGCCGCACAGGTGGCAGCGCAGGACCTCGTCGGTGCGGTGGTAGGTCATCGATATGCTGCAGTGCGTGCACTCCTCGACGTAGCCGCACTTGCGGCATTGCATCGAGGACGAGTATCCCCGCCGGTTGATGAAGAGGATCGACTGCTCGCCCCGCTCCATCCGCACCCTCACCGCGTCGGCGAGGGCCCTCGACAGCGCTGTCGTCCCGCGCTGGCGCATCACCTCGATCCGCATGTCGACGATCGTGAACGACGGCATCGTCCGGAAATCCACGCGCTCGGTGAGCTTGAGGAGCGCGTAGCGACCGGCGAGCGCGTTGGCGTAGCTCTCCAGGGAGGGCGTCGCGGATCCGAGGACACAGTGGGCGCCGCAAAGGCGCGCGCGCATCACGGCGACGTCCCTGCCGTGGTAACGGGGTATCTCGTCCTGCTTGTAGGCGGGCTCGTGCTCCTCGTCGACGACGATGAGCCTGAGGTTCCTCACCGGGGCGAAGACGGCGGACCTTGCGCCCACGGCGACGCGGACCTCTCCCGAGGCAAGCGCGAGCCAGCCGTCGAGGCGCTCCCCCTCGCTCAGGTGGCTGTGCCAGACGACGCAGCGGTGCCCCGGGGCGATCGCCTCGAGCCGCGACCTCAGGCGGGCCACGGTCTGGGGCGTCAGGGCCACCTCCGGGACCAGCAGGATGACGCCCCCGCCCCCCTCGAGCGCTGCCTGGATGGCGCGCAGATAGACCTCCGTCTTGCCGGAACCCGTCACCCCGTGGAGGAGCGAGACCCCGAACTTGCCGCCCGCCAGCGCGTCGACGAGCGAGGCCACGGCCGCTGCCTGCTCCGCGTTGAGCTTGTGCGGCTGCGAGGCAACCAGCTCGCCATGGCCTGCGGCGTCGCCGTAGGCATCCCTCTCGACGCGGGTCACGACCTCGCGGACGAGGCCCTTCTGGACGAGGGCGCGGAGCGTGGCGGCCGACGCTCCCGTCCTCGAGAGGACGAGGCTGCGCGCCTGCGGCCGGAGCTGGCCCGCGACAAACGAGAGGAGCCTGCCCTGGGCGGGGGCTTTGCTCATCAGCTCCGCCAGGTCCGTCTTCGAGAGTTTCACGGCCGCACGGATGAAATGCTGCTCCTTGATGCGCGCGCCGCTGCGCACGGCCGCGGGTATCATCGTCTCGATGACCGCATCCATTGGCGCCGCGTAGTAGCCGGACATCCACCGCGCCAGCTCCAGGAGGGCCGGCGGGAGGGCCGGGAACAGGTGGATGACGCCGGCGATCGGCTTAAGCCGGTCGACCGGATAGTCGTCTGGGGGCCCGATCCTGCCGATGACGCCCAGCCTCATCGTGTTGCCCACGGGCACACGCACCAGGGACCCGACCTGGGCCCCCGCGCGCAGGGACTCCGGCACGTTGTAGTGCAGGATCTTGTCGAAGCCGGCCAGGGGATGCACGCCAACGATCATTGGGAATGGAGTCGCGATTGAGCTCGCACCCCCGCACGCGCGCAATCCCCTTTGCTCGCTTCAAGGGATCGCATTGACAGGCCAGCCCCGCACGGGAGACATTCGAAGCGTGAGCATCCCCACGGCACGGGAAACATTCAGAACGTTCCTTGCCCAGGCAGGCCTGAGGGTGACCAGCCAGAGGCTGGCGATCTTTGACGCGGCGTTCGCCCGCGAGGAGCATTTCACGGCCGAGCAGCTCCTCGACTACGCCCGCGCAATCGATGATTCCGTTTCCCGGGCGACCGTGTACCGCACCCTGCCCATCATGACCCGGAGCGCCCTCCTGCGGGAAATCGACATCGGGACCGGGGAGAAGTTCTACATGCCTAACCTGAAGCAGAACACACAGATAGCGCAGGTTGTCTGCAATGATTGCGACCGCATATTTGAAATAAGCGCCCCCTTCATGGAATGGTATGGGAGCACCGTGTCCTCGAAACTTGGCCTTTCGCCCGTCTCCCAGCGCCTCCAGGTGAGTGCGCGCTGCAATACTTTGCGCGACACGGGCTCCTGCCCGCGGAGGGCGTGACGATAGTGATGGCAACCATGGCCGACGATTCCACCCGAGACACCGTGTTTGAGATAGGCTTCTTTGAGACGGTCCTGCGCAACGACACCCAGTGCGTCGAGGTGATTGAGATCCTCGGGGGCCTCTACACGAAACAGGGCCGGATTGCCGACGGCCTGAAAATGGACCGCAAGCTCGTCCGCCTGCAGCCGGCCAACCCCACGGCCCACTACAACCTCGCCTGCAGCCTGGCGCTGAGCAAGCGGAACACGGACGCGCTCAGGTCCCTCCGGCACGCGATCGGCCTCGGGTACCGCGATTTTGAGTGGATGTCCCACGACCCCGACCTCCAGGGCCTGAAGCGCAATCCCACCTTCAGCGCCATGGTCGCCCAGCTCAAACCCCAGAGCTGACCGGGACGTGTTCTGGCTCAAGAAGGCTGTCTCGTTCTGGATGATGCCGCTGCCGCTGTGCGCGGTGCTGCTCGTCGTGGGCCTGCTCCTCGCGCGGTCCGAGAGGAGAAGGAAGCGAGGCATCGCCCTCGCATCGGCGGGCGCCGCGCTCCTGCTCCTGCTGTCGAACGCCTTCCTCAGCTCGCGGCTGCTCTGGTCCCTCGAGTCGGGGTTTCCCGCCGTTCCGGATTTCGAGACCATGGCCGGGCAGTCCCCGGTGGCCCAGTGCCGGTTTGTCGCCGTCCTCGGGAGCGGGAACAGCGAGTCCCCGGGCATGCCAGCGCTCTCGCGCCTCTCGACGTCCGGCCTTGAGCGCATCGTCGAGGCCGTGCGGATTCTCAAGACGCTGCCGGACGCCCGGCTGATCGTCAGCGGGCCGGGAAGGCCCGGCCATCCGACCCACGCCTCCGTGCTCGCGGATGCCGCGCGCTCGCTCGGCGTCAATCCCCGCCGGATCATGATCGTGGACACCGCCCGCGACACCGAGGACGAGGCGTACGCGGTCGCCATGATCGCGAAGGGCGGACGCGTGGCGCTCGTGACCTCCGCATGGCACATGGCGAGGGCCTCGAGGCTGTTCAGGAACGCGAACGTGGAATTCGTCCCCTGCCCCACTGACTTTGACATCGGCTCCAACCCACCCCTGGACGCGGACGTCCTGCGCTTCGACAGCGAGGCCCTCGAGCACAGCACGCTCGCCGTGCACGAGTGGCTGGGAATCCTCTGGCTGCGCCTGCGGGGGATCGGCTGACCGCCGGGTCGAATTTGCTTCGCATCACCGCGGCCTGACCGTAAGAACTCCAGATGAATTTCATCGAGAAGCTGGTCGGGAAAAACGACACATTTTTCGACCTGCTGGAGGAGGGGGCGGAGGAGGCCCGGGTCAGCGTCGACCTCTTCCTGAAGTTCCTGAAGCAGATGGATGAGGGCAGCCAGCCCGCCGGTCTGGACGACTTCATCCAGGCCAGGCGCAAGGAGAAGCGCATCCGGCACCTGATGACCGAGGAGCTCAGCCGCACCTTCGTCACCCCCTTTGACCGGGAGGACATCGAGTCGCTTTCCGTCGCCCTCTACCGCATCCCGAAGCAGGTCGAGAAGATCGTCGAGAGGCTGTCAATCTACCCCGGCCGCGTGCCGCACGAGATGTTCCGACGCCAGGCCGAGCTGATGAGCCAGGCCGCCGAGTCGCTCTCGTTCATGGTGAAGCAGCTCCGCCACGGGACGACGCTCGAATCCATCCGCGAGGCCAACGACCGCCTCCAGTATGCCGAGGGCGAGGCCGACAAGGTCATGCTCGAGCAGCTGCGCGGCCTCTACGCCGGGCCCTGCGACGCCAAGGAGCTCGTGATCCTGCAGAAGCTTTTTGAGATGGTGGAACAGGCCGTCGACCGCTGCCGGAACGCCGGCAACATCGTGGTCCAGGTGGCGCTGAAACACTCCTGACCGGGCGATCATGGCGCTTTTCGTCATCGTCGTCCTGGCGGCGCTAGGCTTCACGTACATCAACGGCTTCCACGACACGGCGAACGCGATCGCCACCGTCGTGTCCACGAAGGTGCTGACGCCCCGTGCCGCGGTGGCGTGGGCGTCGCTGTGGAACCTGGTCGGGGCACTCGCCGGGACGGCCGTGGCCAAGACGATAGGGACGGGGCTCGTCGACACGAATGCCGTGACCATGTCGGTCCTGCTCTGCGCGCTCCTTGCGGCGATCGCATGGGGTCTGCTGACCTGGTGGTTCGGGCTCCCGTCCAGCTCCTCGCATGCCCTCATCGGAGGGCTTTGCGGGGCGACACTGGCCGGCGCGGGCGGAAACTGGGCCGTGCTGCGCTGGTCGACGGGGCTCTGGCCCAAGGTCGTGCTGCCCATGCTGCTCTCGCCGGTAGCCGGGTTCTGCGGCGGCATGTTGCTCATGACCCTCATCATGATCGCCTTCAGCCGCGTGCGCCCGCGGATCGTGTCCGCGATTTTCGGGAAGGCCCAGCTGCTCAGCGCCGGCTTCATGGGATTCAGCCATGGCTCGAACGATGCGCAGAAGACGATGGGCATCCTCACGCTCACCCTGTTCAAGGCGACCCACGCGGGCCTCTTCAACAACCTGCCGCTTTGGGCTTCGTTCCTGCGCATCCCCCAGTTCGATTCGGTTCCCCGCTGGATCATCCTGACCTGCGCCGTGACGATGGCCGCCGGGACGGCGGGTGGAGGCATGCGGATCATCCGCACGATGGGTCAGAAGCTGGTCAAGCTGGCGCCCGTGCAGGGTTTCGCGGCCGAGACGAGCGCCGCCGCGGTGATCTGCGCCGCCTCCGCGGTGGGAGTGCCCGTCTCGACGACCCATGTCATTTCGACGTCGATCATGGGCGTCGGCGCCTCAAAGCGCTTGAGCGCCGTCAACTGGGGCGTCGTCGAGCGCATCGTGTGGGCGTGGGTCCTCACGCTCCCGATCACGGCCCTGCTTGGCGCCGCCTTCGTCTGGATGTTCAGCACCTGAACGCGCCGGCTACGCCGTCGGCGCCGAGGGAAGCGTGAAGATGAAGCTGGAACCCGAGCCCGGCGCGCTCTCGATCCGCACCTCGCCGCCATGGGCCTGCACCACGTGCTTGACGATCGCCAGGCCCAGGCCCGTTCCGCCCTGCTCCCTGGAGCGCGCCTTGTCCACCCGGTAGAAGCGCTCGAATATCCGGAGCTGGGCGTCCCCGGGGATGCCCGGGCCGTCGTCCGTCACCGCGATCTCCGCCCTGCCGTCGGCGAGAACCTTGCCCGAAACCGTCGTCGTGCCCCCCGTGCGACCGTACTTGATCGCGTTGTCCACGAGGTTGGAGATCACCTGGCGCATGCGGTCGCTGTCCGCGACGACGACCAGCGTGGCCGGAACGGTGTTGGCAAGCCTCGCCTCGCGGGCCAGGGCGCGCGGGAGGAGGTCGTCGATCGCCTCCTGCACCGTCGAGCGGAACGCTATCGGCTGGCGGTCCAGCCGCAGGCCGCCCGAATCCAGCGTCGAGAGCAGCAGCAGGTCGTCGATCAGGAGGGCGAGCCGGTTCGCGTGCTTGTCGATGATGTTGAGGAATCGCCCGAGCGCCGCCGCGTCGTCCTTTGCCCCGTCGAGCAGCGTCTCCGTCGCGCTCTTGATGAGCGAAAGCGGCGTCCGCAGCTCATGGCTGACGTTGGCGACAAACTCCTGGCGCACGCCCTCGAGCTGGCGCAGGCGGGTCAGGTCGTGGAAGACAAGGATGGCCCCGTCGTTGGCCCCTCCCACGTCGCGCAGCGCCAGCGCGTTGACCTGCAGGAACCGCGGCGTCGTCGTGAAGTCGATCCGGAGCTCGTGGCCCAGAACCTCGGTTTCCCGCTCCAGGCGGGCGACCACCGCGGCGACCTCATGGTTCCGCGTGGCCTCGAGGATCGTCTTTCCCGGCGCCCGGCCATCGAAGCCGAACAGGGCCTCGGCCGCCCGGTTCGCAAGGCGGATGCGGCCCCCGGCATCCACGACGATGAGGCCCTCGATCATCCGGTCAAAGAGCGCCGAGGTCCTGAGCGACTGCTCGCGCAGCTCGGCCTCCCGGCGCTGGCGCTGGTCCGCGATCTCGCGGCGGCCCTTGTCGCCCGCCGCGATCCTGCGGCCGCGCTCGACCTGCCAGGCGGCGGCGAAGGAAACGGCCAGCACGGCCAGAAGGATCAATAGGAAGTCCATCCAGGCGACTTACGGCTCGGCGGCGAACCGGTAGCCGACGCCGCGAACCGTCTCGAGGTACTGCGCGGCGCCGCCCAGCTTCTCGCGCAGGCGGCGCATGTGCGTGTCCACCGTCCTGCTGTCTATCGGGTTCTCATAGCCCCAGACGTCCTGCAGGAGGCGGTCGCGCGACTGCACCCGTCCGCGCCTCCTTGCCAGGATCTCGAGCAGCCGGAATTCCGTGGCGGTCAGCGTGAGCGCCTTGGTGCCGACCTGGACGGAGTGCCGGGGAACGTCGATCCTGATGTCGCCAATGCTGAGATGGCTTCCCTGCTCGTCCCCGCTCTTCGACCGGGAAAGCTGCTTGCGGATGCGGATGACCAGCTCGCGCGGGCTGAAGGGCTTGGTCACGTAGTCGTCGGCCCCGAGCTCGAGGCCGAGGACGCGGTCCATCTCGGCCGCACGGGCAGTCAACATGATCACGGGAATCGTCGCGGTCGAGGGGTCCCGGCGAAGGATCTTGCACACCTCCAGGCCATCCACCTCGGGAAGCATGAGGTCGAGCACGATGAGATCAGGCTTCTCGCTCCTGGCGATCGCGAGCGCCCTCGTGCCATCCTTGGCAAAGATGGGGGTGTATCCGACCTCCCTCAGCTTGAAGCCGAGGACCTCGAGCGCGTCCGGCTCGTCGTCAACTACCAGTATCTTTGTCTTCATGGAATTTCTTGCCCGAATGCCTGATGTCTATGGCCTCGTAGAGGTAGACCACGTCCTCGGCTATGTTCGTCGCGTGGTCGGCGATGCGCTCGAGGCACTTTGAGATGACCATGAGGTTGAGGCACCGCGATATGTTGACGGGGCGCTCGACCATGAAGCTCGAAAGCTCCCTGTGGAGCTGCCTGTTGAGGTTGTCGACCTCCTTGTCGCGGGGGATGACCGCCCGCGCGCGGTCGGGCTCGCGGTTGATGAAGGCCGAGATCGCGTCGCGGAGCATCTCCAGGGACATGGTCGCCATGCGCGGGAGGTCCACGTAGGGCTTGAGCTGCGGCTCCGTGTCCAGCTCGATCGCGCGGCGGGCAATCGTCACGGCCGAGTCGCCCACCCGCTCGAGGTTCTGGGAGATCTTCATGGCGACCGTGGTGAGGCGCAGGTCCGTGGCGACGGGGGCCTTGGCCAGCAGGTGGATCGCGATGTCGTCGATCTCCACCTCGAACTGGTCGATGATGTTGTCGTCGTCGAGCACGGACTGGGCCAGGGTGTCGTCGCGCTCCACGAGAGCCCTCATCGCCCTCGTCAGGGCCGACTCGGCATGGCTGGCCATGGCGAGGAGGCTCTCCTTCAGCCGGCTCATCTCCTCATTGTAGTGGGTCATTAAAGGGGGGGAGCGGGACGGCTCAGCCAAAGCGCCCGGACACGTAGGCCTCCGTCTGGGGGTTGGAGGGGTTGGTGAAGATCTTGCGCGTCTCCCCGAACTCCACGAGGCGCCCCATGTAGAAGAAGGCCGTCTTGTCCGAGCACCGCGCGGCCTGCTGCATGTTGTGGGTCACGATGACAACCGTGTAGGTCTCGCGCAGGGTCTGGATCAGCTCCTCGATCTTCGCCGTGGCGATCGGGTCCAGCGCGGAGCAGGGCTCGTCCATCAGGATGGTCTCGGGCTGGACTGCAAGCGACCGGGCGATGCACAGGCGCTGCTGCTGCCCGCCCGACAGGCTCGTCCCGGGACGGTTCAGCGTGTCCTTAACCTCGTCCCAGAGCGCCGCCATCCGCAGCGACTGCTCCAGGCGCGTCTGGAGCACGGCCTTGTCGCGGACGCCATTGAGCCGGAGGCCCACCAGCACGTTCTCGGCGATCGACATTGTCGGGAACGGATTGGACTTCTGGAACACCATGCCGATCCGGCGCCTTATCTCCACGGCCTCGACCCCGGGGCCGTAGAGGTCCCTTCCGAAATGCTGGAGCGAGCCCTCGAGGCGCGAGCCTGGCGTCAGCTCGTGCATGCGGTTGAGGGCGCGCAGGAACGTCGACTTGCCGCAGCCGCTCGGGCCGATGATGGCGGTGACGTTCTTCGCCGGGATGCGGATCGTCACGTCGTTCAGGGCCTGCCTCTGGCCGTACCAGAAGCTGAAATTCTTGATGTCGAACGCGATCTCCTGGGTCTCGACGGGAACTCCGCTGGCCGCGGAGGCGACCACGCCGGTTGAAACCTTGATCGGGTCGGTCGGCTTCTGGCCCGCCGCCTCCTGGGTGGGGGCTGACATGACGTTCAAGGGGTTCATCTGCGGTCCCGCGAGAGTACGCGGACCGAAATATTGAGGGCGAGGATCAATCCCATGAGGACGAGGGCGCCGGCCCAGGCCTGCCTGTGCCAGTCGTCATAGGGGGAAATGGCATAGGCGAAGATCTGCAGCGGCAGCGCCGCAATCGGCTCCTTGAGGCTGTGGTTCCAGAAGTTGTTGCCCAGCGCGGTGAAGAGGAGCGGGGCCGTCTCCCCGGCAATGCGGGCCATGGCGACGATGACGCCCGTCGCGATGCCCTTCATGGCGGTGCGGACGACGATGACCATGATCACCTTCCAGCGCGCCACCCCGAGCGCCAGGGCCGCCTCGCGGTAGCTCTGCGGCACGAGGATGAGCACCTCCTCGGTGGTGCGCATGACCAGCGGCACCATCATCAGGCCCAGCGCGACGCCGCCGGCGTACGCCGAGAACGTCTTGAACGGGACAACGAGCATCAGGTAGACGACCATTCCCCAGACGATGGAGGGCACGCCGTTGAGCACGTCGGCGGCGAAGCGAATCCAGTCGTTCACGCGGTCCGAGCCGTATTCGGCGAGGTAAATGCCGCCAAAGACCCCTATCGGGACGCCGACGACGGCCGCCATCGCAAGCAGCGTGAGGGTGCCGACAATGGCGTTCGCCATGCCGCCGCCCACCTCGCCCGTGGGCTTGGGCAGCTGCGTGAAGAAGTTCAGGTCGAGCGAGCTCCAGCCCTGGACCAGGAGGAAATAGACGACCAAGAAGAGCGGCGCGATGACGACCGCCGCGCAGCAGACAAGGAGGGCGGTGAAGGCGCCGCTCTTGAACCTGCGCCAGCTCGCGAAGGCCTGCGTCGGAAGAAAAGGGGAGGCGTCCATGGCGTCAGGTCACCTTGATGGGGCCGCTGCCGGTCATGCTCTTGAGCATGATCTGGGCGAGGACGTTGACGAAGATCGTCACGGCGAGCAGCACGAGGCCGAGTTCGAAGAGCGAGTTGAGATAGAGGTCGCTCGTCGCCTCCGCGAACTCGTTGGCGATGACGCTGGCCAGCGTGTAGCCCGGGGCGAACAGCGAGGCGCTTATCTGGGGCCTGTTGCCGATCACCATCGTCACGGCCATGGTCTCGCCGAGAGCGCGGCCGAGGCCCAGGATGGAGGCGCCGAACAACCCACGCCGCGCATAGCTCAGGACGGCGATCCTGAGGACCTCGAGGCGGGTGGCCCCGAGGGCGTAGGCCGCCTCGCGCTGCAGGTTCGGCACCGAGCGCAGGATCTCTCGGGAGATCGAGGTGATGATCGGCAGGATCATGATCGCGATGACGATCCCGGCCGCGAGCATGCTGACGCCGTAGATCGGCCCCTGGAACAGGGGCAGGAACCCCAGCGTGTGCTTCAACCAGACGAACAGGTGGTCCCGCAGCCAGGGAATGAGGATGAAGATCCCCCAGAGGCCGAAGATGACGCTTGGGACGGCCGCGAGCATCTCGATGGCCATGACGATCGGCTGGCGCAGCCTCATCGGCGCGAGCTCCGTGAGGAAGAGCGCCGTGGCGACCCCGAGGGGCACGGCGATCAGGAGCGCGAGCAGCGACGAGACGAGCGTCCCGAAGATGAAGGGAAGCGCGCCGTAGGTGTCGGTCACCGGGTCCCATGCGGTGCTCCAGAGGAACCCGGCCCCGAACTTGGAGATGGAAAGCCTGGAGCCGGCGTAGAGCTGCCAGCCCACCAGCACGATCAGCGCGACGACGGTCAGCGCCGCCATCGTGGCGAGCCACTTGAACGCGATGTCGGGCTTGCGCGAGGCCGGGGGCGGCAGGACCGGTGAGGGGGCGGGCGCGAGGCTCATCAGGGATGTCGAGGGCGCGAAGGGACGCACGCCCGCTTCGTGTCCGAATCAGTACTTTATGGCCCCGACCTTCGCAAGGGCGCGCTTGACCAGGTCGTCCGGAAGCGGGGCGTAGTCCAGGCCCGGGGCGAGCTTCTCGCCGTCCGAGTAGGCCCATTTCAGGAACTGGACGAGCTTCTCGCCCTTGTCGTGGTCCTTCTGCTCGGCGTAGACGAGCAGCCACGTCGTGCCCGCGATCGGGTAGGCCGTCGTGCCGGGCGAGTTGACCATCGAGAACCGGAAGTCGTCGGGAATCGTCGCCGAGGCCAGGGCTGCGGTCACCGAGTCGACGGTGGGCGTGATGAAGAGGCCCGCCGCGTTCTTCAGGTTGGCGAACGGGAGCTTGTTCTGGTGGGCGTAGGCAAGCTCAACGTAACCGATGGCGCCGGGTGTCTGCTTCACCTGGCCGGCGACGCCGGCGTTGCCCTTGCCCCCGAGGCCGACGGGCCAGCTGACCGAGACGCCCTTGCCGACCTTCGCCTTCCAGTCGGGGCTCACCTTGCTGAGGTAGTCGGTGAAGATGAAGCTGGTGCCGCTGCCGTCGGAGCGGTGCACGACGACGATGTCGAGGTCGGGCAGCTTGACGTCCGGGTTCAGGGCGGCGATCGCCGGGTCGTTCCACTTCGTGACGGTGCCGAGGAAGATGCCGGCCAGCGCGGGGCCGTCCAGGTTCAGCTGGGGATTGCCGTCGACATTGTAGCTGATGGCGACCGCTCCGGCGACCGTCGGGATGTGCCAGAGGGCCCGGGGCGCCTTCGCGAGGTTCTCGTCGGACATCGGGCCGTCCGAGGCGCCGAAGTCGACCGTCTCCGCCAGGATCTGCTTCTGGCCGCCGCCCGAGCCGATGCCCTGGTAGTTGAACCGCACCGAGGGGTCGACTTTCTGGTACTCGTCAAACCACTTGGTGTAGATCTGCTGGGGAAACGTGGCGCCGGCTCCGTTGATGAGCATCTGGGCCGGGGAGGTGGCGGCCGTGCAGGCCGCCAGGGCGATAAGGGCGATGAAATTTTTCAAGGTGAGGGTGGTTGAGGAGTGGATAGGGTGCGAAAAGCCGGTCTGGATCGGGTTCCTTGCGGGTGGGCGGGCGTTGAAGGCTGGGCGCGGGTGGATCGGGCCAAGGTTAAACCCGCCGTGTTACGAACGTGTGACGCCGGGGTAACAGTAGCGTTAAAGGCCCAAGGGAACCGGGGTTTGTGGAAAAGATCGCGCTTGCAGGCCATTGGGGGCGATAAGAGACCTTGCCCATGGACAGTGTTACCGAGCTCACGGAGGAGGTGGCGGCGATGGGGAAGGACATGTTCCGGGTGCGCCTGCCGTTCCTGGCCGAGCTTCGCACCTACAGCTGGACCAAGTTCCGGGAGGACCTTGTCGCGGGGTCGACCGTCACGCTGGTTTCCATCCCCCAGGCCATCGGCTTCTCCCTGATCCTGAACCTGCCGCCGACCCCGGTGATCGTCTCCGTCATCATCGGCGGGTTTGTCGGCTCGCTCTTCTTCTCCTCGCGGCACCACGTTTTCGGACCCACGAGCTCCATCAGCCTCATCATCGCCGCGACGATCGCCTCGCATGCGTCCTTCGGCTTCGCCCCCCTGGAACTCGCGGTCTACCTCGGGTTCCTGATCGGCGTGATCCAGCTTTTTGCGGGACTGCTCAATTTCGGCGAGATCACAAAGTTCATCTCCCGGTCCGTGGTCGTGGCGTACAGCACGGGGATCGGCATCCTCCTCATAGCCAGCCAGCTCCATAACCTGATGGGGTACAATGTCGGCAACGGCCAGAACTTCTCGATGAACATGCTGCAGGCCCTGTACGACCTGGGCACCGCGAGGGTCGAGCCGTGGGCCATAGGCATCGGCGCCCTCACCTTCCTCATATTCTGGACGGTCCGCCGCTTCCGGCCCCGGTGGCCCGAGCCGCTGATCGGGCTGGCCGTCCTCGCCATCGCGGCGAAGATCGCCACCGCCTACTTCCATTCGGTCCCCTTCAAGTTGGTGCAGGACGAGGGCTCGCTGATGGCGGTGCTCCCGAGCTTCGCCGGGTACCCGTTCGGGCCCCGCCGCCTGCACGCCCTCCCCGAGGTGGCGGGGACGGCCATTGCCATCGCCATCCTGGGGATGCTCGAGGCCGTCTCGATCACGAAGGGCCTCGCGGCCAAGAGCGGCCAGAAGATCGAGCCCAACCAGGAGCTGATCGGAATGGGGGCGGCGAACATCGCCTGCTCCTTCTTCGGCGCCGTGCCTGGCTCGTCGTCCTTCGCGCGCTCCGCTGTCAATTACCAGAGCGGGGCGGCGACCCAGATGTCGTCGATGATCAGCAGCGTCGTCGTCCTCCTTGTCCTCGGCTTCGTCACGCCCATTTTCAACTTCATCCCCGTGGCGGCGCTCGCCGCCCACCTGATCCGGGTCGGCATCAAGATGATCAACTGGCACCAGATCCGCATCTCGTGCCGCTCGACGCCCTCGGACCTTGTCGTGTTTGTCGTCACGCTGGGCTCTTGCCTTTTCCTCCAGCTCGACACGGCCATCTATGTGGGCATCGGCGTCTCGCTGGCCCTGTTCCTCAGGAAGACGAGCACCCCCACCCTCGTCGAGTACGCCATCAACGAGACCGGCAACCTCGCGGAATTGAACGACCCGAAGCAGAGGCCGCACCCGCAGATCTCGATCATCCACGTCGAGGGGGAGCTTTTCTTCGGCGCCGCCGACCTTTTCCAGGAGCAGATCCGCAGCCTGGCCGAGAACCAGAATATCCGCGTCTTCATCCTGCGCATGAAGAACGCCCGCCACCTCGACGCCTCCACGGTCATGGCCATGGAGAACCTGCACGATTACCTCCGGCAGACGGGCCGCTTCCTTCTCATCAGCGGCAGCAACCCGGATGTGACGCGCGTCCTGGAGAACAGCGGCCTCCTCGCCAAGATCGGCCGCGAGAATATCTTCCCCGGCGAGGCGAATCCGACGGTGTCGACGAGCAAGGCGCTGAAGCGCGCCAAGGAGATCATCCCCGGCGAGGCGCCCGACCTGCGCGTCTTCTACGACAAGAAGCCGACCTAGTAGGTCCTTACGCGCACGCGCAGGGCGACCGGAAGGGAGCTGAAGTTCAGGCCGTAGTCGGTCTCGTCGCCGTTCCAGATCCGGGTCGGCGTGAAGACCCCGTCCTGGTAGGCCCCCTCCTCCACCCGGAGGAATTCGCGCTGGAGCTTCGACGCCGCATCCAACGGCTGGAAGTCGACCCGGCACGCGCGCGCGGCGACGAGGAACTCGTCCTGCCCCGTCGCGCCGACAATCGCCCCGCCGATGGGCTGCGGGTTGCCCTTGGGCACGGAATCCGCCCCGAAGCGGGGGACGCCGTAGGAGACCACGGCCTTCCACGGCCCGAATGCCATCGTCTGCACGTGGACGTCCGAGTCCTCGGCAACCGCCTGGAGCTTTCCCTCAAAATTGAGCCGCGCAACCTCGCGCACGATCGGCCCCACGATCCGGAAGTTGATGCCGACCGGAAGCAGCCTGTCCTCGGCGGGCCTGTCCTGGACGGGCGCGTTGGGATCGCCCACGTGGTTGATGCCGAAGGGCGACCACCCCACGGCGCCCTGGCCGATGGCCGCAAAGAGCATGTGGGCGTACCAGGGCGATCCGCCCGTCTCGGGCACGAAGAGCGGGTTGTCGGGGCGCGCGTAGAGCTCGAGCACCTTCCGGTACTTCGCGTTGTCGTTCAGGTAGATGTCCGGCGCAAGGACGTCCAGGGCCGGCGCCGCCGCCTTCCAGATCCCGAGCACGTTGTCGGTGGGGCCGCCGCTCTCGTAGGTCCCCGCCGGACCGTGGGCCAGGGGATCGCGCAGCGCCGCATTGGTGTACAGGGGAAGCGGGTATTCCTCCTTGCCGGCCGCGGCGACCTGGCCGACGAACCGGGCCACGGACCACGCATGGAAAAATTCATCGGCATCCGTGCCGAACACCGCCGTCCAGCTGCCGCCCGCCTTGGCGGAAAGGCCCAGGGCGCCGAGGAGCTCCGCAGGCACCGGCTGCTCGAAGATCGCCTGGGCCGTCGGCGAATAATCCCTGATGGTGTTCCAGGCCCCGGACTCGTTCTCGACCTGGACCATGATCACCGTGTGGGCCGGGTCGATCGCCCTGAGGCGGCGCATCAGTGCCCGGAAGGCGCTCTTGTCGGCCTCGAGGACCGCCGGAAAATGCGGCGATGGCGTGTCCACGGGCCGTCCATTCTTGCCGACGGCCTTCGGGCAGAGCTCAGGGTGCTCCTTGAGCCAGAGCGGCAGGTAGTGCGAGCTGCCGTTCTTCCACGTGCCGAACCACAGAAGCACCAGGTGCACATGGTGCTCGCGCGCCTCCTTGACGAGCGTGTCGACGAGCGACGTGTCAAAGCTGCCCTCCTTCGGCTCAAACTGCTCCCAGTAGACCGGGGCCTCCAGCGTGTTGGCACCCATCCGCTCCACGGCGGACCATACCCCGGGCAACTGGGAGGGCCACGCGCTCGAGTTGCCGCACTGGCCGCCGAGGACGAGGTAGGGGGACCCGTCGACGAGGAGTGCATGCCGGCCGGCCTTCTGGACAAAATGGGGCATGTCGTCCTGCTGGCCGGACACGGGCCTGGCGAAGGCCAGGGAAACGAAGGCTGCGGCCAGGAGGGAAAGACGGGGCAAAGTCATGGGGGTGCGGGGGTTGTCGAGGAGGGCATGAGAACCGATTTCCGGCCGGTTGTCACGGCCACCCCGGACCATTCCCCAGCGAATATTTGAAGGACTTTGGCCGGCCCAGGTGTTATGCCGGATGCCGCTGGCCCCTCCCTACGCCCATGAACACTCCATCCGATCCCCTGGACCCCCTGCTCGACCGCTGGAAAGGTCCAGCCGAGCCGAACCCGAACCTCACGCCGGAGATCTGGCGCCGCATCGCGCTCTCCGAGAGCAGCCGCCGCGATGGGTTGTGGGCTGACATCGACGCGTGGCTCTCGAAGCCCCCTTTCGCGGCGCTCTTCGTCGCCACCTGCGCCATCATGGGCCTCTTCCTCGCCGAGGTGCGCGTCAACAACGAGCAGCGCGAGCACAGCGCCCAGCTCGCACGCAGCTATCTCCAGCTCATCGATCCCCTCATGAAGACCGACACGGTCGCCAGGCTCCCATGAGACGCGGCGCCCTCGTCCTCCTCCTCGGCCTCGTGGTCGGCGTCGCGACCCACGTGGTGTATTTCAGGATCCACCGTCCCTTCAATCCGAGCACGCTCGACGGCGAGCTCTCCTGGATGAAGTCCGAGCTGCAGCTGAGCGACGCCCAGTACGAACGCATCAGGGAGCTCCACCAGGAGTCCAGCCCGAAGCTGCGCGCCCTCGCGGCCCAGGTCTCCCAGATGCAGGCGGAATTCGCGGCGTTCGAGAACACGCGGCGCACATCGGACAAGGTCGACTTCGTCGAGTTCGCCCAGTTCGTGCAGGCGCGCCGGAACATCAATGAGGAATGCCTCGCGTCCACCCGCCAGCTTGTCCTCGCGGCCGCCGGCCAGATGAACCCGAGCCAGCGCGAGCACTATTTCGGGCTCGTCGCCGCCGCGACGCCTCAAATCCCCTCCCTGAGCAACTGAGCGCAGCCCCGCGCCCGTGTCCAACGACCCCGCCACCGACCGCGCGAACCTGCAGGAACTGCAGCGCGGCGACACCTCGGCGCTCAACAGGATGATCGCGCGATGGCAGAGGCCGCTTCTGGCCTTCGCCTACCGCTATGTCCAGAACTCTTCGGACTCCCAG
>Ga0302324_100004079_pt1 | contig 32569 bp, 23 predicted proteins | sample Palsa_T0_1_FD_201949 | JGI IMG/M metagenome (GOLD analysis project Ga0302324, IMG submission 201949) | Peat permafrost microbial communities from Stordalen Mire near Abisko, Sweden - Palsa_T0_1 | ecosystem: Environmental > Terrestrial > Soil > Palsa > Peat permafrost | place: Sweden: Abisko... | reverse complement strand
AACCAGTAGTGAAACGTGGTGACCTCGGCGGAGAAGCGCAGCTCGAACGAGGTGCGCTCTCCGGCCACTTCGGCGGGCACGTCGAACGCGTGCTCCACCCAGTCCTCGGCCGGCTCGGCCTCGAACGCCGCGATGGGCTCGCCGTTCGCCAGCACGCGCACCCGCGTTCCGGCGGGCGCCTCGAAGCGCATGATCCCGCGGGCCGCAGCCCCGGCCGGAAGGTGCGCCACGAACCGTTCCTCGGTCCGGCGGGTCCTGCCTCCGTCGACCATCTCCACGCCGTCCGGCGTCAGACCATCGTGCGCCACCTCCTCGCCCTCGCGGGCCCATTCGAGGTCGTACCCGTGCTCCGATTCGCTCTCCAGGTCCGCCACGTCGATCGTGTCCGTGACCGGTGCTGCGGCCGGCGTCCAGGGAGCCTCTCCGCTTCCGAGCTTCGACCAGTCCGCCTCGTAGGCGCGCATGGTCTGGCCTCCCAGGATGGTCGCGTCGGTCACCGTGGCCTCTTCGAGCGACGCCCCGAGCACGACGTCCATCCCCATCCATTCCGGGTAGACGATGAAGTGCGTCGGCAGCTTCGACGGCGCGCTGACCTGCAGCCGCTCGTAGTGCTCGAGACGGGAGCCGGCACCCGCCACCCAGTAGCGCGCCTCCCCTTCGGTGGTGAGGCCGACCACGTCGAACGTCCTGTGTTCGCCGAAGTAGGCGATGGCGCCGGTGTCGTTGACCCCGATGCGCGCCTGGGCGGGCAAGCTTTGCCTGGCCCAGCGACCGAGGGCCACCTGCTGGCGATCGATCCCGCTCGCCGACTGCGCGGCGTCCTCGATGGCCCACGACACCTTGGTGGCGAGCATCCCCACGAAGATGCCGCCGAGGATGGGCGTGAGCACGCGCCACCGCCCGCGCACCTGCCCGGCGAGATCGCCCAGCACCCGCGCCAGGCAGGCCAGCCCAACGAACCAGCCGGTGGCGAACGGCCACAGGTAGCGCAGGCGATTCCAGAGGAACGTGTAGTACGCGCAGGGCGCAAACATGGTCAGAGCGATGAGCAGGACGCCGATGGCCCGCCACTGCGCGCGCTTCCAGAGGCCCAGCAGCGCCACCGCGCCGAGCCCTGCCATGGCCACCGACCATCCCCCGCGCGGCAAGAACTCCGCCGACCACACCTCGCCGTTCAGCAGGGTGAGCATCAGCACCTTCACGTTGGCCTCCACCGCCCCGCTGAGCGCCGAGCCGACGTAGTAGGGGTTCCCCGGCAGCAGCTTGACCACCGCGGTATTGCTGCGCGCTGAGCCGGTGAGAGCCCAGAGGAGAAGCGGCAAGGCGACCACCGCCGCGGCGGCCGCCAGGGCCAGCGCGCGCGCCCGCAGCGCCGGGATGCGCGGGAAGCCGGCCAGCGTGGCGGCGACGAAGAGGGCGGTGACAGCTCCCTCCGGGCGGAAGAGCGCCGCCACCCAGGCCATCGCCACCAGCTCCGCGGCACGCCGAGGGGAGCGCTCTTCCACAGCGTCCTCCGACCACTCGGCGGCCCGGCGCGACGCGCGCGCGATGGCCCAGGCGAAAGGCACCACCTCCATCCCGCTCGCCGCGCACCAGGCGAAGCCGCCGAACGAGAGCACCATGGCCCCGGCGGCGATCGCCGACGCCCGTCCCGCCAGGCGCTCGGTCAGCCGCGCCGCCTCCCACGCTAGACCTCCCAGCGCGAGGAAGGAGAGCCCCCACGCCGGCCACAGGATGGCCTCGTCGCGCGCGCCGAGCGCCCAGAAGGGCGCAAGCAGCGCGGGCCACAGCATGCTGGTGGCGCCGCTGGTGAAGGGCTGCCCCGCCTGAAAGCGCAGGGGGTGCCCCTCGGCCAGTGCGCGGGCGTACTGAAAGTGGATGTACGCGTCGTCGAGCGACGCCGCGGGGTGCCCAACCTTGGCGAGGATGCCGCCGATGGCGCGTTGCGCGAGGACGGCCACGGCGAAGGCGAGAGGACCGTAGGAGACGGCACGGCGTTTCCACGGGGCCCATCTCGCCGCGCGCGCGGGATCGATCGGCGCGCGGGCGACAGAGGGCGCGTGGGCTGGGTCCTGCGTGGTCACGGGCGGAGGGTGGCCGGCGTAGGGTGGCGAGGTCAAGGGCGGGAGCGCCTGGACTGCGCTATCGCTTCGGCCCCTCGCGATGCCCCGCCCCTACGAAGACGCACCCCGACTCCCGGAGGGCGACCGCATCGAGCTGCACGCCCTCGTGTCCGGCGACTGGGTCGAGCTGGAGATCGGCCCCGGACGCGGCTGGTTTCTGGTAGAGCGGGCGGAGGCCGAGCCGCGCGCGGCGCTGGTGGGGCTGGAGATCCGCCGCAAGTGGGCGGCCATCGTCGACGGGCGGCTCGCCGGGCGCGGGCTCGGTCCCCGGGCGCGCGTCTTTGCCGAGGACGCGCGACACGCGTTGCCCCGGCTCGCTCCCGACGCGTCGGTGCGGCGCGTGTTCGTGCACTTCCCCGATCCGTGGTGGAAGAAGAGGCACCACAAGCGCCTGGTGATGAAGGACGGGTTCTTCGATCAGGTGGCGCGCTTGCTGGAGCCAGGAGGAGAGCTCTTCGTGCAGACCGACGTCGAGGAGCGAGCCGCGCTTTACGAGGCCATGGTGTCGCTCGACGCGCGTTTCGTCCCGGCCGGGGATACGCCGGGCTCGCCGCGCCTCGAGGATCACGGGTACGTCGCGCGCAGCCCACGCGAGCGCCGCGCCATCGCCGACGGCCTCCCGGTGCATCGCACGCGCTGGCGACGCGCCGCGATCTCCGCCCCCTTGGCGCAGCCATCACCCCCGGAGTAAAACGCCGCCCGCCGATGAGGAGCGCCGGACGACGTTTACTGGCGATGACGGGCGCGGCCACGCTCGCCCTGTCGCTCGGGGCGTGGTCGGCGGCGGAGGCGGCGCCGGCCGCGGGACTCGCGAAAGGCCCGTACCTCACCGGTCTGTCCGACGTAGGGGTCGAGGTGCGCTTCGAGCTCGACGCGGCGGCGCCGGCCAGCGTCGAGGTGACGCCAGCGGCCGGAGACGGCGGCGGCGCGAAGCGGAGGGCCGGAGACGCGGCGGCGTCGATGCACATGGTGCGCGTGTCCGGACTGGAACCGGCGAGGGCCTACGACTACGCGGTCGTCGTCGGGGGGGCGGTGGTCGGCAGGGGACACTTCGTCACCGCGCCGAGGGGCGACGCGGGCCAGCCGGTGAAGTTCCTTCTCTATGGGGACGATCGCAGCAACGACGCCGTCCACGCGGCGATCGTGCAGTCGATGATGGCCCTCCCCTCCGATTTCCTGGTGAGCACCGGCGACCTCGTGGCCGACGGCGGCAGCGCCGCGGACTGGGCGACGTTCTTCCGCGTCGAGCAGCCGCTCCTCCGGGATCGCGCGCTCTTCCTGGCCATCGGCAATCACGAGCTCTACGACGATGAGGCGGGGTCGAACTTCGCCCGCTACTTCGGCTACCCAGACGCCGGCGCCGCACCGCAGCCGTACGGGACCGTGCGCTGGGGTAGCGTGCGCTTCTTCTTTCTGAACGGGATGCACGACTGGCAAGGCGGCGCGGAGCGAGCGTGGCTCGAGCACGCGCTGGCGCAGGCCGACGGCGAGGCCGGGCTGGTGTGGCGCGTGGCCGTGGTGCATCACTCGCCGTGGTCGAGCGGCCCTCACGGCCCGAACCTCGAGCTGCTCGACGCGCACATTCCCGACCTGCTCGCCGACCACCACGTCGACTTGCTGCTGGCCGGGCACGACCACATCTACGAGAGGGGCGACGCCGGGCGCCTCAAGTACCTCGTCTCGGGAGGCGGGGGCGCGCCGCTCTATCCCATCGAGCACCCGGCGGCGACGATGCGCAAGGCCGAGTCGGCTTACCACTTCGTCGAAGTGACCTTGACCGGCGATGCCCTTCACCTGGAGGCACACCGACTCGACGGGACCACGCTCGACTCCTGCGGGTTCACCCGAGGGAGCCCGTGGGACTGCGACCCGAAGCCCAGGAGCGACCCGCCCGGAACAACCGCCGCTCCCTCGCTCGCGCAAGAGACGCCGTCGAGGTCGCGCTGCGGATGCGTGCTCCCCGGGGCCCCGGCAGGGTTCGGCGGAGCCGCGTTGCTCGCGCTCGGAGGGGCGGGAGCGGCGATGGCGCGCCGTCGCCGGGGTTGATCGTCCCCCGCGCCGGCCGGTAGGCTGCCCTCCGATGCGTGCGCTCGCGCTCGGTCTCCTGCTCGCGTCGCTCCTGGCCTCGCTGGGTGGGGCGTCTTGCGCGACCTATCACGACGAGCTCACGCGCGGCGAACAGGCCTTCGAGGCGAGTGAGCACGAGCGGGCGCTGGCCATCTTCCGGGCGCTGGAGCCCGACATCCACCGCCTCAGCGTGCCCGATCGGGCGCACTACGCGTACCTCCGCGGGATGACGGATTACCGGATCGGCTACAAGGCCGACGCGCGACACTGGCTGTCGGTCGCGACCGCGCTCGATCAGGCGACGCCCGGGTCGCTGCCCGCCGAGTGGACGAAGCGCATGAACGACGCGACGAAGGAGCTGAACGAAGAGGTCTTCGCCGCCGGCATCGAGTCGCTTTCCAACGCCGGCACCAGCAAGAGCAAGACCAGCGACGACGACTCGCCGGGGTCCGATCCGGAGTCAAGCGCCGATCCCGAAGCTCCGACCGCGCCGAAGCCCGCGGCCAAGAGCGGCGACGAGTAGAGCCAGTCCTTCGTGCGCGACCAGGCCGACGTCGTCGTGGTGGGGGCCGGCATCATGGGTCTCTCCATCGCGTACCACCTGGCCGCGCGTGGAATGACGCACGTGACCGTGGTCGATCGTGGCTACCTGTGCGGCGGCGCGAGCGGGCGCAACGGAGGCGGCGTGCGCGCGCAATGGTCGAGCGAGGCCAACGTGCGATTGATGCAGGAGAGCATCCGCATGTGCCGCGAGTTCGCGACGAAGATGAAGATCAACGTGTGGTTCCGCCAGGGCGGCTACCTCTTTCTGGCCCGCACGCCGGCGCTTCGCGGGAGCCTCGAGAAGAGCGTCGCGTTGCAGAACGCCTGCGGGCTGCCGACGCGCATGCTCACCCCCGCGGAGGCCCGGCGCATGGTGCCCGAGCTCTCCACCGAGGGCGTCGAGGCCGCCAGTTACAACGCCGACGACGGGGTGGTGTTCCCCTGGCCCTTCGTGTGGGGCTACGCGCAGGCGGCCCAGAAGCTCGGGGTCGAAGTGATCCCTTTCCACGAGGTGGTCGGCTTCGAGACGAGCGGCGCCGGCATCGACGGGGTGCGCGTGCGCCCCCGCAGTCCTGGCGGAGAGCTCCTCGCCGCAGCCTCGGGCGGCTCCGAAGACCCGCGCGCGTCGATCACGCTGCGCACCCACAAGGTCGTGAACGCAGCGGGGGCGTGGGCTCCCGAGGTGGCGAAGCTCCTCGGCGTGGTCCTCCCCAACAAGCCCCATCGTCATGAGATCTGCTCCAGCGAGCCGCTCAAGCCGTGGCTGAAGCCCCTCGTCGCCGACCTCTCCGACGGGCTCTATTTCTCCCAGTCGACGCGCGGCGAGATCGTGGGCGGCATCGCCAACGAGTACGTCCCGCCGGGGCTCGATCAGGGCAGCGGCCACGCATTCCTCGGCAAGTACGCGCGCTCGCTGGTGCGCGCGTGCCCCGTGCTGGGGCGCGTCAAGGTGCTGCGTCAGTGGGCTGGGTGCTACGACCTCACGCCCGATGCGAACCCCATCGTCGGCCCGGTGTCCGACGTCGAGCACTTCTACCAGGCCAGCGGCTTCATGGGGCACGGCTTCATGATGGCGCCCGTCGTCGGTAAGCTCATGGCCGAGCTCGTCGCCAGCGGTACGACTACACCGCTCCTCGAGCGCTGGAACCTGCGGCGCTTCGCGGAGGGAAACCTCCTCTCCGAGGCAATGATCATCGGTTGACGGCCGTCACACGCGCCCTGTACGGTCCCCGAGACACGGCGCATAAACAAGGGAGAAAACGCCATGAAGACCGCTCGAATGGTGGTCTGCGCAGTCAGTCTCTCGTCGGCTCTATCGTCGGCGGCGGCCACCGTCGCCGCGCCCCTCTCCACCTTGCTCGGCCTGGGCGTGGTTCTCGTCGCTTGCGACGATGAGAACGATCCCAAGACCTGGGTGAAGAGGCTGGACGACCCGGCGCAACGCGCCAACGCCATCAAGCGCCTCACACAGTTCTACGAAGATGGGATGACCAAGGCGAGCAACGACGCCGGCTCGCCCGAGATCGTGGCGCTGCTCGATACCATCGTCGAGCCCATGGCAAAGACCTATACGGCCGGCGGCCTCGACGACAAGACGCGGGTCGATCTCATGAAATTTCTCGCCGAGACGCACGACCCGCGCACGCAGCCCGCCATCGCCAAGGCCCTCAAGGACTTCGAGATGGGCAAGACCGACGACGAGACGCGCGTCGCCTGCGACTCCATCAACGCCATGGCCAAGGCCGGCGTGAAGCTCGATCCAACGGTCATCGACGAGCTGTGGAACGTGTTCGCGCGATTCCAGATCTCCAAGGCCACGAGCGAGCGCCTCTATCACGCGGTGCAGGACGCCGTCCTCCAGGTGAAGGACCCCAGCTACGCCGACAAGGCCATCGCGAAGCTGAAGGCCACCGTACCGCCCAACCCCAGCGTCGATGTCCAGAAGGACCAGCTGATGTGGTGGCAGCTCACCTCGGTGCGCATCCTCAGCGAGCTCCAGTCCACCAAGGCGGTCAAGCCGCTCATCGTCGCGCTCTTGACCCCGAGCAAGACTTCCACGCTCGGCGCGACCATCCAGTTTGCGCTCCTCAAGATGGCCAAGGTGGCCGAGCCGGAGCTCATCAAGGCGCTCAACCAGACCGACCCCGACTACACCGCGGCCATCACGCTGTGGGGCGACGACAAGAGCTGGGTCGGCGTCATCGCCGAAGTGCTGGCGGTCATCGGTCGGCCCGGCGGACGCGACGCCATCCTGGCGGCCCTGCCGGGGGCGGACAACGACACGGCGCGCACCGAGCTGGCCCAGGCGCTCCCGCAGATGCCCACCGACCCACGGTGCGAGCCGGCCTTCCTCGACGCGTACAAGAAGCTCACCTGGGACTCCAGCGACGCGCTGCTCGGCGCGCTGAAGCCGCGCATCGCCCTGGCCCAGCAGTCAGCCAAGTTTTACGATCCCAGGCTGGTGGTCTGGCTGCTCAAGGAGATGAAGGGCGCCCCCGACTACTCCGCGAAGATCGTGCAGCTCGAGGCCGAGGCCAAGCTGATGACCCCCGACCTGCAGGACGACGTGGCCGCCGCGCTGGGATCCCTGAAGAAGGAGACCCCGGCCGACGGTTTCGCCAAGGTCCAGCAGATGTTCGACGCCACGAGCGGCCCGCTGGCCAAGTGCAAGACCGACGCGGCCTGCTACCTCACCGTCCTCGACGAGCCCATTCCTTCCGTGCCGCAGACCTCGTATTACCGTCAGGTCAAGGCCACCTGGATGGCGGTGATTTACGGCAGCGCACACGCCGACGCCACCCGCGGCGAGATGCTCAAGCGCGTCGACAAGGTGAAGAACACCGGCGCGCGCATCGCCCTGTGCGAGGCCATCGACGAGCTCGCGCCCAAGGGCGATCCCGCCGCCGCCGACGAGCTGGAGAAGATCGTCGCGGCCGACGTCAAGTCGGGCGACAAGGATCTGGCGGGAGGCGACAACACCGTGGCGCAGGTGGCCTGGCGCCTCCGGGTGCGCGGACAGTGACCGTTCACCGGGGGTGAGCGCCTGACAGCGCGGGTTTCGCTGTCTATCCTCGGGGGGCATGATCCGGCTCGAGGTCACCCAGGGGCTGTCGCGCGGGGCGCGCCACGAATCGTCGGCCGACATCGTCCGGGTGGGTCGCGCGGAGGGCAACGACCTGGTGCTCCCGGACGAGCTGGTGTCCGGCGAGCACCTGCGCATCGTCTTCGGCGGCGAGCGCTACCTCCTTCGCGATCTGCGCTCGACCAACGGGACGGTGGTGGTGCGGGCCGCCGAGCGCATCGTGGTCGACGACACCCACGGCCGCGAGGTGGAGATCCGAGCGGGGGACCTGGTGGAGCTCGGCTCGGGTGAGCTGGCGGTGGGTCTGGCGGTGACCATCGCCGGCGGCGCCGAAGACGACGTCGCCCGCGTGCTGGCCATGCGCAAGATCGACGAGCTCGGGCCCGCCCATTCGGCCATCGAGCGCGACGGCATCCGGCTGCGCGCCCTCTACGACGCGCAGAAGCGCATCGGCGGCGCGGCGGACATGAACGGCCTCCTGGTGGCCATCTGCGATGGCGCTTTCGCGCTCGTCCCGGGGGCCACGCACGTCACGGTGATCCTGCGCGAGGACGAGGAGGGCGCGCCGAGCTACGTCCCCGTGGTGACCCGCGTGCGCGGGCAGCAAGGGCCGGCGATGCACCCTATCCCGGTGACGCGCAGCGTGTTCCGCAAGGTGGTCAGTGAGCGCGCGGCGGTCATCGCGGCCGACGCCCCGCGCGAGGTGGCGGAGACCGAGTCCATGATGGGCGCGTCCATCCGAAGCGTGCTCGGCGTGCCCCTCTGGCGCGGCGAGGAGATCCTCGGCGTCCTGCAGATGGACAACCGCGAGAGCCCCGGGGTCTTCACCACCATGGACCTCGACGTGTGCGCCGTTCTGGCGCACAACGCTTCGCTCGCCGTCGCCAACGCGCGTCTCCTGCAGCGCCTGCGCGCCGCCGAGGAAAAGCTCAAGAAGGAGAACGCCTTCCTCAAGAAGCGCGAGGAGTCCAGGCGCGTGGGCAAGGGCCAGCAGGAGATCATCGGGGCCCCCGGGGCCATGCGCTCGCTCTTCGATCAGCTGGCCAAGGTGGTCGACACCCGCGTGACGGTGCTCATCGAGGGAGAGACGGGGGTGGGCAAGGAGCTCATCGCCGCCGCCGTGCACTACCAGTCGCGGCGGCGGACGCAGCTCTTCGTCAGCCAGAACTGCGCGGCCATGCCGGAGAACCTGCTCGAGTCGGAGCTCTTCGGCCACAAGAAGGGCAGCTTCACCGGCGCCTACGAGGACAAGAAAGGGCTCTTCGAGATCGCCGACGGGGGGACGTTGTTTCTCGACGAGGTGACGGAGATGCCGCTGTCCCTGCAGAGCAAGCTGCTGCGCGTCCTCCAGGAGGGGGAGATCCGCGCCATCGGCGCGACGCAGGAGAGGCGCGTCAACGTGCGCATCGTGGCGGCGACCAATCGCAACCTGGAGCGCGAGGTCACCCAAGGGCGCTTCCGGGAGGACCTCTACTACCGCCTCAAAGTATTTCCCATCCGCGTTCCGCCGCTGCGCGAGCGACGCGAGGACATCCCCGTCCTGGCCAAGCACTTCCTCGAGCGCTACACGGCGGAGCTGGGCAAACCCGCGGCTGGCTATGCCCAGCAGGCCATGGAGCTCTTGCAGGCTTACGACTGGCCCGGCAACGTGCGCGAGCTGCAGAACGAGGTGCAGCGCGTGGTCATCCAGATCGACGCCGGCGGCTTCATCACGCCCGACCTGCTCTCGCCGCGCATCCGCCGGATCGAGGGGGTGATCGACCGCGTGAAGCCGACCAAGGGCACCCTCAAGGAGATGATGGATCAGCTGGAGCGCTGGCTGCTCATCGAGGCGCTGCGCGAGCACGACAACAACAAGACGGCGGCGGCGAGGTCGCTGGGGATCACCCGCGAGGGACTGCACAAGAAACTCCGCGGCTTCGGGCTGTGAACCAGGGGGGGGAGCTGCGCTTCGAGGGGCCCGGCGAGGTCCTGCAGCGGCGGGTCTCGCTGCTCGTAGGGGCCATGGTGTCCTTCGCGGTCTCGCTCTGGTTGCGCGATATGGGGGGGCCCAGGTGGAGCGTGGGGCTCGAGCAGGGCCTGACGGTCTGGCTTCTCATTTCGTTCTCGCAGAACCGATATCGCGCCACCCGGAAGGGCCTGCTGTCGGCCAGCACCGAGGGTCTGCGACTGGGTGGCAAGACGGTGGTCGAGCGTTCGCGCATCGCCGCCGCGTTCCTCCTTTCCTCGGAGGACTCCGTCGTACGCATCGTTCGTCCCCGCGCGCTGTCCCTCGACGTGCGCCTGGAGAGCGAGGAGAAGGCGCGTGCGCTGCTCACCGCGCTCGGCGTCGGCGTCGGACAATCCACCGCGACCTTCTCCGCCTGGTATGGCGAGCGACGGCGCTCGCTGGCCATCCTGGCGGCGGCGATTGGCGCAGGTGCGCTTGGGGCATCGAGCGCGCTGCTGCACGGCGGGGCGATGGCCATCGCCGCCCGCCTGGTGCTGGCGGCGGCAGTGGCACTCACCTTCTACCTGCGCTCGTTCGCGCGGCTCGACGTGGGAAGCGACGGCGTCCTGCTTCGCCGCCTGGGCGACCAACGGTTTCTATCCTACGCCTCGCTCGCCAGCGCGTCCGTGGACGAACGCGATGCGATCGTCCTCGCCTTGCGGTCGGGACGCGACATCCGGTTGAGCATGGGGACCTCGCCGGAGAAGGCGCCGCTACGAGACGCCCTCGTCCAGCGCATCGAAGAGGCGCGTGTGGCCCTTGCGTGCCATGCCGGCGCCGACGGGGCGGAAGCCCTGTTGGCTCCCGGCGGACGCACGTTGAGCCTATGGATGAGAGAGGTTCGCGCGCTGGCCGGGGCTCTCGACTACCGCGAGATACGACTCGACGAGGACCGACTCTGGCGCGTGCTGGACGACGCGACGGCGCCGCCGGCGACACGGGCCGGCGCGGCGCTGGCCATCTCGGTGATCGACCAGCCATCACGCCTTCGGCTGCGGGTGGCCGCGGAGGCCTGCGCCGAGCCGAGGCTCCGCGTGGCGCTCACCCGCGTCGCCGACGGCGGCTCCGAGCCCGAGCTGGAAGAGGCACTCGCCCGGCTGCTCTAGCGGCGGCGAATGCCGTCCGCGTCCTGGGAACGTCACGACGGAGTCCGTCGGGGCTTTGCCCGACGGTCTCCTAGCTCAGAGCGCCACGTCCGTCCTTCGCACGTCCCCCGCGGGGGCCACGTAGCGCTCGCCGGTGCGCGGATCGCGGGCGTCGGGCGCCACCTCGAGGAGCGGGACCACGGCGAAAGCGCGCTCGCGAAGACGAGGGTGCGGCACGACGAGCCGCTCCCCGTCCACGGCGAGGCCCTCGATCCAAAGGACGTCGAGGTCCAGCGTCCTCGGGCCCAATCGCTCCGCGCCTCGCACGCGTCCGTGCGCTGCCTCGATGGCCAGCAGCGCATCGAGCAACGCCTCCGCGCTGCCCTCCCAGGCCAGGAGGACGGCGGCGTTCAGGTACGCCGGCTGCGGCGGTCCCACCGGCGCCGTCTCGTAGACATGCGACGTCCTCTCGACGCGGGCGACGGTGGCCAGTGCGGCCAGAGCGGACCGCATCGCCGGCAGACGGTCTCCGAGGTTCGCCCCGAAGCCGACCACGGCGTTCAGCACCGTCAAGGCGTGGACGGCTCGAGCATCAGCGGGTCGGTCAGCATTCCCGAGTAACCGCCGTTGACGGTCCCGTCCTGAACGAAAAAGAGATACGCTGGATCGCTCACCCCGCCCAGCTCCGCGTCGAGGGTGATGATCGGCGTCGTCCCCGGCGGCACGACGGTGTCGAAGGTCACGCCGGCGACGGCCGTGGTGGTGGTCGTCAGCACCTGGATCTGCTGAGAGCCGGCCTGGGTCAGCGTGTCCCCCGCGGTGAGCGCTTGACCGGCCACCTCGGCGATGGATCCGGTGGATACCGTGACCGAGACGTCGAAGCTGCAGGGCAGGCCCGTCTTGTTGGTGTCGCAGGTCCACCAGACGTTCCAGTGCCCTCCCGTCTGGTACTGCGTGAAGACACCGACGCCGTCGCCCGGGCTGGCGCTCATGGTGCGGTTGGCGTCGACGTCCACCAGCATGGGCGTCGTCGGCGCGCTGGTCGCCCCGGATGGGGGAGCCGGGTTCGCGCCCGAGCTCGAGCTACCGCCCTGGGAGCTGGAGCCGGGGACTCGCTCGTCCTGGAGGGTGCAACCCGCGACCAGGGCCGCCACGATGGCGGTGGCGACAGCGCCCGCGGTGAGTCTAGAGCGCATGACCGTCCCTCTCCTTTCGTTGCCCAAGAATCCCCGCCCCAAACGCTAGCTGAACCCCGCCTCACCGGCGACTGCCTCAGCGGTGACCGCCTCCGCCGTGTCCACCCCCGCCGTGAGACCCGCCGCCTCCGTGGAAGCCTCCGCCTCCGCTGCCGCCCCCGTGAAAGCCGCCGCTGCTCCCCTCGTTGACGGGGTGTCCGGCCGAGCTCCCGCCGTTCGGCGCCCCGCCGGGACGGGCGTAGCCCCCGTAGCTGGGAACGCTCCCGCCGGCGAAGCCGCGGTACCCGGCGCCGCCGCCACTGCCGTACGCCCCCCGCGAAGACGGTGAGGCCCCGTAATAGGGACGCGAGCCCAGCGAATATCCGTAGCTCGGACGCGCGTTCAAAGCGCTTCCGCTGAAGCCGCCGCCGAGCCGTCCGCCGAAGTGCGAGGACTGCGCCTGCGCATAGCCCGACGAACGCGCCAGGCCCCCTCCGCGCGCGACCGCGGACGCCTGCGGGGGATGTCCCCCCAACCTCGTCGCCGTGCTGGCGTGCGCGAAGGCGCGAGCCTGCAAGACGCCGCGGTTGTTCGATCCGCCGTGCGCAATGCCGGACGTCGGAATGCCGAGCACCGACGGCGGGGGCCCGTTCACGTGGGGGCTGGCGGTGACGCGACCGCCGTTGACGGAGGGCGAGGCGCCGACCCAGGGCCGCGAATGCGATGCGACGACGCTCACTTGCGGGGCGCCCACCATGCGCTCGCGAAGGCCGGCGCCCGCGAAGAGATCGCCCCGACCCACGAACCCGTACGGAACCCGCGGCACGAAGCCCAGCCCGTAGGCAGCGCCTCCGCGCCAGCACCAGGTCGGCGCCAGCGGTCCCCAGCCGACGTAGCCCCAGTCGTCGTAGCCGTAACGCCAGGAGACCCAGGCACCCGCGTAGGTGCGCCCGGGGATCCACCCCCAGCCGTAGGGCGTGGAGTAGACCCAGCGTCCGTAGTGGAACGGAGCCCAGCCCCAGTCGTAGTCGCTCACCCAGGTGTAGTCGCTGCCGTCCTCGTCGTCGTCGTACGTCCAGTGACCGGCCGTCGCGTAGGGCGTGAAGTCGGAGCCCACCACGCTTTGCGAAGGAACCCACACCGTTCCGTAGGTCGGATCCTCGGTCCACTCCCCGTAGGGCTGGAGCGTGGAGCGGAAGTCGCTCAGCGCCGAGGGATCGGTGTCGGCGTACTGATCCTCGGGGCCGTAGCCCGCCTCGGCGCCACCCGGCGTGTCGTCGACCGTCACCTCGCCGGGGGGAACGACCTGGGCGGGCGGCGGTCGCGCCTGCACCGTGGCCGGCTGGTAGGGGGGCGGCGCCGGGGGAAGCGTCTCGCTCGCCGCGACGTCCGTGGTCGCCTTCGCCGGAGGGGAATGGTCGTCCGAGCCGACCGCGGCGGGGTAGGCGGCCTCCCGCGATCCGTACTCGTCGTCGGCGCAGCCCGCGAGGAGCGGGACGGCGGTCGCGAGGAGCACGACGAGGATGCGGGCCGGGAGGAGCATGGATGCGTCGACGAGATACCTAGCAAAGCCCGAGCCCGATGGCGGGAAAGCCCCGCCCCGGTTCGCGTGCTCGCGCATGGATCGTATCGCGGGTCCCGGTGCCGTGCCAGCTCGCCCCGCTTCGGGCAGGCTCGAGGGCACGGCGCCCCGTGGCGCGAGCTCGACCGGGACACCCCGTCCAAAGCCCGCTCCGAGCTCACCCATCGTCCCCCTGCTCACGAGGGGCGCCCGAATGATAGGATGCAGCCCGGATCACGTTCCCGCGAGGACAACCCGATGCCCGAAACCAGTCCGCCCAACATGACCGCCCGCATCGCGGCGATGCAGGATTTCAAGCTGTACAAGGAGCTTCACTGGGAGGGCGGCTTCGAGGATTACCTGGCGATCGTCCGCGACAGGCCGCAGGTCACGCGCAACGCGTACCAGCGCCTCTTCGACATGATCATCAGTTACGGGACCGAGGAGTACATCGACAACAAGAAGAAGCTCGTCCGCTACAACTTCTTCAAAGACGAGCAGACCGGCGGCGCAAACGCCATCTTCGGCCTCGACATCCCGCTGATGCGCCTCGTGCACGTGCTCAAGGCCGCCGCCGAGGGGTACGGGCCCGAGAAGCGCGTCATTCTGCTGCACGGGCCGGTGGGCTCGTCGAAGAGCACCATCGCGCGCCTCCTCAAGCTGGGCGTCGAGCATTACTCCCGCTCGCCGGACGGGGCGCTCTTCACCTTCGAGTGGGTGGGCCTGGCGGAGACGGGCATCAACAACGACGTCGACCGCTTCCCCAGCCCCATGAACGAGGAGCCGCTGCGCATCATCCCGCCGGAGTGGCGCGCCAAGGCCATCGATTCCCTGGGTCTCTCGAACGACAAGTTCAAGGTGCGTGTCGAGGGCGACATGGACCCGGCGAGTCGCTTCATCTTCAAGGCCCTGATGCAGAAGTACGAGGGCGACTGGGCGAGGATGGTGCAGAAGCACGTGCGCGTGCGCCGCCTGGTGCTGAGCGAGAAGGACCGCGTCGGGGTGGGCACCTTCCAGCCCAAGGACGAGAAGAACCAGGACTCGACCGAGCTGACCGGCGACATCAACTACCGCAAGATCGCCGAATATGGCTCGGACTCCGACCCCCGCGCCTTCAACTTCGACGGCGAGTTCAACATCGCCAACCGTGGCATTCTGGAGTTCATCGAGATCCTCAAGCTCGACGTGGCCTTCCTCTACGACCTCCTGGGCGCCACGCAGGAGCACAAGATCAAGCCCAAGAAGTTCGCGCAGACCGACATCGACGAGGTCATCATCGGCCACACCAACGAGGCCGAGTACAAGAAGCTCCTCAACAACGAGTTCATGGAGGCGCTGCGCGACCGCACCATCAAGATCGACATCCCCTACATCACCAAGCTGACCGAGGAGATTCGCATCTACGAGAAGGACTTCAACGCGCAGAAGATCAAGGGCAAGCACATCGCCCCGCACACCCTGGAGGTCGCGGCGATGTGGGCGGCCCTGACCCGCCTGGAGGACCCCAAGAAGCACAACCTGTCGCTCATGCAGAAGATGAAGCTCTACGACGGCAAGGTGCTCCCCGGCTACACGCAGGACACGGTGAAGGAGCTGCGCAAGGAGTCCAAGCGCGAGGGCATGGAAGGGATCTCCCCGCGTTACGTGCAGGACAAGATCTCCAACGCGCTGGTGAACGACTCGGGCGAAGGGACCATCAACCCGTTCATGGTGCTGAACGAGCTGGACAAGGGGCTCCGGCACCATTCGCTCATCACCAACGAAGAGCAGCGCAAGCGCTTCACCGAGATCATCGGGATGGTGAAGCGGGAGTACGAGGAGATCGTCAAGAACGAGGTGCAGCGAGCCATCAGCGCCGACGAGGACGCGATCAGCAAGCTGGCGGCGAACTACATCGACAACATCAAGGCCTACACGCTCAAGGAGCGGGTGAAGAACCGCTACACCGGCCAGGACGAGGATCCCGACGAGCGCCTGATGCGATCCATCGAAGAGAAGATCGAGATCCCGGAGAACCGGAAGGACGACTTCCGCCGCGAGATCATGAACTTCATCGGCGCGCTGGCGGTCGACGGCCGCCGCTTCGAATGGAACACCAACGATCGCCTGCGCCGGGCCCTCGAGCTCAAGCTCTTCGAGGACCAGAAGGACTCCATCAAGCTGAAGACGCTGGTCTCCGCGGTGGTCGACAAGGACACGCAGGAGAAGATCGACATCATCAAGTCGAGACTCATCAAGAACTTCGGCTATAACGAGGTGTCGGCGACCGACGTCCTCAACTACGTGGCATCCATCTTCGCCCGGGGCGACGCGAAGGATTGACGGCGTTGAGCGAGCGAGAAGAAGGCGCGGAGCGTCGGCGGCGCGAATGGGGCATTCCTCGATGAGCTCCCTCAAGAAGACGCTGATGCAAAAGGGCATGAAGCTGATGTCCGACCCTCGCATCCTCAAGCTGATGCAGGACGAGCGGGTGATGAAGGCCGTCATGACGGCCATGAGCGTGCCCGGAAGAGCGCAGAGCCTCGCCAAGGAGCAGCTCGAGAACATCGCCAGGTCGATGGCGCTGGCCACCGAGAGCGAAATGAAGGACCTCCGGCGGACGGTGCGCAAGCTCGAGGAAGAGCTGACCAAGATGAAGGTCGATCAGGGCGGCGACAAGGGCGCGCCAAAGAAGAAGAGCAACGCCGCGGAGTGACGTCTACGGCCTCCCCAAGGTCGGCTGGGCCCGTCGCGAAGGGATTACGGCCGGGGAGCTCGAGGGGGGCGGCGCTCCCCTCGAACGAGATCGTCACGACGGAGTCTGTCGGTGCTTGGACCAACAGTCTCCGAGGCCGCGCGCTCGGTCAGCCAGCGCGTGACCAGGGACCAGGTCATCAGGGGCGCGTCCCTGCCCACGAGCAGGTCGATGTGCCCCAGCGGCAGCACGCGATACGTCTTGTCCCGCGAGCGGCTCCGCGTGAAGCCGGGGCGCACGCTGGCCGGCGGGGCGAGGTCGTCGTTCGCGCCCGCCAGGACGAGCAGCGGGATGTCCATGGACTCGAAGCGCTCCACGTAGTCCGACTCCCGGCCGCCGAAACGCCGCTGCACGGCCCAGTCGAACATGTCCACCATCTCCGCCATGGCCCCGCGGTCGAAGGCCATGCGAAGGTGCTGCTCCAGCACGTGGGGCTCCAGCGATCCGGCGTGCCAGCCGCGCAAGGGCAGCGGATAGAACGGGCTCTCGGCCAGGCGGCCGATGAGGCGCAGGGTCAGCGCCACCGGCGCGAGGGGCACCGGTGCGTTGGGCATGGGCGCCAGAGCGAGCGCGCGAAAGAGGTAGGTCAGCGCGCCCAGGGTCAGCGAGCCGCGCGTGAAATGGTACGGGCTCCCGATGGAGACGACGCCCGCCACCGCGCCGCCCAGCGACGGCGCCGAGGCGTAGAGCACCAGCCCGCCCAGCGAGTGCCCGACCACCCAGACCGGGCGCTGGCCGGAGAGAGCCTGCACTTCCGCGACGGCCACGGGCAGATCCTCACGCACGTAATCTTCCACCCCGCGGCAGCGCGTCGCCCCGAGCTGCCGCGAGCGCCCGTGCCCGCGAAGGTCGAGGTTAAACACGTCGAACCCCGCGGAGGCCAGGTGATTGGCGAAGCTCCGCGCCGGCAGGTGCCATGCGTAGCGGTTTTGCCCGAAGCCGTGGACCAGGAGAACCGGGGCCCGCGTGCCTCCCGCGGGATTGCTCCCCGCGCCCAGGACCGCGCGCTTTCGCACCATGGCCAGCGGTACGCGACTGCCGGTGACCACGATCTCCTTGCGGAAGGCGCGGACCTCGTCCCGGTCGACGCGCTGCTCGACGATGCGTCCGTGGAGGATCAAGGGCAGGGGCTCGAGCGTCCCCCCGGGCGCCGAGGTCTGTTGTAGCATCGCGCGCGCCAGTTTCTCCACACGAGTACGCCTCCTTTCCCTCGGGTCCCGAAAAAAGATGAGAAGCCAACCGCTGGCCGCCACCATCGTCCTCCTCGCCGTCGCCATCGGCCCTTTTGCCCTCGCGCAAAGCACCACCCCCAAGCCCAAGAAGAAGAAACACGGCAAGCCCGCCGCCTCGGCCTCCGCCAGCGTGACTGCCGAGCCGGAGCCCCCGCCCGAGCCGCCGCCTCCGCCGCCTCCCGAGGAGACGGCCAGGGCCGAGCCCCCGCCGCCGAAGGAGCTGCCCGTCACGCCGCCGGAAAAGACCTGGAGCTCCAGCGACACCTACGAAGACCCGATGAAGCGCTACTACTTCGTCGGCCTCCGCTACCGCGGCGACGTCATCCCCAAGTTTCTCATCAACGCCTTCGTCGACGGCGGCGCGACCCTCTATTCGAACGCCGCCGGCATCGAACTCGACTCGCGCAAGGACGGCTTCTCGACGGTGTTCGGCCTCTCGTACCAGAACTACGGCACCGGCAATCTGCTGTTCCTCCAGAAGGGCAAGGATCCGACCGACGCGGCCAATTACTCGGTCGTCAACAGCGGTCTCAGTGGCGTCTACGCCTCGGTCGATCTGCTCTGGTCCATTCCCATCGACAGCTCGCATCACTGGGACTTCGAGTACGGCATCGGCGTGGGGCTGGGGGTCCTCTTCGGCAATCTCGAAGACAACTGGGTCTTCGGCGGCCCCAACAATCCGACCGGTCCGTACTCCTCTCTGAGTCAGCTCCGGCCCTGCCAGACCCAGAACGACGCCGCTTCGTGCACCACCGGAGACCACTCCGGCGCCACCATCGCCAAGGTCGGCAACTACATCGAACCGGCGGGAATCGCCGGCCCGAGGCCGCTGCTCTTTCCGATGGTGAACTTTCCGCAGCTCGGGATCCGCTACAAGCCCGTCAAGGAGTTCGAGGCCCGCCTCGGCGTGGGCTTCTCGCTCACCGGTTTCTGGTTCGGCATCAGCGGCGACTACGGCTTCGAGAAAGAGGACGATTCAGAAGCGTCCAAGCCCAAGAAGGACGGCGCGATGCCGAGCCTGCACGGATCGCTCTGACCGATGGCGGAGGGGGGAGGGGACGATCTGCCGCCGCGGTACGAGCCGCAGCGGCGTCTCGGCGCCGGTGGGGGAGGGGAGGTCTGGGCGGTACGCGACCGGGTGAGCGGGCGGGTGCTGGCGCTCAAGGTGCTCTCGCGCGAGGCGGGCGAGCCGGAGATCGACGCGCTGGTGCAGGAGGCCGTGGCGCTGAGCGGCCTGGAGGGGCTGGGCGTCCCGCGCGTCATCGCCTTCGGCGCGCTGAGGGACGGGCGGCGCTACATGGTGCGCGAGCTGGTCGACGGGCAGAGCCTCGAGGACGTCCTGCACGCGGAGGGAGCGGCCGCGGCGTCGAGCGAGGGGTGGGTCGCGTCGATCGCCAGCGCATGCGACGAGCTCACCGTGGTGCACCGCGCCGGCCTTCTCCACGGGGACGTGAAGCCTGCCAACATCATCGTGAGCGACGACGGGCGCGGCACGCTGGTGGACCTCGGCCTGGCCGCCCCGTGGCGTGAGGGCGGAGCCGTCGCCCGCGGGCTGACCCCCAAATACGCCGCGCCCGAGCTCTTCGCGGGCGAGAAGCTGACGGTGCGCGCCGAGGTGTACGCCCTGGGGGCGACGTTGAGCGAAGCGCTGGCGCGACGCGGCGACGAGCTCGGGTACGATGCGCGCCTGGCGCTGGCCAAGGTGGCGGCGCGCGCCACCGAGGAGTCCGCGGAAGCACGCTGGCCCAGCGTCGACGAGCTGGGGAGCGCGCTGCGAAACGCCGCCGGCCTCGGACCGGGGGCGACCTCCGGGGAGCCGCCCTGGCCGGTGCTCGGCCTCGACGCGCCTTCGCGTGCGCTCCTGGCGCGCGTGGCAGCGCTTCCCCCGGGCAGCGCCTTCGCCCTGCGCGGGCCGCCGGGGTCGGGCCGCACCACGCTGGCGCGCCGCCTGGCCTGGTCGCTGGGGGTGGGCGGTCGCGCGGTGGCGCTCATCGACGAGCCGGCGTCCATCGAGCTCGAGCTGGCGCAGCAAGGTCCCGGCAACGCGCTCACCGTCATCGTGGACGACGGTGACGCTCTCGGCGACGAGGCCCGCGCAGCGCTGAAAGGCGCCATGGCCGGAGGCGCGAGGCTGCTCTGGGTGGGCGACCAGGTACCCGCGGAGCTGGCCGTGGCGGGGAGCGCGGAGGAGGTCTTCGCGGTGCCGCCGCTCGACGCGCGGGCGGCGGCCGAGCTGGTGCAGCGCTCCGTGCCCTCGCTCCCGGACGCGCTGCGCTCCTATCTCGTGGGACGGGTGGGCGGCCGACCCGGTGCGCTACGCGCCGCCGTACGCGGCCTGGCGGGTCGCGTGGTGGTATCGAAGGAGGACGTGGACGCGGCGCTCGGCGGAGCGAGCCGTCCGTCGGCGGCCCCGCCATCGGTCGGGAGGATGGAGACCCTGGAGAAGGCGGAGCGCGCGCTGGAGATGGGGCGCTTCGACGACGCCGCGCGCGGCCTGGACGACCTTCGGGAGTCCGTGCCGCGTGATCCACGCGGCCTGGACGACCTTCGGGAGTCCGTGCCGCGTGATCCACGCGGCCTGGACGACCTGGACGACCTCTCCGTGGGCGGCGATGCGGAAGGCGTGCGGGTGGGCATCGCGCGGGCGCGCATCGCGCTGGGGCGGGGGGACACCGCGGGGGCCGTCAAAGAGCTGTCGGCGATGGAGACCCCCGCGCTCCAGGGCGCCTCGCGACGCGCATGGCAAGCCGTGCGCACCCGCGCCCACCTGCGGGCGGGCGAGTACGCGGAGACGGTGCGCCTCGCGCAGGCGGTGGTCGACGCCGACGCGAGCGACGCGCTGGCGGCGGACGCCCTGAGCTCACGCGGCGTGGCCCTGGCCTTCACCGGCGAGGACACCCTGGCACGCGCGGCGCTGGAGCAAGCGGTGCGCGTTGCGCGCGCGACGGGCCAGCCGCGCGTCGAGGCGGTCGCGCTGGGATCGGCGGCCATCGCCCACCAGCGCGCGGGAAGAGCGGGCGACGCACGCGATGCCTACGAGGCCTCCCTCTCCGCCGCGGAGACGGCGCGCGACGCCGCCACCGTGGCCTCGACGCGCCTCAACCTCGCGGGGCTGGCGCAGGCCGAGGGCGACCTGGCGCAGGCGCTGGTGCACCTCGAGGCCGCCGTCGACATGGGACGGCGCGCGGGAAGCGGCGCGACGGTGACCCAGGCCCTGCTCAATCTCGCCAACCTCGACCTCTACCTCGGACGCTGGGCGCGTGCGCGGGGGTCCATCGATCAGCTGGTCGGAAGGCGCGAGGATCTCGCGCCGGCGGCGCGCGCGCAGCTCCTCGGCCTGGAAGCCGAGCACGCGACCCGCACCGGCGATCTCGCGCGGGGCGCCCAGCTCTACGAGGAGACGGCGCGGTCGTGGGAGGCGCAAGGTCGCACACAAGACGCGGCCGAGTCGCGCCTGGAGGGGCTGCTCGCGCGCGCGAGAGAGGCGCACACGCGGGAGCCCGCCGACGCCGGCGCCATGTCCCGGCAGCTCGACGCGGTGACGGGGAGCCTGGGCGAAGGAGGGCTGGGCGAGCACGCCGCGCTGGCCGAGCTGGCCCGTGGCGCGGTGGCGCAGGTGGCCGGCGACGAAGACGCGGCGCGACGAGCGCTCGACGCCGCCGTCGACCTGGCGCGCAAGGCGGGGCGGAGGGAGTGGGCCTGGCAAGCGCTGGACGCGCGCGCCCGGCTCGCCGCCGCGCAAGGGAGCTTTGCCACCGCGCGACGCGACACCGAGTCGTCGCTCGCCATGCTGGAAGAGACCGCGGCGAAGCTCCCCCGCGATCTGCGCGAGGTGTTCTGGGACGATCCGCGGCGCCGCGCGCTGCGGCAGGCCCACACCGCCACTTTGGTCGCGCCGTCGGTGCTGCCGCCGGTCGGCGGGCCCTCCCCTCCGGCGCGCCGCTCCGCGGGAAACACCTCCATCTTCACCGGTCCTCGCCTGGCCGAGGACCGCCTGGAGCGCATCCTGGAGATCACGCGCGAGCTGGCCACCGAGCACGACGTCCCGAGCCTCCTCCAGCGGGTCATCGACCACGCTGTCGCCCTCCTCGGCGCGGAGCGCGGCTCGGTGCTGCTCATGGGCGATCGCGGGGAGCTCGAGGCCCACGCCGCGCGCATACGCTCCGGGCGCGACGAGCCGCACGTGCGCTTCTCGCGGTCCGTGGCCGAACGCGTGGTCGAGAGCGGCGAGCCGGTGGTCACCATGAGCGCGCGCGACGACGCCCGCCTGGCCCAGGCCATCAGCGTCCACCAGCTCATGATCCAGTCCATCGCCTGCGTCCCCATCCGCGGAGCGCCGCCCCTCGGCCGCACCATCGGCGCGCTCTACCTGGAGACGCGCATGCGTCCCGGCGTGCGCTTCGAGCAGGAGCTGCCCACGCTGTGCGCCTTCGCCGATCAGGCGGCCATCGCCATCGAGAACGCGCGCCTGCTGGCCGAGAACCGCGAGCGCGCCGACGCCCTGGCCGTGGTCAACGTGGAGCTGTCCGGCGCGCGCGACGAGCTGGCGCGCCTCCTCGGCAAACGCACCGCGCAGCTCGCCGATGCGCGCCGCGATCTCAAGCAAGTGCGGGCCGAGCTGCGCAGCCACTTCGGCTACGCAGGCCTGGTGGGAACCAGCGGGGCGATGCGGCGCCTCTACGCCCTCATCGATCGCGTGAAGGATACGGACATCCCCGTGCTGATCACCGGCGAGAGCGGCACCGGAAAGGAGATGGTCGCGCGCGCCGTCCACGCCACGGGGCCGCGGGGCAAGAAGCCCTTCACCGGCGTGAACTGCGGAGCCATCCCGGCCAATCTCCTGGAGTCGGAGCTCTTCGGCAGCCTCCGCGGCGCGTTCACCGGCGCCGAGCGAGACCGCCCGGGCCTCTTCCAGGAGGCGGACGGGGGCACCCTCCTGCTCGACGAGATCGGCGAGATGCCGCTGAAGATGCAGTCCGGGCTCCTGCGCGTGCTGCAGGAGAAGACCGTGCGCCCGGTGGGCAGTACCAGGGAAGAGCCGGTGGACGTACGCGTGGTCGCCGCCACCAATCGAGACCTGACCCGCATGGTGGCGGCGGGGACGTTCCGCGAAGACCTCTTTTATCGACTGCACGTCGTCGAGCTGCACGTCCCGCCGCTGCGCGAACGCGTCGACGACATCCCGCCGCTCATCGACTACTTCCTGTCGCTCTTTTCCGCCCGCTACCGGCGCGATCGCAAGACCTTGTCGCGCGATGCCCTTCGCAAGCTGTGTGCCTATCCCTGGCCCGGCAACGTGCGCCAGCTGGAGCACGTCCTTCTCAGCGCATGGCTCATGAGCGATCGCAGCGAGATGTCCGCCGAGGACATCGAGCTCCCGGCGCCGCTCCAGCGCAGCCTTCCCCCGGCCAGCAACGCGCGTTCCGCAGCGGGGGGCGATGCCCGGGCGCGCACGCTCCTCTCCCCAGGCCAGCCGCCGCCCGGGCAAGCCGCCAGCGAGGCCGAGTTCAAGGCCGCCGAACGTGAACGCATTCTCAGCGCGTTGACGGCCTGCAACTGGAACCGTCTGGCCGCCGCCAAGATGATCGGCGTCCCGCGTCGCACGTTCTACCGCCGTCTCAAGGAGTTCGGGATCCTGTAGGATGCCCACCCATGAAGGCGCTCCCTCTCGTCATCCTCGCGCTCGCGGCCTGCACGCCGGCCGCGGCTCCCCCCGCCGATCCCGCCACCGCATCGGCCTCCGCTTCCGCCGCGTCCCTCACTGCCTCCCCCGCTCCATCGCCCGCCGCCCCGGCACCCTCCACGGCCCCGATGGCCGCGCCGGTCGCCGCGGCCGATCCTTTGATCGGCCAGGCCGCTCCGGACTTCACCGCGACGGCGCAGGACGGCTCCTCCGTCCACATCGCGGCGCTCTCCGGCAAGCAGGTGGTCGTCTACTTCTACCCGAAGGACGAGACGCCCGGCTGCACCAAGGAAGCGTGTTCCTTCCGCGACTCGTGGACGGCGCTCGGCAAGACGGGCGCCGTCCTGGTGGGCGTCTCCGCCGACTCACTCGATTCCCACAAAGCGTTCGCTTCGCACTATAAGCTTCCGTTCCTCCTCGTGAGCGATCCCGACGGCTCCATCGGCAAGAAGTACGGCGTCCCTTTCGCGGGGCACCACCAGCGCCAGACCATCGTCATCGGCGCGGACGGCAAGGTCCGCAAGGTCTATCGCAAGGTCGACGTCACCATGCACGCGCAGGAGATCCTGGCGGACGTCACCACGAGCTAGAGCACCGACAGGCGATCATGAGCCTCCTTCGCGTCCTCATCGATGGCGACCCGCTCCCCGACGTGGAGGCCATCGCCTTCTGGAAGCGCTTCAGCGTGTGGATGGACAAGAACCCCGCTGATCTGAAGGGCTTCGCGGAGGCCGAGGGGTTCTCCAGCGTGAGCCCGGAAATGCACTCCGGCGCGCCCGTACTCATCGCGAGCCGCAGCGCGCCGCAGAAGCCGTACACCGCCGCGCCGAAGATGAAACGCTGAAGGAGGAACCCCGTGCTCTCGTATCCGAAGACTCATGACGTCGACGAGGGGGACATCTCGCTGGGCAACGACGCGGCTTCGATCGCGCACGACTTCAAGGAGAAGCTCTTCTTCGAGGTCGCCAAATTCCAGGGCGTCGCCACCATCAACGACTGCTACCTCGCCCTCTCCTACGTCATCCGCGATCGCCTGCTGCATCGCTGGGTGCGCTCCTTTCGCAAATACCTGGAGGGGAGGCACCGCCAGGTCATCTATCTCTCCGCCGAGTATCTGATGGGTCCACAGCTCGGGCACAACGTGGGAAACCTGGGGATCGAGCCCGCCGTCCGCGCCGCCATGAGCTCCATCGGTCTCCGCTACGAGGACCTGGTCGATCACGAGGAGGAGCCGGGGCTCGGCAACGGCGGTCTGGGGCGGCTGGCCGCCTGCTACATGGACTCGATGGCCACGCTCGACCGGCCGGCCATCGGCCACGGCATCCGCTACGAGTACGGCATCTTCGACCAGACCATCCGCGACGGCTGGCAGGTGGAGGTGGCCGACCGCTGGCTGCGCGCCGGCAATCCCTGGGAGGTGCGCCGCTGGGAGATCGAGCACCTGGTGGGCTTCGGCGGGCACGTCGAGCACTCCACCAACGGCGACGGCCGGTTCCAGGTGAAGTGGGTCCCCGAGCGGGTGGTCAAGGGCGTCCCTTACGACACGCCGGTCCTCGGGTACGCCACCCCGAGCACCAACGTCCTGCGGCTCTGGGCCGCCATCGCCGCCGACGACTTCGATCTCGATGCCTTCCAGCACGGCGAGTACTGGCGCGCGGTGGAAGCCAAGGTCCGGAGCGAGAACATCAGCAAGGTGCTCTACCCGAACGACGAGGGGCTGGCCGGCAAGCAGTTGCGCCTCGAGCAGGAGTACTTCTTCGTCTCCTGCGCGCTGAAGGATTGCATTCGTCTGCTCCTCCTTCACGGGACCATCCACGAGTTCGCCGACAAGTTCGCCATCCAGCTCAACGACACGCACCCGACCCTCGGCGTGCCGGAGCTGATGCGCCTTCTGGTCGACGTCCACGGACTCGGGTGGGACGAAGCGTGGGACATCACCTCGCGGACCTTCGGCTACACCAATCATACGCTCTTGCCCGAGGCGCTGGAGACCTGGCCGCTGCCGCTCTTCCAGCATTTACTCCCGCGACACCTGGAGATCGTCTACGAGATCAACCGACGCTTCCTCGACCAGGTTTACGCGCGCTTCCCCAACGACGATGCGCGCGCGCGCCGCATGTCGCTCATCGACGAGCGCGGCGAGAAAGCGGTGCGCATGGCGTACATGGCCACGGTGGGGAGTCACACCGTCAACGGGGTGGCGGCGCTGCACTCGCGGCTCCTGCGCGAGACCGTGCTGCGCGACTTCGCCGAGATGTACCCGACGCGCTTCACCAACGTGACCAACGGCGTGACGCCGCGCCGGTTCATCGCGCTGGCCAACCCGCGGCTGGCGCACCTGCTCGACGAGGTGCTGGGACCTGGCTGGCTGCGGGACCTCGACCGCCTGTCGGAGCTGCGCAAATGGGCCGACGACGCGGGCTTCCGCGAGCGTTTCCGCGCGGTGAAGCACGCCAACAAGTCCGAGCTGGCCTCGTGGCTGGGCGGCCTGCAAGGCGTGGAGATCGACCCCACCACGCTCTTCGATGCGCAGTGCAAGCGCATCCACGAGTACAAGCGCCAGCACCTGGCCATCTTGCATGTGGCCTCGCTCTACCGCCGCCTCCTTCGCGGGGAGAAGGTGACTCCGCGCACCTTCTTTTTCGCCGGCAAGGCGGCGCCGGGGTACCGCATGGCCAAGCTCATCATCCGCCTCATCCACGGCGTGGCGCGAACCCTCGAGGCCGATCCCGTGGCGCGCGGCATTCTCCGCGTCGTCTTCGTCGCCGACTTCAACGTCAAGAACGCACAGCGCATCTACCCGGCGGTGGATCTCTCCGAGCAGATCTCGACGGCGGGTCTCGAGGCCTCCGGCACCGGCAACATGAAGTTCGCCATGAACGGCGCGCTCACCATCGGCACCCTCGACGGCGCGAACGTGGAGATCCGCGACGCGGTGGGCGCGGACGATTTCTTCCTCTTCGGCATGACCGCCGACGAGGTCAGCGCTCTCCGGACGCGCGGCTACAGCCCCGGCGACGTCGCCGCCGCGGACCCCGAGCTCCGCGAGCTCCTGAGCTGGATCGGCCACGGGCGCTTCTCTGCCGGGGAGGCGGGTCTCTTCGAGCCGCTGGTGCGAACGTTGCTCGAGCACGACCCGTTCTTCGTCCTCGCCGACTTCCGCGCCTACGTCGAGTGCCAGGAACGCGTCTCGCGTGCATGGGCCGACCCCGAGGCCTGGACGCGCTCGACCATCCGCAACGTCGCCGGGATGGGAACCTTCAGCAGCGACCGCTCCATCCGCCAGTACGCGGAGGAGATCTGGAAAGTGGAGCCGGTGATCTCCGCGAGCCCGAACGAGCATTCCTGAGGGCGAGCCCGATCCCCGGGTGCCCTCACCCAGCCTCGAGCGCCTCGCTCACGGCGCCGCTGCTCGCCTGCGCAAAGCCGCGCGCGATGCGGCCGACGATGTAGCGCGCGTCGGTGCCCACCCCGGCGAAGCGCCCCGAGCCCCAGGTGTGCAACCACTGGAGGCCAATGAAGAAGAGGCCGTCGACCGCGGTGACGCCCCGGTCGTGGACTGGCTGCCCCTCTTGGTCGAGGACCGGGAGCTTGACCCAACCGAAGTCGGTGGTGAATCCGGTCGACCAGACCACCGAGCGGATGCCCGCCGTTCGGCTGTCGATCCAGGCGACCTCCTCCTGCGGTTGCCAAACCGCGGCGTACGGAGCTTCGGCGGGCGCATCGAGGCCCCGCTTGGCGATGAAGTCGTCGATCGAGCGGTTGATGCTGCGGTAGACGTCGTCTGCGCCGTCGAGGTTTCGCGCAAGGCCGGGGCCGAACTCGAGAACATCGCCCCGGATCGACTGGAGAGGACCGTAGAGTCGCATTCCCTCGAGCGCGAACTGCCGGAGGTCGATGTCGTGGCCGCCGTCGCGCCCGGTGACGTAGTGGTTGGCGCGGTCGCGCACCGTGTCCTTGCTGGGGTGGTCGCTGTAGGGGATATCGTAGTATCCCATGAGGTGCAGCCACTCGACCACGTCGCGACCCCGGTAGCGGCGGGCCACGCGGGGCGCCGGCCCCACGCAGAGGTGCACCTTGCGGCCGGCGAGGTGAAGATCCTCGGCGATCTGGCAGCCCGACTGGCCGGTGCCCACCACCAGCACCTCCCCCTCCGGCAAGGACTCTGGATTGCGGTACGCCGCGGAGTGTACCTGGAGGACGTCGGCCGACAGCGCGCGGCCGGCGCTGGGGATGCGCGGCACGTGGTAGCCGCCCGTCGCCACGACGACGTGGTCGGCGGTCATGTTTCCTTGCGACGTCTCCACCTCGAAGCCGAGGTCGACGCCCCGCCGCGTCACCGAAGAGACCTCGACCCCCTCGCGCACCGGCGGCTGGAACGACGCCACGTAATCGTCGAGATAGGAGACGATGGCGTCTTTCTTCATGAACCCCTGGGGGTCGCTACCGGCGTAGGGATGGCCCGGAAGAAGGCATTGCCAGTTGGGCGTCACCAGACAAAACGTGTCCCAGCGCTCGCTTCGCCAGCTGCTGCCGATGCGCGATCGCTCCAGCACCACGTGCTCGATTCCCCGCTCCTTCAGACAATAGCTGACCGACAAACCTGCCTGGCCCGCTCCCACCACGACCACGGAATGATGCTCGTTCATCGCCAATTCCTCTACTCGGTGCTCTTCTACGGGGGGTACCACCGCACGGGCGTCGCGCGGCGGGTGCTTCTCGAAAGCCAGAACCTTCACCGAGCCTTCTCGGTGGGCGGGGGAGAGCGCGAAGGCCGCGGCCTCCAGGCTCGCCAGCTGATCCAGGGCCGAGCTGCAGGCGAAGCCGTAGCGTTCGCGCACCCGGTCGGAGGCCAGGTTCAAGGCGCGGGCGGCGCGGTCCACGAAGTCGGCCACCACGTACTCGCCGCCGGCTTCCAGGTGCTCGGCGACGACGTAAGACGGCGAGTAACAGCGGTCGCGGCGGCCGTTCGGCCACTCGATGAGAAAGTGCATCTCAGGCATCGATCGACTCCTGTCGTGCGGAGGAGCTTCGCAGCGCGGCGTAGAGAGCGAGGTGCGCGGCGGCAGAGCGGGACCAGGTCAGACCCCGCGCGCGCTCCCGGGCGCGTGCCGCCAGCTCGTGCCTCCGCTGCGGACGGCCCAGGAGGTCGTCGAGCGCGAGGGCGATGGAGTCGACCGATTCCGGGTCGACGAATGCGGCGGTCTCCGCGTCGACGTAGTCGATGAATGGCTCGCGGCCCGGTACCACCACCGCCGTCCCCGCCGCCATGGCCTCCAGCACGCACAGCCCGAACCCCTCCTGCTCCGAGGGGCAGAGCAGCACGTCGCTGGCGCGATAGAGCGCGGCGAGCTCGTCTTCGTCGATGGGACCGGCGCGCACGATGCGCCGCGCCAGATCCGCCGGGAGAGCCGCCAGGTCGGCGTCGAAGGCCGCGCGGTATTCGGAGTGGTCCCAGAAGCTGTCGCCGCCGACCAGCACCCATCGCAGCGAGGGATGCCGCGAATGGACGCGGGCGACGGCGGCGAGGGAACGTCGCGTGTTCTTGCGGGGCTCGACGCCGCCGACGCTGAGGACGATGGGCTCGCCCTGGCCGATGCCCAGCCGGGCGCGCACCCGGCCCACGGCCTCGCGCGAGACCGTCGCGAAGCGCTCGGCGTCGACGCCGTTCGGTGCGAGCGCCGACTCCCGCCCGAACCCGGCCAGCACGTCGCGCTGGGTGAGGCGGCTCACGCTGAAGACCGCGTCGGCCTGCACGATGGAGCGCCGCTGGCAGGCGGCAAGGTAGGGGCTCTCGAAGTGATCGACGTGGTGGACGGTCCGCACCACCGGCCGCAATGTGGCCGCCTCGAGGAGCGCGCTCGCGGCCAGGCAATCCTGCGCGTGGAACACGTCGTGACGCATGGGGCGCGAGGCGAAGCCGCTCAGGAACTCGCCGATGCGCTGGCGAACGAGCCTGTCGGCCTGCGCGGGAGCCTCCCCCGCCGGGAAGATCACCACGTGGCAGGCTGCCTGCCGGTAGAGCGCCGCGCCGGCCTTGCCGAGAGCGTAGACCGTGGCGTCGTGCCCCGCGCGGGTCAGAGCCTCGCCGAGGCAGACGGCGTGGACCACGCTCCCGCGAGGGCGCGTGGAGTAGGTGAAGAGACCGATCGATTTCATGACGTCGAACGCCGGTCGGGACTCTGTGCATCGCGATTCACCCGATCCGGATGGCCGAAGCCGGTGAGCGGCGCCTCCCCCACGTCCTTATAAACGGCGCGCTCGCCGTCGTAAAAAAGCTCCAGGATGGATCCGCCGGTGATGTCGCCGATCGGCGCCGCGGCCACGCCCACGGCATCGAAGCGCGCGCACACGGCGGCCACCGCGCCGGGGTCGACGGCCAGCACGAAGCCGAAGCTCGGGAAGGCGGTGAGCCAGCGTAGCCCATCGCACCCCGGAGGCGCGGGGATGGCCGCGAGATCCAGGCGGGCGCCGCAGCCCGAGGCCTCCAGCATCATCCAGAGCGTCCCGCAAAGGCCCGCCATGCTGACGTCTTTGCCCGCCCCCACCAGGCCGGCCTCGGCCAGCTCGGAGAGCAGCCCCACACGCGCACGCAGCGACGCGCCCGGCGCGCTCGTGGCCGCGTCGAAGTTGCCTCCGCCGCCGCGGAACGCCCCGCCGAGATCGATCGCCGCGACCACCACCTGTCCGGGTCGCGCGGCGCCGCCCGGGATGATGCGCGTGGCCCGACCCACCACCGCGACCGACAGCATCGACGCACCGGAGACCCGCGTGGTGTGGCCGCCGACCACCGGCACGCCGTAGGCCGCGCTGGCCGCAGCCATCCCCTCCAGGACCAGGGCGTTGTCGGCGCTCCCGAGGAAGAGAACGTCGACCACCGCCCAGGGACGGCCGCCCATGGCGGCGATGTCGTTGACGTTGGTGAGGACGCTGGCGAAGCCGGCAAACCACGGATCGGCGGCGAGCAGCTCGGCGCGCATCCCCTCGGCCGCCAGCAGCATGTAGCCGCCATCGCAAGGGAGAGCGGCCGCGTCGTCGCCATTGATGATGGCGCCGCCCCCGGGAATCCAGGCGCTGCGAGTCTCGCGGCCGAACGCCCGCGCGGCGAGCTGGATGTCCCGCTTGAAGTCGAGCTCGACGCGGGCGCGGAGAGCGCCCACCAGCTCGACCAGGGATCCGGGGTCGATCTTCATGCCGCGCTCCGGTGCTTGACCAGGTGCGTGGCTCGCTCGCCGTCCAGCGGCTGCTCGGCCAGCGCCGCCCGCGGCGGATAGGCGCGGAGGTCGGCCTCCATCAGACGATGCGGCCGCCCGCAGACCTCCACGGGCCGCACGCTGGCGAAGTGGTGCTGCTCGAAATAGCCCACGTTGCGCAGCTGGATGGTGGCGAGAAAGCGGGTGCAGCCCAGCGCGTGCGCGGTGCTGACCGCCGCGCAGATGAGGGAAGTCCCCACCACGCGCCGCGATCGATACCGCGGGCTCACCCCCAGCCGGCCGCCGTACCAGGTACCGGGCCCCGTCTCCGCGTCGCCCGGGGCGCGTTGCGGATAGATGCGGACCGCGCCGATGACTTCGTCGAGCATCCCGCCGACGTGCCCCAGCGCGACGATGGGCGTGGCGTGCGGGTCGTGCTCGTCCACATCGGACTGCTCGAAGAGCCCCTGCTCCTCGGCGAAGATGGCGCGACGGATCTCGTAGTACGCGGCGAGCTGCCAGGGCTCGCTCACCACCTGCGCGGTCACGTTGGGCGAGAAGAAGGGGAGCACTGCGGCGCCCCAGGGCCGGGTTTGCTCAAGCATGGCGGGCCTCCCGCACGCGCAGCGACGAGCAGGCGCCACAGCGCCCGCAGCCGGCCTTGATGTCCGCGCTCCGCATGCCGCGGTCGGCCAGCAGCCCGGCGAGGTCCCCGAGGACGCTCTCCAGGAACGCGGCCGACGGCGCGGGGTGGTCCTCGAGCGGCGTGCCGGCGATGGGGACGAAGGGAACGACGAAGGGATAGACGCCGATCTCCACCAGCGTGGCGCACGCCTGGAGAATGGCTTCGCGCGAATCACCCAGCCCCGCCAGGATGTAGGTCGAGACTTGCCCGCGCCCGAAGACCGCCACGGCGCGGGCGAAGGCCTCGAAGTACGTGGCGAGCGGCACCTCCGCCTTGCCCGGCATGATGCGCCGGCGCACCTCCTCGGTCACCGCCTCGAGGTGCATCCCGAGGGTGTCCACCCCGGATGCCGCCATGCGCTCGAGCCACGCCAGGTCGGCGGGCGGCTCGCACTGCCCCTGGATGGGGACCTCGACGCGCGCCTTGATCGCCCGGGCGGCCTCGGAGAGCACCCTGGCGCCGCGGTCGTCGGTGTGCGGCGTCCCGGTGGTCAGCACCACGTGCTTGATGCCGTCGAGCTCCACCGCCGCGGCCACCACCTCGGCCAGCTGCGCGGGGGTCTTCTCGGCGATGGTGCTCCTCGATGCCAGCGACTGGCCGATGGCGCAAAACTGACAGGACGTCTCGCGACGGCCATAGCGGATGCAGGTCTGCAGCACGGTGGTGGCCAGGACGTCGGCGGCGTGAAGGCGCGCGATCTTCCAGTAGGGGACCCCGTCGGCCGTCGTGCGCTCGTAGAAGCGGGGCGTCCGCGGGAAAATGAGCTCGGCGACCGGCCGACCGTCCCGCCGCAGCGTCGCCGCCGTTCCGCCCTCGGCGACGTCCGCCGAGTACGGCGAGAGGCTCGACGCGTGCGTGAAGATGGGCACCATCACCGTCTGCCCGGCGATGGTCACCGCTTTGTGATCGGAAGGCCCGGCGCCCCCCGCGCGGCTGAGACCCGGCCCCTTGGCGTCGACCCAGCGCAGGCCGAACGACTGGAGCTCGGAAATGAGCTCAGGCGACGGGGCCAGGCGCGCGGCCGCCGGATAAACTGGAAGAGAACGGCTCATCGTGGGGTGCTCCAGGGGAAGGCGGGGGGGCGGATGCGTCGGCGCCGGTCTCGCGGGTGTGCGGCTGCGGCGCGCGATTGATGAGAAGCGCAAGCAGCTCGGGGCGGCTGTAGTGCCCCACGCTGTCCATCATGCGTTTGCGCTTGGCGATGAGAGACATGTCGAGATCGGCCATGGCGATCCCCTCGCCATCGGTGATGGGCGTGCCCAGCAGCGTCCCCTCCGGCGAGACGATGGCGGTGAAGCAGCCTCCACGAAGGGCCTTGGCGAGCCCGGTGGTGCCGGCCAGCTTCTCGACCTGCTCCTCGTCCAGGTAGCCGGTCGCGTTCACCACGAAGCAACCCGACTCCAGCGCGTGATGCCG
>Ga0302324_100004078_pt1 | contig 32573 bp, 25 predicted proteins | sample Palsa_T0_1_FD_201949 | JGI IMG/M metagenome (GOLD analysis project Ga0302324, IMG submission 201949) | Peat permafrost microbial communities from Stordalen Mire near Abisko, Sweden - Palsa_T0_1 | ecosystem: Environmental > Terrestrial > Soil > Palsa > Peat permafrost | place: Sweden: Abisko... | reverse complement strand
TAAGGCTTAGAATAAGCCTTTTTCGGCGGCGTCCGATGTTACAGTGTGAGGTTTCGCCGGCCGGGAGGAATCGTTGCCTGAGTTAAGAAAAGATCCCATCACGGGACGATGGGTGATTATTTCGACCGACCGCGCCAAGCGGCCGTCGGATTTTCTGCGCGAGAGCGTGGAGATTAAGGGAATCGGAATCTGCCCGTTTTGTTACGGGCATGAGTCCAAGACCCCGCCGGAAGTTCTCCAATACGGGCGCAACGGCAGCGGGCCGAACTCGCCGGGCTGGCAGGTGCGCGTGGTGCCAAACAAATTCCCCGCGCTAGGCATCGAGGGTGACTTGGACCGCGAAGGCGACGGGCTCTTCGACAAGATGAATGGCGTCGGCGCCCACGAAGTGATCATCGAAACGCCCGACCATCGCAGCACGCTCGCCACGATGACGGAGAAGCAAATCGAGGACGTGCTCTGGGCCTTCCGCGATCGCATGCTAGACCTGAAGAACGACCGGCGCTTCCGCTACATTTTAATTTTCAAGAATCACGGGCCAGCGGCCGGCGCGACGCTCGAGCATCCCCATTCGCAATTGATCGCCCTGCCGATCGTTCCCAAACGCGTGCGCGAGGAAGTGGATAGTTCGCGCCACTATTATCATGAGAAGGAACGCTGCATTTTCTGCGACATGATCCGCCAGGAGCAGGATTCCGGCCTGCGCGTGATCGGCGAGACGGATTTATTCGTGACCCTCGCACCCTACGCCCCGCGCTTTCCCTTCGAGATGTGGATCCTGCCGAGGCAGCACGCTTCCGCCTTCGAGAATCATCAGAGCCTGATCTACGCCGGCCTCGCCCGCGTGCTCAAGGACAACCTGGCGCGCCTCGACGTGGTGCTCGACCGCCCGGCCTACAACCTGATGATTCACACCTCGCCCGTCGGCGAGGAAACCAGCGAGCACTACCACTGGCACATCGAGATCATTCCTAAGCTCACCAAAGTCGCCGGCTTCGAGTGGGGCACTGGATTTTATATCTGCCCCACGCCACCCGAGGAATCCGCGCGCTTCATCCGCGACGCGCAGGTCATGCCCGTGGCGTCGCGTTAACTGCCCGGGATCGGCCAACCACTGACAAGTAGGCGCGAGTTTCGCTATAATTCGTGGTTTCGGCGCGGTACCCAAGAGGCCTAAGGGAGAGGTCTGCAAAACCTCCATTCGTCGGTTCAAATCCGACCCGCGCCTCCAACATATTAAATTGGTTTAATCTGGTGTCGAGAGCCAACGCGCCCGCCCTGCCGCGTCAATCGGTGATAGCTGTAACCGACGGTCATTAATAGGGTCTTTCCGGTATGGGCAGTGGTAGTATAATCTCTCACAATCGCTCCATCGGAGTCCGCACGTGAACAACTCTTCGAACAACCAGCGAAGAGGGCCGGCCCGGGATTCCAACGAATGAATTCGTGGAGAACGACATGCGCGTGAGCCCAAGAAGTCCTTTTTTTGTTGCCCTAGTAGCCGCTTCCGTTGTCCTGACGCTCAGGCTTGCAGGTTGCAATAGCAACAGCACGCAGGATAGCAGTACCCAAAATCCGCCCGCTCAGACCGATCAATCCCAGGATCCGGCCGCCGCAGCCAATCTGGCTCCGGCAAGTGCGTACCAACCGGCTGGGCAAAATTATTCTCAGGACCAGAACTCTTCCCCCAACGATGATGCCGACTACGGCGATTCGAACTATGGGCAGCCGGAAATGGACGCTTCGGACCCGCCGCCACCGTTGCCTGAATATTCACAGCCGGATTGCCCCGGCGATGGTTACCTGTGGACTCCCGGATATTGGAGTTACGCTTCGGCAGGTTACTACTGGGTGCCGGGCGCGTGGACACGCCCCCCGGAAGTCGGTCTGCTGTGGACTCCGGGCTATTGGGGTTATTCCGGCAGCAGATACCGGTATTACAATGGCTACTGGGGACAGCACATCGGCTACTACGGTGGAATTGATTATGGATTCGGCTACGTTGGCACCGGCTACCAGGGCGGGTACTGGAGCGGAGACCACTTCAATTACAACCGCGCGGCGAACAACGTAAACGTCAGCAACATTCGCATATATAACCGAACAATTAATCATACTGTAATTATAAACAACGTTACAATCACTAATACAACTAGCCGCGTCAGCTACAATGGCCCCGGAGGAGTAACACGGCGGCCGCTGCCTGTGGAAACCGCCGCGGTACGCGAGCAACGCGTGCCGCCCATGACGACTCAGTTGCAGCAGCGGCAGGCAGCCGCGCAGGACCGCCAACAATTTGCATCGGTGAATAAGGGCCGTCCCACAATGGTCGCTGAGGCCAAGCCGGTTCCTGCTGGTAAGCCGATCGCAGCAATTATTCCTGCTCGTCCCGCTCCCGCAGGTCAGCCTGAGCCCGCCCGCTCGCAACCGAATCGCGCCGCCGAACCGGTTCCAGGGCGTCCATCCGCTCCTGCTCCAGCGGCCCCTAATGAACCACTACGAAAGACGGTGCAGCCGGAAGGCCCAGCCACGAGACCCGGCGGGCCTTCGCCATCCACGCCGAGGCCTGCTCCCGCTCCCGTCTCTCCCAACCAACCCCCGAGGAAAGCGGTCGAGCCCAGAGAACCCACGCCTAAGCCTGCGACACCTCCTGCTGCTCGGCCAAATCCCTCCCCCACGCCGCCGGAGCGTCGGGCACAACCGCCAGAGCCGCCAGCGCGTCCGCAGCCGTCAAAGCCCGCTAAGGCGTCCCCGGCACCGCCGAAATCGGCGCCACCGAAGCCAGAGACGCGGCCGGGCAATTCAGCTCCGCCCCAAAAAGAGTCTCAGCGTCCGGCGCCGCAAGCGAAACCGAAGACTCCTCCACAACAAGAGAAAAAAGAACCGCCCGACGATCGAAAGAAACCTGACCAGAGGTAGAGGGAGCAGCGTGGTAGAGCCGCAAGCGTACGGCACGACAGTGTCGTGCCCCTACGGTCAACTTGGCACGGCTCGTCACAAAGTGCGCCGCAAATTCCGGGTGCTCATGAGTGGAGCTTCCGCATGGCTTTCCGGCGGGCCGCATTTTTGGCGGGGCATTGAGTGACTATCGAGGTTCCTTCCGGCTCAAATATGCGGCGAGTGCATCGAGTTCCGCATCACTGATTTCGGTCTTCCGGAAAGGGGCCATGAGGCCGGCGCCTTTGCGCACGAAACCCTTCACGAATTCGGGCGTTAGGTCGGTGCGCTGCTCGAGCAATGCGGGCTTCGCGTCTTTGTATTTTGCGCGCAGGGCGTTGGTGCCGGTCATGTAGATCCCCTCTCCGTGGCAAGGGGCGCACCACTTGACGAAGGTCGCCTTTCCGGCTTTGAGGTCCGGCTCCGCGTTTTGCGCCACGGCCGCGCTTGGCAGCAAGATTCCCACAGCTAGGACAAGACCCAGCAGCGTCTTCATGTGTGTGACTCCCGATACCTCTTCGGCCAGATTCCGCTTTTTCCCGGCGCCAGAATCCCGTTGGGATCGACGGCGTCTTTGATCGTTTCGTGATAGCGGCGCAGGGCGTGATTGTTGAAGGAAAGCTGATCCATCACGTGATCCATGAACGCCGTGGCCGTACGATATTCGCCCCATCCGTTGGCGGCAGCGATTTTGATTAAGGAGCGATAGTTCTCGCGCATTTTTTTGTTTTCGGCCGGGTCCTTCGAGATGGTCATGGGCATCAGCAGCACCAGATTCCGCTTGAACCAGGACCAGCCGCCTACCAATTCCGGCGGTTTCATTCCCAGATCCTTAAACGCTTGCGGGAAGATGACCTGAGCCTTGGCCATCTCCCGCCCGGACATGGGAATAATCGGCGAAAAGAAAATGTGCCCGTCCCGGCGCGTCGTCCCGCCGAGGCTGAAGATGGAGAGCGAGGGGATGCCCAGCGCAGTCTTGCCGAAAACGTCGTCGGGCGGTTCTTCGATCGAATCGCGATCCATGGGAAACGTGAAGGACGCGGCCAGCTTGAACGTCGCGCCCGGAATGGCGGCGGACAAGTGTTCCCAGGCGTATTTCCATTGCGCGTCGATAATTTCCGGCGGACCGTAGAAACGCAGCCGTGTACCCCAGTAGCCCAGATTGGCGTCGCGGCCGGCGCGTTCGAGCTCCTCGGTTGGAGCGCCGGAGGCAACCAGGGCGGCAATCTTGGGGTTCTGTGAAGTGAGAATCGGGCTGCCGATTGCCCAATTGGTATCGGTAATTCCTCGTGCCATCAGGTTCGCCAAGGTGTCGACGAACGGAACGAGATCCGTTTTGGCCGGCACAGCCACCAGATAATTCTTGACCGCTTCCGGCTCCGGCATCAGCCAGATGCCCATCTTGGTGACAATGCCGAAATTCGACTGGCTGAACATCGGCGAGATGTGCGGGCCGAATCCATACTTGAAGGTGCCCCAGCTCGGCGAATTGGGCAGCGCGCCCATTCCCGTGCGCATCAGTTCGCCGTTCGCCAGCACCAGCTCCATGCCGCAATGGAAATCGAAGTGATCCTGATACGGCGTGTGGCCGTTGCCGTGTTCGAGCGCGTTGCCGATCACGCTGCCCCAGCCCGGATCGGGGCAGTCGAGCCACAATTTGTGATGGTTGTCCTGCAAATGCCGGTAGAAATCGAAGTAGCTGACCCCGGGCTCGACGATCGCGTAGGCCAACGAATCGTTGACTTCCAGAACCCGATTGATCTGCTTCAGATCCAGCACCATGGTCCCAGTCATGCGCGGCGCGGCGCCACCATAGCCTAGATTCCTGCCAGTCGAAACGGGCCACAGCGGAATCTTGAATTCATTCGCGATCCGCACGATTTCCTGCACCTGCTCGACGGAATTCGGCCCAATCCCGCCCGAAGGAATGTATTCGTCGGGTTCGCCGCGGAAAGGCGTGTAGGCATCCCGGTAGAGGTTGACGCCCTCGTCGCTGACGAAAACCCATTCCGGCCCGACGACGGATTGGAAGCGTTTTACGGCGGCGGCGAAATTAGCGGCGGTAACGTCGGGAGGAAGTTTCATTCGGGTTGCCCACCTTTCTTCATTCCACGCGGTCAAAATCCAGGATCAAGTGCAACCCAGATGCCCCTTGCCAAGCCGCCAGGCGGAGGCAATGGTCAGGCGCACCATGAACTTTTTAAGTGGTCCCTTGGGCGTGCAAGCAACAATCCGTAGCGGTCGCAAAAGTTAGCATGGATCACTATCGAACGTCATTTTGTTTTTTGCGGCGCGAAGCGGGGTAAGCGAAGGTGGCGAAATCATTAGAGTTTGTTAAGGATCGATTGCTAAAGAATTGCCCCCATTGGCACGATGTTGTTTGTACAGCCCGAAGACGAGGGATGGAACGGACTCGACGGATTGCGGGAAAGGTGAGGTTGCGGAAAAAGCGGTCATTTTTGTCATTCCGAGCGAAGCGAGGAATCTCTCTGGGGGTTGCGCCGATGCAAAGAAAGAGAGATTCCTCGCTTCGCTCGGAATGACAAAATCGCGGGGGCGTTCTTCAGCAGCCTGTGGAGGCTGCTGAAGCGGCTGCGGGAAACGCATTCATAAAATTTCCAATGCAACCACGAAGCCGCGAGCAAGGCGCGGTTCCGGCGGTCCAGAGAGGAGCAATCTGAAATGGCGAAAGTGATCTTGGCAGGCGGTCCGAGCTTCGCGCTCTTCAATCCCTCGCTGCATGTTTCGCTTGGACTGCTTTACTTGGGAGCGGCACTGCGCAAGGCAGGGCATGACGTGAAGATCGTGGATTGCCACAAATTTTCGTCCGTGAGCGAGTCGACCGGGAAGCTCGTCGTTCAGAAAGAAAAGCTCGAGCCTTGCGACGTGCTGGGAATTTCGTGTGTGACGCCGAATGCGGAGTTTGGCGGGCAACTGGCCGCGGCCTGGCCGGCGAAGGCGAAAGTCGCGGGAGGGCCGCACGTCACGTACATCCTCGAAGGGCCGCATGCGAAGTTCAAGCATCGCGACTACTTTCGGGGATTCGATTATTTGATGTCGGGAGAGTGCGAAGAGACCTTCGTTCAGTTCTGCGATTATTTCCAAAAAGGGATGTTGAGTTTTCCGATTCCCGGACTCGGCCGGTTTCGCCAAGACGGAACGATTGCGTGGACTCCTTCCGGGGCATTGCCCGATGTCACTAAGATGCCGCTTCCCGCTTACGACCTGTGGGAAGGAAATTATTCCAAAGGGGCGCTGGCGGTGCAGTCGGTTTCCGGGAAATCCGTGGACGCGGCGGAACGCACGACGGGATCTTTGTTCACCGCGAGAGGCTGCCCGTACGGATGCTACTTCTGCGCCGATGCGAGAACCAAAATGCGGGAAGAATCCCTGGCCCAAATCGAAGCGGAAGTGAAGGCGCTGGCTGAAATGGGCATCACGGCGCTGCGCATTTGGGATGACACCATTACCATCAAGGAAAAAAGATGCAAGGAGATGGCGGATATTTTTCACAACTATGGAATGCTGTGGCGCGGCTGGTCCAGAGTGAACTTGATGAACCAAGGCCTGTTCCGGTATTTGGCGGTGCGGGGCTGTACGGAGATGGGATTTGGAGTCGAGCACGGCTCGGCGCGAATGCTGAAGGCCATGAACAAGGGCACGACTCCGGAAGCCAACGAGAAGGGAATCAAGATTTGCCAGGATTCCGGAATCGTGGCCCGCGCCTACCTTCTGATCGGCTTCCCGGGCGAAACATGGGAGTCGATTGAAGAGATGCGGCTCTGGCTGGACAACGCACGGCCGGACGCGGCTAGCCTGCACATGTTCCAGCCGTATCCGGGATCGCAAGTGTGGGGCACGCCCGAGCGTTTTGAGATCAAGCTGCCGGAAAACGCCTTCTCGCAAATGTGGGAGCTGAACGACGACGACCCGAAGACGCTGGTGCTCGAGCTGCCCACGATGACCAAGGAAGAACTGTTTCAGGCCCGCACGGAACTGCACGAGTGGATTGTGGACAACATATCGTTACGCCTGGCGAATCGATAAGTTTCCGTTGCCGCGCAAATCGGTCCGACCGTGACGCGCCGTCCGCCCGGCAAACCCGATTTGAGATTTGAAATTAAAGATTCGGGATTTGAGAATTGAAATTTGAGAATTGAGATTTGAAATCTGACATCTTTTTGAAATCTAAAATCTTAAGTTCTAAATTCCAAATCTCAAATTCCAGTTTCCTCGTCCCTTCCAAATTCGCGGGTCCTGCAAAGTCTCCACTCTGCGCATTCCTTTGCAGCCGCCTCAAGGATAACGAATCTTCAGAATCAAGATGGCCAGCGCAAAGACCAGCGTAACTGCGTTGGCGTAAAGCACAGGCCGGTTATTCAGCAGCAAGCCGTAGGTAGCCCAAAGCGCGGTGCCGAGTGTGAACACGCTCTGCGTGAGGAGTGAGACGCCCGCGGTTTTCTTCTCGCGAATAATTTTCACCGCTTGTGGAAGCCAGCAGAGCGTCGTGCAGGCTGCCGCCGCGCTTCCTACGTTCTCGAACCAAGGGGCCATGGCCTCACTCCAATTCCATCGTGTTCGCAGGTCGCGTCCCGCCGCGGCAAGGGTCCGGAAGGCGCGCCTCCATACTAACGTAAAGATCGAAGAGGCGCGTGAATGACCGTAATCGCAATTCCTGACGGGAAACTTTACGGCTAATTTCCACACAGAGCAGCAATCCAATTTCATTCCCTTACCTTGCAATCGGCCCGCATGGAGCGCCTGGGACGGATGATCGGTTTACGCTTCCTTGAGCCTTTGGCCAGTTCGAAACTCGCCAAGTCCAATCCGGGCCGAGTCCCGCCGGGTCTCCACCATGAAATGTTTCTCATCCTCTAGTTGATTGAAAACAAGAAAGTAACTGCTTTGGATCTTTGCCCAGATGGAAATCGGTGTGCATGCATGATGGTGGAGAGATGCGGCCACTCGCGAACGTTGTGTCCCTTTTTGGCGTTCAGGAAGGATTCCTCTGCGTGCATTGGAGACGACAGTTGGCGAAAGGGTTCGCTTGCTTGCTGGCGGTGTCCGCTCTCTCGCCAAGTATGGCTGGTCAACAGTCCTCGCAGGATTCCGCAAAACCAGTGGATCTGGCTTCGATCAGCATCGAAGATCTGATGAACATCCAAGTGACCTCGGCGTCCAAAAAAGCGGAGAGTCTTTCCGCGGCCCCGGCGGCCATTTTCGTGATCACTGGGGAAGACATCCGCCGCGGAGGATTCTCCTCGGTTCCAGACGCACTGCGGACGGTGCCGGGACTGTACGTGGTCCAACAGAGTTCCCACGTCTGGCAAGTGACGGCGCGCGGGTTCAGCAACGAGTACAACGACAAGATGCTGGTGTTGATCGACGGCAGGCTGGTTTACTCGCCCACCTTCGGCGGCGTCTTCTGGGATGTGCAGGACCCTCCCTTGGAAGACATTGACCGCATCGAGGTGATTCGAGGGCCGGCCGGCACGTTGTGGGGCGCGGACGCAATGAATGGCGTCATTAATATCATTACCAAGCAAGCGGCCAAGACCCAAGGCCCGCAGACGGTGGCTTCGGTGGGAGTGAACGAGGGCTACGCCGGGCGCGTGCGCTACGGCGGCCAGATCGGAGACGATTTTTCTTACCGCATTTACGGGACGAGCAACGATTGGCTGCCGACGGTGAACGCGGCGGGCGCGGCGAATTACGATTCCTGGAGCATCACGCAAGGCGGGACGCGCTTGGATTGGGCAGTCACTCCAAAGGACACGGTGACATTTGACGGCGAAGGTTATTCCGGCAGAATTCGCGATGTGCCGCAGATTTTAGTCCCGACGTCCGGCGTGGCCTTGGAGGAAGATAGCAGCGGAGTGGTGAAGGGCGGACACCTGCTCGGCCAGTGGAAGCACTCTTTCAGCGATAGGTCCGACACGGATCTGCTCGGCTATTGCGACTGGACGGACCGGCTCGGCTTGATTGACACGGAGTATCGCAACACCTGCGACATCGAATTCCAGCACCGCTATTCCTTCACTCCCCGACATACCGTGACCTGGGGCGGATCCATTCTGACCAGCGGCGACACTTGGGACGAATCCTTTTCCCTCAGTATCGAGCCGCCCTATAAGCGCGAAACCACGTACGGCTCGTTTCTACAGTATGACGTCATCCTGGCCCCGGACCTAGTCCGTCTGGTCGCCGGCGTAAAGCTCGATCACAATGGGTATACCGGGTTCGAATACCAGCCCCAGGTTCGCGCGGTCTGGACGCCGGATAAGAAAAACACGCTCTGGGCGGCGGCCTCCCGAGCCGTGCGCACTCCCAATCGCATCGACGAGGGTCTCGTCGACCGCATCTTTCAAATCAACCCGGCGCCTCCCCCTCCGGAATTCATCCTCTACTCCGGCGATTCGGCGGTCAAATCCGAAATCGTCCATGCGTTCGAGCTGGGATACCGTTATGAGTGGAAGCAGAAATTCTCCCTCGATGCCGCAGCCTATTACAACGATTACCATAACCTCGCCGGACTCAGCCCGCCGGGGGACCCGATCATCAATCCTTCGCCGTTCTATATTGACATCCCAGTAACAGTTATTAATGAACCGAAAGCGCAAACCCACGGTCTGGAAGTCTTCGTGAAATACGTGCCGATGCGCCGGTGGAATTTATCCGCGGGAATCACCGAACTGCGCGGCGCCTCTCCTCCGGGAACGGGCTACCCTGCCGTCGCCGACAATCCGCTGCATGAAGTCAATGCCCAGTCCAAACTGGATGTAACGCATTTCGTGAACTTTGACGCTTCTTATTTCTACAACGATGCGATTACGCACCTGCTTGCGCCGCTGAACCGCGTGGACGCGGGCTTGTCCACCAAACCCATCCATGGATTCACCCTTTCGGTGTGGGGAAAAAATCTACAGCAGAGCAGGCACGTGGAAGCCATACCAACGGCATATCTGGCGGGGCAAATCCGCCGGGCGGTGGTTTTCAAGGCGATTTGGGAGCCAGGCGAAAGCGCAAACAAATCGACACCTTAAACAGCAGGGAAGATTCATTCTTCCCGATCCGCTCCGCGCCCTGCCTGGACCCGGGCATTGGGGCGAGAAGCGAAGCCCGCGCAAGAGGATGCGGGTTTTTGGCGTTCCGTCATGTCCATCCATGAGTGTCCTCCCAAATTGGGTGCGCGCACCTCAGGAGGAACCAAATCGGAACCCTGGAGGAACAGATGACGATCATTAGCCTCTTCTCATCTTGCAAGTTCATGAAATGGAAAACGTTAGCGCAAGATCGGTGATTGCCGTTTGGCCAGGACCATGCAAATGCATCTTGGGGTTGGCGTGGGGAGAACTCTGTACGTTTGAGCCGCAAATCCTGGGAGGAGGCATTGCCTTCGAATTCCATCATGGCGCACGGCTGCGGGAAGGGAAAGGGGTGCGCCGATCTATGAGACGAGCACCGGCATTCGTTGGCGGTTGCCTGGCCTTGTTTCTGCTGGGTGGCCGGGCTTTGGCGCAGCAGTCCAGCAGTGGGCCGTCCAGGGACGATGATTTAACTGCAGTTAAACTAGAAGATTTAATGAATATTAAAGTGACCTCTGTTTCCAGGACCGAAGAGAAGCTTTCACGCACGGCGTCCGCCGTGTTCGTGATCGGGCCGGAAGACATTCGCGATTCCGGCGCGCTGAACATTCCGGACTTGCTGCGGATGGTGCCGGGCGTGGACGTGGCGCAGATTACCGCGAACACCTGGGCCATCGCGGTGCGCGGTTTAAACGGAAGGTTCAGCAACAAACTGCTGGTTCTGCTGGATGGACGGGCCGTGTACACGCCGACGATCGGAGGCGTTTTCTGGGATGTTTTGGATGTGCCACTCGAGGATATCGAAAGAATCGAAGTGATCCGCGGGCCGGGCGGTTCGGTCTGGGGTGCGAACGCCATGGACGGCGTCATCAACATCATCACGCGCAACACGGACCAAACAAAGGGGGCGCTCGTTACCGCGGGCGGAGGCAATCTCGATCAGGGATTTGGGACCGTGCAATATGGCGGAAATCTGCCGGGCAAGACCGACTACCGAATCTACACCAAATATCAGAACGACGATCACACCCCCAACGCCGCCGGGCAGCCGGGAGGCGACGGCTGGCATTTGCTCGACGCGGGTTTTCGAACGGACAGTCCGCTCTCGCCGAAAGACGCACTACTGGTTCAAGGCAATATATACACAGGGGCAGAAAATCTCCCGGTTACCGAGCTGACGTCGGTTGCGTCCGGCCCGCGATTCACCGACTACACGGTGCCTCTATCCGGCGGATTCCTCCAATCCGTCTGGAATCACACAATCTCCGAGCGCAGCGGGACGACACTGGAGGTTTCCTACAGCACGTATCAACGCAACGATTCGCTCCGCGACGGCCGCAGAACGTTCGACGCCAACTTCCAGCACCACATTCTGTGGGGAGAGCGGCAGGATATTCTATGGGGATTGGGGTTGCAATATACCTATTCCCATTCTGACGGGAATTTCCTGGCGTCGCTCAATCCGTCTTCTGCATCGGATTATCTATTTAGTTCTTTTGTGCAAGACGAAATCGCGTTGATTCACGACCATCTCTACTTGACGGTGGGCGCCAAGCTCGCGCGCAACTACTATACGGGCTGGGCCCCCATGCCGAGCGCGCGTCTGGCCTGGTCGATCGATGACCGGCGCATGCTCTGGGCGGCCTATTCCAGGCCCATTCGGACGCCTTCCGAAACCGACGTGGCCATCCGCTCAGCCATTGCGGAATTTCCAGGGCAAGGCGGGCTTCCCACTCTGCTCGAGATTCAGGGGAATCCAAACTACGGCAACGAAACATTGACCGCTTACGAATTCGGCTACCGCACGTCCGTAACGCAAAAACTTTCCATCGATTTCGCGGCCTATTACAACGACTACACTCACCTGCAAACCACGGAACCCGGCGCGCCGTTTCTGGAGTCCTCGCCCGCCCCCTTGCACCTCGTTATTCCCTTGACGTACGAGAATCTGCTGTATGGAGAAGCCCACGGGCTTGAAATTTCAACCAAGTGGAAGGTGACCAGCCGTTGGAACCTCAGCCCGAGCTATGCATTTGAAGAAATTCACGTGCATACGGATCCCTCGAGCCAGGACACGACCTCCGCCCCAACAGCCCAGGGAAGCAGCCCGCGCCATTCGGCTCAGTTACGCTCGCGCGTCAATTTTTCCCACGGAATGGAATGGAGCGCGGCGGCTTATTTTGTGGACCGGCTTGCTTATGAAAATGTACCCGCATACACGCGAGTCGACACACAGCTGGCCTGGAAATGGGGCGAAAGGGGAACATTTTCCGTGGTCGGCCAGAACTTACAGCAGGACCACCATTTTGAATTTCAGGATTTCTTGCACAGCGTCGACGCGAATCAGGCCAAGCGCAGCGCCTACGCCATGTTTCGTTGGAGATACTAAATCGCATGACGGCCACGCCTTCCACTCCGCGATCGTCCCCCCGGGCCGGATGTATTCCCAGGTTCACGCGAAGGAGCGGAGGAAGATTTCTCGCGCTCTCCTGCATGCTCCTGTTCGCGCTCGCCCGCGCCACGGCACAGGAAGCCTTCATGGAATATCAAATCAAGGCGGCTTACCTGTTCAATTTTCTCAAATTCGTCGAGTTTCCCGAAGACGCTTTTGCGGATCCGCTGGCGCCGATCGTCATCGGCGTAGTCGGCGACGATCCGTTCGGCAGCTCGCTGCCTCAGGTTGTGGTTGGCAAGACCGTGCAAGGCCGCGATCTCGTGATTCGTCTGTACCATCCCGGCGAGAATTTGCGCAGCGCTCACATCCTGTTCATCAGCGGTTCCGAGAGAAAAAGGATCCCCATGATTCTCTCCGAGTTGCACGGATCGAGCGTCCTCACCGTGGCGGACACCGCGGGATTCGTCGATGAGGGAGGGATGATCCAGTTTCTGAACGAAAATGACCGGATCCGGTTTGCGATCAATTTGGATGCTACCACCCGGGCCCGGCTGAAATTGAGTTCCAAGCTATTGAGTTTGGCCAAGGTGGTTGGAGGAAACGGGAAGGAAGCCGGCAGCTGAGCAAGGCCTCACGAATTGCGGGCGGCGATTCCGTGGCGGTCATAGGGGCCTGTGTTCAGACCGCGGATCGAAATTTCCGCGAGTTTTTGACTTTCTCTCCGCGGACGAAGCAGGGGAGGCCGACATGGGAGGAACCGATCAGTCTTGGGGTAGGAGCCCAACGCCTTCACGGTGCAAAAGTGCAGCGCTCATGGACAAGGGGACGATCGGGTCATGAATATGAGAGGCCATGCGGTGGGTGCTTCCAGGCCGGCGTGTGCGGGCTGCGATTCGCCTACTTCGCAGTGCTGCTGCTGGGCATTCATTTTCCACTGGCGAAAGGCGCGGTTTGCGCGGACCAAACCCCCACCGAGTATCAAGTCAAGGCCGCCTATTTATTCAACTTCCTGAAATTTGTGGAATGGCCCGACGATCCGGGCGCGGATCCCCATGGAAAGTGGATTATCGGATTTGCGGGGGAAAGCCCCATTGCGGACGAGTTGATTCGGCTGGTCGAAGGAAAAAATGTGCTGGGACGCGAATTGCAGGTCAAAAAGTTTCAGGGCGCAGAGAACCTGCGTGATTGCAACATTTTATTCATCAGCGAAACGGAAAAGAAGAGGCTGCAGCCCATCCTCGGGGAGTTGCGCGGATCCAGCGTTTTAACGGTGGCTGACATGAGCAATTTCGTCGGCTCCGGCGGAATGATCCAGTTCCAAGTGGTCGATGCGCGAGTGCGTGTGGCCATTGACGTAGGCGCCACCGGGCGCGCGCGTTTGAAAGTGAGTTCCAAGCTGTTGTCGCTGGCCACCATGGTGGCGGGGCCGGAACGAGGTGCGAATAATTAAAATGCAATGGCCCCGGAAACTTTCGCTGCGCCGCAAGCTCATGTTGGTGATTATGATCAACACGTTCGTGGCGCTGTGCGTGGCCGGCACCGGGTTCGCGGAATACGGTGTGTACCGATTCAAGGAATTAAGGCTCGAGGACTTAAACGCCCTCGCCAACATTTTGGGAACCAACAGCCAAGCCCCGCTGGCTTTCAAGGATCCCGGATCCGCGATAGATATCCTCCGGTCGCTGGCGGCCAAGCCGCACATCCTGGCTGCCGTCATCTACGACCGTGACGGCAAGCCCTTCGCCGTTTATCACCGCGGCCGACCGGCCGATCCCTACTTCGCCCCTCCCGTGGAGAGAGAATCCAGCCGGTTTACCCAAAACCGTGTTTTGATTTTCCAGGCGATCATTTTTCAAGGGGAAAAAGTGGGAACCGTGTTTCTGGAAGGGGATACGGTCGAATACAAGCAGCTGTTGGATGGCTACCTGCTCTTTTTTGGATTGATCGTCGCGGTGGTTTCCCTGGGAGCGTACGCCATGGCCCGGGTCCTGCAACGCCCGATCTCCAATCCCATCCTGCAATTGGCCTGGACCACCAAGATGGTGACCAGTTCGCGGGACTATTCCATTCGAGCGGAGAAAGATTCCGAGGACGAAGTCGGCGTCCTGATCGACGGCTTCAACGAAATGCTCGGCCAGATCCAGAACCGCGATATCGAGCTACGCCGCGGCCGCGAGGATTTGGAGCGTCGCGTGGAAGAACGCACGCTCGAACTGGAACAGGAAGTGGGTGACCGGCAGCACGCCCAGGAAGCCTTGCGCGAAAGCGAAGAACGAATTCGTTTGCTTCTGGATTCCACCGCCGAAGCGATCTATGGACTGGATCGTGAAGGAAGGTGCACATTTTGTAATCCTGCCACACTTCGATGGCTGGGCTATGAAAAGGGAGACGATCTGTTAGGCAAGAAGATGCATTCAGTGATTCACCATTCCCATGAGGACGGGAGTTCCTATCCCGAGAAGGATTGCCGGATTTACAATTCGATGCGCCAGAGCGAAGGGTTTCATTCGGATGAGGAAGTTTTCTGGCGCGCGGATGGCGCGAGTTTTCCGGTGGAATACTGGGCCTACCCCATCCGCAAGGAAGGCGAGACCGTCGGCGCGGTCGTCACGTTCCTCGACATCACCGAGCGCAAGCGGGCGCAGGCGGCTTTGACCGAGGCCAAGGAGGCGGCCGAAGCGGCCAGCCGCGCCAAGAGCGAATTCCTGGCCAACATGAGCCACGAAATCCGCACGCCCATGAACGGCATCATTGGGATGACGGAGTTGGCGCTCGATACCTCTCTCTCGGCCGAGCAGCGGGGTTATCTCGACCTGGTCAAATCCTCCGCCGATAGCCTCCTGCACCTGATCAACGACATTCTGGACTTTTCCAAAATTGAAGCGGGCAAGCTCGAGCTGGAGAAGACGGAATTCGCGATTCGCGATTTATTCGACGATACCCTGAAGACGCTGGCGATGCGCACGGAAAAGAAGCCTTTGGAGCTGACCGCGCGCATGTCTCCTCAAGTGCCGCGGACCCTCATCGGAGACCCCACGCGGTTGCGGCAACTGATCGTGAACCTTGTGGGCAATGCCATCAAGTTCACCGAAAAAGGGTACATCCTTGTGGACACGGAAGTTGAAGCCGTGTCTGGCGGCGAAGTGCGCCTGCACATTTCCGTTTCCGATACCGGCATTGGAATCCCGCTCGACAAGCGGCAATCCATTTTTGAATCCTTCGCTCAAGTGGACGGTTCCACCACGCGCCGCTTCGGAGGGACCGGCTTGGGCCTCACGATTTCGCGCCAACTGGTCGAGCTCATGGGCGGGCGCATTTGGGTGGAAAGCGAACTAGGGATTGGTAGCAGGTTCCAATTTACCTGCAATTTCGAGCCGGGAACCGCGGCCGAGCCGGATCAGGAGCGAATTGCCGCGCAAATCCTGCCCGGCCTCGATGTTCTCATCGTGGACAATTACGTCGAAAACCGAAAATTCTTCGCGGAAATGGCCACCCATTGGAGTATGCATCCGACTCTGGCGGACAGCGGCGCCACCGCCCTGGACCAATTGGAAGCCGCGCGAGTTGCCGGCCGCCCGTTTCCGATTGTGCTGCTGGATGGGTCCATGCCAGGAATCGACGGATTCCAGGTCATGCGGCGGATTCAATCGAATCCAGGTCTGGCCGGCGCGGTCGTCATGTTGCTTTCTCCCGAGAGTCTTCTGGTGGATACGGCGCGATGCCTCGAGCTGGGCGTGAAGCAATCCCTAACCAAACCCGTGGGCGATTCCGAGCTTCTCGACGCAATGCTTTTCGTTTTGCGGCCTGGAGCGGCCGAGAAAAGACCGGCAAATCCGCCGGCTCCGGGCCGTGAATGGCCCCAGGCGCATCCACTGAACATTCTGCTTTCCGAAGACAATCCCGTAAACCAGAAGCTCGCCATCCGTTTGCTCGAAAAGGCCGGCCATCGCGTCACCCTGGCCGGCACGGGGCGGGAAGCTCTGGCGGCCTGGGAAAATGCCGGCCCTCCTGGATTTGACATCGTGCTCATGGATATCCAAATGCCGGAGATGGACGGGATGGAAGCGACAGCGGAGATTCGCAGCCGTGAAAAAAGCTCCGGCAAGCACATCCCCATCGTGGCGATGACGGCGCATGCCATGCGCGGGGACAAGGAAAGGTGCCTAGAGAGTGGAATGGACGGATACATTTCCAAGCCCATTCATCCGGACGGCCTATTCGCCGAAATCGAGCGATGTCTGCTAACCCGCGGAGGAGACAATGCCATGGCGGAAAATCATCAAGAACCCAGCGAGCAGATCGACCGTGTTTCGCTGCTGGAACGCGTCGAGGGTGATCAAGACCTGCTCGCCGAAATGGTCCATCTTCTACAGCAAGAGGCTCCCCATTTGCTTGCCACGATGCGCGATGCGTTGGAACGCGGCGAGATGGGCGTGCTGGAGCGCTCCGCGCACTCCCTCAAGGGAGCGGCGGGCAATCTTTCCGCCAAGACGGCGGCCGCGGCAGCTTCGCGGCTCGAAGAGGACGCGAAAAACAAGGACGCGGAGTCCGCGAAAAATAGCCTCGTCGAAGTCGAACGGGCGGTGAAAAATCTTCTCCCGGCCCTCGCCGAACTCTGCCCGGGAGTTTCGAAATGAAAATACTCATCGCCGATGACGAGTCCCTATCGAGACGCATGCTCCAGGGCTTGCTCGGGAAGTGGGGATACGAAGTCGTCGCCGTCGAAGACGGCGACTCCGCCTGGGAAAAGCTGAAAGCCGCGGACGCCCCGCGCATGGCCTTGCTCGATTGGATGATGCCCGGCCAGAACGGAGTCGACGTTTGCCGCGCCTTGCGGAAACTGCGGCCCGAGCCCTACACCTACATTTTGTTGCTGACGGCGAAAGACGCCAAGGAGAGCGTGGTCGAGGGCCTGGAATCCGGCGCCGATGACTATTTGACCAAGCCCTTCCACTCGCAGGAGCTCAAGGCCCGGATTCGGGTGGGTTTGCGCCTGCTCGATTTGGAAGACAACCTTGTACAAGCCCGCGAAGCCATGCGCTTTAAAGCCACGCACGATACACTGACGTCGGTTTGGAATCGCGGAGCCATCCTGGAAACACTGGACAGGGAAGTCTGGCGTTCCCGCCGAGAGGGCCTTTCACTCGGCATCCTGATGGTGGACATGGACCACTTCAAGTCCGTCAATGACACTTACGGCCATCTGGCGGGAGACGCCGTTCTTCGCGAAGTCACCAAAAGAATGCAGGCAAACATCCGCCCCTATGATGCCGTCGGCCGCTATGGTGGCGAGGAGTTTTTGGTCCTGCTCCCCGGATGCAGTGGTTCGGCAACCCGGGAGAAGTCCGAACGTGTCCGGGAGATGATTTCTCGGGAATCCATCGAGACGCCTTCGGGCGCCCTGAAAGTCACGATCAGCGTTGGATGCGTTGCTACCACGGATTGGCCGGAAGATACTCCGAACCAATTCCTGCAAATGGTTGACCTGGCTCTTTACCGCGCCAAGGAAGACGGACGAAATCGCACCGTGCAAGCAGGAGCGGCGGAGCACGAAGAGGCGCATCACTCCTCTCTGGCCTCTCAGGAGCTTTCTACTCAGGGTACTCAAAAGGAATAAGGAAATTTCGTTCCCAAGCCCTCAGGAATTGGAACGCGCCGCAAGTCCTTGCAAAGTCTCGTTCCCCGCGATCTCCACCCGCTGCACCCCGCCCCATCGAATGTGTTCCTGCTCGAAGCGGTTTTGAATGCGCCGGCGCAATTCCCGCGCGGCGTCGTCCTGCCGCCCCGGGACCGTGCGCAGTTGCAACCGCAAAATCACCCCGGCTGGCCCGAACGTTTCCACTCCCAGCGCCCGCGGCCCGTCCACTAAGACGGGCGACCAGGCGGCATCAGTCCTCAGTTCGGCGCACGCGCGTTCCAGAGCTCCCAGCGCCGTATCCGACGATGTTTCCGGCGGGATGGAAATGTCCACGAACACCTGGCCCCAGTCCCGGCTGAGGTTAGCCACTTGGGTAACTTCTCCGTTGGGAATAGAGACCACGGCGCCCTGAGCGTCCCGGACCACGGTGCGGCGCAGCGTCAGATGCTCGACGCGCCCGACCACCGTCCCGATCCGCACGGTTTCCCCCACCACGAATTGATCTTCGAAGACAATGAAAAAGCCATTAATGATGTCGCGAACCAGATGCTGTGCGCCGAATCCGATCGCCAGGCTGGCCAGGCCCGCGGCTGCCGCAATGGGCGTCACGTTGAAGCCGAACTCCGGCAACGCCGTCAAGATCGCTCCGACGACGATGATGGCCGTTCCCGCGCTGTACGTCAGTCCCGCCAGAGTTCTTACGTGCTGCTCGCGCATGCGCGCGATCCGGCCCAGGCCTTCGGCCCCGCCGGCTGGAATCAAGCGGCGCGTCAGCGAACGCACCAGCCGGTTGAGGATCAGCGCGATCAGCAAAATCGCCGCGATGCGAATTCCGCGCGCGATCGCGAAATCCGTCCATTTGAATACGATTGGAGTCATAATGTGCGCCGCCAATTATAGCACCCTGGGATTCGCCATAAGACGAGGGATAGCAGCCGCGAATGCGGCCGCTGGAGAATCCGATGAATACCGGACGCAGGTTTTTCTTTTCGAGCATCGCCGCGGCGCTGGCGGGAACGCAAACCCTGCTGGCCGGCGCGCAGAGCGGGCGACATGAAGCCCCTCCCTCCAATCCCCAAAGTTCACAAGTCCCGGGCGCTGTCGGGTCAGCTGGGCCGGACGAGACGACGCTCCCTCCACGCGCAGATCCAAAAGAGCTACTCAGGGAGGATCAGAAAACGCTGAGACGCGACGTGGACCGCTTGCTGCAGCTGGCCAAGGACTTGAAGGACGAATCGGATAAGACGCCGGAAACCGATGTCTTATCCCTTTCCCTGGTCAAAAAGGCCGAAGAAATCGAAAAGCTGGCTCACCAGATCAAGGACCGGATTCGCTCAAATTGAAATTTCACTTCCCATGGTTGTGTTCCAGTACATGGCAATGGGAAGGAGATACGGGTGTTCAGCGGGTATCTGTTGCGGGTCGCCACCGCACGGACCGGCGTTTCGAAAATAAGATATGAGCCGGAGGTCCCCGGTGGAGAACCCACACGAATCGATTTGAGGATTGAGGTCAGCTTTAAGTTTTCGTAGCCGCAGCAACCCCGCTGCGACGGACCGAGGGGCCGTCGCCGGTATGCCTACTCCTTGCTACTCAGGCGCCAGGAGCCGCAGTACAGGCATTTGTAGATTCTCAATTGCGCGGGCCCTGTTTCCTTGTCCGCCATCCTGCGCGTGGCCGTGGCTTTTACCTCGCGTTCGTTCGCATACATCCTCTTGCCGGATACGGAACACGTTCGCGGTGGATCGCGCTGGATCACAGGCGCTTCCAAAGGAGGTTTCGTGTGACGGTATTTTGTCATCTCCGCCTTTCCAGCGCAGCCCTCTTCTTTCGCTCCAGACCGTGAGCAGCTTCTCTTCGCAGCTTACTTCGGCCGACATTGTAACCGCAACCTCGGGCCGACATCTTTCGCTGTTTACTCCGATCGCCGAGCGTGGCCCAAGGCTTCCATTGGCGCGCTTATTCCAAAAGCGGGGCCGCCGAGGCGTGGCGACTGACAGAAATATGTTTTCCATGTAATATTACGTGCATGGCATAGGAGATCGAGGGCAGCGATGAATTCCAAGCCTGGTTCGGCGGATTGACTGTTGCGGAACGGATATCCATCGCCCGCAAGATCGATCTGTTGGAGCAAACCGGCCCGACACTTGGCAGGCCCGATGCGGACTAGCTCAAAGGTTCGCGGTATCCGAACACGAAGGAATTGATCGTGCAGCACGCGGGCGACGCTTACCTAATAGCCTTTGCGTTTGATCCCCGGAGAGTGGGAATTCTATTGCTCGGCGGGCGCAAGGCCGATAAGAAATGGTACAAGGCAGCCGTTGCAACCGCCGACAAAATCTATGAACGGTATCTGGAAGAACTGGAACAAGAAGGATTGACCTGGAAATCATCACGGATCGATTTAGGCTTCACCACTAATGGGAAGAACCCAAGGAGATGGCCGTGCGAAAGAGTTGGCGTGACATTAAGAATCAGACGATGACCCAGAGGCAGCAAGTCCAGGCTCATGCGCTCGCCTTGCGGGACTTGAGGGAAATGGAGCTACGCGAGCTGCGCGAAGCATTGAAAGTTACACAAGTCACGCTCGCTCGTAGGCTCAAGATCACACAGGCAGCCGTCTCGCGCCTGGAAAAGCGGTCTCACATGTTCGTCAACACCCTGGGGGATTACGTCGAAGCCCTTGGCGGGAAGATCGAAGTGCATGCTGTACTCCCGGACCGCACGATTAGTCTTGCGCACTTCTTTCATAATAAGACGGGGTCCGCGCGCGCCCGAAAAAGGACCGCTGCACGGCGTCCCGTCCGCAAGCGCGAACTCGTGCGTGCCTAAGTATCCCGCGCAGCCATCCGGTCAAGAGCCGCTTCCAGGCTCTGTACGCAATCTTCTTCTCGCGAGATCGATTCGTCATTTTGCGCGCCCCTAGGAATGTGCCAACGGCCCCACTCCCCGAGGCCGTCCCTCCGGCAGCCTCTCGTTTACATCGGTGGGAACTGAGGGTAACATCGGGGACCCTATCGTTCACTCTGGCCCGCTCGGAGGTGAATATGTATGCGAGAGTCTGGAGGGCAAACATTCTCCCCGGAAAAGCCGAGGAGTTTGCGGCAGCAATGAATTCGATCAGACCGGTCCTTCACCAGATGCCCGGATTTTGCGGCTTGATCGTCTTGCGAAGCGGCCCGGGAGAGGCTTTGGAAACAACCGTGGTTTCCGCGTGGGCCTCGATCGAAGACCTTCGCAACAGCGAGACGCCCGCGTTTCAGGAAGCGGCCGCCCACGTTATGGCCTATTGCGAGCGTCATCCAGTCATGCGCGAAGAGGAAGTGGTGGTCAGCGATTTTTCCGCGAGTAATTTGGACGACACGGTGACGAGGTTCTAGCGCCGCTTAAATGTTTTGCGAAGACATTCCGGACGCGTTGGTTCAACCAAATAGTGAGCGGCGAAGTTTCTCGAGCCGGTTTCATCGAGTTGCTTCGCCCCATGGCCCCGGCACGGCAACGACGGCCCCATGCTCTTTCACCTGTCCCCTCGGAACCTTTTGTTTTATTGTTAAAAGTGGTGCGGCTGGGGCGACTCGAACGCCCGACCTCGTGCTTCGGAGGCACGCGCTCTATCCAGCTGAGCTACAGCCGCGCACTTCCTTTATATCATGCACTCCGGGGGGCGCGCATTCCTCGCCTCATTTGTGGTGCCGCTGTCACTCCTCGAAAATGGCGACGGCGCGCGTCCAGCCGGCGGACGCGCCGCGAATTTTTGTGGGAAAACAGGCGATCGTGAAACCGTCGGCGGGCAGGGTTTCCAGGTTGTGGAGTTTTTCCATGTGGCAGTAGCCGATGTCGCGGCCGGCCTTGTGGCCTTCCCAGATCAAAGAGGCGTCGCGTGTCTGTTTATATTTTTCGGCGGTATAGACGAACGGGGCGTCCCAGCTCCAGCCGTCCGTGCCTGTGAGGCGTACGCCGCGCTCGAGAAGGTACAAGGTGGCTTCGAGGCCCAAGCCGCAGCCAGCGCTGACATAATCGTCGTGGCCGTAGCGCGAGCCGGCGCGCGTGTTCACTACGACGATTTCCAGGGGCTTCAGTTCGTGCCCAATGCGCGCAAGTTCTTGCGCGACGTCGTTCGCGGTCGCCACAGCGCCGTCGGCCAGCTGGCGGAAGTCCAGCTTGACGCCGGGCTGGAAACACCATTCCAGGGGAACTTCGTCGATGGTGATGGCGCGCTGGCCTTTGTTCATCGTGGAAGCGAAATGGTAGGGCGCGTCGAGGTGAGTGCCGTTGTGCGTGCTGAGTGCGACGGATTCCACAGCCCAGGCTTCGCCGTCAGGCAAGTCTTCTTGTTTTAGTCCCGGAAAAAACGCGGCCATGCCAGCAAAGGATTGCTGGTGATTCACGTATTCGATTTTAGGCCGTAGGGACGGCGGATCGGCAATCACGTCATTTTCAAGAGCGATTGAGAGATCGACAAAGCGGCGTGGCATCGTTCCCCTCACTTGCGAGAACAGCTTGTCTTCCGGCGCATCCGCGCCGGATGATACCACTCGCGGATTTAGGAAGCTCCTCCGAACGCGCTGCCCTCGGGCGCATGACCGTGCTAGAATCCGCCCAGAACCGCAAGACCAGGCCACACTCTAAAAAGGGAAATGACTGATTATGGCGCACGATGTTTTCGTCAGCTACGCCTCTGGGGACAAACCGGTCGCGGATGCCGTCTGCGCCACGCTGGAGTCCCACGGAATCCGTTGCTGGATCGCGCCGCGCGATGTTCTTCCCGGCATCCACTACGGTGAAGCGATCATCGACGCCATTCATGAGTGCCGCATCATGGTGCTGGTCTTTTCCTCGAAGGCCAACCTGTCCGGCCATATTCCCAAGGAGATTGAGCGCGCCGTCAGCAGTGGCGCCACCGTCATGCCGCTGCGCATTGAGGATGTCGCGCCGGCCAAGTCACTGGATTACTTTATCGGCAGCGTGCACTGGCTTGACGCGCTGACGCCGCCGCTGGAAGTCCACCTCCAAAGGCTCGCCGCGAATGTCGAGACGTTGCTCGCGCGGAGCGACTCCAGAACTGAAGCGCACCCCGGTCCCGCAACGGCTCCAGCAGCAGCGCCAGTCATGCTCGTCTCGGTGCAGGCCGCGTCTCGCGTAGCTAGACCCACGTGGGCCTATTTCGTGATCGGCGGCTTGACCGCGATCGTGCTGATTCTCGGATTCTTGACTTACCGGTCCAGATCCACGGTGAGCACGGCAACCATGGCGCAAATCGCTCCGAGTCTGCCAACCCGCCCGCCCACCGTGACTGCCGCGCCCGCCATTCCGGTACCCGTCGACAAGCCCGCGAAACTCCTAGCCCCGCTGACTGCGGCTGTTTCTTCGGTTCCTTCCACGCCTCCTCCCGCAGCTCCTCCCGCGCTCCCACTCGAGGCTCGCTCCACGCCGCCTCCCGCGGCTCATTTGGCACCGCCTCCCTCGGTTCCTGCAACGCCTACTCCGCCCGCGCGCGCCGCGAATCCCCCGCGCGAAGTGGCCCTTCATTACATTGACGATTCCACGGTAAAACTCGAACAGCTCATTGGAGACGAAGACAAGGAGCGACACGCGCCAACGCGAACCCAGACCCTCACGCGATTCGGCATCGAGGGCACGGAGCTTGGAAATTCCTTTGAACACCAAGGCCACACCTATTTTCTGTTCGGCCCGACCATTAGCCGCGCGCCCGGGCTTTCCGGCACGATCGCGGCGACGGATACGACGAATCCCGACGGCGGCGTTCACCTGGATTTCCTGAAGAACGGCGACAGCAACGTTGCGGTGCAGCCCACCGGCGTCACCATGGCGCCGATGGATGGGCCCGTGGCGGGAGTCAGCCTGGACGGGCAAGTCTATGTGGCCGTGAGCACTAATTTCACGAAAGGGCGCACTACCGAACGCTCCATCCTCACCAAGTTCGTCGCTCCGGATACGTTTCAAACGGTTCGCACCATCTCCGAGCTTCCTGACGGAAGATTCATTCGAATGTCGATGCATGCTCAGCCCGGCCCAATCGCGGGGCTTCCTGCCGGCGGCCCTTTCATTTTCACCTGGGGGACGGGCCGATACCGCGAGAGCGATGCGTATCTGTCGATTGTCCCCGCAGGCCAATTCGAGGCTGGAAAGGGAATTCGTTACTTTGCAGGTTTAAATGGAACCAACGCTCCCACCTGGAGCGATAACGAATCCGACGCGTCTCCGGTTGTGAAGGACGGCACGCTCGCGGACCTGTCGGTCACCTGGTGCAAGGATCTGGGCTTGTGGCTGATGACATATGATCGGCGCACGCCGCTCAACGGGATCGCGTTTTCCTACTCGCGTACGCCGTGGGGACCGTGGAGCGAACCTCAGATTTTGTTCAACGCTTCGCGCGACAATGCCCTCGGAAGATTCATACACGATCCCCATAAGAAAATTGACGACGGCTTGGAAGGGCCCGTCCTGGGGCAGAGACGGCATGCGGACGCCGCGGAACTTCATGGTGGCGCCTTCGCTCCCTATGTCGTAGAACGCTGGACCAAGGTGCAGAGTTCCGAAATCGAACTCTATTACTTGATGTCGACCTTAAATCCTTATGTCGTGGTCCTAATGAAATCGCGTCTGCAAATCGAGTGAGGATTGAGGATCGCCATCAAGGTGCAACCAGCAAGCGCCTTTCTCGTCTGAACGACGCTTATGAGCCATCCAGCCCGGCCATCCGTGCAACTGCCCACCACCCTGGCCATTGGATTCACCGGCCATCGCAAGCTTCCTCACGAAGCCAAGTCTCGCGAAGCCATTCGAAAAATACTTCTGGAGTGGATCGAGAAGGCTCCAGGCGTGGTTTATGGAGTCACATCAGCCGCCGCCGGAGGAGACTTGCTGTTCGCGGAAACCTGTTTGGAGTTGAAACTGCCTATCCGGATTTTCTTGCCTGTCCCGAAGGAACAATTCCGCGAAGATTTTGACGAAGCCACGTGGGCGCGCGCCGAATGTGTTTTCAGCAAAGCGCTATCGGTGAACGTCACGGGCGCCGGGGAGAAATTGACAGAGCGCTATTACGAATGCGGCATCGAGACCGTGCAGCAGAGCCAATTGCTCCTGTCGCTTTGGGATGGAGAACACAGCCATGGCATGGGCGGCACGGCGGATATGGTCCATTTCGCCAGGGAGCAAGCGCGGCCGGTCATCTGGATTCACAGCGCCACCGGTGAGGTGCAGCAGTTCAACGTCAGTCCCGAAATCCAGAACGATCCGGAAATGCGCTTCCTCAACGAATTGCCTGACCCGGCCGTCCCACAGCCCGCGGGTTTCCCTCACGATCTGGCCAACGCGTGGTTTGCAAAAATGGATGAAAATGCCAGCCGGGCCGCCCCGCAGTTTCGGCGCATGGCGGCGATCCCGATATTCTGCACCGCCGCCGCGGCCGTGCTGAGCGCCAGGACCGCCTTCGCTGGAAGCAGCGTGATCTGGCTGTGGCTGGGAACGACGCTGGGTATCATGGCCGCCTCGCTGCCGACGGTAATGAGACTGGGGCGCCGGCAGGTGGGCTGGACGCGGGTGCGAACCGCCGCGGAAATTTGCCGTTCGTGCCTGGCGCTCTGGCGCACGCCGACGCTTTACGAGGTGGTCGGACCGGAGGCTGTCCCCGACTTGGCGGGCATGCTGGCTTCATTGAATTTTTTGAAAATGTCGGATCGCGCGGCGCGGGAGAATAATCTCGAGGAGTTCAAGCGGCGCTATCGAGCGGAGCGGGTGCAGGATCAGATCGCCTATTTTTCACGCCACGCCAATCAAGCGGCCGCGCGTGCGCGCAGGTACAGGGTCGTCACCTGGGCCAGCACCATTGCTGCCGCGGGACTCGATGGCTGGCTGCTGCTCAACGCGCATGGCCTGAACCATTGGATTTCGGGCCGTTTGAGGCCGGAGCTGGCGTTGCTGGTTGCGATCTTCTTTCAAATCGCCACCGTGGCCGGGTCCCTCGTAGTCGTGTATGACTACGTGCGCCGCCGAGACCGCTACCGCGAATTGCATCGCATGCTGTTGCAGTGGGACAAACAGCTGGAACTTTCCCAGACCTGGCCCATCGTGTTGCGCATCGCCACCACCGTGGAAAAAGCATTGCTGGCGGAATTGATTGAGTGGCGATCGCATATTCGCAATCAGAAAATGCCGCAGAAGTGAAGGTGATTGGTGACCAGTGACTTGTGGTTCTCTCGGTTGGGAAGCACGTGATTCGTGAATTGCGATTTGTAATTCGTGAAAACCGGAGTGGGATTTCCCGCTTGGCGGTTACCTGGGCTCTTCGATTGCAACGATAGCTGGCGAGTTCCCGTCACTTCCAAAAAGTTTCTACAGGGGCTGGTTTTTCACGAGTTACGAATCACAAATTATTAGTCACTACTCGATGCCGTCGGCCACGATCGAGCGCCCGCGCACCTTCACATCGATGGAAATGGGAGGCCGCAAGCTGCTGCCTTGCACGATCTCTCCGCGGGCCCAGGTATCGCCCCCGAGCGCGCCGATTTTCAAGGGATCGTACACAGTGCCGTTGCAGGGACTCACGACCATGGGGTGGCCGGCTTTGTATTTATATTGCGTGGCCAGCGTGCCGAGATCGGTCACGAATTCCAATTCGCAGCTGCCAAACGGCCCTTGCCGTGAGAATGCCCAAAGGCCCCCTCCGGGTAGGCGGATCACCATGGCGGGAATATTTTCTCGAGTGAAAGGTTTTACGAAAGTGAATTGTTTCGCGGCCCACGGCTTGGAAAGCTCTTCGACCGTCGCAGCCACGGTCGTGCCGTCGAAAGCCGGCGCGGCGGGATTTGGCAGCGCAGGCACGGGCGCCAATGGTTCCGCGCTTTCCGCGTTGGAGATAGGATTGGCTCTCGCGTCTGGCTTGCTCCTGGCCCGCCAGAGCAATATGGCGCCGATCAGCACCACAGCGGCAACGACGCCTCCGATCAGCAAAAGCCGCTGGGAGTCGAGGCCGGTCGGACCTCGCCGGGCGTTCTGCCCCACGCCTGGAATTTGCGGCATTTCCGGCCGAAACCGGTCGAATTTATTTTCAGCGGCCTTATTTTCCGCCGTCGTGTTCTCTACAGGCTTGTTCTCGACGGGTTTTTCGGCAGGGGCGTCCGGACCAATCGTGGGTAGCTTGACGGACATGGCGGTCAAAACTTGCGCATGCGGATTACGGTGCCGTTCTGTTCATGCTTTACTTCATCCATTAATTTGTTGATCAGTAAAATGCCGCGGCCGTGCTCGGATTCCAGATTGGCTTCGTCGGTGGGGGAGGGGATGGACGCGGGGTCAAAGCCGTTGCCCGGATCGCGAACCACGATTTGGATGCCCTGTTCCCGGTCGCCCGTCACGGAGCATTCGATTTTCTTGGAAGGATCGGCCTTGCAACCGTGCAAGACCGCGTTGGCCAGGGCTTCGCGCAAGGCCATTTCAATTTCAAATTCCTTGCCTTCCGCCAAATCCAAATCACTGAGGAGCCGCAAGACCCAGCCCACCACAGGGGAAATGGCCGAAACCTCGGCGGGCAGGGTCACGTCGAAGCGCATGGCGGGGATCTGCGCGTCCCCCGAGGCGTTTGGATTTAATTCCTTAGCCATACGTGATTTCGCGGCGCTCGCCCGCGCGCGCGCATTATACCTGAAAGGCCGAATCCGCAGTCTTTGGCGAGCAAGGCTGCCTATGGATATTCTGAACCCGAGTGGAGGTTCTTACAAGCAGAGGGAAAATCTTCCGTTCCGCGTGGACACTCCATCCGCACGGCTGGAGAGTCTGTGTGAGCGCTCAAAAATCGCCGCGTTCTGCAGGGGCGGCCTTCGGGCGGGTATCTGCTGGCTTGTAAGTGCTCGCCTGAAGGCGGGCGCTACAGGAACCAAAATCGAATTCTTCCGCAACGTCTAGAGGCCCAGGGCCGCTTTGTGGCGAATTTCCTCGTTCAGGTTGGCAATCGTCAAAAGGAATTGCAATAAATTGGACCGCATTTCATCGCTCAATTGCAGACTCTCGTCGCCAATGGTCTCGACTAGAAAATCCACCTGATCCAGCATCCAGCTGTGCGTTTCATAGTCGACCCCATCTCCCCAGCTCACTTGATCGGCGATGGAGTCCATCTTTTGCTTGGATTTCGCGAGGTAATTATCCAGCCGCCGGGCGCATTCGTCGGGGCTGGCATGGAGATCGACCTCGTGCCCTCGTGAGAAAACATCTCGGCTTTGGGTCTGCATGAGTTACACCTCGCTCCTTGCCCCGATTCCAGGACTCCAGGGAGCACGCCTGCTGCCAACCTGAGCAATCCCCCCATCTACCTTGTTTTGCGTGCGTTCGCGACCCTTTGCCTGCGTGGGGCTGCACTTGGGGCCGGCTTCTGCCGGGTAGAATCTATCCTGCGTGTGAAGGCCAAGTGGCAGGTTGAGCACAACTGGAAGCGGAGGGATCGGGCTGAAAATAGGGGCCCGTTTTCCACACCCATCCGCTGTATTGACTTGCCGGAAAACTCCCTCGCGAATTAGCATGGACATGGTTCGCTACCGAGGTAAAGATGATTGGGCTAACGCAGTCGCACCTTGGGATGTGAGGAGGGTCATCCGTATGCGTAAGTTCTTCGTTCTTTGCGCGGCGCTTTTTTGCCTGTCGCTCACGGCGTCAGCCCAGGATTCCACAGCCGCGTCCGATGCCGCCAGTCCCGACAGTGATCCCGCCGCCCCCGCCCCCGCGGCGCTAATCCCGGCGGATCGTGAACCATGGCAACTGGGCGTGGGATTTCAATATATGCATTTCAATGTCCTGGACGAAAAGTTTCACGATTTCGGCTACCAGGCGGACATTACTCGATATTTGAGTAACCGTTTTGGCGTGGAAGGTATGACCGTCCTGGGTTTTGGCAACGCGGGGTCGAATCCAACTCTTGACGCGAAGTCTTTTTTCATTGGCGGGGGGCCGCACGTGTCCTTGTTCGACTCCAATCACGTGGAAGTATGGGTTCACGTGATTGCCGGTTGGGAGCGCTTTCGCTTCACCCAGACGACTACTTTCGGCACCAACTCCCACGCCGCGTTCATGGCGGGCGGGGGAGTGGACTATAAGATTGCCGGCGGCCGTCTGTATTGGCGCGTTCAGGGCAACTACATCGGATATAACATCGGCTCCGGGGTCTCGACGAATTACGATGCCGGAACCGGGTTCGTATTAAACTTTTAAGGGCGCGACAGAGGCACTTTTCCGTAGCCGGGATGGAGCGAGAAGACCTCGCTCCGTCCCGGCTTTTTACTTTGTGGCACAGGCCTCACAGGTGGTGGAAAAAGTGGTTATTTTGTCATTTCGAGCGAAGCGAGGAATCTCTCTGGGGGTTACGCCGATGAAAAGAAAGAGAAATTCCTCGCTTCGCTCGGAATGACAAAATCGCGGGGGGATTTTTTCCGCGGACTGCTCAGCCTGTGGGTTTTGGCGCTTGGAAGCATTAAAAGCCGCAGGCTGAAGCCCGCGCTACTTAAGCTGCTGCGCCGTGGCACTTCTTATATTTCTTTCCGCTTCCGCAAGGGCACGGATCGTTCCGGCCCACTTTGGCACCGGTGCGGACCGGCTTGGGCGCTTCGGTTTGCTGCGCGGCTCCGGCTTGCATTTGCATTTCTTGCTGTTGGCGGCGCTGGCGGCGCTCGATTTCTTTGGCCTCGTCCTCGGGGCGGGCGGGCTGAACCAGGAAAAGGTAGCGCACGGTCTCGGTGTCGATGCGCCCCATCATGTCCTCGAAGAGCGTGAAGGCTTCCTTTTTGAATTCCACGAGCGGATCTTTTTGTCCGTAGCCGCGCAGACCGATGCCTTCCTTCAAATGGTCGAGTGTCAGCAAGTGGTCTTTCCACTGCGTGTCGACGATATCCAGAATGATCCGCCGCTCCAGCCAGCGCATCATTTTCTCGCCGAATAATTTTTCCTTTTCGGCGTAGCGCTCCTTGACGCGCTCGACCAGGGTGTCCGCCAGTTGCGCGCTGTTCAATTTGTTTGTGTCGATTCCGGCGGCCTTCACGTCGATGCCATACTGGTTCTGCACTTCGGCGGCAAATTGCGTGACATTCCATTTTTCCGGGTGCTCCTTCGAGGGGCAAAACGTATCCACGAATTCGCGGGCAATGTCCTCCGCGACGCTCAGCGCGTAATCTTTTTGTTCTTTTCCTTCCAGGGCGGAGCGGCGAATCGAATAGATCGTCTCGCGCTGCTTGTTCATCACGTCGTCGTATTCAAGCAGGTGTTTCCGGGCCTCGAAGTTTTGCGCCTCGACGGCCATTTGCGCGTTTTCGATGCGCCGGGAAATCAGTTTGGATTCGATGGGGATTCCCTCGGTCATTCCCAGGCGGAACATCAGCGCCTTGACGCGCTCGCCGCCGAACACGCGCAACAGGTCGTCCTCGAGGGAAAGGAAAAAGCGCGAGGAGCCTGGATCGCCCTGGCGGCCGGCGCGCCCGCGAAGCTGATTGTCGATGCGCCGCGCTTCGTGCCGCTCGGTGCCGAGGATGTGCAAACCGCCGAGAGCGATCACTTCATCGTGCTCGGTGCGGCACTGGTCCACAAACTGGTCATAGATGGGCTTCCATTGCTCCGCGGGAACTTGAAAGATTTTTCCTTCTTGCTGGAACAAAACCATGTTGGGCGCCGAGATGGATTCTGCGCCGTCTCCGCCGATCACGGCGGGCGCGGCTGTATAGGGAATGGCCATACGTTCCCGCAAACAATATTCGCGAGTCATTGCTTCCGGGTTGCCGCCCAGCAAAATATCCGTTCCGCGGCCCGCCATGTTGGTGGAAACCGTGACCGCGCCTTTTCGCCCGGCTTGAGAAATCACTTTGGCTTCGCGCTCATGCTGCTTGGCATTCAAGACCTGGTGCGGGATGCCCGCCTTTTTCAGCAGATTCGCCAAATGCTCGGATTTTTCGATCGAGATCGTGCCGACCAGCACCGGCTGGCCCGATTCGTGAATCTGGCGCAGGCCGTGCGCGTAAGAGTTATCCTCTTGCAGGATGCCGTTGACCACGGCTTCGTATTTCTCCGCCGCCGTGCGGTACACCACATCCGAAAATTCCTCGCGCCGAAGCACGCGGTTGGTGGGGATCAGCGAAACATCCAGCTTATAGATCTTGTTGAACTCGGTGGCTTCGGTTTCCGCTGTTCCGGTCATGCCGGAAAGTTTCTTGTACATGCGGAAATAATTTTGGAAGGTGATCGTCGCCAGCGTCTGATTTTCGCGCTCGATCTTGACGCCTTCCTTCGCTTCCACGGCCTGGTGCAAGCCGTCCGACCAACGCCGGCCGGGCATTTCGCGCCCCGTGAATTCGTCGATGATGATAACTTCGCCATTTTTGACCACGTATTCGACGTCGCGTTTATACAGCGTGTGGGCGCGGAGTCCTTGATAGACGTGGTGAATCGTCTCCAGGTGCTGCGGGTCGTACATATTGCCAAGGCCCAGGAGCTTTTCGGTTTTGCTGACGCCTTCTTCGGTCAGAGTCGCGGTCTTGTGTTTTTCCTCGACGATGTAATCGATATCCTGAATTAATTTGGGAATGATTTTATCGATGCGGTAGTACTTATCCGTGGATTCCTCGGCGGGGCCGGAGATGATCAGCGGAGTGCGTGCTTCGTCGATCAGGATTGAGTCCACTTCGTCCACGATTCCGAAGTGATGCCCGCGCTGGACGCAGTCGGCCAGATCGAATTTCATGTTGTCGCGAAGGTAATCGAAGCCGAATTCGTTGTTCGTGCCGTAGGTGATGTCCGCGCCGTAGGCCGCGCGCCGTTCGGGGTCGCTCAAATCGTGGACGATCACGCCGACGGTCATGCCCAGCGCGCGGTAGATCGGGCTCATCCATTCCGCGTCGCGCCGCGCCAGGTAATCGTTCACCGTGACGATGTGCACGCCGCGTCCGGTCAGCGCGTTCAGCACCGCAGGAAGCGTGGCCACCAGCGTCTTGCCTTCGCCGGTTTTCATCTCGGCGATTTTGCCTTCGTTCAGGACGATGCCGCCGATCAATTGCACGTCGAAGTGGCGCATGCCGAGTCTCCGGCGCCCCGCTTCGCGCACCAGCGCAAAGGCCGGGACCAGCGCGGGCTCCAGCGCCTCCTCGCAGCGCTCCTTGAATTGCGGATCTTCCAGCGGTAAGTCGCCCAGGCGCCCCTGAACCTGGGCCCGCAGCTGCACCGTTTTCTCCAGAAGCTCGGCGTCGCTGAGTTTCTCAAACTCCGGAGCGAGCGCGTTGATGGCAATGACCTGCGGCTGGATCACCTTCAGGTCGCGCTCGTGCTTGGTGCCGATGAACCGGGCGACAACCTGGTCGATCATGCTATCGATTCGCATCACAATCCTTCGTTGCTCTTCGGAATGCGCTTACCGTTCCGGTGGCGGGCTCGGTGGCACCGTGTATTAAGATGCTGTCCGGCAAGCGCCAGACAGCGTCCCACTCGAATGCTCAAAAATTTATTGTACCCTGTCCGACAATCGGGGCGCAAA
>Ga0302324_100004077_pt1 | contig 32575 bp, 42 predicted proteins | sample Palsa_T0_1_FD_201949 | JGI IMG/M metagenome (GOLD analysis project Ga0302324, IMG submission 201949) | Peat permafrost microbial communities from Stordalen Mire near Abisko, Sweden - Palsa_T0_1 | ecosystem: Environmental > Terrestrial > Soil > Palsa > Peat permafrost | place: Sweden: Abisko... | reverse complement strand
AGTGAGTGCCAGTTCCGTAGGCTAGCCCTCCTTCCCTGGCACGTCAAACAGGGCGGGAGGCTACGCCGCCGTGATGTCCGTCACCGGCAGCGATGAGTCCGCGGCAAAGTCCAGTCCGGAGGGGGCTGCACCCCTGGCGACCAGCTCGGCGCCCAGCGCTGCCACCATGGCGCCATTGTCGGTGCACAGGCCCGGCCGCGGGATCCGGAGCAGGAGCCCGGCCGCGTCACATCGCTCCTGCGCCAGGGCGCGCAGCCGCGAGTTGGCGGCCACGCCCCCGCCGATCACCAGGTGCCCGACGCCGTGCTCCCGGCAGGCATCGACGGCCTTCCTTGTCAGCACATCCGCGACCGCCTCCTGGAAGGAGGCCGCGACATCGGCCACGGGGACCGGCTCGCCCGCCGCGCTCCGGGCCTCCACCCAGCGGGCCACCGCCGTCTTCAGTCCTGAGAACGAGAAATCGCTGCTGCCGTCGCGGTACTTGCTGCGCGGGAACGCGATCAGGTCCCGGTCTCCGGCGGCGGCCGCGCGATCGATATGCGGCCCGCCGGGGAACGGCAGTCCGAGCACCCGCGCCACCTTGTCGAATGCCTCGCCTGCCGCATCGTCGATAGTCGAGCCCAGCGGCACGACCTCGTTCGCCAGGTCAGGCACCAGAAGCAGGGATGAGTGGCCGCCCGACACCAGCAGCGCGATCACCGGGGCCGGAAGCGGGCCGTGCTCCAGCTGGTCCACGGCCACGTGCGCAGCCAGGTGGTTGACGCCGTAAATCGGCTTCCCGGCAGCGATCGCGTACGCCTTCGCCGCGCTGACGCCCACCAGGAGCGCCCCGGCCAGGCCCGGTCCGGCCGTCACCGCGATCGCGTCGACCTCTGCCAGCCGCACGCCGGCCTTGTCCAGGGCCCGGTCCACGGTCGGCACCATGGCCTCCAGATGGGCCCGGCTGGCCACCTCCGGCACCACCCCGCCAAACCTGGCGTGCTCCTCGACGCTGGAGGCAACCGCGTCCGCGAGGAGCTCGCTGCCCCGGACGAGCCCGACCCCGGTCTCGTCGCACGAGGTCTCGATTCCCAGTACCAGCGGCGCGGTCACTGCGCCTCACCCCCGCTTCCCGCAGCCGCCCGCGGCTGGCGGGCAGTCCCGGCCTGACCGCCCTCCCCGGCAGTCCCGTCCCGGTCAGCCGGCCCGCCGGGCCGGGGCTGGTCAGTGCCGCTCAGCTCACGGCGCATCACGATCGCATCGGTGCCCGACGGCTGGTAGTAGCCCCGCCGGACGCCGATCTTGGCGAACCCCCACCACTGGTACAGCCGCTGCGCGCGGGTGTTATCGGCCCTGACCTCCAGGAACACCTCGGTGCACCGGCGCCGGACAGCCTCGGCCAGCAGCTCGGCCAGCAGCATCGAGCCGAGGCCCTGGCCCCACCGGGTCATGGCCACGGCAATGGTCAGGACGTCGGCCTGGCCCCCCGCCGCCAGCAGGCCCGCGTAGCCGACGATCTGGCCGTCATCCTCGGCGACGACGTAGTGCCTGCTGGCCGGCTGCTGGCCGAGCTCGCCGGCCAGCATCTGCCGTGACCACGCCTCATCGCCGAACAGCGCCAGCTCAAGGCGCAGGATGGCGTCGAGGTCTGCGGTCGTCATCGGACGTAGCTGCGGCTTCGTCATGGCGTTACCCGCTTCGGCTTCCCGGGCTCCCGTGCGTCGGGCCGGCGGAGGTAGAGCGGCTCATCCGGGCCCGGCGGCTCGCCAGCGGCCAGGCGCCCGGCCGCCAGCCCGGCCAGCACGGCCGCGGCGGGGAAGCGCGGATCCAGCGGGCTCGCGGTCAGCTCCGGGTACAGCAGGGCGCCCTCCCCTGCGACCGGCAGGCCCCGCGGCAGGTCCGCCGGGCGGCTGACCAGCGGTCCGGCGGTCCGCTGGCCCGCAGGCGAGTAGCGCGCCCAGTACACCTCACGGCGGCGGGCGTCAGTGGCGACCAGGAACTCACGTCCGCCGGCGCCGTCGCGGGCTGCGGCAGCGATCACGTCGAGCGTGCAGATGCCGTCAGTCCTGATGCCGAGCGCGCTGCTCAGTACCCGTGCGGTCACCAGGCCGGCGCGCAGCCCGGTATACGGGCCCGGTCCGGTCCCCACCGCGATGCCGGTCAGGTCAGTCTGGTCGGCACCCACGCTGCGCAGCACCTTGTCAATGAGGACGGCGAGCAGCTCCCCCGGCCTGCGCGCGTCAGCGGCCGTCTCCCCGGCGACGACGGCAGCCCCGTCGTGCAGGGCTACGGTCACCTCTGGCGTTGCGGTATCGAAGGCGAGCAGCAGCACGGTTGCCCAGCCTAGTGACGCGGGCGCACTGGTCGTACCAGGACCGGCCGTCAGGCCGTCGGCTCCTTGACGGCCTTCCCGAGAACCTCCCTGGCGGCTGCCTCAGCGCCGGCCTGCAGCGTGGCAACCGGCACCGGCCCGAAGCCGTGACCAGACTCCTGGCCCGACTGTGACACGGTGATGATCAGGTTGCGCTCGCGGATCACGACGGTCACGACCTCGGTCACGATCCCGCTGACGTGCTCGCGCTGGACCGCGACGAATGCCTGCTGGCCGGTCTTCGGCAGTGCGGTGAGCTGGGCGACGGACAGCGGCGAGTGCTTCGGCGGGCTGGTGAGCTGCTGCCGCGCCTGCGCGTAGTTGTCCTGGGCGTTAGCCGATGCGCTGCCAGCCGCGGTACCGGAGCCGGTCGCGGCCGCGAACGGCTGGTAGGCCTGCGCCGATACCTCAAGCACCAGGAACAAGGGCTTGCGGTCCACGGTGAAGCTGCACTGGCTGCTGTCCCCGCCGGACAGCTCGTTCGTCGAGGTCCGGCCGGGCTCGGGCAGGTACTGGTTGAGCACGGCCGTGCTCACGCTGGCGCAGGCGGACGGGACCGACTTGAACTCGCCCGGCTGCAGTGACGTCACGTAGAGCACCTGCCGGGGAGCGTGATGGGTGACGAGGGCCGTGATCCCGGCGGCGATCACGCACAGCACAATCGCGATACCGCACCACCGGTAGACGCGCCGCCGTGACTTCCGGAGCCTGGCTGCGGCGGCGCGGCCGCGGCGCCGGGTCCGGCTGCGCGGGCCGGCGGCCGCGTCGTCCGCCCCGTCTGCATCCGGCACGCGCGGGTAGTTCCCGGTCGGGTCGTAGACCTCATCGTCGCCGTACGGGTCGCGTAGCGGCGAGGACCGTCGCGGCTGGTGGCCTACCGGGCCGGCCCACGGCGGCAGGTCCGCGTCGGTGTCAGGCTCCGGGCCGAACGGATCAAGCTGCTGCCAGCCGGGCCGCTCGGGCCGCTCACGCCGCAGCCGGTCAGTCCGCGCTCTCCGGCCGGAGCCGACCCGGTCGTAACCGCCGACCTGCTCGTCGGCTGCCTGGTCGTAGTCGCCCGGCGCATAGCTGTCCTGACCGTAGCTGTCCTGACCGTAGCTGTCCCGGTCGTAGCCGTCCTGGCCGTAGCCGTCGGTGTCGCTGCCGTCCCGGTCGTAGCCGGCCCGGTGGCCAGGGCCGGCCTGCCGCGACGGGCGAGGGGGCGGGGAGCCCTGCTGAGCCACGCACGCCTCCTGAGGCGGGATCAGGCCGTGGCGGGACCGCGGCGGGGACCGGCTGGATTCCCCCGCAGTGTAGTAGCGCGAACGCCGCCGCGGAGGACAATTCGGCTCGGAAGCGCGCCTGACCAGCGCTATCTCAGGCTCGCGAGCGCCCGCCTGATAGCCTGCGCCGCCTCCGGGTCGCTCCACCGCTCGCCCGAGCCGCGCACGTGCACCGTCCGGCGCACATCGGTCTCAGCGGCAGGGTCACGGGCCTCCCTGTCGTCAGCAGCGCTGCCGCCACCAGCGCCGTCGTCAGCAGCCCCGCCCGCCGGCTCAGCCGTGCTGATGCTGACCGCCAGGAAACTCGGAGCCAGGTCCTCCACCAGGCCCTCGCCCCACTCAACCACGGTCACGGAGGTTGCGAGGTCGGCGTCCAGATCCAGGTCGTCGACCTCGGCGCGGCCGCCGAGCCGGTAGGCGTCGGCGTGCACCAGGTCAGGCCCGGCGATCAGGCTGGGGTGCACCCTCGCGATCACGAAGGTCGGCGACGTGACCGGGCCGCGGATGCCAAGGCCGGCCCCGATGCCCTGGGTCAGCGTTGTCTTGCCGGCCCCGAGCGGTCCGGTCAGCACCACAAGGTCACCGGCGCGGAGCTGGCCGGCCAGCTGCGCCCCGAGCGTCCGCATCTGCCCCGCGGTAGCCACGGTCACGGCCTCGTCGACGCCGCCTCCGGTGCGCGGGGCGGCAGGCCGCTCCCGCCCGTTACCCGCGGGCAGGCCGGCACCACCCGGCAGGCCGCCACTCTCGGGCAGGCCGGCACCCTCCGGCAGCCCGTCACCCTCCGGCAGTCCGGCACCCTCCGGCAGGCCCTCAATGCCCGGCAGCCCGTGGCCAGCGGGCCGTGGCGACGTCACGCCGGCCGCCGCCGGCCGGCGGCCGCCTGCGTCGCCTCGGCCACCAGGCTCCGGATCTCAGCAGTCACGACCTCAGGCCGCTCCAGAATGACCATGTGCCCGGCCTCGGGCACGCGCACCAGCCGCGCTCCCGGAATCGCCGCTGCGAGCGCGGCGGCCTGGTCGGGGGCGATCAGCCGGTCGTCAGCGCCCGTCAGCACCACTGCCGGCACTGTGCCGATCGTCGTCAGCGAGATCCGCTTGTCATGCTCGAGCAGCGCGAGGTAAAAGTCGGCCACGACATCCACCGGGGTTGCCCTGATCACGCGCTCCAGGAAATCGACGACGGTCGGGCTGACGCCGGGATCGCCGAACGCGATGAACCTCATGGACAGGAAGGCCAGGTCGCCGGCCGCGGCGCGGATCCGCTCGGCCAGCTCGGCCCGGCGCCCGCCCGACGATGCCCGCAGGACGGCAGGCCCGGCCCAGCGGCCGATCGGCCGCAGCGGGGCAGGCAGCCAGCCGGTGCCGTCAACCAGATGAGACGCCGTGGAGATCAGTACCACGCCGATCACCATGCCGCCGAACAGCTCGGGCTGCTCGTCGGCCAGTGCCATGATCGTCATACCGCCCATCGAGTGGCCGACCAGCACGACGCGCCCGCCGGCCGGCACGGTCACGGCCAGCACGGCCGCGAGGTCGCGGCCGAGCTGCTCGATGCTCACGCGGGCCGGGTCGCTGCGCCCGGACCGGCCGTGGCTGCGCTGGTCCCAGAACACCAGGCGGGCGTCCTGCGCCAGGTCACGCCGCTGGTAGTGCCATACCTCCTGGCTCAGCGTGTACCCGTGGCAGAAGACGATGGTGACCGGCGCGTCCTCGCGCCCGCTCACCTCGGCATGCAGCGGAACGCCGTCCTCGGCGATGACCATGACCGGACGGCCGCGCAGCAGGCCGAACGGCTCGTCCCTGGCCGGATCCGGCCGCAGCCGGATCCGGCCGACCGCCACCTTCTCCGCCGCGATCATGGCGCCCGCGGAAGCTGCCGCGATCCCGGCAGCCACGCCTGCGACGCTAGAAAGCCGCCGCCACCTGGCCATCGGTTCTCCCGTCTGCGGCCACCGCCGCCGCCTCAGCAGACTCCGCCTCAGCAGACCCCGCCCCGGCCGGTCCGGCTGTCGAGGCACCATCCTCGGCCGCGGTTACTCCAGAGTAACTTCTCGGAACCTTACCGGTAAAGCGGGTGACGATCTCGTAGGCGATCGTGCCGAGCGCGTCCGCCCACTCCTGCGCCGTTGGCTCCCCCTGGTCGCCGGGGCCAAACACGATCACCTCGTCACCGGCCTCGGCCGGCTCATCGCCGAGGTCCACGATGATGTGGTTGAGGTTGACAGTCCCGGCAACCGAGACCCGCCGGCCGCGGACGGAGAGCATCCCGGCCAGATTCGTCGCGTGCCGCGGTATGCCCTCGTTGTAACCGAGCGGGAGCACGCCCAGCCTCGTCGGGCCGCCGGTGACGTAGCGGTGCGCGTACGACACCGGAGTGCCCGCAGGGACGCGCTTGACCTGGATGAGCCGGGCCCGCAGGGTCATCGCCGGCCGCAGCCAGTCCGGCGCGCCGCCCGGCAGCGTGCTCAGGCCGAAAACAGCGCCGCCGGGCCGCACCAGGTCGAAGTAGGAGTCCGGCAGGGTCAGCGTGGCCGGGCCGTTCGCCAGATGGCGCACCTCAGGCCGGGCGCCGGCCCGCTCAGCCAGCGCTACCGCGGCGCGGAAGGCGTCGAGCTGCTGCCCGATCGACGGATGACCGGGCACATCCGCGCAGGCGAAATGCGACCACAGCCCCACTACCGTGACCAGGCCCGCCGCCTCAGCGGCCAGGGCCGCCTGGACCAGGCCCGGCCAGTCCGCCGGGATCGCCCCGCCCCTGCTCATCCCGGTGTCGGCTTCCAGGTGCAGCCGGGCCGGCTTGCCGGCGCCCTCGGCTGCCAGCGCGATCTGGTCGACGAGCGCGGCCGACCCTGCCGTCAGATCGATGTCGCGGCGGATCGCCTCCGCGTGCGGTGAGTCGGGGCTGCCGTGCAGGCTCAGCACCGGGACGGTGAGCCCGGCCGCGCGCAGCGCGATGGCGTCCGACACGTGCACCACGCCGAGCCACGCCGCGCCGCCGGCCAGTGCTGCCCTGGCCGAGGCCAGCATGCCGTGGCCGTAGCCGTCGGACTTGACCACGGCCATCACCTGCGCCGTGCCGACGTGCCGGGAGATCGCGGCCACGTTCCCCTGGACTGCGTCCAGGTCGACGACTGCCTCCGGCTGACCATCCATGGCCCTCCAGTCTGCCAGCCAGAACGAGTCAGCTGGCCCGCTCCGGCGCCGTCCGTGCTGCGTTTGCTATCGCCCTGGCAGTAGCAGGCGCACACGGATCCGCTCCCGGCGGCCCCTGTCGGTAGGCTGCCGGGCATGGCAGATCTCATACCGCTGGCCGTCCTGTTCGGGAACCCGGAGCGGGTCAGCCCCCGGCTGTCCCCCGACGGCACCCGGCTCGCCTGGATCGCGCCGCATGACGGCGTCCTGAACGTCTGGCTGGCACCGATCAGCCCGGGCTCGGGCGTGGACTGGGCCGCCGCCCGGGTCGTGACGGATGACGCCGACCGCGGGATCCGCCAGTTCGCCTGGGCCCACGACGGGCGCCACCTGCTCTACCTGCAGGACACCGGCGGCGACGAGAACTGGCGGCTGCATGACGTTGACATCCAGACCATGGAGCGGCGGGACCTCACCCCGTTCGAGGGCGTGCAGACGCAGCTGATCGCCAGCGAGCGCGCGTTCCCCGACGAGATCCTCATCGGCCTGAACAAGGACAATCCCCAGCTGCACGACGTCTACCGGGTCGACCTGCGGACCGGCGAGCTGACCCTGGAGCTCGCCAACCCGGGCCTCATCGGCATGGTCGCCGACGCCCAGCTGGCCGTCCGGGCCGCCATCCAGCCGCAGCCCGACGGCTCGATGCTGCTGGTCGTCAGGGACAGCGCGCAGGCAGCCGACTGGCGGGTCCTGCTGCCGATCCCGGCGGAGGACTCGCTGACCACAGGCCCGGTCGCCTTCAGCGCTGACGGCCGGTCGCTCCTGCTCATCTCCTCTGCCGGCGGCCAGGCGGCGGCGCTGGTGCGAGTCGATCTGGCCAGCGGGGACACTGAGGTGCTCGCCGCCGATCCCGAGGCCGACGTCAGCGACGTCAGGATCGACCCGGACACCCGCGAGCCGCAGATCGTCACCTTCCTCAAGGCGCGCTCGGAGTACCGCGTGCTGGACCCGTCCGTGGCCGGGCACCTGTCGGCCATCCGGGCGCTGCACCCCGGCGACCCGGTGTTCTCCGACGCCGACGACGCTGACCGGGTGTGGCTGGTCGCCTTCACCAATGACGCTGGTCCGGTCTCCTTCTTCGCCTACGACACGGCAGCCGGCACCGGCAGCTTCCTGTTCGATCATCAGCCCGAGCTCTCGAAGTACGAGCTGGCGCCAATGGAGCCCTTCTCCTTCCAGTCGCGCGACGGCCTGACCGTGCACGGCTACCTGACATTCCCTCCACGGCGGGAACGCGCTGACCTTCCGTCAGTGCTACTCGTGCATGGCGGTCCCTGGGCCCGCGACACCTGGGGCTACGACGCGGAAGCCCAGTGGCTCGCCAACCGGGGCTATCTGTGCGTCCAGGTCAATTTCCGCGGCTCGACCGGCTACGGCAAGAGCTTCCTCAACGCCGGCGACCGCGAGTGGGGCGCCGCGATGCAGAACGACCTGAGCGACGCAGTCGCCCAGGTCATCAGTCAGGGATGGGCCGACCCGGCGAGGATCGGCATCGTGGGCGGCTCGTACGGCGGCTACGCCACTCTGGCCGGCGCGGCGTTCACGCCCGACCTGTACCGCTGCGGCGTGGACATCGTGGGGCCGTCGAACCTGATCACGCTGATCGAGACCATCCCGCCGTACTGGGCGCCGATGGTGGCCCAGTTCCATAACCGGGTCGGCGATCCGGCGAAGGACCGGGACTTCCTGTGGTCCCGGTCGCCGCTTGCGGCCGCTGACCAGATCCGCATCCCGCTGCTGATCGCCCAGGGCGCCAACGACCCGCGGGTCAAGCAGGCCGAGTCGGAGCAGATCGTCGCGGCGCTGGAGAAGGCCGGCGTGGAATACGACTACATGCTGTTCCCGGACGAGGGTCACGGCTTCGCCAAGCCGGAGAACCGGCTCAGGTTCTTCGCCGCCGCCGACCGGTTCCTGGCCCGCTATCTCGGCGGCAGCGCGGAAGAGTAGGCGCAGGGCGAGATCGGCCCGTGCTCGTGCCGTGGCCCCATCGGGCCGCGCGAGGAAGCGGAGAGTTCTGCGGCTAGGAATCGCCGGCTGTGACGACGCGGATGGCGGCCGGGATGGCGGCCAGCAGGTCGGCCGCCCCGATCGGGGCGCCGCGCGCAGCCAGCCGGCCTGCCATGCCGTGCAGGTAGGCGCCTGCCGCCGCCGCGTGCGCTGGGTCAAGGCCCTGCGCGAGCAGCGACCCGGCCAGGCCGGACAGCACATCGCCTGAGCCGGCCGTGGCCAGCCAGCTTGTCCCGGTCGAGTTGACCAGCACGGGCTGGCTGGCATCCGGGCCGGCGATGACCGTGGTGGAACCCTTGAGCAGCACCGTGATCCCGAGCTGCGCCGCGGCGGCCCGGACGTAATGCAGCCGCCGCGCCTCGATGTCAGCCCGGTCGGCGGACAGCAGCCTGGCCAGCTCGCCGGCATGAGGCGTGATCAGTACCGGTACCGCCCGCTTGAGCAAGTCTTTGTTCGCGGCCAGGACCGTCAGGCCGTCCGCGTCGACCAGCACGGGAACGTCGCTGGCCAGGACGGCGGTCAGGATAGCCACCGCCTCGGGGCCGGTGCCGATGCCCGGTCCGGCCGTCCAGGCCTGGACGCGGCCCGCAGTGATGACCGCATCCCCCGGCCGGGCCGGGTCGTAGGTGGTGAGCACCGCCTCCGGCCAGTGCTGGCGGACCACGCTCACCGCGACGTCCGCCGACACGAACCTGACCATGCCGGCCCCGCCGTGAATGGCACCGCCGCAGGACAGCACCGCGGCGCCGGTGTACTCGTCGCTGCCGGCCACCAGGCCGAGCACGCCGCGGCGGTACTTGTCCGACTCCGCGTCCGGCCGTGGCAGCAGTGCGGTCACATCGTCAGCCTGAAGCGACAGGACGGCCGGCTCTGCGAGGTAAGGATCCAGGCCGATGTCGACCAGCTCGGTAGTGCCTGCGTGGCTGGCGCCCGGATCGATCAGCAGGCCCGGCTTGATCGTGCCGAACGTCACCGTCACGTCGGCCTGAATCGCGCTGCCGCGGACCTCGCCGGTGTCGGCGTCGATTCCGCTCGGCAGGTCCACTGCCACGACCACGGCGCCGTCAGCGCGGGCATCCTGCGTTACTACCGCCAGGGCCGCGGCTGGCTCCCGCAGGCCGCCCTGACCGCCGATGCCGGTGAGGCCGTCGATGATCAGATTGGCGGCCGCGATCGCCTGCCGGGCAGACTCCGATAGCTGCTGGTTTCCGGCTCCGCCTGACCCGGCGGCTGCCCCTGACCCGGCGGCGCCGCCGGATGCCGGAATGATCCGGCCACCGCGCGCCCGCAGTTCGGCCGCGCCCGCCTCGTGCAGCTGCGATCCCGCAGCGATCGCGGTGACGGCGGCACCGCGGCCGGCCAGCCGCGCCGCCGCGTAAAGCGCGTCGCCGCCGTTGTCACCGCTTCCGGCCAGCACGACTACGCGCGCTCCGTACACGTGGTCCAGCAGGCTTGCGCAGACGGCCGCCAGGCCGGCCGCGGCCCGCTGCATCAGCGCGCCGGCCGGCAGTTCCGCCATCAGTGCCTGCTCGGCGGCCCGCACGGCCGCCACGGTGTGCGCTGTCCTCATCGCTGCCTACCACCATCCGCGCCGGTCTCGGCCGGCTGCCGCGGCGCCCGCGGCCGGCCATTCTGCACGAGCCTGCCCGGACCGCTGCCCGGCAACCGCCGCGGGCCCCGGTAGGTCACTGCCACCCCGCTCTCATCGCCCGGCACGTTCAGCGCGGGCCGAGCCGCCGTCATCGCTCAGCCACCGCCATTGCCACGCACAGGCCGCCGTCGTGGCTGATCGACAGGTGCCATGACGTGACCCCCAGCCGGGCAGCAGCGGCCGCGACGGTGCCGCTGATCTCCGGCACGGGCCTGCCGTGGTCGGCGTGGCCGATGACGACGTCGGTCCACAGCAGGCCGGGAGGCGCGCCCAGCGCTTTGGCCACGGCTTCCTTCGCGGCGAAGTAGCCGGCGAGGGTCCGGGCAGGCCGTTCGAGTTCGCTCTCGGTGAACAGTCTGGCCGCGAGGGCCGGCGTCCGGGCAAGCGCACGCTCCACCCTGGCAATCTCGGCTACGTCGACGCCGATGCCCACGATCATGGGCTTAGCCTGCCACGCGGCAGCTGCGCGCGAGACGGCGGCGCGCCTGACCCTGGCCGGGCGGCGTGCCCAGCCCAGGCGCCTAGCCCAGGTCCCTGATGGCGTCCGCGAGACTGCCGGCCAGCCGCTGCGCCTGGGCGGGATCCTCGGCTTCCACCATGACCCGGACGGCCGGCTCGGTGCCGCTCGGCCGGACCAGGACCCGGCCGGTGTCGCCGAGCTCCGACTTCGCGGCGGTCACCGCGTCGGCCAGCGCCGGCGACGTCGCCACCAGTGCCTTGTCCACGCCGGGCACGTTGATCAGAACCTGCGGATACCGGGTCATGACGCTCACCAGATCCGCGAGCGGCCTGCCCTGGCGGGCTACCTCGGCCAGCAGGTGCAGCGCCGTCAGCATGCCGTCGCCAGTGGTGGCGTGATCCAGCATGATGATGTGACCGGACTGCTCCCCGCCGAGCACGAACTTGCCGTCCAGCATGGCCGCGATCAGGTACCGGTCGCCGACGGGCGTCTCGACCACGTCGATTCCGGCGGCGCGCATCGCGTGCCTGAACCCCAGGTTGGACATCACGGTGGCAACCACGGTGTCGCCGGCCAGCCGGCCCTCAGCCTTCAGCGCAATGGCCAGCACAGCCAGGATCTGGTCGCCGTCGACGACCTGGCCGGACGCGTCCACGGCGAGGCACCGGTCGGCGTCGCCATCGTGGGCGATGCCCGCGTCGGCGCCCGACTCGCGCACGGCGGCCGACAAAGTACCCAGGCTGGTCGAGCCGCAGCCCGCGTTGATGTTGAGCCCGTCAGGCTCAGCGCCGATCACGATGACATCGGCTCCCGCCCGGCGCAGCAGCTCCGGTGCGTAGGCGGAAGCGGCGCCGTGCGCGCAGTCCACGACGACGCGCAGCCCGGTCAGCGGCGCACCGGGGCTGCCCGGCAGCCCCGGCACGGTGCTCAGCAGATGCGCGAGGTAGTGCTGGCCCTGATCGCTCGCATCGGTGACCCGGCCGAAGCCGTCCGCCGGCACGCCGTCCGGGCCGGGACCTGCGCCGCCGTCCTGGCGGGCCAGCCGCGCCTCGATCTCATCCTCAACCGAGTCGGGCAGCTTGACACCGCCGCTGGCGAAGAACTTGATGCCGTTGTCGGGCGCCGGATTGTGGCTCGCCGAGAGGACCACGCCGAACTCGGCATCCAGAGCAGCGGTCAGGTAGGCGACCCCCGGAGTCGGGATCACGCCGAGCCTGACGACGTCGACGCCACTGGCAGCGAGCCCGGCGACGACTGCCGACTCAAGGAACTCCCCCGATACCCGCGGGTCACGCCCGACCACGGCGAAGGGCCGCTCGCTTACCGCGCCGCCGCCTGCAGCCGCAGGCTCGGACAGAACGCTGGCGGCGGCAGCCGCGATACTCATCGCGAGGCCCGCCGTCAGTTCACGCCCTGCGACGCCTCTGACACCGTCCGTACCGAAAAGCTGACCCATGACCCGCCAAGATCCTCCGTACAGTCCTGGCCGGCGCGGTTAGCGCTTGGAGTACTGCGGAGCCTTCCGGGCCTTCTTCAGACCGGCCTTCTTGCGCTCGGTCACCCGGGCGTCCCTGGTGAGGAACCCGGCGCGCTTCAGCGTCGAACGGCTGTCCGGGTCGACGAGCGTCAGGGCCCTGGCGATGCCCAGGCGCAGTGCGCCCGCCTGGCCGCTCACGCCGCCGCCGTCGATGCGGGCCACGACGTCGAACTGATCCTCGGCGCCGAGCGTCACGAACGGCTCGCTGACCAGCTGCTGGTGCACCTTGTTGGGGAAGTACACATCGAGCGCACGGTCGTTGATCTTCCACTGGCCGGTGCCGGGCTGGATGCGGACCCGGGCGATGGCCTCCTTGCGACGGCCGGTGCCCAGCGCCTTGCCCGTCACGACCGGCTTGCGCACAGCCGCCTTGGGCTGCGCGTTGTCACCTGTCTGGGTCGTGTACTCCGACAGGTGCTCCTCAGGCGCGTCAGCCTGTCCGGCGCTCAGCGTCTCAGTGGACTCAGCCACGGTGTCTTCCTCGTACTTCCGCTTGAAATCTCTGCCTGGCTCTGACGTTACTTGGCGCTGGCCTGCTGCTCGACCTGCCGGATCTCGAACGGCACGGGCTGCTGGGCGCTATGCGGGTGCTCCGGCCCGGCGTACACCTTGAGCTTGCTCAGCATCTGCCGGCCGAGTGCGTTCTTGGGGAGCATGCCGCGGACTGCCTTCTCGACGGCGCGCTCCGGGCTCTTGTCCATCAGCTCGGCGTACGACATCGCGCGGAGGCCGCCCGGATAGCCGGAGTGCCGGTAGGCCATCTTGTCGCGCAGCTTGTTGCCGCTCAGGGCCACCTTGGCCGCGTTCACGATCACGACGAAGTCGCCGGTGTCCACGTGCGGCGCGAAGATTGGCTTGTGCTTGCCGCGCAGCAGCACGGCCGCCTGGGTCGCCAGCCGGCCAAGCACGACGTCAGAAGCGTCGATGACATGCCATTGGCGGTGGATGTCAGCAGCCTTCGGGCTGAAAGTGCGCACAGTCGTAAGCCTTCGCGTGTGAGTCCTGAATTACATGCCCGTGCCGGGGACATATCCTGCCTAGGCGCGGGGAATCCGCAGGTACCGGCCGCAGCTCACCTGGCCCCAGAGGCAGGGCGGGCATGCCAGTACGCATGGACGCCCCAGAAGGATACCGGCCGTTAGCAGCAATGGTCAAAGCGAGGCGGCCGGTCCCGGCCACCGTGCCGCCCTCACCGGCGTCGACCCGGCCACGGCTGGCGCTCGCGCTGCCTGCCCGGGCTGAGACCGCGCCCCCTGCTGGCTCGCCGTGCTGCCGGGCGGAAACCCGTGACCAGCCTAACTTCGGGCCGTCGGCCGGATACGCTCGAGCGCATGCGCAACCCGGCCGACGACGGTACAGGCCAGCGGACCAGCCGCCGGCGTGACCGGGCAGCGGCCGCCTCCGACACGGCCGCCTCCGACACGGGCGCACCCGGCGATTCCGGCCGGCACCGGAGCCCCGGCGGCAGCGCGCGGAGCGGAGCCAGGCAGGCCGGGCCGGCGACCGGCGCCGGGCCCGACGGCGCGGCCGGCGGCACCCCGGCAGCAGGAGCCGGCCCCGCAGGCGGCCCGGGCGCCGGCTCATCGGTGTTCGCGCCCGGCTACGACGCCAGCAGGCCCGGGAGCGGCCCGCCGCGCGGGGGCGAGTCAGGCCGTTCGCCCTGGTACGGGTCGGCTGCTGACGGCGCGGCGGGAAAGGGGCCGGTACGCGGGTACCCGCCGGCTCCCGGCCAGCCGTCGCCGATGTATCCGCCGGGTCAGTTCGCCGCGTGGAACCGCGGCAGGGACGGCCGCGCGCGGACGGCACCCGGGCCTGATGGCCGGACAGCCGACGAGAGCGGTCAGCCGCGTGCCGATCGTCCGCGGCCCGGCGCGGAGCCAGGCGGCCGCGGCCCGCAGCAGCCTTCCTGGCAGTCTGCCCCGGCCGGCAGCGCGGCGGGGTCGCGGTACTACGGCCGCGACGACGGTTACGGCCGCGACGAGGACGGCGACGCCGAGCCCGGCTACTCAATGCTGGCGGTCAGCGACCCGGCCGCGGACGTGACGTCGACTCAGACCTGGCAGGCCGTCGGTGACGGCCGCGCGACGGGCGCGTGGACTGCCCCGGCCAAGCCCGGCGCGGGACCCGGCCGCCGGGCGGCCGGCCCCCCGGCGCCTCCTGACACGGCGAACGGAGCCGGCGCCAGCGAGCCGGGCGCCCCCGGCGCAACGCTGCCTCCCGGCACCCGGCTGCCCGGCCAGCGGGCAGTCCCGTCTGGCGACCGGCCCGGCGGCGCGGGCGGACCGGGCATGGGCGGCACGGGCGGCACGGGCACCAGCGGCACGGCCACCGCCGAGCTAGCCGGGGGCCCCGCGGGCACGGGCGCGCCGGGCACGGGCGCACCGGGCACGGGCGCACCGGGCACGGGCGCACCCGGCGACACCAGGCCCCGCAGCCGCGGCCGCAGCGGCGCGCACACCACTCCCAGCGTCGTCGTGCGCGGGCGCGGGCCGGACGGCGCTACGGGACCCCGCGCGACCCGCTCCCGGTCGCAGCGGACCGCCGCCAGCGCGGCCGACGTCCCGCAGGCGAGGCCGGGGAAGGCCCGCGGCTCGCGGGCGCCGAGCGTCAGGCTCGCCATCGCGGTGGCCCTGATTCTCGTGGTGGCGGCCGCCGGCACGCTCGCCTACAGCGTGCTGCACTCGGGCGCGAAGCCGAAACCGTCCGCGGCGTCCTCCCCGACTACCCCGGCGAGCGCGTCAGCGAGCCCCAGCCCGACCCTCGGCCCCTACGGCCTCATCGGGACCCGGTCGGCGGATCCGAAGCCGCTGACGACCGCTCAGCTGTTCCCGGTGAGCTTCACGCTGGCCAGCAAGGCGGTCACCCTGACGGCGAGCAAGCTCAGCAGGAGCTGCTCCAGCGCACTGACCGGATCGGCGATCCAGTCCGCCGCCCAGTCCGCCGGCTGTGATCAGGCAGCGCGCGCCACCTACCTGTCGGTGTCGCAGGGCCTCATGGGAACGATCGGCGTGCTTAACCTCAGCGCCGCGAAAGGCGCCACGAAGGTCGCCCGGTCAGCCAGCGCGAGCGACTACATCAGCCAGCTCAAGGCGGCCCACGGCCTCACCAGGAAGATCGGCGGCGGCACCGGCATCGAGGAGGCCGCGGCCAAGGGTCACTACCTCATCCTGATCTGGGCCGAGTTCACCAGCCTGCGCAGGCCGAAGACGGCGGCAGAGCGGTCCGAGATCGAGAACTTCATGACCGAGCTGCTGCAGAACACCGCGAACGTGAGCCTCACGACCCGGATGCTCACCGGGACTCCGTGACCGGCTGCTCGACGGCGGTCACCAGGGCGTGAAAGCCGAGCTGACGGGCCTATAGCGCCATCAGCGGGGCATTCACTCATGACGCCGCGGCCTGGCGGAAGGGACTGGGGAGGGCGAGCCCGTTCCCGGCTCAGGAATTAATGTCCTGACACGCCGGGTCGCAGCCGCCCGCTGCGCCAGGTCAGCTGGCTCTGGGTAGCCGACTTCCTCCAGGCACAGCGGATGCGGCGGGGCCACCCTGGCCGCCGGGTTGCGCTGGCGGGCGGACAGCAGCTCGGCGGGCCAGCCAGCGGGCTTGCTGCCGTCGCCGGCCGGCAGGAGCGCGCCGACCAGAGCCCGGACCATGTTGTGGCAGAAGGCATCGGCGATCACGGTCGCGACGGCCACGCCGGGCTCCGCCCTGGCCCAGTCCAGCCGCAGCAGCGCGCGGATCGTCGTGCCGCCTGCCCGGCTGCGGCAGAACGCGGCGAAGTCATGCTCGCCCAGGCACTGCCGCGCTGCCTCGTTCATCCGGTCCAGGTCGAGCGCATGCGGGTACCACAGCGTGTCGTGGCGGCGCAGCGGGTCAGCCAGCGCCGGGTCGTCGCAGACGCGATAGGAATACCGGCGCCACAGGGCCGAGAAGCGGGCGTCGAAGCCCTCCGGCGCTGGCCCGATTGCCGGGACCCGCACGGCGGGCGGCAGCAGCCGGCCGAGCCTGCGGGCAGCCGAGCCGGCCGCGGTTTCCCAGTGGCGGGCAGGCACGTCCGCGTGCGCCACCTGGCCGCGCGCATGCACGCCCGCATCTGTCCGGCCGGCGACGGTCAGCGCGGGCGGCTCAGGCAGCCTCAGGACCCGCCAGAGGGCTTCCTCGACGGTCTCCTGGACGGTTGGGCGGCCCGGCTGCCTGGCCCAGCCGTGGAACGCCGAGCCGTCGTACCGGATGTCGAGCCGCAGACGGATCAGGACCCCGTCGCCGCCGGCCGGATCGGCGCCGGCCGGATCGGTGCCGGCCGCCTCGCTCCCGGCCGCCTCGGTCAGCGCACCCTCAGCTGCCTCGGCCGGCGCGCCCGCGGGCGCGACCTCAGCGCAGACGAGCCCGGCCGGTTGGACCCGGCCGGGCTCGTCGCGTGCTGCCTGCTTACTCGTCGGTCGCCTGCTTGTCGCCGGCATCCGCCTCGGGGCTGTCCTCATCATCGGCCTCAGTGGCGGCCTCTGCCTCCGCCTCGCCCTCGACCGCCTCGTCAGCGGCGAGGTCATCGCCGTCGTCCGCTGCCGTCTCCGCCGCCACGGTTTCCGCAGCGTCCGGCTCCGGTGCCTCGTCGGTCACGGCCTCGTCGGTCACGGCCTCGTCGGCTGCCGCTTCCCCGGCAGCAGCCGCTGCCGTCTCAGCCGCGGCCGCCTGGCCCCGGCCGGAACGGCCGGACGCCGGGGTGGTGGCCGGAGCCCGCCGCGCCCGGCGGCGGCGCGTGCTCGGCGCCGCCTCCTCGCGCACGAGCTCGATGACCGCGAGCGCGGCATTGTCGCCCTTGCGCGGCCCCACCTTGGTGATCCGGGTGTAACCGCCGTCCCGGCTGGCGAAACTCGGCCCGATCTCGGCGAACAGGTTGTGCACGACCGTCTTGTCGGTCACGACCGTGAGCACCTGGCGCCGGGCGTGCAGGTCACCTCGCTTGGCGAAGGTGATCAGCCGCTCGGCCAGCGGCCGCAGCCTGCGGGCCCTGGCCTCGGTCGTGGTGATCTTGCCGTGCTCGAACAGGGCGGTGGCCAGGTTGGCCATCATGTGCCGCTGGTGGGCAGGGCTGCCGCCGAGTCGGTGGCCCTTGGTGGGCGTGGGCATTGAAGGTGTCTCCCGGTTCAGTACTGTCGTGCATCAGTGCTGGCTTGCGGCACAGTACCGGCAGGCGGGTCGCCTGTCAGTACTGCTCTGTCTCCACGTAGTCGTCCTCGTCATCGGCCCCGTAGCTGTCGGCCGCCGTGCCCGGGTCGAATCCGGGCGGGGAGTCCTTCAGGGTGAGGCCCATGTCGGTGAGCTTCTGCTTGACTTCCTCGATCGACTTGGCGCCGAAGTTGCGGATGTCCAGCAGGTCCTGCTCGCTGCGGGCCACCAGCTCGCCCACGGTGTGAATGCCCTCGCGCTTGAGGCAGTTGTAGGAGCGGACGGTGAGGTTCAGCTCCTCGATCAGCAGCGCCAGGTCCGCGGCCAGCGCCGCGTCCGTCGGCGACGGGCCGATGTCGATGCCCTCGGCGTCCAGGTTGAGCTCCCTGGCCAGGCCGAACAGCTCGACCAGAGTCTTGCCGGCGCTGGCCACCGCGTCTCGCGGCCGCAGGCTCGACTTGGTCTCGACGTCCAGGATCAGCTTGTCGAAGTCGGTCCGCTGCTCGACTCGGGTCGCCTCGACCTTGTAGGTCACCCGCATCACCGGCGAGTAGATCGAGTCGATCGGGATCCGGCCGATCTCCTGGCCCGGCTGCTTGTTCTGCGCCGCCGAGACGTAACCGCGGCCGCGCTCGACCGTCAGCTCCATCTCCAGCTTGCCCTTGCCGTTCAGCGTGGCGATGTGCAGCTCGGGGTTGTGCACCTCGAGGCCGGCCGGCGGGGCGATGTCCGCGGCCGTGACCGGGCCGGGGCCCTGCTTGCGCAGGTACATGTGCATCGGCTCGTCGTGCTCGGAGGAGACGACCAGGTTCTTGAGGTTCAGGATGATGTCGGTGACATCCTCGGTCACGCCGGGGATCGTGGAGAACTCATGCAGGACGCCCTCGATCCGGATGCTGGTAACCGCAGCACCGGGGATGGACGACAGCAGAGTACGACGGAGCGAGTTGCCGATGGTGTAGCCGAAGCCCGGCTCGAGCGGCTCGATGACGAACCGGGACCGGAACTCGTCTACCTGCTCCTCGGCGAGACCGGGGCGCTGTGCGATGAGCATGACTTGTCCTTTCCGCGCTGCCCGCTATATGACAGTCGCGACTGCCGCTGGCGGATGGCCGCCTGCGGTCCGGCCGGGCCGCTGTCGCGGCCCGCCCGGCTGTGCCTGTTACTTCGAGTAGTACTCGACGATCAGCTGTTCCTGGACGAGGGTGTCGATCTGGGCGCGCACCGGCTGGGTGTGCACCAGGATCCGCATCTTGTCCGGGATGACCTCGATCCAGGCCGGCGGCGTGCGGTCGCCCGCCTCGGCCTTGGCCACCACGAACGGCGTGAGGGCCTGCGACTTCGGCGTGACCTCGACGATGTCGTTCTCGCTGACCCGGTAGGACGGGATGTCGACCTTCTTGCCGTTGACCAGGATGTGCCCGTGGCTGACGGCCTGGCGGGCGGCGTCCCTGCTCTTGGCGAAGCCGGCCCGGTAGACGAGGTTGTCCAGCCGCGTCTCCAGGATCTGGAGCAGCACGTCGCCGGTCTTGCCGCGCTTCTGGGCGGCTTCCTCGTAATAGTTGGCGAACTGCTTCTCCAGGACGCCGTAGATCCGCTTGGCCTTCTGCTTCTCCCGGACCTGGAGCAGGTACTCGCTCTCCTTGGGCCGGTTGCGGCCGTGCTCGCCCGGCGGGTACGGCCGGATCTCAATCGGGCACTTCGGGCTGTCGCACTTGGCGCCCTTCAGGAACAGCTTGGTCTTCTCGCGGCGGCAGCGCTTGCAGTCCGCACCGGTGTATCGAGCCATGTTGTGCTTACTCCTCAGACCCGGCGCCGCTTAGGCGGGCGGCAGCCGTTGTGCGGAACCGGGGTGACGTCCTGGATGGAACCGACCTCAAGGCCGGTGGCCTGCAGGGACCTGATGGCGGTCTCGCGGCCGGAGCCAGGACCCTTCACGAACACGTCGACCTTGCGCATGCCGTGCTCCATCGCCCGGCGCGCAGCGGCCTCGGCGGCCATCTGGGCGGCGTACGGAGTCGACTTGCGCGAGCCCTTGAAGCCGACCTGCCCGGACGAGGCCCAGGAGATCACGCTGCCACCGGGATCGGTGATCGAGACGATCGTGTTGTTGAAGGTGCTCTTGATGTGCGCGTGGCCGTGCGCGATGTTCTTGCGTTCCTTCCGGCGGACCTTCTTGGCGCCGGTGCGGCTCTTAGGAGGCATTCTTTCCTCTAACTCCTGGAGGTGATCGGACCAGCTGCACGTGCCGCGGCGCGAAAACCGGCTGCGCGGGCACGCGGCAGCGGACTACTTCTTGCCGGCCTTCTTCTTGCCGGCCACTGTCTTCTTCTTGCCCTTGCGGGTACGTGCGTTGGTCTGCGTGCGCTGACCGTGCACGGGAAGGCCGCGACGATGCCGGATGCCCTGGTAGCAGCCGATCTCGATCTTGCGGCGGATGTCAGCCTGCACCTCGCGGCGCAGGTCACCCTCGACCTTGTAGTTGGCCTCGATCCAGTCCCGGAGCTTGATGACGTCGTCATCGCTCAGCTGGTGCACCCGGGCGTCGCCGCTGACGCCGGTTCCGGCGAGCGTCTCGAATGCCCGGGTACGGCCGATGCCGTAGATGTACGTAAGTGCGACCTCAAGGCGCTTATCGCGCGGCAGGTCGACGCCAACGAGGCGTGCCATCGTGGGCAGTTCTCCTTCTCAGTAGGGAGGTCCTGCGCGCCGCCCCGCGTCCCTGCCCGGACGCGCCCCGGCCTCCCCCGGGGGTGTTCCGCCGCCGGCCTGGCCGGCAGCGGACTGCGGTGCGTACTTAATTCAGTTAGCTGCGCGGCAGGCAAGCGCCTGCGCGCAGTCGTCCTGTCCGGGCCAGTGGCTCAGCCCTGACGCTGCTTGTGCCGCGGATCAGAGCAGATGACCATGACCCGGCCATGCCTGCGGATGACCCTGCACTTGCTGCAGATCTTCTTCACACTCGGCTTGACCTTCATTGCCTGGTCTCTCCTGCGGCGCCGCCAGCCGGAGGCCGGCCCGCGCCTTGCTCGTTACTTGTACCGGTAGACAATCCGCCCACGACTGAGGTCGTAGGGGCTCAGCTCCACGACAACCCGGTCATCAGGCAGGATCCGGATGTAGTGCATCCGCATCTTCCCGCTGATGTGGGCCAGGACCTTGTGCCCGTTGTCCAGCTCCACTCTGAAGAAGGCGTTCGGGAGTGACTCCACGACCGTCCCCTCGATCTCGATGGCGCCGTCTTTCTTGGCCATGCCCTCCGCGCTTCGCTGCTTGCTGCGGCCAGCTTGCCGTCATGCGGCAAGCCAGTCGCTGATGGTTAGGCTGATCTGCGTCCGCGTGCTCAGGCCCGGTAGTCCCCGAGCCCCGCCGTCCGGCCCCGGCGGGATCGGATGGCACTGGCGTCCCCGCGGCCAGCTGCTCGCGCATGCTGTCACGGGTACGGACGGCCCGGCTGACTGAGGTCGCGGTGTGCGGGCGCTAGCTCCGCACGCTGACAACAGCTCATGGGCCGTGGGAAAGTCTACTTCAGGTCCGCGATCAACGCGAACCAGGCCCTCAGCCGGTGATCGAACGCTTAAACCACCAGGCCGCGCCAGATATTCCGGGTCCGCTGCCGACCGGCTCACCGGTGATCAAGGTCCTTTTCCAGGCCGGGAACGAGCCCTGCAGGACAACAGCTCCCGCCCGGCCTCAGCCGCCGCGGCCGGTCAGCGGCCTGACGGCCGGTCAGCGGCCGGGACGGCCGGGGAGGTCGTCGTCGCCGCGCGGCAGCTGACCCTGGCGGTGCCCGTCGGGCAGGCCGCGGTGTCCGCTGCGGAACGCGTTCGAGGTCACCCAGCCGCCCGCCAGGACGGCGCCCCACGGCCCGGCGACCCACAGCGGCCACAGATAGCCTCCGCCGCCCAGGCCCCAGACGACGAAGCAGACCAGGACGACGGTGAACCAGACGCCCCAGGCCGACCGCCAGGCCCCGGAATGGCGGCCAGACCCCCGGCCGCCGCCGGGCCGCTGCTGCTGGCGGGGCGTGCGGGTCAGGGCGGCATCCGGCAGCCGGTACAGATCGATGCTGGGCAGGTCCTTCAGCAGCGCGTCGATTTCTCCCACGGTCCTGGCGGCGAACACCTTGTCCAGCCGCTCGCTGAACTCCTCCGGCGTCAGCCGGCCCGCTGTCAGGTGCTCCCGCAGCAGGGACGCCGTCCGGTCCCGGTCCGCGTCCGATGCGCGGATATTGGGGTCATAGGCCATCGGGCGCCGCTCCCTGCGTCGCGGCAGCCACAGCTGGCTCTTCCGGCCCAGCCTGGTCGGGACCCCCTCGGTCCGGTCCGGTCCGGCCGGGCCTTGTCCCGTCGGGCCTTGTCCCGTCGGGCCTTGTCCGGCCGGGCCTGGCCCGCAGGCCGGCGAATCCGGCCGCGCCGCCATCCGGCGCGGTCAGCACCCACGGGCCGTCTTCCGTGACGGCCACCGTGTGCTCGAAGTGAGCAGCGCGGCTGCCGTCCGCGGTCACGACGGTCCAGCCGTCATCGAGCAGCCGGGTCCGCGACGAGCCGAGAGCAAGCATCGGCTCGATGGCAAGTGCCATGCCGGCAGTCAGGACCGGGCCGCGGCCGGCCCGGCCGTAGTTCGGTACCACCGGGTCCATGTGCATCTGGCTGCCGATGCCGTGCCCGGTGTACTCACGGATGATCCCGTACTGGCCGGCCGCCCTGGCGGCCTGCTCCACGGCATGCGAGATATCGGTAAGGCGCCGGCCTGGTACCGCCTGCGCCAGCCCGTGCCACATCGCCTGCTCGCACGCGCGCAGCAGCCTGTCTACCTCGTCATCGGTGTCCGCGACGTTCCCCACCCGCACGGTGAGCGCCGAGTCCCCGTGCCAGCCGCCGACGATCGCGCCGCAGTCGATGGACAGGATGTCGCCGTCGCGCAGCACCTGGCGGGCGTCGGGGATGCCGTGCACAATCTGGTCGTTTACCGAGGTGCAGATGGTGGCCGGGTAGCCGTGGTAGCCCTTGAAGGAGGGCTCGGCGCCCGCCGCGGAGATCACGCGGGCCGCGATCGCGTCCAGCTCAGCCGTGCTGATCCCGGCGGCAGCCGCGGCTGCGGCCGCCTGCAGCGCGGCAGCGGTCACCAGGCCTGCCTCGCGCATGATGGCGAGCTGAGCCGGGGTCTTGACCTCGATCGGCTCGTCGTGTCTTAGCCGCATAACGCCTCCCGTGCCGCGACTTTCACGGTACCCGGTCGCCCGGGGCGGCCAGCTCAGGTGATGAACCTGCGCAGGGCTGCCATCGCGCGGGCCGTGATCTCCTCGACCGGGCCGGTCGCGTCGATGCCGAGCAGGATCCCGTCGTCTGCGTAGAAGGCAATGAGCGGCTGGGTCTGCTGCGCGTAGACGTCCAGCCGGTGCCGGATGGTCAGCTCGCGGTCGTCGTCACGCTGAAACAGCTCGCCGCCGCAGTCGTCGCACAGGCCGGTCCTGGCGGGCGGCTCGAACAGCACATGCCAGATCCGCCCGCAGACCCGGCAGGTGCGCCTGCCCGAGAGCCGGCGGACCACCTCGTCGTCGTCGACGACGAGTTCCAGCACGATGTCGAGCCGGGTGTCCCAGTCGGCCAGCAGCTTGCGCAGGGTCTCGGCCTGGGGAACGTTACGCGGGAAGCCGTCGAGCAGGAAACCGTTCTGGGCATCATCTTCCTGCAGCCGCCCCACGACCATCGCGATGGTGACCTCATCCGGGACCAGGTCGCCCCGTTCCATGAACGCCTTAGCCTGCTGGCCCAGCTCCGTTCCGGTACTGACGTTGGACCGGAAGATGTCACCTGTCGAGATTTTCGGAATCGACAGGTGCGAGGCGATGAATTGGGCCTGTGTCCCCTTGCCCGCACCGGGGGGCCCGACGAGGACTAGTCGCACTACCTCAGGAAGCCCTCGTAGTTGCGCTGCTGCAGCTGGCTCTCGATCTGCTTCACCGTGTCCAGTCCGACGCCCACCATGATCAGGATGCTGGTGCCGCCGAGCGGGAACTGGGCGGTGGCATCCAGCAGCCCGATCGCCACGACCGGGATGAGCGCGACCAGTGCCAGGTACAGGGAGCCCGCGGCAGTCAGCCGGCTGAGCACGTGGCTCAGGTAGCCCGCGGTTGGCGCCCCCGGCCTGATGCCGGGGATGAACCCGCCGCCCTTCTTCATGCCGTCGGCCACCTCAGTCGGGTTGAAGGTGATCGAGACGTAGAAGTAGGTGAAGAACAGGATCAGCACGAAGAACGCGATCACGTACGCGGGCCGGTCGCTGATCACCAGGTTGGCGTCCACCCAGGCCGGCCAGCCGGTCGTGGCGTTGTGCCCGAACAGCTGAGCGGCAAGCTGCGGGATGTACAGCAGCGACGAGGCGAAGATGATCGGGATCACGCCCGCCTGATTGATCTTGAGCGGGATATATGTCGATGTGCCGCCGTACATCTTGCGGCCCACCATGCGCTTGGCGTACTGGATCGGGATTCGCCGCTGGGCCTGCTCCATCAGCGCCACGAAGGCAATGACGGCGACTCCCATGATGAGCACGAGCCCGAATACGAACTTGCCCTTGGTCTCGTAGACCAGCTGGAGCTGGCCGGGGATGACGGCGATGATCTGGGTGAAGATCATCACGGACATGCCGTTGCCGACGCCGCGGTCGGTGATGAGCTCACCGAGCCACATGATGACCGCGGTGCCCGCCGTCATGATGATGACCATCGTGGTGATGGTGAAGACCGACGGGTTCGGGATGAGGGTCGCGGTGCAGCCCTGGATCAGCTCGCCGGACCTGGCCAGCGCGATGATGCCGGTGGACTGCAGGACAGCCAGGCCGACGGTGAGGTACCGGGTGTACTGAGTGATCTTGGCCTGGCCGGTCTGGCCTTCCTGGCGCAGCGTTTCCAGCCGGGGAATGACGACCGCGAGCAGCTGCAGGATGATACTGGCCGTGATGTACGGCATGATGCCGAGCGCGAAGACCGTCAGCTTGCTGATCGAGCCGCCGCTGAAGAGGTTCAGCAGCTGGAACAGGCCGGTCTTGGAGCTGGAGGCCAGGCATGTCTGGATGGCCTTCTCGGAGACGCCGGGCGTCGGCAGCTGCTGGCCCAGCCGGAAGACGGCGATGATGAATACGGTGAACAGCAGCTTCTTGCGCAGGTCGGGCGTTCTGAAGGCCCGGATAAACGCGGTCAGCATGCGCCGTCCCCTACTCGATAGTTCACCATCATGTGCCGCTCCTGTCGCGGGACAGCACTGCCAGTTCCCAGCTGCGCGGCAGCGTCCGGCATTGTGCTCGCCGAAGTCTAACGTGCTGGTAGGGGTCCGACAGCCATGCAGCCTGCATCGTGCCAGGCGCACGCAAGTCCGGGCCAGCGGAGTCTAAGCTGACCCGGACGTGACTGCGGGCGACAGTCATCTCACAGTTCGGTAACGGTTCCGCCCGCTGCGGTGATCTTCGTGCGCGCCGAGGCGGAGAAGCCGTGGGCGCTGACCTGAAGGGCGGAGCTGATCTCGCCCTGGCCGAGTACCTTGACCAGCTCACCCGGCCGGACGGCACCCTTGGCCGCCAGGTTCTCCGGGTTCACGGCGCCGCCGTCCGGGTAGAGGGCGGCCAGCCGGTCCAGGTTCACCACCTGGTAGCTGGTCTTGAACCGCAGGTTCGAGAAGCCCTTCAGCTTGGGCAGGCGCCGCGTCATCGGCATCTGGCCGCCCTCGAAGGACTCCGGCACCTGCGTGCGCGCCTTGCTGCCCTTCGTACCGCGGCCGGCCGTCTTGCCCTTCGATGCCTCGCCGCGGCCGACCCTCGTCTTCGCGGTGCGGGCACCGGGAGCCGGGCGCAGGTGATGGATCTTCAGGCCGGCCCGCCCGCCTGGATCAGCAGCCGCCTTGCGGGCGGTGGTGTCGGTGTCTGCCATCGTTAGTCAACCTCCTCCACGGTGACCAGATGGCGCACCGCGTTGATCATGCCGCGGATCTCGGGCCGGTCCTGCTTGACGACCACGTCGCCGATGCGGTGCAGGCCAAGCGAGCGCAGCGAATCGCGCTGCCCTTTCTTGCCGCCGATCTTCGACTTGATCTGGGTGACCTTCAGCTCTGCCATGTCTCTCGCTCCGCTGTCTCGCTGCGTCAGCTGTTGTCAGCCGGGCCGCCGGCCGCGGCGGCGGAGGCCGCGGCGGCGCGGGCCCTGAGCATGGCAGCCGGCGCCACGTGCTCGATCGGCAGGCCGCGCCGGGCGGCGATCTCCTCGGGCCGGTTCAGGCTCTTCAGCGCCGTCACCGTCGCGTGCACGACGTTGATCGGGTTGGACGAGCCGAGGGACCGGGACAGGACGTCATGGATGCCGGCGCACTCCAGCACGGCCCGCACCGGGCCGCCGGCGATGACGCCGGTACCGGGGCTGGCCGGCTTGAGCAGCACGACACCGGCCGACTCCTCGCCCTGCACGGTGTGCGGGATGGTGCCGGCGATGCGCGGCACCCGGAAGAAGGCCTTCTTGGCTGCCTCGACGCCCTTGGCGATCGCGGCCGGAACCTCCTTGGCCTTGCCGTAGCCGACACCGACCATGCCGTTGCCGTCGCCCACCACAACCAGCGCGGTGAAGCTGAATCGCCGGCCACCCTGGACCACCTTGGCCACCCGGTTAATGGTGACCACGCGCTCCAGGTAAGCCGTGCCCTTCTCGGCTCCGGCCCCGCGACGGTCGTCGCGGCGCTCGCGCCGCTCGCCGCCGCCTGAGGCGCCGCGCCGCGGTGCTCCTGGCATCAGATGTTCCTCTTCTTCTGTCGGTGGGCGCGAAGTCCCGTGCTGCCCAGTGCTGTAGTCGTCATCTAGAGGGCCAGCCCGCCTTCGCGAGCGCCATCGGCGAGCGCGGCCACCCGGCCGTGATAGGCGTATCCGCCCCGGTCAAAGACAGCCGAGCTGATGCCGGCCTGCGAGGCCCGCTCCGCCAGCAGGACTCCGACCCGCTTGGCCTTGGCCGTCTTGTCGCCGTCCGCGGTGCGGATCGACTCTTCCAGGGTAGACGCGGATGCGAGTGTGTTGCCCGCGGTGTCGTCGATGAGCTGGGCGAAGGTGTTCTTCGCCGAGCGGGTCACGACGAGCCGGGGCCGGGCCGCGCTGCCCTCGACCTTCTTGCGGACGCGCAGGTGCCGCCGCTGCAGCGAGGAAATGCGCGGCGCAGTGCGGCCGGTGATGCGGCCGTGCGCCCTGGTCTTGGTGCCAGACATGTCTTACTTACCAGCCTTCCCGACCTTGCGGCGGATCTGCTCACCCTGGTACCGCACGCCCTTGCCCTTGTACGGGTCGGGCTTGCGCAGCTTGCGGATGTTGGCAGCGACCTCGCCCACCTGCTGCTTGTCGATGCCCTCCACCACGAACCTGGTGGGGGTCTCGACCCTGAAGCTGATCCCGGCAGGCGCGTGGACCGGCACCGGGTGGCTGAAGCCGAGCGCAAACTCCAGGTCGTTGCCCCTGGCCTGCACGCGGTAGCCAACGCCGACAATCTCCAGCGTCTTGCGGTAGCCGTCAGTGACGCCCGTCACCATGTTGGCGATCAGCGACCGGGAGAGCCCGTGCAGCGCACGGATCTCGCCCTCGTCGCTTGGCCTGGTCACGGTGATGACGCCGTCGTCCTTGCTGACCTCGATGGGCGCGGCCACTTCCAGGCTCAGCTCGCCCTTCGGGCCCTTCACGCTGACCTGGCGGCCGTTGATGGTCACATCGACGCCGCTCGGGATAACGACCGGCATCCGTCCGATTCGCGACATAGCTGGCTCCCCTACCAGACGTAGGCGAGGACTTCCCCGCCCACGCCCTTCTTCTTCGCCTGCTTGTCGGTCATCAGGCCGGCCGACGTCGAGATGATCGCCACGCCCAGTCCGCCGAGAACGCGGGGCAGGTTGTCCTTGCGCGCGTAGACGCGCAGTCCGGGCTTGGACACGCGCTTGAGGCCCGCGATGGAGCGCTCCCTGGTCGGCCCGAACTTCAGGGCGACTACCAGGTTCCTGCCAACCTCGGCGTCTTCGACCTTCCAGCTGGCGATGTAGCCCTCCTGCTGGAGAATCTCCGCGATGTGCACCTTGATCTTCGAGTGCGGCATGCTCACGGTGTCGTGATAAGCCGAGTTGGCGTTGCGCAGACGGGTCAGCATGTCTGCGACCGGGTCGGTCATGGTCATGGCCTGATGGCCCTCCTCGCCGCGGTTTCCGTCAGGACCTTCGGCGTGGTCAGTGGGCGCTCGCGCGCCCAGGTTGGTGGTTCCTGCCCGGCCGCTCGCGCGCCCGGTTGTGCCGCTTGCGCGGCGGTTACCAGCTGGACTTCGTAATGCCGGGGAGCTCGCCGCGGTGTGCCATCGAACGGAAGCAGATCCGGCACAGGCCGAACCTCTTGTAGACGGCCCGCGGACGGCCGCACCGGGAACACCGGGTGTAGGCCCGCACCTCGAACTTCGGCTTGCGGTTGGCCTTGGCGATGAGGCTCTTCTTCGCCACTGCTCAGTTCTCCTTGAACGGGAAGCCGAGTCGCCGCAGCAATGCGCGGCCCTCAGCGTCGGTGGTGGCGGACGTCACGACAGTCACGTCCATGCCGCGCTGCCTGTCGACCTGATCGGGGTTGATCTCGTGGAACATCAGCTGCTCGGTCAGGCCGAAGGTGTAGTTGCCGCGACCGTCGAACTGCCGGTCGGACAGGCCGCGGAAGTCACGGATGCGGGGCAGCGCGATCGACAGCAGCCGGTCGAGGAACTCCCACATCCGGTCACCGCGGAGGGTGACATGCGCCCCGATCGGCATGCCCTCGCGCAGCTTGAACTGCGCGATCGACTTGCGCGCCCGGGCGACAGCCGGCTTCTGGCCGGTGATGATGGTCAGGTCCCTGACCGCGCCGTCGATGAGCTTGGCGTCCCTGGCCGCCTCGCCGACGCCCATGTTCACCACGATCTTGGTGACGGTGGGCACCTGCATGACGTTCGGGTACTTGAACTCCTCCAGCATGGCCGCCGCGATCTCGGAGCGGTACCGCTCCTTGAGGCGGGGCAGCTGCCGCGTGGCGGCGTCGCTGGTCTTGGTGGCAGCCATCAGATGTCCTTACCGCTAGCCCGGGACACCCGGACCTTCTTGTCGCCGTCGGTCCGGAAGCCGGCCCTGGTCGGGGCCTTCGACTCCGGGTCGATCAGCTGAACGTTGCTGACGTGGATGAGGGCCTCCTGCGTCACGATGCCGCCTTCCTTGGCACCGCGCTGGCCCTGATAGTTGACCTTGGTGTTCTTCCTGATCAGGTTCACGCCCTGAACAAGCACCTGCTGGCGGTCAGGCCGGACGAGGATGACAGTGCCCTCGCGGCCGCGGTCCTTGCCCGCGATCACGATGACCTTGTCGCCCTTCCTGATCTTCATCCGCCGTGCCTTCCCTGGCTCACTCTTCTTCGCTCCGGCCATCACAGCACCTCCGGTGCAAGCGAGATGATCCGCATGAACCGCTTCTCCCGCAGCTCCCGGCCGACAGGCCCGAAGATGCGGGTACCGCGCGGGTCGCCGCCGTCCCTGATCAGCACGGCGGCGTTCTCGTCGAAGCGGATGTAGGAACCGTCGCCGCGCCGCCGCTCCTTGCGGGTGCGCACGACGACGGCCTTGACGACGTCGCCCTTCTTCACCCCGGCGCCGGGGAGGGCATCCTTGACGGTGGCGACGATGATGTCGCCGATGCCCGCGTATCGCCTGCTCGAGCCGCCGAGCACCCGGATGCACAAGATCTCCTTGGCACCGGTGTTGTCGGCGACCTTGAGCCGCGACTCCTGCTGGATCACGTCAACTCCTGCTTCTTCACGCGCCTGCCTCGGGCGAGGTCCGGCGGTCCTGGCGGGCAGCGGGGCTCGTCACTCCGCTGGTCCCGTGCTACTTGGCCTTCTCCAAGATCTCCGCGACGCGCCAGCGCTTGGTCGCTGACAGCGGGCGGGTCTCCATCAGCAGCACCCGGTCGCCAACGCCGCAGGCGTTCTCGCCATCGTGTGCCTTGTACTTCTTCGTCCTGCGGATGACCTTGCCGTACTTGGGGTGCTTGACCCGGTCCTCAACCTCGACGACGACGGTCTTGTCCATCTTGTCGCTCACCACGAGGCCCTCGCGGACCTTGCGGTAGCCGCGGCTCTCCGCCACGGTGCTCGTCTCACTCATCGCCCGTCTCCTCGTCCTCCACAACCACGATGCCGAGCTCGCGCTCGCGCTTGACCGTGTAGATGCGCGCAATCTCCTTGCGGATGGCGCGCAGCCGCCCGTGGCTCTCCAGCTGGCCGGTGGCCGCCTGGAAACGGAGGTTGAACAGCTCGATCTTGGCCTCGGTGAGCTTCAGATCCAGCTCTTCCTCAGACGAGGTCCGCAGGTCAGCGGCTGCCAGTCCCTTGGCCATCACGCCTCCCCCATCTCGCGCTTCACGAACTTGCATTTCATGGGCAGCTTGTGCATGGCCCGGCGCAGGGCCTCACGCGCGACTGGCTCGGGCACGCCCGAGAGCTCGAACATGACGCGGCCCGGCTTGACGTTGGCGACCCACCACTCAGGTGCGCCCTTGCCTGACCCCATCCGGGTCTCAGCCGGCTTCTTGGTGAGCGGGCGGTCGGGGTAGATCGTGATCCACACCTTTCCGCCACGGCGGATGTGCCGGGTCATCGCGATACGGGCAGCCTCGATCTGCCGGTTGGTCACGTAGGAGTGCTCAACCGCCTGGATGCCGTACTCGCCGAACGTCACCCTGGTGCCGCCCTTGGCCACGCCAGAGCGGTCCGGCCGGTGCTGCTTGCGGTGCTTGACCCGCCGCGGAATAAGCATGACTCAGCTCTCCTCGCCTGACGCGGCCGCAGGCTCGGTGGTGACGTCCTGCGCCTCGGTGGTCTCGGCCGCCGCCGCCGGGGCCTGACGGTCGGTTCCGTCCGGTGAGCCCGGCCTGCGGCGCGGGCCGCGGGCCGGCCGGTCGCGGTCCCGGTCGCGGTCCCTGCCGCCGCCGCCTGGCCGCTGGCCTGCCCGGGCGGCTGCCGCGGCAGCCTCGCGCTCGGCCCGGGTCGCCGCAGCCTCGCCACGGTAGATCCACACCTTGACCCCGATGCGGCCGAAGGTGGTCCTGGCCTCGTAGAAGCCATAGTCAATGTCGGCCCGCAGCGTGTGCAGCGGCACGCGCCCCTCGCGGTAGAACTCAGAGCGGGACATCTCAGCGCCGCCGAGGCGGCCCGAGCACTGCACCCTGATGCCCTTGGCGCCGCTCTTCATCGCGGTCTGCATCGCCTTGCGCATGGCCCGCCGGAACGATACCCGGCTGGACAGCTGCTCGGCCACGCCCTGGGCGACGAGCTGGGCATCGATCTCGGGGTTCTTCACCTCGAGGATGTTCAGCTGCACCTGCTTGCCGGTCAGCTTCTCCAGGTCACCGCGAATGCGGTCAGCCTCCGCGCCGCGCCGGCCGATCACGATGCCCGGCCGGGCGGTGTGGATGTCCACCCGGACCCGGTCCATGGTCCGCTCGATCTCCACCTTCGAGATCCCGGCCCGCTCCATGCCGCGCTGCAGCAGCCGCCGGATGGCAACGTCCTCCGCAACGTAGTCCTTGTACAGCTTGTTGGCATACCAGCGGCTCTTGAAGTCGGTGGTGATGCCCAGCCGGAACCCGTGCGGGTTCACTTTCTGGCCCACTAGCGGGTCCTCTCCCTGCTCGTTGCAACACGGCTCGTTGCAGCACGGCCCGACGTATCCCGCTCGGAAACGATGACCGTGATGTGGCTGGTCCGCTTAAGGATCCGGTAGCCGCGGCCCTGGGCCCGCGGCCGGAAGCGCTTCAGCGTCGGCCCTTCATCCACCCACGCGCGGCTCACGACGAGCGAGCTGGCGTCGAGGTGGCTTGTCTGCCCGGCATTGGCGATCGCGCTGGCCAGCACCTTGCCAATCGGGTCACTCGCCGACTGCGGCGCGAAGGCAAGCGTCGCCTGCGCCTGGTCGGCAGGCATGCCGCGGATGAGGTCCACCACGCGGCGGGCCTTTCGCGGCGTGACGCGCACGAACCGCGCCCTAGCCCTTGCTTCCATCTCAGTCTCGCTCTTCTCGTATCCGGCCTGTTTGCCTGTTATCTGGTGGTCCGTCTGGCCGCTGGTCCCGTGACCGCGGCGCCTGCGGCTAGCGCCGGCTCCGCCGGTCGTCGCGCACGTGGCTGCGGAAGGTCCTGGTCGGCGCGAACTCGCCGAGCTTGTGACCGACCATGGACTCGGTGATGAAGACCGGCACGTGCTTGCGGCCGTCGTGCACGGCGATCGTGTGGCCGAGCATCGCCGGGACGATCATCGAGCGGCGCGACCACGTCTTGATGACGTTCTTGGTGCCCTTGTCGTTCTGGACGTCCACCTTCTTCATCAGGTGGTCGTCCACGAAGGGACCCTTCTTCAGGCTACGAGGCATCGCTGGGTGCTCCTACCGCTTCTTCTTGCTGCGCCGGCGGGTGATCAACTGGTCGCTTGGCTTGTGCGCCCGGCGAGTACGGCCTTCCGGCTGGCCCCAGGGGCTGACCGGGTGGCGGCCGCCCGAGGTCTTGCCCTCGCCGCCGCCCATCGGGTGGTCGACCGGGTTCATCGCCACGCCGCGGACGGTGGGCCTGCGGCCCTTCCACCGGCTCCGGCCGGCCTTGCCGAGCTTGATGTTGCCCTGTTCGGCGTTCCCGACCTCGCCGACGGTGGCGCGGCAGCCCGCGTCCACCTGACGGATCTCACCGGATGGCATGCGCAGCGTGGCCCGGTTGCCTTCCCTGGCCAGCAGCTGGACGCCCGAGCCCGCGGAGCGGGCGATATTGGCGCCGCCGCCCGGCCGCAGCTCGATGGCGTGCACCATCGTGCCGGTCGGGATGTTGCGCAGCGGCAGGCAGTTCCCGGTCTTGATGTCGGCGCTGGCGCCGTTCTCCACGCGGTCGCCCTGCT
>Ga0302324_100004076_pt1 | contig 32581 bp, 23 predicted proteins | sample Palsa_T0_1_FD_201949 | JGI IMG/M metagenome (GOLD analysis project Ga0302324, IMG submission 201949) | Peat permafrost microbial communities from Stordalen Mire near Abisko, Sweden - Palsa_T0_1 | ecosystem: Environmental > Terrestrial > Soil > Palsa > Peat permafrost | place: Sweden: Abisko... | reverse complement strand
TCTCTGGACACGTACAGGCGTGCACTCAGCCTCACGAACGCCTTAGCACTGGCTGCCGCCAGCCGCGGATTCACCGTAAGCGAGAATGATAACATCGGTCGCTCCAAGGCAATGCCGAACGCCGGGGTTCCATTTTCCAGTTAGTCGACGCGCTGAGCCTTGTTGCTTGCGGGGCCGCCCGGAAGATCGCCCGAGAGACCGTAATACACGAGTTTCAGACGCTTGAGGCGAAATTGAATAAGGTGCGGACCGTCCATAACCTAAACTTGACGAGGCTTTCTGAAGCGCGCAATTTATTTTCAGCGCGACTCCAAAGGGATAAATTTCTGGAAAGTGTCAACGACCTCGATCGCGCATTCGACCAATGGATTTTCGATGCTACACGAAAAGGTAGCGCCGAGACCGTCTCATCATTAGGGCGTCTTCAACTCAGTTGCCGACAATATTTCGAGAAGATGCAGTCCGCGATGTTTGTCTGGCGTTCCAATTTGAGCACCGATCTGAACGAGGCCTCCGAGAAAGTGGAGCAATGCATTCATCGGCTTCAAGTGATCGACGAAATGCGATCCAGGATTTCATCACTATTAGCTCACTCAAGCGGGTATCCGCGCGAGATTGAAAGTCTAATGCAGGAAGCCACGCATTTACTGGAGCTCTTGTTTGGATCGATCGACGAGGGGACGGACGATGAGGCTTGGGTAAAGCGACAGGCGCAGTCTCAACTCCTGCGGGAAACGGTCACAACTGCAATTGGTAATGTGACTCGAGCGACGAAATCCCTTGCTCGCTAGACTCCGTTCTTTAGGCGCTTTTTGGATTTGTGGATAACTGGAGAAGAGGAAAGGCGTGTCGCTCAGCCTTCTTCTGCACCTTCCCTTTCAGATCTGACGCTTGTCAAGATCGCCAGTCACAACAACGCCGCGATCGCTCAGCCTGGCTGTTCCGAAGGTCCCTGAGGCGTTCTAAAACCGTTACTGTGATTGCGACCGATATTTGCCAGGGGTTGAGGCTACGCCGCTTGGAGCACCTTATAAATCGTCCCTGTTCCTACTTTGAGTTGGGAAGCAATTTGTCGGATGGAAACTTCTTTTGCTCTGAGCGCCACGATAGCGGCACGCACGGTGTCGTTAAGGTTGGTGGGTCTGCCAAGTTTTGTTCCATTTCTTTTTGCCCTTTCCAGACCAGCTTTGACCCTTTCTCGAATTAGCTCGCGCTCATATTCGGCTAAACTTCCGAAAACGCTAAAGGCAAGCTTTCCCGCTGGTGTACTGGTGTCGATGGCCTGCTGGTGGAGATACAAGTCGACCCCAACTGATTTGAGCTCGTTGACGGTCTCGATCAGATGCTGAAGGCTTCGGCCAAGCCGATCTATGGACCATACGGCGATCAGACTGAACTTGCCACGGACGGCATCCTTCAACAGCGCATCCAGCGCAGGACGATCCGTGCGGCCTTTGGCGCCGCTGATGCCGTTATCGGTGTACTCCGTGCGCGATCTCCCAATGTCTTGCCTCAGCGACTCCCAGGAGCTCGTGGCGCTGATTTTCGGTACTTTGCGAAGTCGTGCTGACCCGGGTGTAGATTGCGATGCGTATCGCGGTAGTCATCAGAAATCTCCCGTGGCGCGAGTTACCCGTCAGCTACCCGTTATTGTAACTTATTGTTCTATATAAGGTAGATCGATTCAGTGGGAGTGAGTAAGGCAGGTTGGCAATGTCGCACGGCCGGCCCAGCGGCGGCCAGTCCCAAGGGCCTGCGCGTTTAACGCGTCGTTACCGACGTACGCCAATCAATGTCTGAGGGCGATAGCTACCTCCACTCAGGGCGCCTCGCGGGCTGTCCAAGCTATATTCGCAGGCCGCAAATGGATTGACTACGTAGCCGTCGGGCGGGCGGACCAGGTCACGCTGCAAGGGCATTGGGCCGTTCGGCACGATCGGAAGGGATCAAGTGTAAAGCACGGCTACGCAGCAATTCTGTTCCGCGCTCGGCCCCGCGAAACCAGCAAATCTGCTGAGATTTGAAACCGTTCGCGGAGTCGGCGCACCATTGTCATGCTCAAGTCCCGTTTTCCGCTCAAGACCTCGCTCACGCGGCTGGCTGTGCCAAGTAACGGCACGAGATCGGCGCGCGAAAGGCCATGCTGGTCCATAAGGTATGCGAGAAGAACTGGAAGTGTCGGCGCTGTACGTGGCCACTCCGTACGCTCGTAAGCCTCGACCAAGCGAGCCTGGGCTACCATCCGTGCCCGATCTTGAGAATCGCTTGACCCCATTAGCTTCTCGATAAGCCTTTTAGCATCAGCATGGTCCGTCTCATTTTGAATCACAATCAATGTCGTTTTCATTACAATGTCTCCGCATCATTGCCGTCATATTCCTCATGCGATCCGAAAAATCGGATCATCAAAACGCCATCCACGTACTGAGCCAACGCAATCAACCGATAATCGTTGGCCTTGATATTAAAAACCACACGACCCCCCTTCAAGATGCTCGCCTTCGGATGCGCCTTTTTTACATCCTCCGGCGTCTTCCAGTCCGCTGCTCCCGCGATCGCCAGCCAGGCGTCATATTGAGATCGCGCTGCGCTGTCGGATGAGATCCGTCGACTTGACGTAATCGCTTTCGGCGGCTATCGCCGTCTAGCGCTCCCACGCGAGAGCCGAATCCATGCCTTGCGCCGCCGGCCGGCGTTCAAAGTACACGCCGGCTCACACATACAGGTACAATTCATTCGATTCCGTACAACGAGCATCGGTACTCAACCGTGCCGCCTGCTGACCCGGTTCCACCCGCATGAACACGCCAGGTAAATCGTACATTGACTATCTCGTCAATTCACTTGAGCTCGATGGGCCGGCGCTCGAGAACTGGCTCTCGGACCTCGATCGTGATGAGCCCGGAATGGCGCAGCGCATCCGAGCGGCTCTCGCGATGCGCGAGACGCCTGAATTCGAGGAGTTTCTGGCGGGGCCTTCCTGGCTTGAACGATCACCAACACTCGTCGGCTCACTGTTAGGGCGCGCGGACGGGAGCGCCGACCCGGAGTCCCGGAGCGGCCTGATTCGCGGCCAGTCGGTGGGTCCCTATGAGCTCGAGCGACTCCTGGGCGCCGGCGGTATGGCTGAAGTCTGGCTTGCCAAACGGGCCGATGGGGCATTCGAGCGGGAAGTGGCATTGAAACTCCCGATGGTGAGCCGGCTGCGAAGAGATCTCGAGGAACGATTCTCTCGGGAACGCGACATTCTCGCCAAGCTCGAGCATCCGAACATCGCCCGACTCTACGATGGGGGCGTAGATGCCGAAGGACTACCGTACCTCGCCATGGAATATGTGCCGGGGCAGTCGCTGATCTCGTGGTGCGATGGGCATAAGCTGGGGATTAGCGAGCGATTAAGACTCTTCCTCCATGTTCTCGAAGCGCTGCAATACGCGCACGAGAAGCTGGTGATTCACCGGGATATCAAACCCTCGAATATCCTGGTCAGCGAATCGGGTCAGGTGCGGCTCCTTGACTTTGGGGTCGCGAAGCTTCTGGACGATGGGGCCGGCGAGCGGCAGCTCACGAGCGTCTACGGTCGAGCCCTCACCGCCGACTATGCGAGTCCCGAACTGCTCAAGGGCGATTCCGTCGACGCACGAAGCGACATCTACTCCCTGGGAGTGGTGCTCCATGAGCTGTTAAGCGGCGGCCGGCCGTATCAGCTCAAAGGTGGGGCATCGCTGGGGACGCTGGAGCGCGCGATCGAAACGGGCCGCCTGCAAAAGCCGAGCACGCAACTAACGGACGATGCGGGAGCCGGTCGCGGCACGACGCGAGAGAAACTCGCTCAGGAACTCCGGGGTGATCTTGACGTGATAACTCTCAAGGCGCTCGCGAGTGAACCGAGCCAGCGCTACGAGAGTGCGGCGGCGATGGCGGACGATATCCAGCGGTACCTGCAGCACCGGCCGATTCAGGCGCGGCCGGCGTCCATGTCGTACCGGCTCAAGAAGTTCGCGCAGCGCAATCGTTCGATGATCGGGGCAAGTGTGCCGGCGGCAGCACTTCTGCTCGCCCTCGGCGCCTACGAGCTCGAGCATCACTTGGCGACCCGCACACCTTCGCCCCAGTCGATCGCGGTGCTGCCGCTCAGGAATGAGAGCGGGGACGCAGCCCAGCGGTATTTCTCGGACGGGATCTCCGAGGATCTGATCACCGCGCTCGCTCAGTTCCCGACACTCAAGGTGATTGGGCGGAGCTCCGCGTTCAAGTTCCGGGACTCTAAGGAGGACAGCCGCAGCATCGGAGCGAGCCTCGGGGTGGCGCTCCTCCTGGAAGGAAGCGTGCGGATGTCGGGAGACATGATCCGGGTGCGCGCCGAGCTCATCGACACTTCTGACGGCAGTATGAAATGGTCGCAGCAATATGACCGCCCTTACAAGGATCTGTTCGCGCTACAGGATGAGATCACCCGTGCCGTGACGAGATCCATCAAGCTGAAGCTGCTACCGGGCGAGCATGCAGCGGAGCAGAGCGATCGGCCCCCGAGCGGGAACCTGGAGGCCTACAACGCTCTACTGGAAGGCCGGTTTCACGCTTTCCGCCGCACGGAATTCGATCTTCGCAGGTCGATCGAATTCTACACTCAGGCGATTGAACTCGATCCGCGCTATGCCCTTGCCTGGAGCTGGCTATCGGCCGCCTGGGCCAGCCTCGGCGAGCAGTTCCTCGACGGCGAACGGGCACGGGAGGAGGCCTATAGCAAGGCGCGCGAGGCGGCCGACCGCGCGCTTGCCCTCGCTCCCGAACTCGCTGCCGCGCATGTTGCCCGGGGACGACTCCTTCAGGTCCCCGATTTCGACTGGCGCGGCGCGGCAGCGGAGTATCGGCGGGCGCTGGCTCTGGCGCCGAATGACGGCGACGTGAAGTTCGTTCTCGGGATCGAGCTCGCAGCTTTCGGTGACGTGGAGCGGGCGATTGAACTCACGCGGCAGTCGCTGGCCACGGACCCGCTGAAGGACCACTCATACAGCTGGCTCGCCAATTATCTCTCGGGACTCCACCGCCTCGACGAAGCCGAGCGGGCGATTCGCAAGGCCATCGAATTGCAGCCCGCTGCGGCGGCCTATCACCAGAGGCTCGCGATCATCGAGATCCAGCGCGGACATGCACAGGCGGCGCTGGCCGCCGCGCAGGAGGAGCCCCCCGGAGTGTGGCAGGAGATAGCCCTCGCCCTCGCGCAGCAGATCGGCGGCGACAGGGGCGCAGCCGATGCGGCGCTCGCGACCTTGATCGAGAAGGAGGGCGTGAACAGCGCCTACCAGATCGCCGAGGTCTACGCGCTGCGCAACGATGCGAACAAGACCTTCGAATGGCTCGATCGGGCTTGGAGCAATCGCGATGGCGGAATTCCGGAGCTACTCTTCGACCCGTTCATCCTGCGCTACAAGGATGATCCGCGCTTTGCCGCCTTCTGCCGCAAGGTTGGGCTGCCGGTCCCCGGGGAAACGACCGGGCTGGACGCGGCCCAATGGCACCATACCGACCTCGTCTGGTCCAACAACAGGATCGAAGCCGATCAAGCCGCTGCGCGATGATAGAGACTGAGCACCCCTCCAAGTCGCTGAGCTGGTGGCTATTCGGCGGCCCTAAAGATCAAAGTGCCGGCTCGGGACACAGGATATCCGTCCGCGCTGTGGCGCGTACCATCGTAGACGGGTACCTCCGGAAAATCGAACGGACTGACCCCCTCCAGGCATGCGACATTGACACCGTACTCCTTCGGATTCGAACGGCGCTGGTGATGGGTGTAGATGCCACAACGCGAGCAAAAGTAATGTCTTGCGGTGTTCGTGTTGAATTGGTAAAGGCGGAGTAACTCGCCGCCCTGAGTGATATTGATGCCGTTCAGATCCGCTGACACCGCAATCGCACCACGCATGCGACAGTACGAACACGTACAGCGCCGCGCCGAACGAAGCCCGTCGGTCAGCTTCACTGTAAACCGCACTGCACCGCAATGGCAGGCGCCTTTGAAGTCTATGCCGGCATCCACCTGAGGCTCCTCACTCGTTCGTTCACTGCATTACGGGCCCGGGCGTACCGTCGGACCAATACGTCACCGGCACCATCAGCACGCTTATTGCCTCGGGCGAATCCTGAAACTGCGGGTTCAGCATCGGGGGCGCACCGGGGAGATCTGCGCCCCAGGTCGTGCCGGCCGAGCGCGGAAAATAGAACATGAGATGCGGCACCCAATTGCGCGCCTCGTCATTGAGATAGCCCTGCTTTGACATCATGTAGGTCAGCGCACCGGACTCGAGCCGTGGCAGCGCATGCTTGTCGATACCATTCCTGATTGCGGCGATGATCTGTGGCTTCGAGCGCCCCGCCAACACAAGCCCGGTACGCTTGATCGTGTATGGCAGGATCGAACGCACAGCAGGCGGATTGAAGCACAGTGGCCCGCGCATACGGGGATTCCAGAACCCTGGAAAATCATATTGCGACATCCACGCCCGCTCGACAGCGCAGACGAATCCGTTGCTGCCCTGGACCGCAGTTTCGTAGCCGTGAGGCGTGAGTACCAGCACGGTGGCCTTGTCAGCAATGGAAGGCGGCGCAGCGCTCTTCGCCAGCGCGATCTCGGTAGAACGATCCATCATGTATTGATCCAGCGGAGCCATTGCCGGGAAATCTGCCGCCTGCGCAAAAGATGCGCACAGCAATGCCGCAAAGAACGCAGAGGCGCATCTCATCTCGAAGAACCTCCCTGTCGAATCACATCAAGGGGCTCCGATCTTCACCCACCCGCTGCACCACCCGGCGAAGGCTACGCTCTTTCCTGCGAACAGCGCGCAGGAACCCGTCGAATCTCCCGTCTTCTTATAGAGCGAACAATTCCCGCAATATGCCTCGGGCTTCGCCGATTTTGTAACGTAATCGCGCCCTTTCGCGGCCGGATCACTCGGATCCAGTGCCGGCAGGTCGGCATGAGCAGCGCCACTAACAAAGAGACCTGCAGCCGGAACGAGCGCGCCCGCGATCAGGCCGCCCTTCACCAGCGCACGCCGTGTAATCACTCTTTCCATGGTCATGGCCCTCTTGGCAATAACGTACCAAATCGCCAGCATGTCCATGCCGGCACTTAATATCTGTACGTTGTCAAACTTACGCCTTGTATCTGAAGTTGCCCAGGGCAACGCCTTAATTCCCGGAGTAGCCCCGGCCGCGCAGAACCTGGCCCGGACGCGCGCCGGTCATCTTGCCCTCGGCAATGACCGGCACGCCGTTCACTAACACGTAGTGCATGCCTTGCGAGAGCTGATTGGGCTGCTCGAAAGTTGCCAGATCGCGGATGGTGGCCGGATCGAAGATCACCACGTCGGCCCACATTCCCTGCTTGAGCACCCCGCGATCGCTCAGACGCATGCGCTGCGCCGGCAGCGCCGAGAACTTGCGGATCGCTTCTTCCAGCCCCAGCACATGATCCTCGCGCACGTACTTGCGCAGAATGCGCGGGAAGGTGCCGTAAGCGCGCGGGTGCGGATGATCCTGCCCGAGCAGGCCCTCGGGTGCCGTACCCTGCCAGTCGTTGTCGATCGAGACCCATGACTGCTTCAGCGCCAGCACCACGTCCGGTTCACTCATGCCGAATACGGCGACCGACGTGTGGGCATTGTCCTTGATCAGCAGATCGCACAGCGCATCGATCGGGTCTTCGTGCCAGTCCTCGGCGAGCGCGGAGAGCCGCTTACCCCGCAGCGGTAGCAGCTGCGGGTCATGCACCACGGCGATCTGGACTGCTTCCGGTCCTGGAATTTCCTGCCACTCGTTGTCCCAATGGCCACCGGGAGTGAGCAGGTCGCGGCGGATACGCTCGCGCGTCGCCGGATCCTTCAGGCGCTCGATCAGGGCCAGGTCACCGCCGTCGTGCGCCCAAGGCGGTATGAACGCAGAAAGGCTATTGGACCAGGCCGTGTAGGCGTAAGTGTCGGCGCTGATGTCGGTGCCACTTGCGCGCGCGGCTTCGATCTGCGCGACGACCTGTGGCATCTTGCCCCAATTGGCCTTTCCGGCGACCTTCAGGTGCCATATCTCGACCGGAATGTTCGCTTCGCGGCCGATACGCACCGCCTCGTCAATGGCCACAGCCTCGGTGTCGCCTTCGCTGCGCATATGCGTGGCGTAGATACCGCCGTATTGCGCCGCCTCACTGGCCAGGGCAATCAGCTCCTCCGACTTCGCATAGGGAGCCGGCGCGTACTGCAGCGCCGTCGATACCCCCACGGCCCCGTCCTGCATTGCCTGCCTCACCACCGTGCGCATCGCCGTGAGCTGCTGCGCGCTGGGCTGGACGTCCGCATCGCCGAGCACCATGCGCCGCGCCGTGGTCGCCCCAACATAGCTCGCCAGGTTGATGCCGATCCCCTGGCGCTCGAGCCGTGCAAAGTACTGGCGCAGCGTCCTCCAGTCCGGCGTAATTCTCAAATGCGCGAAGTCGCCGTTGCTGGCGATGATCCTGTCATTCAGCGGCGCAACCGACTCTCCCTCGCCGGTGATCTCGGTGGTGATGCCCTGGTAGATCTTGGACGGTAACCGAGGATCCACCAGAATCGTCAGCTCGGATTGCCCCAGCATGTCGATGAAGCCGGGCGCCACAACCCGCCCGCCGGCATCAATCGTCTGCCGGCGCGGCGAGCTCGCCAGATTGCCGATCGCCTCGATGCGTCCATTGCGAATGCCCAGATCGCCCGAGTACCACGGTGAGCCGGTGCCGTCGATGATGTGGCCGTTGACGATGACCGTGTCGAAGGCCTCGACCGCTGCCGCCATGGCCGGTACCTGCCAGAGCAGCAGAATGCCCCACAGCAGCATCAGCCAGGCGGCCGAAAGTCGCATCTGACTCACCTTCGAAAACACTCCCGTCGATCCCTATCTATCTATCGATCGCCGCAGACCTCGTCCAAACGCGCCGCAAAGGCTTGGAGATTCCTGTCGATGGTCCATAGTACCGCGTCGGGAGTGAGCCGGGCGGAGGCGAGCAGCGCCATATCGACGGCCTCGCAGCCCAAGTCCTGGAAGTGCTCCCTTTCGATGAGGGCACGGGTTTCATCGGTCTTCGTACGCTCAAGTTGACGCCTTTCACGTCCAGCGGCGAAGCTTGGATCCCGACGCGGCGGAGAGGGAGTACGCGCAACGTGAATCAACCGGGATCGCACAATCGCACGGGCCTGTGGATCGGTCCCAATGGACTGCGCAACGGATGGGCGATCTTGCTGTACATGGCCATCGCCGCGGCTGGCACTGTCGCCTTGTTCGGGATCGTCTACTGGCTCGCACATTTCACGCCCGCCGACCTCCGCGCGCTGCGCAGTAGCCTCCTGCCCGGCATACGAACCTCATTGGTGCTCGCGGAGAGCTGCGCCTTGCTGATAGCAACGGCAGTGATGGCCAGGATCGAGCGACGCTCCTGGCTGGATTACGGGCTGCGCGCCCGCAGGGCCGCCGCGCTGTTCGCACAGGGCGCGTTCTGGGGCGCGCTGCTGATGGCGGGACTGGTGGGCGCACTGGCTCTCACCCACGCGATCACGATCGGCTCTTCCGGGCGCGGATCCTGGTCGCTCATAGGCTCTGGACTGGTCTGGGCAGCGGTGTTCGTACCCGCCGCCTTCGTCGAGGAGCTGATGTTCCGCGGTTATCCGTTTTTTCGGCTCGCCCGCACCAGGAACCCGACCCGCGCCGCGATCGTGATGTCGCTAGCCTTCGGTATCGCCCATATGGGGAACCGCGACGAGGCCCTGATCGGCATGCTGCAGGTTGTGAGCGTCGGGCTGGTTTATTGTCTGGCCGTGTGGCGCACCGGGTCGCTGTGGTGGGCGCTTGGCGGCCACGCCGCGTGGAACTGGACACAGTCCTTCATTTTCGGTTGCTCGAACAGCGGGCTGGTTGCAAGCGGTCAGTGGCTGGTGAGCACACCATCGGGACCCGATTGGTTGAGTGGCGGCGCCACAGGTCCTGAAGGCAGCATTCTTTCCATCCCGTTGATGGCACTCATGGCGTGGATTGTCGTTCGCACACTGCCTCGTTCGCGGCCGGGGCATTGACCACGACTGATTTACGCCGTTGGTTGCCAACCCACCGAGCATCCCTGAACATGCGTGACGCTCGATCAGGGAGAGAGCGAGGTGTCTGAAGAGGGTGGATCGGACCAGCTCAACGGCGCGCAGACGCACGCGCCAGAGGCAGGGTTGAACCCGGATGCTGTCGGTGCGGTATTTATCAGCTATGCCTCGCAGGACACGACGGTCGCCGAGGCCCTATGCGCAGCTCTGGAGCGCGAGGGCGTGGCCTGCTGGATAGCGCCGCGCAACGTCAGGCCGGGCGACTTCTATGCCGGAGCAATTGTGGATGCGATCAGCGCCAGTCAGATGCTGGTGCTTGTGCTGTCGCAAAGCGCGATCGATTCGCCCCATGTGCTTCGCGAGGTGGAACGTGCCAGCGCCAAGAAACGCCCCGTCATCACCTTTCGCATTGACAATGCATCGCTGCCGTCAGACTTGGAATACTTTCTGAGCGCATCGCAATGGATTGATGCCAGCAGTGGAAGAGCCGATCGCCGCTTTTCGAAGCTCGCCGAGGCGATTCGCAGCCGGTTGGCCTCCACGCCGCAAGCGATTCCCGAGCAACGCCGTGCCGATGGAACGAAGCCCAAACAGAACCTGAACCGCCCTGTCGTTGCCGTAATTGCCATAATCACGCTGGCGCTCATCTATTTTGTCGCCGACAAGTTCTGGCTCTCGAAGCACGCGACGACAGGACAACACGAAGCCGCGATTCCTACGCCTGCAAGCCCGGCAAGCGACGCTAGCCCAGTTTTTGCCCCACCGGCACATTCCATCGCCGTATTGCCCTTCGTGAACATGAGTGGGGATCCAAAGCAGGAATATTTCTCTGACGGCATCAGCGAAGAGCTGCTCAATGCGCTCTCGCGCCTGAACGACCTTCAGGTAGTGGCTCGCACGTCTTCGTTTTCGTTTAAGGGTCAGAGCGTCGATGTCTCCACGATCGCACACAAGTTGAATGTCGGCGCCGTACTGGAAGGCAGTGTGCGCCGAGCCGGTAACACGGTGCGAATTACCGTGCAGCTGATCAATGCGGTGAACGGCTTTCATATGTGGTCGCAGACCTACGACCGAAACCTGACCGACATTCTGAAGGTGCAGTCCGAGGTGGCCACCGCCGTGGCGCAGCAGCTTGAGATCGCACTTGTGGGGGATGACTCGGCGAAGTTGGAGCTGGGCGGCACGAAGAATCCGCAAGCATACGATGCCTACTTGCGCGGCATGCAGCTGTATGACAAGGCGGATACAGAGGCCGACTATCGATCGGTGCTGGCGGCAGCTGACGATGCCACCAGGCTCGATCCAGGATATGCCGCGGCCTACGTGTTGCGCGCTAATTCGCTTTATCGCCTCAGTGATTTCGCGACCAACCTGAATGCGCGTTCACAACTGCTCGAACAAATGTTGGCAGCCGCGCAACGCAGTGTGAACCTGGCGCCAGAATTCGGCGATGCGCATCTGGCGCTAGCGGAGACTCGTGCATTCGGGTTGCTGGATTTTGGTGCTGCGTTACCTGAATTTGAGCGCGCGTTAGCACTGGCGCCTGGAAGCGTGCTTGTGCAAAGAAACGTCGCCGCCTTTTCCGCCGCTGTAGGTCACGATGCGGCAGCGATTGCCGCGGCGCATCGAGCCGTTGCCCTCGATCCGCAGAATGTGCGCTCGCATATTGTGGAGGGGATCGTTTTCTATATTGCGCGCCGCTTTGACCAGGCATTATCCGCCTTTCGGGATGCCGAAGCGCTGCATCCAGGTTCACGGGAAATCGCGCACTGGCGAAGACTCAGTCTCCTGGCATCCGGCCAGATCCAGCAGGGGCAGGCGGAGTGTGAAGCGGCAACGCGGGCCGGCGATACCGCACACGGCTGTCTCGCGTTGGTCTACCACGCGCTCGGTCGGCAATCGGACGCCGAACGCGAACTGGCACAGCTCAGGGCAGAGGACGGGGATGTCTCGGCGTATACATATGCACAGATCTATGCGCAATGGGGCGACAAGGCGTCGGCATTGCAATGGCTTGCGACAGCGGACCGGCTAAGAGATCCCACTCTTCAGATCATCAAAGGGGACTGGGAGCTTGATCCGATTCGCGGCGAGCCCCAATTCAAGGCTGTCGAAGCGAGGATGAATTTCCCGCCCTAGGCCCGCGATGCGCCAAAATGCGTCTAGTTCCGCTCTATGACGAGCCCGCGCCGATGCCAGCGCTCGCGTCGCTGATGATCCGCTGTGCCTCATCGAACAGTGCCGGGCTGACGCTGGCGCCCGAGGCGGCGACATTTTCATCCACCTGCTCCGGCCGCGAGGCGCCGATGATCGCGGCGGCGACGTTGGGTTGCCGCAGTACCCAGGCGATGGCGAACTGCGCCGGGGTCAGATTGGCCTTGGCCGCGAGCGGCTTCAAGGCCTGCACCGCCGCGAGCACCGGCGCCGTCAACCAGGCGTCGTTCAGGAAACTGCTCATCGCCCGGTCAGCGGCGCGGCTGTCGGCAGGCAGCGCTGCTTGCGGCAGATATTTTCCGGTCAGCACGCCCTGCGCCAGGGGCGACCAGACGATCTGCGAGATACCCGAGCGGGCGCACAAGGCCAACAGCGCCTTTTCGGGATCCGGATGCAGCAGCGAGTATTGCGGCTGGCTGGAGATGAATCGCTCGACCTGCGCCAGCTTCAGTGCCGCTTCGATCCGATCGATGGGCCACTCGGAGAAGCCAATGTAGCGGGTCTTGCCCGCACGCACCGCCTGGGTCAGGGCTTCCATGGTCTCCTCGAGCGGCGTGTCGGCGTCGTAGCGGTGGCATTGATACAGGTCGACGTAGTCGACCTGCAGACGTTCGAGGGAGGCATCGAGCTGTTTGTGCACTTGTGCGCGCGAGAGTCCGCGGTCGCTGTCGCTCATGGGGAAATACAGCTTGGTGGCCAGCACATAGCTGTCGCGCCGGATGCCGGACAGCGCCTCGCCCAAAACGCGCTCGGCCGTGCCCCGGCCGTAGACATTGGCGGTGTCCAGCAGCGTGATGCCGCGATCCAGAGCCCGATGCACGCAGGCTATCGCGGCGTCTTTTCGCTGCTTATCGGAGAAGGTCAGCCACGAGCCGAAGGCTATCTCCGATACCATCAGATCGCTGTTGCCGAGCCGGCGATACTTCATGCGACCTCCTACAGCTGCGCGGCCAGGGATCGTTTGATCTGCTTGATGCGGCGCTCGTCGCGCCGGTAGAACGTCCATTGCCTGATGCGCTTGGACTGCACCAATCCAGCCTGAGACAGCACCCGCATGTGTTCGCTCAGGGTCGGTTGTGAGACGCCGAGCTTTTCGGCGATCAGCGCCGCACAGACGCCGTCCTTGACCAGGTCGCCGTCGACCTGCGGGCGGAAATGGGCCCGCGGCTTCTTCAGCCATTCGAGTATCTGCAGCCGGCGCTCGCTGCCGAGCGCTTGCAACGCTGTCAAATCAATCATATAGTTAGTTTGCCAATTAACGATATATGTGTCAACACGCGCAAGCGGCCGCAGCAGGCGCCGTTGGCGGCACTGGAGCTTGATCGTGCTGGAGTCATTCGATCTCGAGCGCTTCCTGGGCGCGCAGGAGCCGGTCATGCAGCAGGTGCGCGATGAGCTCAGCCACGGCCGCAAGCGCAGTCACTGGATGTGGTTCGTGTTTCCGCAACTGCGCGGCCTTGGGCACAGTGACATGGCGCGCCGCTATGCCATCGGCTCGCTGGCCGAGGCCCAGGCGTATCTGCATCATCCGATTCTTGGGCCGCGACTGATTGCTTGCAGCGAACTGGTACAGGCCGTGCAGGGCAGGGCGATCGATCAGATCTTCGGCGCACCGGATGATCTGAAGTTTCATTCCAGCATGACGCTGTTTTCGCTGGTCGATGATGCGGCGCCGGTCTTCAAGGCGGCCTTGGCCAAGTATTTCGCTGGCGCGCCGGATCGGCTGACCATGGCGCAATTGGCGATGCCGGCCGCGGCAGCGATGAGCCGGACATGATCTCGGCCGAACAGATTCGATCCAGCTACGCACTGATCTCACCGCATGTGCGTCGCACGCCGGTGATCGAGCTCGACGCGGCGGATATCGGCGTCCAGGCGGCACGGCTGACTCTCAAGCTGGAATCGCTGCAGCATGCCGGTTCGTTCAAAGCCCGAGGTGCCTTTACCAGTCTGATGACCCGACAGGTTCCGGCTGCGGGCGTGGTCGCGGCCTCGGGCGGCAATCACGGCGCGGCGGTGGCTTTTGCCGCCATGAAACTCAAGCTGCCTGCCAGGATCTTCGTGCCGAGCGTCGCCTCAGCGACCAAGATCCAGCAGATCACCGACTACGGCGCGCAGCTCGTGATCGCCGGCGAGCGCTACGCCGATGCGCTGCGCGCCAGCGAGGCCTGGGTGGCGCAGTCCGGTGCCATGGCGGTACACGCCTTTGATCAGCTCGAGACGCTGTTGGGCCAGGCCACGGTCGGTCTGGAGCTGGAAGCGCAGGCGAGCGAGCTGGACACTCTGCTGGTATCGGTTGGCGGCGGCGGATTGATAGCCGGAATCGCCGCTTGGTACCAGGGCAGGATAAAAGTCATCGGTGTGGAACCGGAGCGGGCCCCGACGCTCACGCGTGCGCTCGAGGCCGGCCGTCCGGTCGAGGCTGAAGCGGGGGGCATCGCCGCGGACTCGCTGGCACCGAATCGGGTCGGTGAGTTGGTGTTTCCGATCGTGCGCCGTCACGTCAGTGCCACCGTGCTGGTCAGCGACGAGGCCATACGCGGCGCGCAGAAGCTGCTTTGGAAAACCCTGCGCGTCGTGGCCGAACCCGGCGGCGCGGCGGCGTTCGCGGCGTTGAGTTCGCAGCGCTATGTGCCGCATGCGCAAGAGCGGGTGGGCGTACTCATTTGCGGCGGCAATACTGTGGCGGTGGATTTTGATCGCTGACACAGGGCGCGCATGTCGCAGGCCGTCATACACGATAAGACCATCTATCTGGCCGGACAGGTCGCCACCGGCGCCCCGGGCGGCAGCGTGTCGCAGCAGACCAGGGATATTCTGGCGAAGATCGAGGCGCTGCTGTCACAGGCAAGATCCGACAAGACCCGACTGCTCAGCGCGACCATCTGGCTGGCGAACATGGCGGGCTTCCCGGAGATGAACAGCGTCTGGGATGCCTGGGTGGTGCCCGGATCGACCCCGGCACGCGCCACGGTCGAGAGCGCGCGGCTGGCATCGTCGGACTATCAGGTGGAGATCGCCGTCATTGCGGCCCAGGTGTAGCCGCCAGCAATCCGCGGATGCGCTCGTCGCTCACGGCCGCCATGAGCGCCGCGACATCGCCGATGCGCTTGCCCAGTAGCGCCGGCACGATCTCGCAGGCGGCCGCTGCCTGCGCCAGCGCCTCCTGCGCCACGACCTGCCGTGCGGTGCGCAGCACACGCTCTCCGAGCACCACCGCCAGCGTGCCCAGGACAATCAACTGCGGGTTGAGCGCATCGATCAATAGTGCCAGCCCCTGGCCCATTCTGCTGCCGGCCATTGCGGCGACCGCCAAAGCATCCGGGTCATCGCTCAGCATGGCATCGACCAGCTCGCGAATGGCGGTGTGCGGCTGCCAGCGTCGCGGATACATCCGGCCGGCGAGTTGCACCAGGCCCGCACCGGAGGCGAAGCCTTCCCAGGAGCCGCGTTTTCCATAGCCCTCGGGACCCTCCGGCGACAGCCGCCAATGCCCAATCTCCCCGGCGGTATCGCAGGCGCCGTGCACGATCCTGCCGTCGATGATGAATCCGGCGCCCAGCCCGGTGCCGAAGGTCAGAAAAATGAGATGACGGATTCCGGCTCGGACAGTTGCGGCTCCAAAGTGAAATTCCGCGAGCGCGCCGGCATTACCGTCATGCTCGATGTAGACCGGCAGTGTGGGAAATGCCTGGGCCAGGCGTGGCTTGAGTGCGACGTTGTGCCAGCCCGGCAGGTGCGGCGGGTTGTGCAGCACGCCTTGCTGAATGCGCAGCGGTCCCCCGACCGACACGCTCAGTGCGACGATCTCTCGGCCCGCATCCCTTGCCAGATCCTGCTGGCCTTTGATGGCCTCGAGCAGCGCCGGAAAAGTCTGCTCGAAGGGCCGGGAAGCCTCGGTCGGCATCTCGCTACGCTGCAGGATCTGTCCGGTACCCGTGCCCTCGACACAGGCGATCTTCGTGCCACCAATGTCCAGACCGATCAGCGAACGCACAGCGCCTGACATCGATTGAAGGTAACACCATAATGAGTGCATGAGTGCAGCGGCCGAAGCGGGCTTGGATGGCCGGAGCGACAGCGACTACATGCAGTGCGCGTTGCAGCGGGCGCGCGACGCGCGCGCAGCCGGCGAAGTACCGGTCGGAGCAGTGCTGGTGCGCGACAACCGGGTCATCGCCGCCGGCGCGAACCGTCCGATCGGCGGCTGTGATCCGACGGCACATGCCGAGATCGAGGCCTTGCGCGCCGGTGCGCAGCTGCTGGGCAACTACCGGCTCACCGGCTGCGTCCTGTACGTGACGCTCGAGCCGTGCCTGATGTGCGCGGCGGCATTGCTGCAGGCGCGGGTACGCCGACTGGTCTTCGGCGCCTGGGATCCGCAGTTCGGGGCGGCGGGAAGCATGATCGATGTGTTCCGGCTGCCCGGCCTGAATCACCGCGTCGACGTCTTCGGCGGCGTGCTGGCGGAGCAGTGCAACGCCCTGCTGCGCGGTTTTTTCGAGCAGCAGCGCTAGTCGAGGCTGCGCCCGCTGTCGTCGAAGTCGGCGATCGAGGCGGCGCGTGCGGGGGCAATGGGATTGCGTGCCGATTTGTCGGCACCGATCCATTCCAGCACCGCCAGGTATTGGCGCACCTGTTCGACGAACTTGGCCGGCTCCCAGCCGCGGGCGTAGCCGCGCTTGGCGCGCAGATACCACTTCTCCTGTGCCAGCAACGGCAGCTGCTGGCGCACGTCGGACCAGGAGTCCGGATTCTTGCCGTGCATCTGCGCGAGCACGCGCGCATCCTCGAGATGCCCGTAGCCGACGTTGTAGGCCGCCAGAGCCAGCCAGGTACGGTCGGGCTCGCCGATGCGCTTGGGGATGGTGTCGATCACCTGCGCCAGGTATTTCGCGCCGCCCATGATGTTTTGCCGCAGATTGCCGCGATCGTTGACGCCGACGGTGCTCGCCGCATCGTTGGTCAGCATCATGATGCCTTGCGCGCCATCGGCAGAGGCGGCCGCGCCTTGCCACTTCGATTCCTGATAGCCGACGGCTGCCAGCAACCGCCAGTCCAGGCCGGTGGCCTGTGCCGCCTCTTCAAACAATGCCTGCAGCGCCGGCAGCCGTGTGGCGATATCGGACTGGAACTGGTGCGCCGATTCGTAATCGAAATCCCCCGACTCGGCGCTGGCCTCGCCTTCGATGCGTGCCAGCTGGCCGGAAGCGCGCGCGCCCATCAGAAAACCATCTGCCGCCTGCAGCAGTTCGATTGCCCCGGCAGGCACCACCCATTGCATCAGCCGCGGTTGCGGCAATGCGAAGGCGACCACGGATTCAGGATACAGGTGCTGCGCGAACGCAAACTCGTTGGCATCGACGATCGTGTAGTCGGCGCTGCCGCTATGGATCAGATCCAGCGGGTCGGCTTGGTCTCGGGGCACGGCGCTCCAGCTCAGATCCGCCATGCCGTTGCTGCGCATGGATTGCAGCAGCGCCAGTTGCGGGCTGTCCTGGAGCACCACCAGCCTGCCGTTGCGCAGACCGGCGATGTCATGAAGCAGGGGCTTGCCGCGACTCTGCACCACCAGTTCGGGGACCTGCTCATATGTGGCCGTGGTCAGTCCCGCGCTCAGCCACGGTGTGTCGGGACTGATCTGGGCCGCGGCCAGATCAGCGTTGCCGCGCGACAGGGCGGCGCGCATGGCCGCCGCATCGGGCACCGCCTGCACCACGAGCGTGACCCCGAGCGTGCGGGCGAAGGCGTCGGCCAGGCGGTACTCCAATCCCTGCGGTCCGTGCGCCCCCAGGTAGTAGCAGGTCGGCGAATTCAGCGTCACCAGACGCAGCTGTCCGCGGGCGCGGATCTGCTCCAGATTGGATCGGGGCGCGCAGCCGGCCAGGAGCAGCACGGCCGCGGCCACTGTGACGCGCAGCACATTACGGCAAACGTTACGGGAGCGCGCTGCGCCGCGCCGCGCTCGCGCGGCGGCTTCGCTGTGTTCCCCCCGTTTCATGTTCGAACTCATGGCGTTGCTCACTCAGCTAGAATACCAGCCAACCCCCGGAGAGGTACCGAAGCGGTCATAACGGCGCCGACTCGAAATCGGATGGTCGGGTAATACCGGCACGTGGGTTCGAATCCCACCCTCTCCGCCATTGAGTTCAATGTCTGTCGGCAATTGGCGACAGTGCTCCTGGATTGTTCTGACCGCCAGTAGGCCCTGTGGAACAGACATTGCACGCGGCCATGCCTGTGGCCACGCGTGCCCAGCGCGCGCGTGGCCGCATAACGCCCAAATGCTGCGTCGCGCCGGCGTCGGAATGCGCTGTCGCAGCGACGGGATACCGCGCTCGGCGGTTGTCGCTAGACTTGAGTGGTTCAGGGCTGCCCCGGACAGTGTACGGGGTCTCAACCGCGGCTCTAAGAGGGTGATTTATGTCCTATGCTGCGCCTGGCCCGGATCGTACATTGGGAAACCTGCAAAAATCAGGTATGAGCGGCTACCCCTGCACGATATGGCTAGGATAGGCGGCGTATGCTGGATGGCGAAGCAGCACGCATGAGCGACCTGCTCGCGGACAATTCCGCGGCGCTGAGTCGTCTCGGCCTTCTGATCGAGACCGTGACCGCGAGCGTCGCCGGCATCAGCACGGCGCCGTCGGTGATCGCGGCGCTGCCGGAGGTCCTGGCGACGCTGGCGCGCGTGGTGCGCATCGATCGTGTGGTCATGGTCGAAAGCGTTGCCCACAGCGACGGGCAGTCCTCGCCGAGCCTGCTGTTCAACTGGACCGCGCCCGAGAGCGCGGCGCTGGCACTGAGCCCCGAGACACTGATTCCCCAGTCGCAAGTTGCCGCCTTGCAGGAGTGGACCCTGCCGCTCACGCACGGTCAACCCGTGGTCACGATGCGGGGCAGCGCCCCGCCGGCGGTGCGGGATTTCCTGGCCGAACTCGGTGTGCTGACTTCCCTGATGGTGCCCATCATGGTGGAGGGGCGCCATTGGGGACGCATCGGCTTCGACGATTGCGAGAGCGAGCACGACTGGGCCGACGAGGACATCAAGCTGCTGACCATGCTCGCCCAGGTCATCGGCGCGGCAATTACCCGCGAGCGCTTTCGACGCCAGGCGCAGCAGCGTGAACAGTTGTTGCAGGCCGTCACCACGTGCGCGGCGCAGATCGGGACCGCGCCGGACCTGCGCCAGGCGATCAGCAACTCTCTGGGCATCGTCGCACAGGCCGTGGATGTCGACCGCATGCTGTTGATGGAGGTGTTCGCGGGAATCGGCGATGCCGCGACGCCGCGCACGCTGCTGCGCAATTTCTGGCACGCGCCCGACAGTCCTTTACTCCTGGCGCAGATTTCGCAGACCACGGCGCTGGCAGTAGATGCCGATGTCGCCGCCTGGATGGCGCCACTGCAGCGCGGGGTTGCGGTCGAGGGTCAGCTGGCCAGCGCGCAAGGCGGGGTCAAGGAATTGTTCCTGAGGCTGCAGGCGGGTTCCGTGCTGCTCGTTCCCATCATGGTCGACGCCCGCTATTGGGGTCACATCGGGCTCGACGTGTGCCGCCGCGAGCGCATGTGGAGCGGCGCTGAAGTCGACGTGCTGCGCATCCTGGCCGATCTGATCGGCACGGCCATCACGCGCGAACGCTATCTGGCCGAACTGGCGCGAGCCGACACCATCATCCAGAGCAGCCCGACTATTCTGTATCGCCTGCGTGGCGAACCGGCGCTGCCGATGATCTACGTGTCGAAGAACATCGCCCGTCTGGGCCACGAGCCGGCGCGGCTGCTGAGCGCTCCGGCGCTGTATCGCGAATTGATCCATCCCGAAGACCGCGATCGGGTGCGCTGCGCCATGGAGCAGCTGCTGCAGCGAAACGCGCCCGCCGCCAGTGTGGAATTCCGCATGCTGACCAGCGACGGTGCCGTGCGCTGGTTCGAGAATTGCTACACCCCGGTGCGCGATGAGTCGCAGCGGCTGGTCGAGATCGAGGGCATTCTGATCGACATCAGCGAGCGCAAGGCGGCGGAGGCAAAGATCGCGCAGCTGGCGCGTACCGATGTGCTCACCGGGCTCGCCAACCGCATGACCTTCAGCGATCAGCTGCGCCAGGCATTCGCCACCGCGCAGCGCGGCGCGCGCGCGTTCGCCGTGCTGTATCTGGACCTGGATCGCTTCAAGGAGGTCAACGATACGCTCGGCCATCACGCCGGCGACCGGCTGCTGCAGCAGGTCTCGCACCGGCTGCGCGACGTGACACGCGAAATCGACATCGTCGCGCGCCTGGGCGGCGACGAGTTTGCGATCGTGCAGACCGGTATCGACGACTCCGCCGCCGCCGGCACCCTGGCCGAGAAGCTGATCGAGATCGTGTCCGCGCCCTACGTCATTGACGGCAACGATCTGCGTATCGGTGTGAGCATCGGCATTTCGATGTACGACATGGATGTCAGCAGCCCCGATGCGCTGCTGATGCAGGCTGACCAGGCGCTGTATCGCGCCAAGCATGCAGGCCGCGGACAGTATCGCTTCCACTCGGACGAGATCGACCTCGAGGTGCGCGCGCACATGATGCTGGCAGATGATCTGCGCAGCGCCCTGGCACGCAACGAACTCGAGATGCGCTACCAGCCGCAGGTCGAACTGGCCTCGGGCCGAATCGTCGGCATGGAGGCGCTGCTGCGCTGGAACCATCCCACGCGCGGCCTGTTGTTGCCGGAGGACTTCCTGCCGATCGCGGAGAAGTACGGCATCATGCAGCAGCTCGGCCGATGGGCCATGGACACCGCCTGCCGGCAGATGTCGCTGTGGCGCGCCGCGGGCATGCAGGTGCCGGTGGTGGCCATCAATATCGCGCTGGCGCAGATCAAGATGGGGCGCGAGTTCATACGCGACGTGGTCGATAGCATCGCGCGCTGGGGCCTGAAAGCTTCCGACATAGAGCTGGACGTGACCGAGCTGGTGCTGGCGCGCTCGACGCTGGCACAAAGCAATGTGCTCGATCAGCTGCGCCGCATGGGCGTGGGCATCGCGATCGATGATTTTGGCTCGCAATACTCCTCACTGGATTACCTGCGCAGCTATCGGGTCAATCGCCTCAAGATCGCGCGCGGCATGATCGCGGCGGCCGATGCCGAGCCGGGCGGCGTCGCCATGGTGCGTGCGATCCTCAGTCTGGCGGGCGAGCTCGGGGTGGCGGTGGTCGCCGAAGGCGTTGAGACCGACACACAGCGCAAACTGCTGGTGCAGGCGAGCCTGCAGGCGCAGGGCCAGGGCTTCTACTACAGCCGCGCCGTGGCTGCCGACGAAACCATACCCATGCTGCGGGCCGGCGTCGTGCAGCCCGAGGATCTCACCATAGACAGGTCCCTGCTCGAGGCAGCGGCCGACGTCGGCAGCGAACCCGATCAGCCGTGCGACAGCGCGCGAACCGGCACGAAACGCGTCGCCTCGAGCTGACTCGGCCAGCCGTTCAACCGCTGCCGCTGCTCCTGAACTCGGCGGCGAACACGCGCGCGAAGGCTTCGATGAACAGATGCGGCAGCTTGCCGCCGGACATTTCGGTAATGCTGCGGAAACGCTCGCTCAGTTCCAAACGCTCGGCATCGCCGGCCGTGCGCTGCGCGCCGCCGGGGGCCAGGGCCTTGGGATCCAGGCGCGAGAGGAATTCGGTGAGCGCGGCGCGCAGCGCACGTGAGTAGGCCAGATCGTGCCGCCGCGTGCTGGCGAGCGTCTCGCGCAACCACTGCACCGCATCGAGCTTGTGCGAGTCGTGCCCCTGCAGCAGCCGCAGCAGCAGATCCTCGACCGGTAATCCGGTCAGGCCGATCTGCTGCGGATCTTCGCGCCCGACTTCGATTTGGCTGTGATCGCGCATTTCACGCTGCGCCAGCGCCAGTCCTTTGAGCCCGACCAGCGCCTCGCGCATCATCAATCCGGCCAGATGCAGGATGCGTAACCGGGCTTCCTCGCTGAAGGCTTTGGCATCGACGCCGGCACCGCGGCAGAACGCCTCGATGCCGGCGGCGCTTTCAGCCACGCGCGCAGCAGATGGGCGCGCGCTCGCCGGCGGCCGGTCGTTGCGATCGAAAGCCAACAGCCCTGGATCCTCGGTCAGCGCCGATTGGCCAAAGGCGTCCAGGGTGCCGTTGGGGCTGCTCACGGCAGGATCCGGACGCAGCAGGTCTCCCATGCTGAAGTCGGCGCCGATGTCGCCGCCATCCGCGGCCGGCTCACCCGCGGCCGCCGGCGCGGGCTTGACCGGAAAGACCGAACTGGCCTCGGGCGCCTCGGCCGCATCGCTGTCGATGCTGACGGCGATCTGGTAGTCGCCCAACCGCAGTTGATCCCCATCGCGCAGCGTATAGCTGTCGCGGCGACCGAGCGCCTCGGTGCGCTGGTTGATGAACACGCCGTTGGTGCTGGTATCGAACAGGTGGTAGGCGCCATCGCGGAACTTCACGCGCGCGTGGTGGGCCGACAGGTAGCGCTCCGGATCGGGCAGCACCCAATCATTGTCATGGGCGCGGCCGATGCTGCCGCCACCTACGCCGATGACGATGCTGCCGCGCGCACCCAAGGGTGCGAGCTGGTGGCCGAGGATTGTGAGCTTCAGGGCCATCGGGCCACCTCCCACGCCTAGTCTACCCCGACATATAATACTTCGGCGGAGCAATTGTGCTCAGGCCGGGCGGCACCACAGTCAACGATGGTATCCAACCATATCTTCAAGGTCATCTTCGTCAACCAGGGCAAGGTTTACGAGATCTATGCACGCAAGGTCAGCCACGGCGCACTGTTCGGCTTCGTTGAGATCGAGGAGCTGGTGTTTGGCGAGCGCTCCTCGGTGGTCGTGGATCCGTCCGAGGAGCGCGTAAAGACCGAGTTTGCCGGCGTCACGCGCAGCTACCTGCTATTGCAGTCGGTGGTGCGCATCGACGAAGTACGCAAGCAGGGGGTCAGTAAGATCGTCGCGCTCGAAGGGGCCAATGTAGCGCAGTTTCCGATGCCGCTGCTGCCACCCTCGGCCAGTGACCCGGGGCCGAAGAAGACTTGAGACCGCTAACGCTCCCCGGCTCCCGGGCCCTGTCCGATTTTCGATTGCACCGACTGCTCGCGCGCCTGCAGGCACTCGAGCCGTCGGTCACGGCCGTGAGCGCGCAGTTTCTGCATTTCGTGCAGTGCGGCCGCGATCTCGATGGGCTCGAAGCGGCACGGCTCGCACAGCTGCTCGACGATGGCGGCCGGTCGCCGCCTGCCGCCGCTGCGCTCGAGTCGGGTCAGCTTTGGCAGCTGCTGGTGGTGCCGCGGCCGGGAACCATTTCACCCTGGTCCAGCAAGGCCACCGACATCGCGCACGTCTGTGGGCTTCAGGCCGTGCAACGCATCGAGCGTGGCATCCTGTATGCGCTGGTGCTGCCCGCGGACTTGGCGCCGGCGCGCCGCAGCGCGCTGGCGGGGCCGCTGCATGATCGCATGATCGAGGCCGTGTTCGAGGATCCGGCAAGCGCTGCGCTGCTGTTCGCGCAGCAGCCGCCACGGCCGCTGCGGTTGATCAAGCTGCGCGCCGGCAGCGCCGCGCTGATTGAGGCCAACGCCCGATTGGGCCTGGCCCTCAACCAGCAGGAGATCGACTACCTGTTCGACACCTTCACCCGGCTCGGGCGCGATCCCAGCGACGTGGAACTCATGATGTTCGCGCAGGCGAACTCCGAACACTGTCGCCACAAGATCTTCAATGCGCAATTCGTGATCGACGGGGTGGCGCGCGAGAAGTCGTTGTTTGCCATGATCCGCAACACCCATGCGCGCGCACCGGCAGGGGTGCTCTCGGCCTATCGCGATAACGCCGCAGTGATTGCCGGCGGCGCGGCAACCCGCTGGTTTCCCGATCCGCACAGCGGCATCTACCACGGCAGCCACGAGCCGGTGGATATCCTGATGAAGGTCGAGACCCACAATCATCCGACCGCGATCTCACCGTTTGCAGGCGCCGCCACCGGCGCGGGGGGCGAGATTCGTGATGAGGCGGCCACCGGCCGAGGCGCAAAACCGAAGGCGGGGTTGACCGGCTTTGCGGTCTCGCATCTGTGCATTCCCGGTTTCCGGCAGCCCTGGGAGCACACCATCGGCAAGCCCGCGCGCATTGCCTCGGCGCTGGACATCATGCTCGAGGGGCCGATCGGCGCGGCGGCGTTCAACAATGAATTCGGTCGACCCAACATCTGCGGCTACTTTCGCACGCTCGAGACTGCCCTGCCCGGGGATGCCCAGGGCTGCGCGCGCGGCTACCACAAGCCCATCATGCTGGCTGGCGGCCTCGGCAACGTGCGACGAGGCCACGTCGAGAAGAGCGAAGTGTCGGTGTCGGCGCCGTTGGTGCTGCTCGGCGGCCCGGCGATGCTGATCGGATTGGGCGGCGGCGCCGCCTCTTCGCTCGGCAGCGGCGCCTCGAGCGAGCAACTGGATTTCGCTTCGGTTCAGCGCGGCAACGCCGAGATGCAGCGCCGGGCGCAGGAAGTCATCGATCGCTGCTGGGCGCTCGGCGAGCACAATCCGATCGAGCTGATCCACGATGTCGGCGCCGGCGGCTTGTCCAACGCCGTGCCCGAGGCGGTCGCCCACAGCCAGCGCGGTGCCCGCATCGCGCTGCGGGCGATTCCCAATGCCGAGCCCGGCATGTCGCCGCTGGAGATCTGGTGCAACGAGGCGCAGGAGCGTTACGTGCTGGCGCTGGCGCCCGGCACTCTGGAGCGCTTCGGCGCGATTGCCCGGCGCGAACGCTGCCCCTACGCCGTCATCGGCCAGATCACCGACGATGGCGTGTTGATCGTCAATGATCGCCAGTTCGACAACCAGCCGGTGCACATGCCGATCCAGGCGCTGCTCGGCAAGCCGCCGCAGATGCGACGCGAAGTGCGCACCCGGCCGCGCTGGCAAGGCGCATCGGATTGCGAGACGGTTGATCTGCGCGAGGCGGTGTATCGCGTGCTGCGATTGCCTGCCGTGGCCGATAAGACCTTTCTGATCACGATCGGCGATCGCAGCGTCGGCGGTCAGATCAGTCGCGATCAACTGGTTGGCCCGTGGCAGGTACCGGTCAGCGACGTCGCGGTCACGCTCGCCGACTACTGCCACCTGCGCGGTGAGGCGATGGCGATCGGCGAGCGCACGCCGGCGGCGTTGCTGGATGCCGCCGCCGCAGCGCGCCTGGCGGTAGCCGAGGCGATCACCAATATTCTGGCCGCCGATGTCGCGGCGCTCAGCGATGTACGACTGTCGGCAAACTGGATGGCTGCCTGCGGCGTGGACGGCGAGGATGCCGCGCTGTACGAGGCAGTGCGCGCGGTGGCCGAGGAGTTGTGTCCGCAGCTGGGCATTGCCATCCCGGTGGGCAAGGACTCGCTGTCGATGCGCACCGCCTGGCAGGAGGCGGGCACGAGCAAATCGGTCATCGCCCCGGTGTCACTGATCGTCTCGGCATTCGCGCCGGTGCAGAACGTGCGCCGTACCTGGACGCCGGTGCTGCAATCGGATCGCGGCGAGAGCACGCTGCTGCTGGTGGATCTCGGACGCGGCCGCAACCGACTCGGCATGAGTGCGCTGGCCCAGGTCTTCAACGCGCTGGGGGGCGCGCCGGCCGACGCCTGCGAGGCGCAGCTGCTGCGCGCTTTCGCCGCGGCGATGATCGAATTGCGCGCCCGCGAGCTGGTGCTGGCCTATCACGATCGCTCCGACGGCGGCCTGCTGGTGACGCTCATCGAGATGGCTTTCGCCGGTCATTGCGGCCTGGAGATCGCGCTCGAGCACGGCGGCGGCTCGGCCCTGGCGCAGCTGTTCGCCGAGGAGCCGGGCGCGGTGCTGCAGATCGCGCGCCAGCGGGTCGCCGAAGTGCTCGCCTGTCTGTCGGCGCACGGGCTTGCCGATTGCGTGCACAGCATCGGTGCTCCGAGCGCAGCGCTGCGCGTGCGCATACGCATCGGTGAAGCGCTGCTCGATGAATCCTGGAGCGATCTGCGACGCGCCTGGTCGCAGACCTCCTACCACATGCGACGCCTGCGCGATGATCCGCAGTGCGCGGAGCAGGAGTTCGCCGCGCTGCTCGACGAGGGCGACCCCGGATTGTCACAGCAGTTGAGCTTCGATGCCCAGCAGGACGTCGCGGCGCCGATGATTGCGCGCGGGGCGCGCCCGCGTGTCGCCGTGCTGCGCGAGCAGGGCGTCAACAGTCAATGCGAAATGGCCGCGGCGCTCGATCGCGCCGGTTTCGAGGCGCACGATGTGCATATGACCGACCTGCTCAGCGGCGTGCGCACGCTGTCCGCCTTCTCCGGACTGGTCGCCTGCGGCGGCTTCTCCTATGGCGACGTGCTCGGCGCCGGTCGCGGTTGGGCGCGCTCGATTCTGCTGCATGAGCACGCGCGCCTGGAGTTCAGCCGATTCTTCCTGCGCAGCGACACCTTCTCGCTCGGCGTCTGCAATGGCTGTCAGATGTTCGCCGTGCTCAAGGAGCTGATCCCGGGGGCGCAACACTGGCCGCGGTTCCTGCGTAATCGCAGCGAGCAGTTCGAGGCGCGGCTGAGCCTGGTCGAAATCCTCGACTCGCCCTCGGTGTTGCTGGCGGGAATGCATGGCTCGCGCCTGCCGGTCGCGGTCGCCCACGGGGAGGGCCGGGCGCAGTTCGACAGTGATGAGGATATGCAGCACTGCCTGCAGGCCGGTCTGATGGCGTTTCGCTATGTGAGCAACCGCGGCGAGCCGGCGCAACGCTATCCGGCCAATCCCAACGGCGCGGCCCAGGCGCTGGCGGCACTGACGACGCCGGACGGCCGCGTGACCGTAACCATGCCGCATCCCGAGCGTGTGTATCGCACGGCGCAGAACTCCTGGCACCCGCGCGAGGCCGGCGAGGACAGCGGCTGGATGCGTCTGTTCCGCAATGCGCGGGTCTGGCTGGCTTAGCCGCCGGCGTGGCCGCCGAGCGAGTTGGCGCCTTTGCGCTCGGGTTGATCGGCGAACACGCGCCGCACGACGATCGCTTGTTGCAGGCGTGCCTTGCGCACGTAGCACTCGTACAGCAGATCCTTGATGATCTCGAGCAGCAGCCCGGCTTCATCGTCATCGATCAGCGGCAGGCTCGGGGCGGTATCGGCGTCGGTCCCGAACAGCACGCGCTTGATCGGCGTGAACACGCTGAGATCGATCTCGGCCATGTCGCGCACGTCATTGAGCTCATCGAACACGCGCAACTTGCCGGGCTCGCCAAGATCGGCGAATACCGCCTGCATGGTGCGCCGACACATGCCGGCGAAGGCGTTGAAGGTGCCGTGTGAATAGCACAGCAGCGTTTCGCGAAACAGGGTCTCGACGTCCGACGGCAGATAGCTGAAGTCAAACACTTCCCTCGGCCGCTCGACCTCGCTCAACTGCGATGACAGTTCGATGCGCTCATTGCTGTAGCTGCGCACGTTGGCGCGCAGAAAGATCGGCGCGTTGCAGGCATCGCAGCGGTAGACCAGTCCGATCTGCTTGGGCCGGCTGGCCGCCAGCTCGGCGAAACCGGGCACTGCCAGCGGCGTGATGTGGGCCAGAATCATGCAGTGCGGACAGGTCAGGGCGAGACTCGCCGCCTGTTCATTGTGCAGCCGATCGTTGCTATCGATGTAGACCGACATGGGGCTTTTATATTTCGACCTCGCCAGAGTGTAGCCCAATGGCGACATGACGACATGAACTTGCGCCGCGCGTTGACATAATCGTTCCCGCACCGCACCGCACCGCACCGCACCCTACCGTAGCGAACCACGGTGCATCCCCTGGCGCCGTGCGCGCCCCGCAGCGCGCTAACGGGTGAGCTTGCGGTATTTGAGCCGGTGCGGCTGCGTGGCGTCCTCGCCGCGCCGGCGGCGCAGGTCTTCGACGTAGTCCTGATAATTGCCCTCGAACCAGATCACTTCGGAATTACCCTCGAACGCCAGGATGTGGGTCGCGATGCGGTCGAGGAACCAGCGGTCGTGCGAGATCACGACCGCGCAGCCGGGAAAGTTCAGCAACGCCTCTTCGAGCGCGCGCAGCGTCTCGATGTCCAGATCATTGGTAGGCTCATCGAGCAGCAGCACGTTGCCGCCGGTACGCAGTACCTTGGCCAGATGCACGCGATTGCGTTCTCCGCCGGAGAGTTCGCCGATGTGCTGCTGCTGCTGCGTGCCCTTGAAGTTGAAGCGGCCGACATAGCCGCGCGATGGGGTCTCGTAGTTGTCGACCTTGATGATGTCCTGGCCGCCGGAGATCTCCTCCCATACGGTCTTCTTGTCGTCCAGTGTCTGGCGCGACTGGTCGACGTAGGCGAGCTTGACCGTCGGACCGATGCGAATCGCGCCGCCATCGGCCTGCTCGGTCCCGGTCAGCATGCGGAACAGCGTGGTCTTGCCGGCGCCGTTGGGTCCGATGATGCCGACGATGCAACCGGGCGGCATGTTGAAGTTCAGATTATCGATCAGCAGCCGATCGCCGAAGCCCTTGGACAGGCCTTTGACCTCGATGACCAGTTCGCCCAGCCGGGGTCCGGGCGGAATGTAGATCTCGTTGGTCTCGTTGCGCTCCTGGAATTCCTTCGAGGCCATCTCCTCGTAGCGCGCAAGCCGCGCCTTGCTCTTGGCCTGACGTGCCTTGGGATTGGTGCGCACCCACTCCAGCTCGCGCGCCAGCGTCTTGCGCAAGGCATCCTGGGTGCGCTCTTCGAGCGCCAGGCGTTTCTCCTTCTGCTCCAGCCACGAGGAGTAGTTGCCTTGCCAGGGAATGCCATGGCCGCGATCGAGCTCAAGGATCCACTTCGCGACGTTGTCGAGGAAATAGCGGTCGTGAGTCACGGCCACGACCGTGCTGGGATATTCCTCGAGATAGCGTTCCAGCCATGCGACCGATTCGGCATCCAGATGGTTGGTGGGCTCATCGAGCAGCAGCATGTCCGGCTGCGACAGCAGCAGCCGGCACAGGGCCACGCGCCGCTTCTCGCCGCCCGAGAGCTGTGCGATCTTGTCCTCCCAGGCGGGCAGGCGCAGCGCGTCGGCGGCGATCTCGAGTTTGCGCTCCAGTTCCCAGCCGCCGGCCGCGTCAATCGCATCCTGAAGTTTGGCCTGCTCCTCGAGCAGCTTGTTCATCTGCTGATCGTCCATGGGCTCGGCGAACAGCTCACTGATGCGATTGAAGCGCTCGAGCAGTGCAAACGTGCCGCCGACGCCTTCCATGACCACGCTGCGCACGTCCTGCTCGGGATTGAGCTCCGGCTCCTGCGGCAGAAAGCCGACGCGAATACCCGGCTGGGGCCGGGCCTCGCCGTCAATGTTGCGGTCCATGCCCGCCATGATTCGCAGCAGCGAGGATTTGCCCGAGCCGTTCAGACCCAGTACGCCGATCTTGGCTCCCGGGAAAAACGACAGGCTGATGTCGCGCAGGATGGTGCGCTTGGGCGGCACCACTTTGGACACGCGATTCATGGTGTAGATGTATTGCGCCATGGAAGATCGACCGGGGTGCTGGCAAAAGGGGCCGGCATTATCGATGAACGCGCCGCTGTGGTGCTACTGCCGTATGCTATCTTTGGCTACCTGCACCGTTCCGGGCTCAAGCTCAAAGTGAAGCGTTGAACGCCTCAGGCTCCGAGGTTGCTGTCGTGCTCGGCGAGCGGCTCGCCCGTTACGGGTTCGGCGATGGCCACCCGTTCGGCCCCGACCGTCATGGCGCGTTCCTGCGCGAGTTCCAGCAGCGCGGCCTGGACGCGAAAGTGCAGGTGCTCGAGCCGCGCGATGCGCTCATTGGCGAGCTGCAGCTGTTTCATACCCCGGAACACATTCGCTTCGTCATGGAGCGCTCGCAGGCGGGCGGCGGCTGGCTGGATGGCGGTGATACGCCGGCATTTCGCGGGGTATTCGAGGCCGCGGCCTGCGTGGTGGGAGCCAGCCTCACAGCCACCGATTGGATCCTGGCCGGTGTGCGCCGGCGCGCATTCGTGCCGATCGGGGGTCTGCACCACGCGTCGCGACAGCGCGCCGCCGGGTTCTGCGTGTTCAACGATTGCGGGGTCGTCATCGAACATCTGCGCCGTGACCGCGGCATGGCCCGCGTCGCCTATGTCGACGTCGATGCGCACCATGGCGACGGCGTGTTTTACGCCTTCGAGGATGACCCGGGGCTGATCTTCGCGGATCTGCACGAGAGCGGACGCAGCCTCTATCCGGGCACGGGCGACGAAAGCGAGATTGGCAGCGGCGCGGCGGCCGGCACCAAGCTCAACGTGCCGCTGCCGGCCGGATCCGGCGATGCCGAATTCGATGCCGTGTGGCCGCAGATGCTGGCGCACGTGGCGCGATTCGAACCGGAGTTCTTCATTCTGCAATGCGGCGCCGACAGCATCGCCGGCGACCCGATCACCCACCTGCATCTGTCCAGCGCCTGCCATGCGCGCGCGGCAACCGATCTGTGCAAGCTGGCCGACGCCCTGGGTCATGGCCGCGTACTGGCGTTGGGCGGCGGCGGCTATGATCGCGGCAATCTCGCGCGCACCTGGAATGATGTCGTGCAGGCGCTGCTGACGGCCTGAGCCGCCGAGGCGAATCGCGGCGAGGCGCCGCTGGCGCCTGCGCGATCGGGTACAATTCCACGCGTTTTACTCACTGATCCCGACCAGAGGCGGCGGTGGCATGTTTTCCAGCCGAATGCGCATCAAGGATTTCGACCCCGAACTGCAACGTGCACTCGACGGCGAGCTCGCGCGCCAGGAAGATCACATCGAACTGATCGCCTCCGAGAACTACACCAGTCCGCGGGTGCTGGAGGCGCAGGGCTCGGTACTGACCAACAAATACGCGGAAGGCTATCCGGGCAAGCGTTATTACGGCGGCTGCGAGTTCGTCGACATCGCCGAGCAGCTGGCGATCGATCGAGCCAAGCAACTGTTCGGCGCCGACTTCGCCAACGTGCAGCCGCACTCGGGCTCGCAGGCGAACGCGGCGGTATATCTGGCGCTGCTCTCGCCCGGCGATGCCATTCTCGGCATGAGCCTGGATCACGGCGGCCATCTCACGCATGGCGCCAAGGTCAATTTCTCCGGCAAGCTGTTCCAGGCGCATCAGTACGGCGTGCACCCGCACAATGGCCTGGTCGACTACGAGCAGATCGAGTCGCTCGCGCGCGAGCATCGGCCGAAGATGATCGTGGCCGGCTTTTCCGCCTATTCGCGCGTGCTCGACTGGCAGCGCTTTCGCGCCATCGCCGACAGCGTCGGTGCGCTGCTGTTCGTCGACATGGCACATGTGGCCGGACTGGTGGCGACCGGACACTATCCGAGCCCATTGCCGTACGCCGATGTGGTGACGACCACCACGCACAAGACCTTGCGCGGGCCGCGCGGCGGCTTGATCCTGGCGCGCAGCAACGACACCATCACCAGGAAACTGAACTCGATGGTATTTCCCGGCACGCAGGGCGGACCGCTGATGCACGTGATTGCCGCCAAGGCGGTGGCGCTGCTCGAGGCGCTGCAGCCGGAATTCAAGGCGTATCAGGCGCAGGTGCTGGCCAATGCCCGGGCCATGAGCGCGGCGCTGGCGGCGCGCGGCTACAACATCGTTTCAGGTGGCACTGACAATCATCTTTTTCTGGTCAGCCTGGTGGGCCGGGACATCACCGGCAAGGATGCCGATGCCGCTCTGGGACGCGCGCATATCACGGTAAACAAGAACGCGGTGCCGAACGATCCTCGGCCACCCATGGTCACCAGCGGCCTGCGTCTGGGCACCCCGGCCTCGACCACACGCGGCTTTCGCGAACCGGAAGTGCGTCAGGTGGCCGATTGGATCGCCGAGGTGCTGGATGCCGGTGGCGCGGAGGGCGTCGTGGCGCGAGTGCGTGAACAGGTCACCACTCTATGCCGGCGTTTTCCGGTGTACGGCGACTGAACACGTATCGGGGCAGTCGGTGCATTGTCCCTTCTGCGGCCACATCGAGACCAAGGTGACCGACTCGCGGCTGGCGGCCGACGGCCGTCAGATCCGTCGCCGGCGCGAATGCCTGAGTTGCGGCGAGCGGTTCACGACCTTCGAAACCGCCGAGCTGTTGATGCCGCGAGTGGTCAAGAGCGATGGCAGCCGCGAGCCCTTCGATGAGCACAAGCTCTCGAGCGGCATGTCCAAGGCGTTGGAGAAAAGACCGGTCAGCTCGCAGGCGATCGATGAGGCCGTGGGCCGCGTGTGCCACAAGCTGCGCG
>Ga0302324_100004075_pt1 | contig 32584 bp, 30 predicted proteins | sample Palsa_T0_1_FD_201949 | JGI IMG/M metagenome (GOLD analysis project Ga0302324, IMG submission 201949) | Peat permafrost microbial communities from Stordalen Mire near Abisko, Sweden - Palsa_T0_1 | ecosystem: Environmental > Terrestrial > Soil > Palsa > Peat permafrost | place: Sweden: Abisko... | reverse complement strand
CGGGCGTGCTCGGCTCCGCGGTCGGCATGGACAAAGACGTCATGAAGCGGCTATTGCGGGACGCCGGCATCGCTGTCGCGGATTTTCGCACCCTGCGGCGTCGTGCGTTCGACCAGGATGCCGCGGGCGCGTGCGCCGAACTTGCCGCACCACTCGGCTTTCCGCTGTTCGTCAAGCCTGCGAACGCGGGATCGTCGGTCGGTATCAGCAAGGTCGAGCGTCCGGTCGACCTCGAGCCGGCGCTGCGCCACGCCTTTGAATTCGACAGCAAGGTGCTCTGCGAAGTCGCGATCTCCGGCCGGGAGATCGAGCTCGCGGTGCTCGGCGGCAATCCTCCCACGGTGTCCGTGGCGGGAGAGATCATCGTTCGACACCGCGACGGCTTTTACTCCTACGACGCCAAGTACATTGACGACAAGGGCGTCGAGCTCGCGTTGCCCGCGCGCATTTCGCCCGAGGTGCAGGCCGAAGCGCAGGCACTCGCCCTGAAAACCTTCGAGGTTTTGGAGTGCGAGGGCCTGGCGCGGGTGGACTTGTTTCTTACCGGGCAGGGCAAGCTCTTGGTGAATGAGATCAATACCCTCCCTGGATTCACGGCGATTTCGATGTACCCCAAACTCTGGGCGCTGTCCGGACTCTCGCCGCGCACACTCGTTTCGAGATTGATCGATCTCGCGCTCGAGCGAGCGAGACATCGGTCACAGCTGCGGCGCTCGATGTAGCGCGCCGCGCCGCGGGCGATCAGCCGAGGCGCACCTGCGCGGTGTTCTCCGCGAATTCCTTTTTGGGATCCGCGCCGAGAAGAAGCTTCGCTCCGGAGAAAAGACTCGAGTCGTGGAGCCATATTTCCGCTTGTTGAGCGTCGAGCCGCAACAGCACGAGGTTGGGATCCTCCTTGCCGCCGGGGTACCAGGCGGCAATGTGGCGGTTCCACAGCCGGTCGACGACGGCACGGTCGGTATTCACACTGAGCGTGCCCTGCACGGTGGCGAACAGATCATGCCCCTTGGAGGCAAATGTCGCGATGGCGCGCTGGCGTGGCCCGATCTTCGACACCAACGCATGGTCCTTGGCCGCGAAGAACCACAAGGGCGGCTCATCGTTCTCGACTTGTACGGTCATCGGCCGCGTGTGTCCGTCCTCGGCGCCGTCGAGGCCGAGCATCATCGTGCGGTCCGAAGCGAGAGCCTTCCAGAGCTTGCTGGTGAGTTCCTGCGGCGAGGGCATGGTTTGAGCCTCCTGTAGAGTTGTTACCCGCCCCACCGTAGGCGCCTCGACGTGTATTCTCTGTCAGACGAAAACCTGTCGAGGCGCAGGCGGGCACCGGCTAATATATGTCGATGCCGCAGCGTTCAGGCAGCGCCAATCTACCCCTGCACTCCGGTCATGTTCCCGCGTGGCTTTCCGGGCGCATGGCCAAGCTTGGGCGCGTAATCGTCGAAGCCATCGTGCTCGAGTACGGTCGCGCCGAGCTTTTGCGCAGGCTCGCTCACCCGTTTTGGTTCCAGTCCTTCGGCGCGGTGATGGGAATGGACTGGCATTCCTCGGGAATCACGACGAGCGTAGTCGGAGCCTTGAAGCGCGGTCTCGCGCCGATCCAGCACGATTTGGGGCTGTATGTGTGCGGCGGCAAAGGGCGGAGCGCGCGGCAAACGCCCGCGGAGCTCGCCCAAGTCGGTGACAGCACGGGAATCGACGCGCAAGCCCTCGCGACCTCGAGCCGCTTGGTGGCGAAGATCGACGGCGCCGCCGTGCAGGACGGCTTCGATCTGTATTTGCACGCGTTCTTCGTGAGTGTCGAGGGCGACTGGTGCGTGGTGCAGCAGGGCATGAACGAGACTCTCAAGGAAGCGCGCCGCTATCACTGGCAATCTGAAAACCTCAAAGGATTCTTCGATTCGCCCCATTCGGGCATCGAGGGGCGAAACGTGGGCGTCATCGTCAATCTGGCCGATGCGCGCGCGGCGCGCAACCGCCGCGCGGGCCTCGAACTCGCCTGCACGAGTCCGGATCGCACGGTCGGCGTACTGCGCCGTTGGCGCGAGTCGGGAAATCTCTCGCTGCCCCTGTTCCCTGAGCTCGATGCCGCGCCGCAGCCGCCTCCCGTGCCGCACCTCGATATGCCCCATCATCACGAGATCCGCGCGGCGGATATCTCGCTCAAACGACTGCACGGGACGCTCGCGGCCGCCGCGCAACGCGGACCCCGGGATTTCGCGGAGCTGCTTCTCGTGCCCGGTGTGGGGCCACGAACTGTCGCCGCGCTCGCCTTCGTTGCGGAGATTGTGCATGGGGCACCCTCGCGCTTTTCCGACCCCGCGCGGTTCGCGCTCGCCCATGGGGGCAAGGACGGGCATCCGTTTCCGGTGCCGCTCAAGGTTTATGATGCAACGCTCTGTGTGCTCAAGCGAGCGGTCGAGCGGGCGCACCTCGGCTCGACCGAGATGCTTGCCGCCCTGCGCCGTCTGGACGCGCAAGCGCGCCTGCTCGAGATGCGCGCGAGCGGACCGAGCTTCGACGCACACCTCAAGGAGGAGTGCGGCCGATCAGCGTCGTACGGTGGACGGAGCGTCGGACAAAGTACCGCGTTGACGCAGGAAGAAAAATAACACACGCAATAAACTTGATAAAGTCAGTGTAAAGCTTTGATAGTTATACGATAACATCTCGCATATCAGCGCCGGATCCGGCGCCGATTGCAGGACTCCGCCGACGCCAGATCGGCCGTCGTTGCCCTATAGGGCATCCCCTTGCCAGCCTACACTGCCCCGGGCAGTCGAAACAAAATAAGGGGAACAACATGCAAGGGCAAGTAACCCGACACGCCGCCGTACTCGGCGCGATGTTGCTGCTATGTGCGACATTTACGGGTTGTCAGAAGGCTAAGCCTGGAGCCAGCGCAGCCGACATCGCCGCCGCACAAGCGGAGGCGCAAAAAGAAGTCGCGCAGGCGCATGCGGAGGCCAAGAAAGATGTGAAGAATGCCACGAAGCTCGCGGGCGGCGATTCCAAGCAAGTCGAGCTCGCGCGGGTGACCGGCAGCTTCGACGTCGCCATGGCAAACGCCGACGGAGATCACAAGGTCGCGATAGAACAGTGCATGACTTTGCCGCCGTCCGGGCAGCAGTCCTGCAAAAATCACGCCGATGCGGACTATCAGGCTGCGGCAGCGAGCGCGAAGGCTAACCGTGTCGCGCAACTGCAGAAAACACCGTAGCACCGCCCGTCGACAATAATCACAATTCACAATAGGGAAACCCATGCGAACTCATTTGCGATCAATATCCGCTCTCTCGGCTTTGGCGCTCGGCGCCTTCATGCTCACCGCGTGCCATCAGGCGAAGTCGCCGGATGAGGTGGCCGCTGAAGTCGCGAAAGCGCAGGACAAGGCGAACTCGGAAGTCGCGGGGGCCGAGCAGCATGCCGACAAGGATGTGGCCAATGCAGCCGCCAAGGTCGGCGACAAACTGACCGATCTGAACAACGATGCGGCCGGCGATGCTTACAAGATTGCCGTTGCGAAGGCGGACGGCGATCACAAAGTCGCGCTCGCGCAGTGCAATGCCATGAGCGGCGATGGCCAAACTGCGTGCCGCAAGCAGGCCGATGCCGATTACGATGCGGCTAAGGCCAATGCAAAATCGACGGAGCAAGCCCAGAAGCAATAATCGGTGTCCTCTAAAAGCGCCTACTCGCCGAGCACGTGCATGGCGATACGGCGCTCGTGGGCCCGGCGGCGATGCTCGAAGAGATAAATCGCTTGCCATCTGCCGAGGACAAGCCTCCCGTTTACGATGGGTATGGATAGATGGACCTGGGTGAGGGCGGCGCGCAGGTGGGCCGGCATATCGTCCGGACCCTCGTCGTCGTGCTCGTACAAACTCGCATCCTCGGGCGCAACACGCTCGAAGAATGCTTCGATGTCCGCGCGCACCGCGGGCGAGGCGTTCTCCTGAATCAGCAGCGACGCGCTCGTGTGAGCGCAGAATAGGGTTATCAGGCCGCTGTCGATGGACTGGGCCTCCAGCCAGCTGCGTACCTCGTCGGTGATATCGATGAGACCGCGTCCGCGGGTGCGCACCGACAAAGAACCGCTGGCTTGGCGCATGGCAGCCTACTCGTCGTCCGCCGCGGCATCGTGCCGCACTCGTGCGAGTGTTCTGCGCCCCGCCGTGAGAAACTCCAGAAAGCCGCGGGCCTCGGGACTCGAGTAGCCGCCGCCCGCAATTTGCGCGGCAGCGCGCTCCCGTACGTTGCCGCCGCGCGCGAGCGTCTCGCGAAACGCCTGCTTGATCTCCGACAGGACCTCACGCTTTAGTCCGCGGCGCCTGAGACCTACCATGTTCAGGCCGTACACGGTGTTGCGCTCCGTCGCCAGGCAGAAGGGCGCGACGTCGCTCGAGATGCGTCCGCCGCCGCCGATCATGACGCTCTCGCCGATGCGCACGAACTGATGGATGACCGCTCCGCCGCCCAGAAAAGCCCGGTCGCCGATGTGCACGTGGCCGGCCAGCAGCACCGCGTTCGCAATCACCACGCGCGCTCCGATACGACAGTCGTGCGCGACATGACAACCGGTCATCAGGAAGCAGTCCGCGCCGATGGTGGTCGATTCGCCCGGCTTGGACGCGCGGTTGACGGTGACATGTTCGCGGATCACGGTGCGTGCCCCGACCCGCACACCCGACGGCGTCTGGGGATTGAAGCCGAGATCTTGGGGGTCGCCGCCGAGGACTGCATAAGGATGCACCACCACGCCGTCTTCGAGCAGGCAATGGCGGCCGATGAGCGCGTGCGCGTGAATGACGCACCCCTCGCCGAGACGGGCGCCTTCCTCGATGTGTGCAGCCGGGTGGACGCTCATGGTTCACCGAGCATCCGCGTAAACTTTGATCAGTCGATAGAGGAAATCGCGGCCGTCGAGGAGCGATTGCACGCTCACGTACTCGTTGAGACCGTGGATGTGTCCGAGGTCGGGGCCGACGAACACGGGCTCGATGCCGTAGGTCGGGATGCCGGCGGCATTCAAGAACTGTCCGTCGGTCGCGCCCGGTTGCAGAATCGGCACGACCGGGATGCCGGGAAACATCTCAGCCGCGATCTTCTCGACCGGGCCCAGGATTTCCCGAGTGAGGGGCGGCGGCGGAGAGCTCGGGCCGCGGGTCTCCAGAGTGGTGACTTTGACCGCCGGATCTGCGACCAGCTCCTCGAGCTTCGCGCGCACGGTCTCAGCCTCTATGCCCGGGAAGATGCGGCAATTGATATTGGCCCGCGCCCGCTGCGGCAGGGCGTTGGTGGCGTGGCCGGCATCGAGCATGGTGGCGACGCAGGTCGTGCGCAAGGTCGCGTTCCAGCTGGGGTCTTTGGAGGAGACGAGCTCGACGGCGGCGGCATCGTTCGGGTCCTTGACCAGCGCGCGCATCGCATCGGCGACCTGGCTGTTGCCGCGAGCGGCCTGAACGCCCGCCATGCCGGTGGAGTAGGCACGACTGCCATCGGTGAATTGGGTCGGAAACTCGTAGTTCTGAATTCGCAGGAGCGCCGCGGCCAAATGGTAGATCGCGTTGTCCTTGACCGGCCGCGAACTGTGTCCTCCTGCGTTCGTCACCTCCAGCCGAAAGTTCTGCGCCGTCTTCTCGCCTGCCTGGATTTCGAGCAATACACGGTGTCCCTCGGCGTCGAGCTCGCCGGCCGCGCCCTCATTCACGGCGAACGCGGCATCGATCAAGTCACGCTGATGGGCGACGAGCCACTCCGCACCGTTGAATGCGCCCGCGGTCTCCTCGCCGCAGGTCAGAGCCAGCTTGATGGTGCGGCGAGGGCGAAAGTGCTCTTGTTGGAAGCGGATCAGCGTGTCGACCCAGATCGAGGCCTCGGCCTTGTCGTCGATGGAGCCGCGCGCGTAGAAGGTGCCGTTCTCCTCCACGAGCTTGAATGGGTCGCGGGTCCAGTCCTCGCGCTTCGCTTCCACCACATCGATGTGCGCAAGCAGCAAAATGGCCTTGAGCTTGGGATCGCGGCCGGGATACACGGCAACCAGTCCGCCCTCCTTGGGGTGATCGGGGGCCGCGAAGGGGTGCAGATCCGACTCGGGGAAGCCCGCGCCTTTCAAATGCGCCGCCATCCGCTCGGCGGCGAGGGTGCAGCTGCCGCTCGACAGCGTCGTGTTGGTCTCGATCAGCTCCTTGTAGAGATCCCGGAAAGAAGCCTCTCCCGGCCTGTCTGCAGCGACGGCATCGAGGCTGATGGTCAGCAGGAAAAAAACGGAGGGCACCAGGATCTTGAGCATGAGTTCCCCAAAAGGAGCGGTGTTTTGCGACGGCGCCTATCATAATGCCCAAAACGTGGCCTGAGTATCGGCGTGCGGGACCCAAGCATGGTACCAAGTGCCGCCATGATAGATCCGCTGCAATCGCCGGCCCGCCCGCCCGAAGCTTTGAGCGTTCGAGACGTGCCACCGGATGATCTGGGGGCGCTGCTGCGCTCGCGGGTCCCCATGATCGTGATCGAGTCGCGCGACGAGCCTCAGGTGCTCAAAGCGTTGCTGCGGGCGTGTCCGTCGCAGGCCCTCGGCGGGAGTGATTTGCCGCTGTTTCAATGGACCGTCACGGATGGTCTGAAGCGCATCGACCGCGACGTCGGGGTCGCCCAGCGCACCGTCGCAGAGCCTGCGGACGTGCTGCGCCACATCCGTGCGACCAATCTCCCCGGCGTGTTCGCGCTCCTCGACTTCCATCCCTACTCACGCGACCCGACCCACGTACGGCTGCTGAAGGACATCGCGCTCGATTACGAGCGTTGCCCGCGCACCATTGTGCTCATCAGTTACGAGCTCGCAACTCCGCCCGAGATCGATCACCTGACCGCGCGCTGCGCGCTCGCGCTGCCGGATCGCAACGAGCGCCGCCAGCTGATCGAGGATGTCGCCCGTCAGTGGATGCACAGCAACCCGAAGCAGCCGCTGCGCATCGACAAGCACGCGCTCGCCCTGCTGGTGGAAAATATGAGCGGCCTGTCCGCCTCCGATACGCAGCGTTTGGCGCGCAAGGCCATTTGCGATCACGGTGCCATCCTCGCCTCCGACGTGCCGATGGTGATGCGCGCGAAGTACGACTTGTTGAACCGTCAGGGGATCCTGCGCTACGAGCACGACACCGCACGCTTCACCGATGTCGGCGGCTTGTCGAACTTGAAGGCGTGGCTGGAGAAACGCTGTCCGGCGTTCGACGGCTCGGCACCCAAGCTCGATGCCCCGAAGGGGGTGCTGCTCCTCGGAGTGCAGGGCTGCGGCAAGAGTCTTGCGGCGAGCGCCTGCGCCGGTATTTTCAACGTGCCGCTCCTGCGCCTCGATTGCGCCGCGCTGTTCGACAAGTATGTCGGTGAATCCGAGCGGAACTTGCGCGAATCCCTGAGCACGGCGGATCTATTGGCGCCCTGCGTTCTCTGGATCGACGAGATCGAGAAGGGTTTCGGCACGGGAGACTCGGACGGTGGATCGTCGCGCCGTGTCTTGGGGGCTTTTCTCACGTGGCTGGCGGAGAAGCGCAGCCGCGTGTTCGTCGTGGCCACCGCGAACGACATCTCCTCGCTTCCGCCGGAGCTCATCCGCAAGGGACGCTTCGATGAGATCTTCTTCGTAGATCTGCCCGATCAGAAGACGCGGGCTGAGATCCTGCGCATTCACGCCGCCCGGCGCGGCGTCACGCTCGACCCCGCCTCGCTCGACAGCCTGGCCCAGGCGTGCGAGGGTTTCGCGGGCGCCGAGATCGAACAGGCGGTGGTGGCCGCGGTGTACAGCGCAAATGCGCAGCATCGCGCGCCCGACGCGCAGATTCTGCGTGCCGAGATCGCCGCGACGCGGCCCCTTGCCGTGGTCATGTCCGAGAAGGTGGAGGCTTTGCGCGAATGGGCCGACGGGCGCACCGTGTCCGCAGCCTGACGGAACTTAGACCCATTTCGCACAGTTTTTAACCGGTCCGGCCGATGATGTCCGGGTGCTGCCTCAAGACCGCCCCAAAAAGTCTCCGGTTTCCGCGAAGGCGTTCAAAGTCGCCACCTCGCTCAGCCTACCGCTTGCCCTGACTCCTCCTTCCAGTCCTGAAGAAGGAGCGGCGTTCGCCTTTCTGCAAAAGCTCGGCGATGATCTAGGTTCCGGACCGCTCAACTTGCCGTGCTTTCCGGACGTCGTGCCGCGCGTACGCCAGGCGCTCGGCGACCCGGCCAGCACCTCGGACGACATCGTGCGCATCGCAGGCACCGAGCCGCGCTTGGCGGCTCGCATCCTGCAGACCGCCAATTCGGCGGTGTTCAATCCGTCGGGCGCCGCATTCTCCGATCTGCGTCACGCGGTGACCCGGCTGGGGCAACACCTCGTGCAATCCGTCACCATGTCCTTTGCCTTGCAACAGCTCAGGGCGGAGCCGTCGCTCCGGCCCGTCGCCAAACAGTTGAACGCGCTCTGGGAGAAGAGCGTCGCGGTGGCCTCGATTTGTCAGGTCATCGCCGGCCGGCTGCGGGTTCCCACGGACAAGGTCTTTTTGACCGGGCTGCTGCACGGGATCGGATATTTCTACGTCATGGTCAGAGCCGGCGAGCGCGACAGCGGCGTCGATCTCGACGACACCTTCTTGGAGTTCGTGGCCGAGCGGCACCCGGCGTTCGGACGGGCGGTAATGGAGAAATGGGGCTTCGAGGTCGTGATGTGCGAGGCGGTCGGCCACCAACACGATTACCAACGAACATCCAAACGCCGTGCGGACATCACGGATGTGTTGATCGTGAGCGTGCTTCTTGCGGAGGCGCTGCTCGAGCGGCAGGGAGATCTGGGGCGCTGCGAGGGGGTGAATGCCTTCGCCGCGCTCGGCTTCCGCGAACAGGATCTGCGCGCCATCTTGCGGCATACCGAGCTCACGCTCGAGTCGCTGCGCGACAACTTCGGCCGCTGAACGGTCAGCGTTTCTCCTACGACATCCGACGCGTGCGGCGGACGGCGTGTTCCAGATCGACCCCGTAGCTTGCGCTCATGCGCGGCGCGCGCTCAACGATGGAGCGGAGATGGACGGGGGAGTGATCGAGAGCAATATTCCGGCCCGCATGGATCGTCTGCCTTGGTCGCGGTGGCATTTGCGCGTCATCGCGGCCCTCGGCACCTCCTGGATCCTCGACGGATTGGAGGTCACGCTGGTCGGATCGTTGTCCGGTGTTCTCCAGACGAAGAACGGCCTCTCGCTCACCGATCAGCAAGTGGCGGGCGCCGCGACTGTCTACCTCGCGGGAGCTGTAATCGGAGCGCTGCTGTTCGGGCGTCTGACCGATCGCCACGGACGCAAGCGGCTGTTTCTCGTCACGCTCGCGACGTATTCCATCGCGACTCTGAGCACGGCGTTCGCGGTCAATTACTTGTCGTTCGCCGTTGCGCGATTCTTTACGGGAATGGGCATAGGGGGAGAGTATGCGGCAATAAATTCGGCGATCGATGAGCTCATTCCCGGCAAGATTCGAGGGCGGGTCGACCTCTTCGTGAACGGCACGTTTTGGGCGGGCGCCTCCTTGGGCGCGGTCGCGACGTTATGGCTTTTGAGCAGTCACGGACCGCCGCATGCATGGGGCTGGCGTCTGGCGTTCGGTATCGGCGGGGTGCTGGGGTTCGGTGTGCTCATTTTGCGGCTCGCGGTTCCCGAGAGCCCGCGCTGGCTGATGCTGCGGGGACGGGAGCGGGAGGCGGACGCCGTGGTGGACGCCATCGAGAGCGAGATTCGCAAGCGCACCCCGGAGCTGCCCCCGATCGAGGCTAAGCCCCTCAAGCTCAAGGCTCGCGACCACACGCCGTGGGGAGAGATCTTCAAGCACATGCTCGGCCCGAGCCGCAGTCGCTCCTTCCTCGGGTTGGTGCTCATGGTGGGACAGGCGTTCTTCTTCAACGCGATGTTCTTCACCTTCGGCCTGGTCGCCAAGCAGTTCTACCATCGGAGCGATGCCCTGTTGCCGCTGCAGCTGTTGCCGTTTGCCATCGCGAGCTTTCTCGGTCCCGTAATCCTCGGGCCGCTGTTCGATCGGATCGGACGCAAGCCCATGATCACCGGTTCATATGCTTTTTCGGGCGTCGCACTCGCCATCGTCGCGGTGCTCTTCGGTTTTGGGATGTTGAGTCTCAATGCTCTCACAGCGGCCTTTGCGGTGATCTTTTTCGTCGCCTCGGCGGCGGCGAGCGCGGCCTATTTGACCGTGAGCGAAATATTTCCGCTGGAGATCAGAGCGCTCGCCATCGCGATCTTCTATGCGTGCGGCACGCTGATCGGCGGTGTCGGCGCACCGCTCTTCTTCGGCAGCTTGATTGCCGGCGGCTCGAGAGCGCACCTCGCTCTGGGATATTCGCTCGGCGCCGCGCTCATGCTGGCGGGTGCGATCTGCGAGCACCTTATCGGGGTCGAGGCGGCCGGCAAGTCGCTCGAGTCCGTGTCACCACCGCTCCAATCGGCCTAGCCTCGCGAGCGCTTCTGATATACGCCGCCTGCTCCCGAGGTGCGAGGGACGGCATGGCCAGTCGATGGAGTTTGGGTGTAGCCTCGGCATGATGCTGACTACGCGCATTGTGCTTGCCGCGGGGCTACTCTCGTTTTGCCTCGTTCATGCCGCCGCGGCGGGTATGGGTGCGTCGGCGGGCGACCCGCGAGCGCAGCCGGCCGACGCAGATCTGCGTCCCAAGGTGCGCGCCATCACCGGGTTCGTGCGCTTGGACCCGGACCACTATGTCGAGCAGGTCGATGCGGCGCTGGCCGTATTGCATGATGCGCAAAAAGAATTCCAAAGCCGCGGCTACGAGGTGGAGACCATCCGCATCGTGACTCAGCCGCTCGCCGAGCTCGTGCAAGGACAAACGGAATCGCAAGCTCTCGCATTTCTCGCAAAGCTCGACGCATTGTCCGCGCAAGATGAATTCATGCCCGACATCGGACCTGCGATGCTGCGCGACGGCGACGATCCGCGCACTATGCATCTACTCGCCAGGGCATTGTCGACGCTCTCGCATGTGAACGGCAACGCCATTCTCGCGGACGAGGAGGGGATTCACTGGCGCGTGGTGCACGAAAGCGCCGCTTTGATCCATTATCTGGCGGAGCACAGCCCGCACGGCCAGGGCAACTTCAATTTCACCGCGACCGCGATGCTCAAGCCCTATGGTCCGTTTTTTCCGGGCACGTACTACACGGGCGACGCCGATGCGTTGTCGATCGGTTATGAGAGCGCCAATCTCGTCCAGGCCGTTTTCTCGCGTACACACGGGGACTTCGCCGCCTCTGTGTCGGCGCTCACCGAGACGCTCACGGTACATGCCAAGGTGGCGGAGGAAGTGGGAATGCGGGTTGCTGCCGCGCATGGCTGGACCTACAAGGGAATGGACCCGACGCCAGCGCCTCTCGGCGATGCGTCCATCGGCGCCGCGATGGAGGCGTACACCGGCGCCAAATTCGGCTCGAGCGGGACCATGACGGCGGCGCTGGCGATCACCACGGCCGTCAAGGGTGTCCCCGTCAGGCAGATCGGCTATGCCGGCTTGATGGTTCCGGTGATGGAGGACAAGCTCCTGGCGGAGCGCTGGGCAGAGGATGCGTACGGAGTGGACGCGCTGCTCGCGTACTCGGCGGTGTGCGGCACCGGTCTCGATACCGTACCATTGCCCGGCGAGATTACCGAGCAACAACTCGCGCGGATTTTGGGTGATGTCGCCGCGCTCGCTTGGAAATGGCACAAGCCGTTGTCCGCCCGCTTGCTGCCGGTAAAGGATAAGAAGGCGGGGGACGAGACCGAATTTCAAAGCCAATACCTGTTCAACACCCGCCTTCAACGCCTTCCGTGACATAGATTCGCCCGGCAGCCGGTCTAATCATCACTATTAGCCAGGGAGTGCCCATGAACGTAGTGATTGGATGGTTGATCGATTGGCCGCGAAGAGTCGCGCAGCATTTGATGTGGCTGGCGCCGCTGTTCGCGCGCATCACGGTGGGCTGGGTGTTCCTGTGGAGCGGCTGGGGCAAGCTCAACAACTTGCCGCAGGTCACTCAGAACTTCATCGACTGGGGCATTCCGTTACCCCATCTCTTGACGCCGTTCACGTCGGGCGTCGAGTTTTTCGGCGGTCTATTTTTGCTGGCGGGATTGCTCACTCGCATCTCGGCGGCCGCACTCGGCATCACGATGATCGTTGCCATCAAAGCGGCGAAGTGGGGCGACGTCGATTCCCTGGAAACGCTGTTGGGATTCGACGAATTCGAATACCTCGCCCTGTTTCTGTGGCTCGCGATCGCCGGAGCGGGAAAGGTGTCGATCGATCATTGGCTCGAGCGCTGGTATTTGCGCACGCACGGTAGAGGGTTGTAAGAATTACACATCCGTCGTGCGATCCGACCGGATGATCGGCGCAGGCCAAATCGGTTAATCTTTCGGCGATGTGCGCCGCTTCTGCCGTCTCCGACGCCTCGCCTGCGGATTCGCCTCGCGTCCCGGGATTTCTGCGGGGCGGAGGCGAAATGGGCGCGCGCATGCGTGCCCTCGATTGGTCTCGCACGCCGCTCGGTCCCGCCTCGGACTGGCCGCAATCGCTGAAGACCGTGGTGCGGGTGATGCTCGATTCCCGCTACGCCATGTGGATGCTATGGGGGCCCGAGCTTACGTTCTTTTGCAACGACGCCTACCTGCCGACGGTCGGCATCAAGCGCGATTGGGTGCTGGGCGCCCGCTCGGACAAGGTATGGGAAGAGATCTGGCCGGACATCGGTCCGCGCATCAACCACGTGCTCGAGAACGGCGAAGCGACCTGGGACGAGGGTCTGCTGCTGTTTCTCGAGCGCAGCGGATTCCCGGAGGAGACTTATCACACATTCTCCTATAGCCCCGTATACGACGACGATAGCCGCATTGCCGGGATGCTATGCGTCGTCACCGAGGTCACCGAACGGGTGATCGGCGAGCGGCGCTTACGCGTGCTGCGTGATCTCGCGGCACGCGCGGCCGGCATGGAAACTGTGCAGGAGGCCTGCGATCGGCTCATCGGCGTGTTGGGGGAAGACGCGTGGGACGTGCCGTTCGCGTGCTTGTATGTGATCGAGGAAGACGACGCTCAAGCGCGGCTCGCCGCCTGCGCGGGACCTGTGCCCGCCGCGCTCCGTCCGGAGTCGGTCGACCTGCGGGATGCAACCCCCCCCTGGCCTTTGGCAACGGTGCTTGCGAGCGGCGAGGCGCTGTCCGTCCCGTTGCCGAGCGGCGCCCATTCCGTACCGAGTCAGCTTTGGAGCAACGCCGTGTCGCAAGCCTTGGTGCTGCCCGTGCAGCGGCAGGGCTCGCTCGCAACGGTCGCTTTGCTCATCGTCGGAGTCTCGCCACGGCGCGCGCTCGATGACAGCTATCGCGGATTCTTCGACCTCATCGCCGCGCAATTCGCGGCGGCTATCGTCGATGCCCACCAAAAGGAAGCGGATCGGCGGCGCGCCGAGGCGCTGGCCGAGATAGACCGCGCCAAGACCACGTTCTTCTCCAATGTGAGCCATGAGTTCCGCACGCCGCTTACCTTGATGCTCGGACCTATCGAGGCGGCCGGCGCGGATCCGGCCACGCCGCCGCAGGTGCGTGCCGGGCTCGAGCTCGCACAACGCAACTCGCTGCGGCTCCTGAAGCTCGTGAATTCGCTGCTCGATTTCTCGCGCATCGAGGCCGGGCGCCTGCAGGCCTCGTTCGAATCCGTCGATGCGGCGACATTTACTCGCGATCTCGCGAGCAATTTCCGCTCGGCGATGGAATCCGCCGGCATCGCATTCGAGGTGGATTGCGAGCCGATCGATGAGCCGGTGTTTCTCGATCGGGACATGTGGGAGAAGATCGTACTGAATCTGCTCTCGAACGCCTTCAAGTTCACTTTTGAAGGCGCCATCAGCGTGCGCCTGCGGCGCGATGGATCCGACGTGGCCCTCGAAGTGGCCGACACGGGGGTCGGCATTCCGGAGGAAGAGATTCCGCGGCTGTTCGAGCGGTTTCACCGGGTAGAAAGCACGACGGGACGCACGCAGGAGGGCTCCGGCATCGGGCTCGCCTTGGTCCACGAGCTCGCGAAACTCCATGGCGGGCAGATCGAGGTCTCGAGCACGCTCGGACGAGGCACGACGTTCCGCGTTCGAGTGCCGATCGGCACCGCCCATCTGCCCATCGACCGCATCAAGGCGCCTCGCTCGCTCGTCTCCAGCAAAACCTCGAGCCGGGCCTACGTGCAGGAGGCGTTACGCTGGATTCCTCAGGGCACGGGCGCACCGCTCGCCTTCGACGAAATTCCGACCGCGGCGATGCATAGGAGATTCTCCGCAACCGCCGGCGCGCGCATACTCATCGCCGACGACAATGCCGACATGCGGGACTACCTGCACGATCTGCTGGCACCGTACTACGCCGTCGAGACGGTGGCCGACGGAGAAGAGGCTTTGGCCGCCATCGCGCGCCGTCGGCCCGATCTGGTGCTCTCCGATGTCATGATGCCGCGTATCGACGGTGTCGCGCTCCTCAAGGCCTTGAGAGCCGACGAATCGCTTCGCTCGATACCCCTGATCCTGCTTTCGGCCCGCGCGGGCGAGGAGTCGCGCATCGAGGGTCTCGCGGCCGGCGCAGACGATTACCTCGCAAAGCCGTTCTCCGCGCGCGAGCTAACGGCACGGATCAGCGCTCATCTCGAGCTCGCCCGCGTGAGGCGCGAGGCGATGGCCGCATTGACCGAGAGCGAGGAGCGGCTGCGCCTCGCGCTCGATGCGGCGTCGATGGCCACGTTCATCTGGGATTTGGACAGCGGCGCGGCGCAGCCGGATCCGCGCACGCGGGCGCTGCTCGGGCTGCCGCCGCAGAGCACGCTCTCGTTCAAGCAGGCGCTCGACGCCATGATCCACCCGGACGATGAGCCGGCGTATGTCGAGGCGGTGCGTCGGGCCCTCGAGCCGCGCGGGAGCGGAGAGCTGCACATCGATATCCGCGTTCGACATCCGGACGGCACCGAGCGCTGGGTCGCAATCACCGGCCGGGTACAGTTCGAGGGCGAGCCGCGCCGCGCCATGCGCCTCGCGGGCGTCGCGGTGGACATCACCAAGCGCAAGCAAATCGAGGAGGCGCTGCGTCAGCGAACGTTGCAGAACGAGGCGCTCATCAATCAGGCGCCGCTCGGAATGTTCGTCATCGACGCGGATTTTCGCATGCGCCAGATCAACCCGGTGGCGGTCCCGGTTTTTGCCGGGATACTCAATCCGGTCGGAATGGATATGGAGGAACTGCTGCGCCGCATGTGGCCCGAGGATTTCGCGGCTCAGGCGGTCACGCAGTTTCGACGCACGCTCGCGACCGGCGAGTCGTACATCGCGCCCGAGCTCGTCGAGCTAAGGCTCGACCGCGGTGTGACCGAGGCCTACGAGTGGCAAATACACCGGATGCCGCTGCCCGATGGACGCCCCGGCGTCGTATGTTATTTTCGGGATATCTCGGCGCACGTGATGGCTCGAAATCGTCTGCAAGCTGCCGACCGCCAGAAGAACGAATTCCTTGCGATGCTTGCCCACGAGTTGCGCAATCCTTTGGCGCCGATCCGCAATGCCAGCGAGCTGCTGTCGCGCTCCCTTCCGGCGACTCCGCGCGGACAGGCGGTCGTGGACATGTTGAAGCGCCAGGTAAGCGTGCTGGTCCGGCTGGTCGATGATCTGCTCGACGTTTCGCGCATCACGCAGGGCAGGATCGTCCTGAAGCGCCGTGCCGTGTTGCTGGCGGAGATCATCGCCCAGGCGATGGAGACGGTCGAGCCGTTGATCCGGGAGAAGCATCACGAGATCTCGGTGGTGAGCTATCGACCCTTGCGCGTGTACGCCGACTCGACCCGTCTCGTGCAATGCGTGGTCAATATCCTCACCAATGCGGCGAAATATACGCAATCCCACGGCGTGATCCGTGTAGAGACCGCCGAAGAGGCCGGCGAGGCCGTGCTCAGCGTGGCGGACAACGGCCCCGGCATCTCATCGGACTTGTTGCCGCATATCTTCGATCTGTTCGTGCAGAGTGAGCGCACGCTCGATCGATCTCAGGGCGGTCTCGGTATTGGGCTATCGCTCGTCAAGCGGCTGATTGAGATGCATGGCGGTCGCGTCGCGGCGCGCAGTCCCGGCCCGGGCGAGGGGTCCATATTCGAGATTCGCCTGCCGTTATCGACGCACGACATCGAGCAAGCCCGGGAGTCGCCGCCGTCGATCCCCGGCGCGCGAATCCTGGTGGTCGACGATAACGCCGATGCCGCCGACTCGCTGGGGAGCCTACTGCAGCTCGAAGGTCACACCGTGGTGGTGACCTATACCGCCACCGACGCCTTGACGAAGCTCGCCGAGTTCAAGCCCGACATCGTGCTGCTCGACATCGGTCTTCCGGAGATCGACGGCTATGAGGTCGCTCGGCGCATCAGGAGCTCGCCGGATAATCGCCATGTGCGCCTCGTCGCTCTCACCGGGTACGGTCAGGCCGAGGACCGGCAGCGCGCCAAGGCGAGCGGCTTCGACGCACATCTCGTCAAGCCCGTCGAATTTTCATCGCTGCAGCGGGTGCTTGCCGGGCGTGCATCCATCCCGACGGAGTAATCCCCATGCGCCTGCTTTCGATCCTCGCTCTCTGCGGCCTGCTGCAGGCCTGCGCCTCCTCGAAGCCGAGCATGCTGGGGCCGGTTCGGCCGGCCATCGCGCCGGATCAAGTGAAGCTCTACTGGAGTCCTCCCGCGTCCTTCGAGCCGGTCGCCGATTTGAACGCCTCGAGCCACACTGTCTTCAAGCCGGGCGGGCAGCAGGCAATGGATAAGGTCATCGCGGAGCTGAAGGTGGAAGCGGCCAAGCTCGGGGCCAACGGCTTGATGCTCGAGGGTTTCTCGGATGCCCAAACCGCATCGGTGGGCACCGGCGTCGGCTCGCAGTCCTACTCGGGCAACACGGCAGTCGGTGTAAGCGCGAGCGGGGGGTTCGGGGTGTTCAAGAAGACAGGGAGAGCGCGAGCGATTTTCGTGCCGCCCGAATAGCGCTTGCGCCCGTCAGACCCCCTATGTAGACTTCCTAGTATGGGTAAGACGACCGGCAATGTACGCATGTCCCTCCAGACCCTGAAGGTGTTGGAGTCCTTTCTCGAAAATCCGCTCGAGCAGCTATCGGGTGCCGATGTTCACCAGCGATGCCGGATAGCCTCGGGTACGTTGTACCCCATATTGCTTCGGCTCGAGGGCGCGGGATGGCTGGTGAGTCGCTGGGAGGGGATCGACCCGTCCGCGGCGGGGCGCCCGCGACGCAGGCTTTATCGTCTCACATCCACCGGACTGAAACGGGCGAGTGAAGTGTTCGCGAGTTTCAACAGGGGGGTTCTAGCATGAGCCATTCGACCGAAGCACTCGTCATCGCCCTGGTGCGCCGCGCGGCGCGCAACGCGCCGAGTGCGTTGTCCGCGCGTCTCGAAGAGGAGTGGCTTGCCGATGCGCAGGAGCGCACTTCCAACCTGTCGCGCCTGCGCTTCGCCGCCGGGTGCTACTGGGCAAGCATCGCCATCGGCCTCGAGCACCGGCCGGCGAGCGTGCCCGCTGCGGGCGCCGCGCATGGCAACACCGCCTCGATTGTCCTGGAGCCGCCGCGCTTCCTGTCATCTCGCGCGGTGACGTTCGGCCTGGTACTGAGCCTGCATGCGGCAGTTTTTTGCGGTTTGATGCTGGGGGGGACCACATATTTCAAACCGGCTGAGCCGCCGGCTATCCAGCCCCGGGTCATCGAGCGGCCGCTGCCGCAGATCAAACCGCCCCCGCCGAGCATTGACCACTCGCTTGTCGATCGGCGAGTTTCGCCGCCTGTCCTTCCGCCCGATGTAGTGCCTGCTCAGCCGCAACTGCCCAATGTCGTGACGGCGCCGGAACTGCTGTCTGAGCCACGCGGCACCCCTGGGAGCTTACCGTCGCGCGAGATAGCGCGAGTACAGGGCGGGATCGGCCCGGCGTTTCCGCACCCGGCCGACTTCTATCCCGACGTGTCCAGACGCTTCGAAGAGCAGGGGGCTGCTCTTGTGCAGGTTTGCGTCGACACCGCCGGCCGGTTGACCTCAGAGCCGGTGAGCACACAAAGCTCAGGCAGCGCACGTCTCGATGCGGCCGCGATCAAATTGGCGAAAGCCGGGTCAGGCCATTATCGGCCGACGACTGAAGGCGGTCGGCCCGTAAGCGCCTGTTATCCGATCAAGATCCGCTTCCAACTACAGAATTAGCGCCCAATGGTTGCGCCCCGTCGATGGGGCGCAACCGCCGGCGCTCGAGGCCCTGATTGCGTCTAACCCTCGGGCTTGAACTCAATTTTTGGGCTGAGCCTGCGTGCCGTTGCCATTCTGCGTGCCTGTGGCCAAGTCCTGGCCTTGCTGCTGGAGCTTCTGCTGTTTCATCTCGTTCTTACACGTCGTCTGCATGGCCTCGTGAGTCATGCTGCTGTTCGTGGACTTCTGTCGCGCCATACATCGCTTCATCGTTTCCGGCTTGTTGCTGCTGCCGGAATTGCCGTAATCCGTGCCCCCTTGCGCCGACTGGGCGGATTGCCCGGACTGTGATGGATCCGTTTGGGCGACTGCGTACGACCCCACGGCCATCAGACCCGTAAATGCCGCGCTCATCAGTATGCGTTTCATGAATTACCTCTTTACGATTGCTAGTAGTGAGGCATACGATAAAAAATCGCGGCCGCCAGTGCTATCAAGAAGCGCCGCTAGCGGTTGTCCCCGTGCTCCTACAGCCGTGCTCGGTGCGCATTGGTGAGCAGATGCCGATGCGGCGTAGCAGGGTACGCAACGAAGCCTGCCGCGGAGTTAAAATGATGCGTTCGCGATGAAGCGTTGGGCCCTGGCTTGCTATGTGGGGTGGCTGATGAGTGTCGGAAGCGGCGAGGCGCATGCAGTGATACCCGCGCAGGATTGGCACGTGGCGGTCGTCAATGACCACCGTCTATTTTATGCGCTGCATGGGAACGGACCGACGCTGCTGCTGCTGCACGGGGGCGGCGATTCGGGGGAGCACTCGTTCGAGCGCCAGTTGGACTTCCTCTCCGAACGACATCGCATCGTCGCGCCCGACCAGGTGGGGCAGGGCCGAACTCCCGATGTGCCGGGAGCCTTGAGCTACACGGGAATGATGGAGGACACAGTCGCGCTGCTCCACAAGCTCAAGCTCAGGCAAGTGGATGTCGTCGGGTTCAGCGATGGCGGCATCCTTGCGCTCATGCTCGCAATCCGCCATCCGGATCTCGTGCGCCGGCTCATCATCAGCGGCGTCAACATCGCTCCCGACGGATTGAATCCGGACAGTCTCGAGGATTTGCGCGCCAATCAAATTCCCAAACCGACGACGATCGACGAGAAGCTCGCGCAGCTGTGGCTCACTTCGCCCACCTACGAGCAGTTGAATCTCGGGTTGCTCGAGAAAATTCAGCAGCCGGTACTGGTGATTTCCGGCGATCGCGACGCCATTACGCTCGAGCATACGCTGAAGATTTTCCATGCACTTGCGAACGCCGAGCTTTGCGTGCTGCCCGGGACTGACCACATGACTTTCTCGAGCCGGTCGGGCTGGCTGAATCCCATCATCGGCGAGTTTCTCGATCGACCCTAACCGCAGATGGGACTTGGCAGAAGGACCGCGAAAGCGATAGTGTCCTGGGTTCACGAGGATCGAGAGACATGAAATTCAATTGCGCCAAATGCCCGGGATACTGCTGCAGTCATGGACGCATCGTGGTCAGCGATTACGACATCAGCCGTCTGGCACGATTTTTCGGGATCAGCGCGCGCCTCGCGCGGCGCCGGCTGAGCTACCGCTATCGGGTCGGCGACGTCGACGAATACATTCTGCGACATCACAAGGACCACGTTTACAAGTCGGTCTGCCGGCTCTTCGACCGAGAGACCCGACGCTGCACGGTGTATCACGCTCGCCCCAACGTGTGCCGCAAATACCCCTACGGCAATGCCTGCGGCTACTACAATTTCCTCGCCTTCGAGCGCGCTCACCAGGACGACCAGGAATTCGTTCCGACCGCCTGAGCAAGACCGTGATCAGCCGAGCGGCAGGCGGTGCGGCCTCACCAGCATGTGCCAGTCCTGGTGCTCCTCGAGAATCAACGACAAGGCGGATTCCACGGCGTCCCTGACGAGCCGCGCCACGGCCGCGGCATCGGTCACGAAGGCCACCCCGGCCCCGGCGAGCTTGCGTGCCGCAGGCTCCGGCCCGGCAGCGGCTTCGCGAATTCTGGCAACCGCCAGGCGCAAATCCTTCGCGAGCCGATCGGATGCGACCTCCAGCCGGTAGGCTTCGGATTGCGCGAGCGCGCCGTGGAGCGATGCGCCGAGGGCGGGAAAGAACGTGGTTACGATCGACAGATACAGCGAGTGCAGAATGAGGTGGGTCAGGGCACCCAAAGCCGTGAGGCCGAACAGCCAGATGTTGACCGTGTGAATGCGATGCTTGAGCACGTGCTGGCGAAGCGCCACCGAGCGGTGATAGTACTCTTGAGACTCGAGGATACTCGCCGCCCAATCGGCGTAGGCGGCGACGAATTGCGGATCGGCCCACACCGAGGCGAGCGCCGCGCGCATCGCTCCCTCGTGACGGCGACAGAGCGTCGTTACCTCCCGGTTACCGCGCAAATTCTGGCCGGGATCGAATACGCGCAGATACCAGTCCGCCTCCTCCGTGCTGCGCCGGAAATCGACCAAGGGTGCCAACATCGGCAAATAGCCGATGAGCTCGGCCGTGGTGCGCGCGCGCAGCCATTCGCCCTGCCAGTCACGCCGGTGCCCAATCCAATAAACGGCGGCTACCGCACTGATGATGAGGACCTCGCCGAGCGCCCAGATGCCGAGATAGGGGTGCAATACGTGCCGGTTGTCGTCCCATCCCAGCGCAAGCGGCAGCACGGCAAACAACACCGCCACGGCGCTCAGCAAATAAATCAGCCAGAAGCCGCTCCGGTAGCGCTCCCCGAAGTCCATCGCCCGCTCGTCGTAGCGGCGGCGCTCGGAGTCGAGTTCTTGGATGAGGGGGAGCAAGGCGGCGGGCGGAGGGACGATCGGGGGTGCGCTGCGGCGGCTCGCGGGCGAGCGGTACAGAAAGATCTTCTCGACGAGCCGGTGCAGCACGGGAGCTAACTCACGATTTCGTAGGTATTGCCGAAAACGAGCGGCGAAACGATGCCGAAGCTACCGTCACCGTAGTCGACCAACCAATCGCCGGCGCGTCCCGTGAGCTCCGAGGCGCCGTCGCTCAGAATCACCCGGAAGTGCTGGTCCATGCGCAGCGCGAGCACCTGATAAGGCTTGGCGCGATAGCGGCCGGCGGTACCTTCGATGGTCGGAGCGACGGGAGTGTATTTCTCGGCGAAGTGCGACCTCGAGACCCGCCAGTGCTCGCCGGAGGTGCCGGTGAGAATGGCGTCGCCGGGCTTGGCGCGCACCGCGCCCTCGGCCGTGCGCACGATGCAGCCCTCATCGGCAAAGCGCACGTCGACCTCGCGGGGGAGCTTGCGCGCGATCACGTGCGCGGATACATCGAGCACGGCGCTGGAAAAGCCCGGCTTGCCGGTACCTCGGAATATGGGCAATTCGGTCATTTCGTTCGGATCTCCGTCGCCTCATTACACACATCCGGCCGGCGCTTGGCAATTGCGATGCCGGCCGCCCGTCTGTCAAACTCGCACCTGCGCGCCTTAGCGCGCACCGGGATGACATGAATCTGCTGTTGCGAATGAACCTCGCTCTCGGGACCGCGTTCGTGCTCGCGGCGCTTTTGTTGATCTATGTATGTTCGCGGCTGTTGGCGGCCAACGCACAGCATGAGCTGGTGCGCGAGGCCGGGCTGATGATGGATAGCGCGGTCGCGACCTTCGCCTATACGTCCGAGGAGATTCTGCCCCTGCTGCAAGAGTCGATGCAGTCGACGTTCTTGCCGCAATCGGTGCCCTTTTACGCGACCACCCAGAATTTTCTGAAGCTGCACGCGCAACATCCGGAGTATTCTTTCAAAGAGGCCACGCTCAACCCGACGAACCCCCGCGATCGCGCCATGGATTGGGAGGCGGATCTCATTCAGCAGTTTCGCAATTCCCCGGAGGCGCACGAGATCGTCGGCGAGCGCGATACGCCGCTCGGCCGCTCGCTTTACCTTGCGCGGCCGATCCGAGTCACGGCCGAATGCCTCACGTGTCACGGCTCGGCAAGCGCGGCGCCGGCTACGTTGCGCGCTCGCTACGGAGCGAACAATGGATTCGGGTGGCAGCCGGACGAGGTGGTTGGAACCCGAGTCATTTCCGTGCCGCTCGCGGCGGCCGAAGCCGACGCGCATCGAGCTCTGCAAGGCATCGTGATCGCGATCGCAGCGGTGTTCTTAGTGTTGCTTGTGCTCACGAATGCCTTGGTCTATGGGTTGAGCGTGCGTCCGCTGCGCCGTATCTCGCTGATCGCCGACGCATTGAGCCGCGGCGAGTCGCCCGCCGAGAGCTTTCCTGAACGGGGAAGCACGGAGATCACGGCGCTCGCACGCGCCTTCGAGCGCATGCGTATCAGTCTGGAAAAAGCCCTGAAGCTGCTCGAGCATTGAGCTATGCGCGCCGACGTCTTCGTGTCGTATTCGCAGCCGGACCGGGAACAGGCCTTCGAGATCGTAGGGCAGCTCGAGGCGCGCGGCATCAAGGTGTGGATCGCGCCCCGTGATGTTGCTCCTTCGTCAGAATGGGCGGCGGAGATCATCGAGGCGATCGGTGCCTCGAAAATCATGCTGCTGCTGTTCTCCGGGGCCTCGAACAGCTCGCCGCAGGTGCGTCGGGAAGTCGAACGGGCAGTCCACCGGCAGGTTCCCGTGCTGACGGTGCGGATCGAGGAGGCTCTGCCGACGAAGAGCATGGAGTACTTCCTGAGTGCGCAGCACTGGCTGGACGCCTTTCCCCCGCCGCTCACCCGCCATTGTGAGCAGCTCTGCCGCCAGGTGAGCGCGCTGCTCGAGGCGCCGGCGCGCGATGTCTCCGCTGCTCCGCCCGTCCTGCCGCGGCAGATCCCGCGGGCCGCCTTTTCGGACCAGGAGCTTGGTTCCCTGCAACGGCGTCTGGCGCAGCATGTGGGACCAGTCGCCGCCTATCTGGTAAAGCGTGCGGCGGCGACGGCGTCCAACTGGACCGAGCTTACCGCGCAACTTGCCGCCGAAATCGACGCACCGCCGGCCCGGCAGGCCTTCCTCGCGGACTGCCGCTCGTGAACATCGCTGGGATTCATTATCGGACCATCTGGCCGACTGCCGAGGGCCCCGTTCGCGTCATCGATCAGTCGCGGCTGCCATTCGAGTTCGGCCTATTGGAACTGTCGAGCGTCGAGGGCGCCGCGCAGGCGATTCGCACCATGGCCGTGCGCGGCGCCCCCCTCATCGGCGCAACCGCCGCTTATGGGCTCGCGCTTGCCGCGCGTGCGGATGCATCGGATGCAAATCTCGACGCCGCCGAGCAAATACTCGCCGCCACGCGCCCCACGGCGCACAATCTGGTGTGGGCGCTTCGCCGTGTGCGTCTTAGGCTCGAGGAGTTGGCCATGACGGAACGTCGCGGGGCGGCGTTCGAGGAGGCCGCCCGAATCTGCGATGAGGATGTAGAGCATTGCCGCCACATCGGCTCGCATGGTCTCAAAATCATTCGCCGGCTCGCCGCCCGGCGTCCGCTCAATATTCTCACCCATTGCAATGCCGGCTGGCTCGCCTGCGTCGACTGGGGTACGGCGCTCGCGCCGATCTACATGGCCCACGATATGGGGATCCCCGTCCATGTGTGGGTGGACGAGACCCGACCCCGCAATCAGGGAGCGCTGCTTACGGCCTACGAGCTCGCGGCGCATGGCGTGCCGCACACCGTCATCGCGGACAACGTGGGCGGGCATCTCATGCAGCGCGGCTTGGTGGATCTGGTGCTGGTCGGGAGCGACCGAACGACCTCGACGGGAGATGTCTGCAATAAGATCGGCACTTATCTGAAGGCGCTCGCCGCCCACGATAACGGCGTGCCTTTTTATGTCGCGCTGCCCGCGAGCAGCATTGACTGGTCGCTCGAAGATGGGCGCGCCATTCCCATCGAGCAGCGCGCCGCCGCGGAGCTCACGCACATGAGCGGGCTGACGGCCACCGGGGTGTTGGAGACGGTGAGAGTGGTGCCGGCGGCGAGTGCGGCCGCCAACTACGCATTCGACGTGACGCCGGCGAGACTGGTGACAGGCCTCATCACGGAGCGCGGGATCTGCGCCGCGAGCTCCGAGGGTCTCTTGACCCTCTATCCCGAGAGGCGCAGGGTGGAGAGCCCCACTTCATGAGCACAGAAAGGGACGAGGAGCTGCGCCGATCGATCATCATCGGCTGCCGGGAGCTCGCGAGCCGCGGCCTCTCCCCCGGCACTTCAGGCAATATCAGTACGCGCCGGGACGCCGAGGGCTTTTTTGTAAGTCCAACCGGCATGTCCTACCAGGAGCTCGAACCCTCCGACATACCCGTCGTGACTTTCGACGGGTGTTGGTACGGACGCCGACGTCCTTCGAGCGAATGGCGCTTCCATCGCGACATCTTCCGCTCCCGCATCGAGATCGGCGCGATCGTGCACACGCACTCGCCGATGGCCACCGCGCTCGCGTGCACGCGGCGCGCGATACCCGCGTTTCATTACATGGTCGCGGTCGCAGGCGGAGACGATATCCGCTGCGCGCCGTACTACACGTTCGGCTCTCAGGCGCTGTCGGATGCCGCGCTCGAGGCGCTCGTGGACCGGCGTGCGTGCCTGCTTGCCCATCATGGCGTGATCGCTTTGGGGGCGGACGTCGCTGCCGCCGTCGCGCTCGCCGGGGAGGTCGAGGATCTCGCGACCAAGTATTGCGCAGCGCTCGCATTGGGTCGCCTGGACATCCTCGACGCGCAAGAGATGGCGCGCGTGCTCGAGAAGTTTCGCACCTATGGGCGGCAGGACATCCCCGAGCCCGATCTCGAATTCGGCGGAGATATGCCGCCGGCTGCTGGGCGCGTGCACCCGGAACCGCGGTGAGCGCCGCAGCGTACCGAGTTCTGGACGCGGACACGCTGCCTGCGTATCTGGCCGGTCTCGAGGAAGTACGCAAGCTGCTCGGCGGGCCGCCGGCTGCGTGGCGGGTGCGCGAGGTGGGGGACGGCAATCTGAATCTCGTCTTCATCGTGGAAGGCCGCGCGGGTTCGGTGTGCGTCAAGCAGGCGCTGCCGTACTTGCGTGTGGCCGGCCCGAGCTGGCCCATGTCGGCGGAGCGAGCCTATTTCGAGCAGGCCTACTTCCGAAGCGTCGCACCCTACGTGGGCGCCGCGATTCCCCAACTCCACCACTATGACCCGCAGCTGCAGTGCATCGTCATGGAGCGGCTTTCGCCTCATGTCATATTGCGTCAGGGCTTGATCGCGGGGCGGCGCTACCCGCGTGTCGCGCGCGATATCGGCGAGTACGTGGCGCGTGCCTGCTTTTTTACCTCGGACCTTGCGCTGCCATTCGAGCAAAAGATGGACGGCATCGCGTTGTTCGCGCGCAATCAGCCGCTTTTACGCATCACGGTCGATTTGATTTTCGCGGAGCCGTATTTCGCGGCAGAGCGCAACCGCCATACCTCGCCGCAGCTCGACGGCGCGGTGCGGACGCTGCGGCTCGACGGCGCGCTCAAGACCGCGGCTGCGAGCTTCGGGCACAAGTTTCTCAGCTGCCCGCAGGCGCTCGTTCACGGCGATCTACATTCCGGCTCGGTCATGGTCACCGACTCGGACAGCCGCGTCATCGACCCAGAGTTCGCCTTCTACGGCCCCATTGGTTTCGATCTCGGCGCATTTTTCGCTAATCTATTATTGAGTTGGTATTCACAGCCCGGCCACGCCGGCGGCGCCGGCGAGCGCGGGGCCTACCGTGACTGGATTTTGGAGCAGGCACGGACTTTTTGGACGGCGTTTCACGACCGGTTCCTGGCCCTCTGGACCGAGGGTGCGGATGGCGATGCGTTCCCGGCGAGGATGTTCGGCGAGCGCGGCGATCAAGGCGCGCTCGCGCGGGCGCGCGCGGATTTCATGCATGGGCTGTTCGCCGACATGCTCGGCTTCGGCGCGTGCAAGATGATCCGGCGTATCCTGGGATTCGCACACGTGCTCGATCTCGACGGCATTGCCGATGCGAGCATGCGGGCGCGGTGCGAGGCGGCAGCCCTCGCGATGGCGATGACGCTGCTCAAGACACCCGCACAGTTCCGTTCAATGGACGATGTCATCGATGCCGTGCCGCGCATGGAGGCGTGACATGAAATGGGACATGGCGTCGTCACTGTTCGGGACGTGCCTCGCGGCGGCCTGCCTGGCGGTCACGGGAGGAACGAACGCGCAGGACGCGGCCAAGCCGCTGTACGGGGCATGGGGTATCGACCTCACCGCACTAGACCGTCAAATAAAGCCGGGCGATGACTTCTATCGCTACGCGTCCGGAGCGTGGCTGGCGCGGACGGAAATCCCCGCCGACAAGCCGATGGCATCGTTGCGTTACGAGATGACCGACCGCACGCAGGCGCGCCTGCACGATCTGTTCGAAGCGGCGGCCGCGACGGCACCCGCGCGGCCGCCGTCGCTCACGGACAAGGTTGGGCTCTTCTACAAGGCCTTCATGGACGACAGGCAACTCGAGGCGCTTGGCGCAAAGCCGATCGAGCCGGAGCTCGAGGCCATTCGCAATGCGCACGACCGCAACGACATCGCGGCGCTCATGGGCCGCAGCGGCTATGAGTTCTATGGCACCGCCTTCTCGCTGGCCACCGACGCCGATCTCAAGGACGTGAGCCGCTACGCCGTGTACGTAAGCCAGGCGGGCCTCGGTCTTCCGGACCGTGATTACTATCTCGAGCCGGGCTTCGCTGCGCAGAAAGCGGCCTATCAGCGATACGTCGCCGAGCTGCTGACCCTCGTGCACTGGTCCGATCCCGCGGCGAGCGCGGCCGCCGTCGTCGCGTTCGAGACCCGAATCGCGCAGGCGAGCTGGACGAAAGCGCAGCAGCGCAACGTCGAGGCGACCTACAACCCGCAATCCGTGGCGCAGCTCGAGACCTTGGCACCGGGATTTCCTTGGCGGGATTTCTTGAGGGCGGCAAATTTAAGCGACATCGATCGGGTCGTGGTGGCCGAAAAGACCGCGTTTCCGCGCATTGTTGCCGCCTATCGGGCGACTCCCCTCGCGACGCTGAAGGCCTGGCAGGCATTTACCGTCGCCGACAACGCTGCCTACTACCTGTCGAGGCCCTTCTCAGAGGCGCGTTTCGAATTCCGCGATAAGTCTCTGTCCGGTCAGCCGGTCGAGGCCGTCCGTTGGAAAAGAGCCGTGCGGGCGGTAGGCGGAGGAGACTGCATGGGCGATCGCGTCGATTGCTTCGGCAACATGGGCTTTGGGGTCGGCGAGCTGTACACAGCACAATACTTTCCGCCGGCCGCGAAGGCGAAGATCGAGGCCCTCGTCATCAACGTCAAGGCGGCGATGCGCGCACGGCTGCAGAGGCTGGATTGGATGACGCCGGCCACCAAACTGGAGGCGCTCAAGAAACTCGATACCTATCAGATCAAGGTCGGGTACCCCGATCATCCGCGCGACTACTCGAAGCTGGTGATCCGCGGCGATGATCTCGTGGGCGATGTGCGGCGCGCCGCCGAGGTGGATTGGTCGTTCTATACGGGGCGATTACATGGGCCGGTCGACCGCACGGACTGGTCGATGACCCCTCAAACCAACGATGCTTATAACGGATCGTTGCGCGACATCGTCTTCCCCGCCGGCATTTTGCAGCCGCCCATATTCGACCCTGCGGCGGATCCTGCCGTGAATTATGGAGCCATCGGCGGGGTGATCGGGCACGAACTGACTCACGGTTTCGACGACGAGGGCCGCAAGCTCGACGCCTCCGGGCAACTGCGGGATTGGTGGAGCGCGGCGGATGCCGCAGCCTTCGAGGCGAGGGCCAAGAAATTGGGTGCGCAATACTCGAGCTATGAGCCGCTTCCCGGTGTGCACATCAATGGCGATTTGACCATGGGCGAGAATATCGCCGATCTGGGCGGGCTGAACGTGGCGCTTCAGGCGTATCGAAGCTCGCTCAACGGCAAGCCGGCTCCGGTCCTCGACGGCTTTTCCGGCGATCAACGCGTGCTGCTCGGCTGGGCACAAGCCTGGCGCGGCAAAGTCCGCGACGACTATGTGCGCAAGCAAGTGGCTTCCGATCCTCACTCGCCGCGCGCCTTCCGCGTCATCGGACCGACGCGCAACATCGATGACTGGTACGCGGCCTTCGGCGTAAAGCCCGCAGATGCCTACTATCTTGCCCCCGAGCAGCGCGTGCGCATTTGGTAGCGCGCGCTCAATCGAGCTTTTGGTTTTGGCCGATCACCGTGGCGGGGACGTGCGTGACCGCCGCCTTCGCTGCCGCGAGCAGATAGGACACGGGACCCGGAGCGATCCAATACTCGGCGCGCTCGATGCTCACGCGCAGCAATGCCAAACGCTGGTCCTGCGGGCCGTCAGGATAATACGCACGCTGCTCGATGCTCCAGAGCTCTCCGGCCTTACGGGGGTCGCGCAGCAGAGTCGCGGAACCGCTCACCGCAACGTAGGTGTGCGCTTGCGGATCGGCGTACCCCAGGGCCACGCGGACGTCCTGGTGCATTTCGTGCACTTTCGGACTGCTCCAGTCAGTGAAGAACCACAGCGTATCGCGGCCCTCGAGTTGCAGAGTCTGCACCGGGCGGGCGTGGAATTGCCCGTCCAGATCGACGGTCGTCAACAGCGCGATTCGAATGTCACGAATGAGTTTTTCGAGCTTGGCCCAGTCGCCTTCCAGGGCCGTAGCTTTGGCGGCTTCCATGGGGGCGACCTTACCCCAGGTCGATGCCGCAGGGGCGAAGACTGGGTCAGCCGTCGTGACATGTCGACAAGCGTGTAATGACATGTCAAAATCTCTCAAGAATCAGGCGGAGAAGCCAGTGCGGTACGTTCAAGCCAAACTCCGGTTTGCCCATGGGGCCGCCGAGGCGCGTGATCCAGCGCCGATAACGCTCAATGATCGAGCGTATGAGCTCCTGCGCCTGGAGATCCTCACCTTCTCCCTGCGACCCGGCGAGAAAACATCCGAGCGCGTGTTGGCAGGCCGCTACGGGCTCGGCATGGCGGCGGTGCGTGCGGCATTGCCGCGCCTCATGCAGGAGGGGTTCGTCGAGAAAACCCTCGAGCGCGGCACGATGATCTCGCCCCTCACTCTGAAAGGAGTTCGAGATCTCTATCAGATGCGTTATCTGCTCGAGCCTGAGGGTGCCAAGCTCGCGGCGGAGCGCGGGATGGATGTCGCGCACATCGAGCGGCTCGATCGGCTGCGTCAGGTCTGCGAGGCCCGATGGACGGATGAGAACGAGGCGCTCACTCAGGTGCTGCTCGCCAATCGAGACTTCAATTCGGCGATCGCCGAGTCCACCGGCAACGCGCTGCTCGCCCGCACCATCGGGCATTTACAGAATCTGTCGCTGCGGGTTTTGTTTCTTGGCACGCCACCGCGGGAAGCTGCGAGGTTTTGGAGCACGGGGCCCGCCAAGATTCGCGCCGCCATTGTCGCGCGCGACGGCGAACTGGCTCGCGAGTTGTATCGCGCCGATCTCGCGGCGGGGGAGCGCTGGGCCACGCGCGTCATCATGGCGCTGCCCGAGATCGAGAACATCAACCTCGCAGAACTAACGACGACTCGCTCGAAAGAAGCGCCGGGCGAGTGACCCCGGCCGGCCCAGCCAAAGTCCCCCAGATCGGAGCACCGCTGTCATGTCCTTGCATTCAGTCCCGGAAGAGTCTCTAACCCCGTCGTCGCCCTCTGGATCCGCCCAGGCGGTGAACCCGAGATATGCCGTGTTATTCGATCCGGTGCGCATCGGACCGGTCATCGCACCCAACCGCTTCTACCAAGTACCCCACGCGAGCGGGATGACGAACGCCTTGCCACACGTGCGCGCGCGCTTTCGCGAGACCAAGGCGGAAGGCGGATGGGGGGTGGTATGCACGGGGGCTGTGTCGATTCATCCGAGCTCGGATGATGCGCCGCTGCCATTCGCGACTCTGTGGGATGAGAATGACGTCCGCTCGCATGCGCTGACGGTCGACGCGGTGCACCGTCACGGATCACTGGCGGGCATCGAGCTCTGGCACGGCGGAGCCTCGGTCATGAACCGAGCAAGCCGCCTGCCGCCACTGTCACCCTCCGGCGTTCCGTGGATGGCTACCCACGTAGGCTTCATGGGCAATCAACGCCCCCGCGCGATGGATGAGCGGGACATCGGCAAGCTCCTCGAGTGGCAGGCAGAGGGCGCACGCAAGGCGCGGCGTGCGGGATTCGACATCATCTATGTCTATGCGGGCATGGGTTATCTTCCCTACGAGTTCCTGCTGCCGGAGTACAACCGGCGCACCGACGCTTACGGCGGCTCTATCGAGAATCGGGTACGCCTCGTGCGGCAGCTCATCGAGGTGACCCGCGAAGCGGTCGGCGGCAATGCGGCGGTGGCCTTGCGCATCAGTCTCGAGGAGCTTCGCGGCAGACCCGGACGGCACGCCGAGTCCGAGGCGCACGAGGTGGTGTCGCTCCTCGCGGAGTTGCCGGATCTTTGGGACGTGAAGATGGACTCGAGTCCCACGGATTGCGCGCCCTCGCGCTTCTCTCCGGAGGGGAGCCATGAGCCGGTGATCGACTTCGTCAAGCGCTTGACCTCGCGCCCGGTGGTCGGAGTCGGGCGATTCACTTCACCCGACACCATGGTGTCGCAAATCAAGCGGGGTGTTCTGGATCTGATCGGCGGCGCGCGCGCCTCCATCGCCGATCCATTTCTGCCGCGCAAGATTCGCGAGGGCCGCGAGCAAGACATCCGCGAATGCATCGGCTGCAACATCTGCATCTCGAGCTGGCATGACGGCGTGCCCGTCCGCTGCACCCAGAACCCTACTGCAGGCGAGGAATGGCGTCGCGACTGGCACCCCGAGCGCGTCGCCCGCGCAGCGAGCGGTGCGTCCGTGCTCGTCGTGGGAGGAGGCCCCTCCGGTCTCGAGTGCGCCCTGACCTTGGGTCGCCGCGGCTATGCGGTGACTCTGGCGGAGAGTGCCGGGGAATTCGGCGGCCGGCTGCGGTTCGAGACGCGCCTGCCGGGGCTCGCCACCTGGGGCCGCGTGCGCGATTGGCGCCTGTCGCAACTTGCGCAACTGTCCAATGTCACGCTATACCCGGGAAACGAGCTCGACGACGCGCAGATCCTCGAGCTTGAGCACACGCACGTCGTCGTCGCGACCGGAGCGCGATGGTCGCGCATGCTGTACTCCGCCATGGAGGTTCCGATCGCCGAACTCGACGTCCCCGGGGTCTATACCCCGGACGACATCGCCGCCGGCGCGACGCTGCAGGCGCCCGTCCTGGTATTCGATTTTGACAATTATTATATGGGCGGCATCCTTGCCGAATATCTCGCCGCTGTTTGCGGTGGCCCCGTGAGCTACGTGACGCCTGCGGGTCATGCGTCCGCCTGGACCATCATGACCAACGAGCAGCCGCAAGTGCACCGAGCCTTGGCGCGCGCCAATGTCGCCTTGCATACCTTGAGCCGGGTGGATGGCTTCGACGGCGAGACCGCAACGGTGAGAAACCAGTTCACGGACGCGGAGATCCGGTTGCCCTGCCGATCGCTGCTCATCGTCGGACTAAGACGCCCCAACGATGCGCTCTACCACGCGCTTGCGGCGCGCGGCGATGATCTCAAATCGGCGAGCATCGCGTCGGTGACATGTATCGGAGATGCGCGCGCTCCAGGCGCCATCGTGCACGCCGTGCATAGCGGACATCGCTATGCGCGCGCGCTCGACGTGCCCGATGACGTGGAGCTCTATCGGCGCGATGCGCCGATCAGCGATGTAGCACCGCGGATCTACGCCGCGGATCGCTGAGCGCATCGGAACCAAGCATTGGGCGAAGCGGTGCGTGAGAATGCTCCCTCGGAGTAATTCCGTGCGGAGCGCGGCGTCCTGCCTACAGCCGATCATTCCCATTGCCGACAGCCTGCTCGCGCCGCGGCACGTAGCGTCTGGGTTCTCGGTAAATCACACAGGACCACTTTTATGAAGAAGAAGTCTCACGCAATTGCAGCCTTCGCATTGAGCTTCGCGGCTGCCAGCTTCGCCTTAGCGCAAGGAGGCGGAGGCGGCGGAGGAGCGGGCGGCGGAGGGGCAGGTGGCGGAGGGGCAGGTGGCCCTGGAGCGGCGGCGGGCTCATCTGGCACGGCCGGCCAGTCAGGTACCTCCCCTGGTTCTTCTTCGCCCGGATCACCCGGAAACTCCTCGGGCACGAACCCCGGCTCGGGCACGAACCCCGGCTCGGGCACCAACCCCGGCTCGGGCACCAACCCCGGCTCGGGCACCAACCCCGGCTCGGGCACCAACCCTGGCTCACCCGGCAG